>Ga0065712_10067801_pt1 | contig 32034 bp, 37 predicted proteins | sample MisRhiReplicate1_FD_59099 | JGI IMG/M metagenome (GOLD analysis project Ga0065712, IMG submission 59099) | Miscanthus rhizosphere microbial communities from Kellogg Biological Station, MSU, sample Rhizosphere Soil Replicate 1: eDNA_1 v3... | ecosystem: Host-associated > Plants > Roots >...
CGATGAACGATGACGCGATTTTCCTGACATACCGCGTCGACTGCATTGGCAAGCCGCCTCCCACAAGAACGTGCCGGCGATCTGCCGGGAACCGGCAGCAAGGCCTGCGCATGCGGTGTGCCAGATACAACCAAGAGCCGCTGCGCAGCCCATCGCTGCTGTCGTAACCTGCGAGAGCTCCTACGCCCTGCGGGCAGAAGCAGATCTCAGCGTCGCTTCACCATCCGACTGCTACAACCACGCCTTGATCTGCGCACAGACCGCTGGTGTGGAAATGCCATAGCGATCATGCAGCGTCGGCAGGGCACCTGCATCGAGAAACGCATCCGGCAGCGCGATCTGTCTGAAGGTCGGCGTGACGCCATTGCGCAGCAGCACGGTCGCAACCGCTTCACCCAGACCGCCGATGATCGAATGGTTTTCCGCCGTCACCACCAGCCGTCCCGGTTTTCTGGCTTCGGCGAGAATGGTCTGTTCGTCCAGCGGCTTGATGGTCGGCACGTGCAACACCGCGACATCGACGCCATCGGCCTGCAGTTCCTTGGCGGCTTCCAGCGAGCGCATGGTCATCAGACCGGTGGAGATGATCAGCACGTCGTTGCCGGTGCGCAGGGTCTTGGCCTTGCCGATCTCGAACTGATAGCCGTACTCGTCGAGCACCAGCGGAACGTTGCCGCGCAACAAACGCATGTACACCGGCCCCTGATGCGCGGCGATAGCCGGTACGGCCTGCTCGATTTCCAGTGCATCGCACGGGTCGACGATCATCAGGTTGGGCATGGCCCGGAAGATTGCCAGATCGTCCGTGGCCTGGTGGCTCGGGCCGTAGCCGGTGGTCAGACCGGGCAGGCCGCAGACGATCTTGACGTTGAGGTTCTCCTCGGCAATCGCCATGCAGATAAAGTCGTAGGCGCGGCGCGAGGCGAACACCGCGTAGGTGGTCGCGAACGGTACACAGCCCTCACGGGCCATCCCGGCAGCGGCGCTCATCAGCAATTGTTCGGCCATGCCCATCTGGTAGAAACGCTCGGGGTGCGCCTTGGCGAAAATGTGCAGGTCGGTGTACTTGGACAGATCCGCCGACAGCCCGACGATGTCCGAACGCTGGTCGGCCAGTGCCGCCAACGCATGACCGAACGGTGCCGAACGGGTGGCCTGACCTTCAGACGCAATCGAGGCGATCATCGCCGACGTGGTGAGCTTCTTCTTCACGGCAGGTGCCGCCGCAGGGTTCTGGTTGGCAGTGCTCATACGGTTTGCCCCTCGTCGAGGTTGTTCAGTGCAAGGTCCCATTCGTGTTCGTCGACACGGATGAAGTGAGTCTTCTCGCGGGTTTCCAGAAAGGGCACGCCCTTGCCCATTTTCGTGTCGCAGATGATCACCCGAGGCTGTGCGCCCGGATGCTGGCGGGCGGCGTCGAACGCGGCGACCAGTGCTGGCAGGTCGTTGCCATCGACCCGTTGCGTGAACCAGCCAAAGGCCTGCCAGCGATCCACGATAGGCTCGAAAGCGAGTACTTCGCTGGAATGGCCGTCGGCCTGCTGGTTGTTCACGTCGATGATCGCGATCAGGTTGTCGAGCTTCCAGTGGGACGCCGACATCGCCGCTTCCCAGGTCGAGCCCTCGTTCAGTTCACCGTCCGACAGCAGGTTGTAAACGAAGGACGCCGAGTTCTTTCGCTTCAGGCCCAGGCAGGCGCCGACCGCGATGCCCAGACCGTGTCCGAGCGAGCCGCCGGTGATTTCCATGCCCGGCGTGTAGGCGGCCATCCCCGACATGGGCAGACGGCTGTCGTCCGAACCGTAGGTTTCAAGCTCGTCCAGCGGAATGATTTCAGCCTCGATCAAGGCCGCATACAGCGCAATGGCGTAGTGACCGATCGACAGGTAAAAGCGATCACGCTGTTCCCATTCCGGGTCTTCAGGCTTGTAGCTCATGGCATGGAAGTAGGACACCGCCAGCAGGTCGGCCGCGCCCAGCGCCTGGCCGACATAGCCCTGACCCTGAACCTGACCCATGCGCAAGGCATGGCGACGAATGTTGTGGGCACGCTGTGCCAGCGATGTGGATGTGGCAGATAACGCTTGGGTTGTCATGGTGATGACTCCGTGAACTCAACGATTGACCGAGGCGGCAGGGATACGCAGGACCAGAAACGCGCCGATGAACAGCACGCCGGTGATCAGGTACATGCCGATGGCGCTGGAGCCGGTGGTGGTCGTGATCCAGCCGATCAGGTAAGGCGAGCAGAAACCCGCGAGGTTGGCGAAGCTGTTGATGCCGGCAATGCCCGCAGCCGCAGACACGCCGCCCAGCAGGGTGGTGGGCAGCATCCAGAACAGGGACGACGCCGAAAGCACACCCGCTGCGGCCAGGCACAGGCTCAGTACCGAGAGCAGCAGGCTGTTGCCGAAGACCGCCGCCAGGCTCAGGCCCAACGCACCGGCGATCATCGGCAACACCAGATGCCAACGGCGCTCGCGATGCTTGTCGCCGCTACGACCCATCAACAACATGGCGACGATGGCGCACAGATAAGGCACGCTGGTCATCAGGCCGATGTGCAGCGGGTCGGCCAGCCCGGCGTTACGGATCAGCGTCGGCAGCCAGAAGGTGATTGCGTACTGACCCATCACCACGCAGAAGTAGATACAGGCCAGCAGCCACAGACGGCGGTCACGAATGAACTCACCGACCGAGGCGTGCACGACCTTCTGGCTGTTGTCTTCGGCCAGTTCTTTTTTGATCAGCTCTTTTTCGTCATCGGTGAGCCAGGTCGCCTGATGCACGCCGTCTTTCAGGTACGCCAATACCATCAGGCCGACGATCACCGTGGGAATGGCCTCGATGACGAACATCCACTGCCAGCCTGCCCAGCCATGAAAGCCTGCGAAGGTGCCCATGATGTAGCCCGACAGCGGCCCGCCGATCATCCCGGACAATGGAATGGCGATGAACCACAGCACGGTCATGCGCGCACGGCGGTAGGACGGAAACCAGTAGGTGAGGTAAAGCAGCAGACCCGGTGCCAGACCGGCTTCTGCCACACCCAGCAGAAAGCGCAGGGCGTAGAACTGCCATTCGGTTTCGACGAAGGCGAACAGCGCGGAAATGATGCCCCAGGAAATCATGATGCGCGCGATCCAGCGGCGTGCGCCGACGCGATGCAGAATCAGGTTACTGGGTACTTCACAGAGGAAATAACCGATGAAGAACATGCCGGCGCCGAGGCCGTAGACGGCTTCGCTGAAAGCCAGGTCATTCATCATGGTCAGCTTGGCGAACCCGACATTGACCCGGTCCAGATAGGCGCACAGGTAGCACAGCATCAGGAACGGCATCAACCGCCAGGCGGTCTTGCGGTAGGCGTTGGCACGGGCGGTCGAGACCGCGTCGAGGGGCATCGTGGTTATCATGATGGTCTGATCTCTTGTTTTTATAGACCGCCAGGCAACCGGCCTGGCGTGTCATCGATCCAGAGCAAATACGGGCCGTCACACTGTCTGACCGGCCCGCCGATGGGCTGTCAGTGAATCAGCATGCCGCCGTTCACATCCAGCGTAACGCCGGTCAGGTAGGAAGACAGGTCACTGGCCAGAAACAGCGCCGCATTGGCCACGTCCTGAGCCGCGCCCAGGCGACCCAGCGGAATGCCTTCGATGATCGCGTGGCGTCGCTCGTCCTGCATCAGCCCGCCGGTGATATCGGTATGAATCAGGCCCGGCGCGATGGAGTTGATGCGAATCTGGTCCGGGCCGAACTCCCGCGCCATGGCCTTGCCCAGACCGAGTACGCCGGCTTTTGCAGCGCTGTAATGCGGGCCGCCGAAGATGCCGCCGCCACGCTGCGCCGAGACCGACGACATGCACACGATGCTGCCCGAGCCCTGCGCGCGCATGGTCGGAATGACCGCCTGCGACATCAACAGTGTGCCGCGCAGGCTGACGTCTAGGACCTTGTCGTAATCGCCCGGGCGGATGTCCAGTGTCTTGATCGGTTGGGTGATACCGGCGTTGTTGACCAGTACGTCGATACGGCCGAAGTGCTCGATGATCTTCGCAACGGCCTGTTTGACCTGGGATTCGTCGGCCACGTTGGCGGCCAGGCCCAGATGGCCTTCGCCCAGCGCGGCGGCAGCGTCGCGTGCGGCGGCTTCATCGAGGTCGAGGATCACGACGCGAGCGCCGTGTTGCGCGAAGGTGACAGCGGTGGCACGACCGATTCCACGTTCGGAGGCAGCACCGGTGATGATTGCAACTTTGCCTTGAAGCAGCATGAGGGGAGTCCTCTGATTGTTTTTATGGGTTCGATTCAAGTGATCGATAGGCTCAGAGTGTTCCCGGTCCTGCCTGCGAGCAATAACGCTACCCTCACTGGTCGATGAAAAAAATTCACCTCTCGTCATTTCCGCCGAGCAGTGCTTGAATGCCAAAAAACCAATCTTCCTGATGCTTCGGAGCCACCATGCGTGCCGATGACGACCCCCACTCGAACCTGCCACCCCTGAAAGCCATTCAGGCCTTCGAGCAGACGGCACGCTTCGGCAACCTGGCCCGCGCCGCCGAAGTGCTGGACCTGACACCATCGGCAGTCAGCCATCAACTGGCCAAACTGGAAGCGATGATCGGACGGCAACTGTTCGTGCGGGCGGCTCGCGGCGTCACCCTGACGCCGGTGGGTGAGCAGTATTTGAAAGAGGTTTCCGGGTTGCTGCACAGCCTGGCCGTGGCGACCGAGCGGGCTGCCAGCGACGTCAGCCTCGACTGCCTGCGCCTGCACTCGTCACCCAGTTTTGGACTGCTGTGGCTGATGCCGCGACTGGAAGCGTTTCGTCTCAGCCACCCGGATATTCAGATCAACCTGTCGTGTTCCTACGAATCGCTGCACTTCAGCCGTGACAAGATCGACGTCGATATCCGCCATGGTCGGCCCAACTGGCCAAGCTACGAAGTGCGCACCGTGCGCCACGAAACCTTCGCAGTGCTGGCGTCGCCGAAGCTGCTGGAGCGGTATCCGGTCAACAGCGCAGCGGATCTGCTGAACGGCGAGCTGATTCTGTCCGAAGCCACGCTGTTGAAATGGCCGGAGCTGTTCGCCCAGCACGGCCTCGCGCGTCCTGAAAAGCCCTACACGCTGAGTTTTGACCGTTCCTACATGACGCTCGAGGCTGCGAGTCATGGCCTGGGCTTCGCGCTGGAAAGCACGCTGCTGGCGCAGAAATACCTGCAAAGCGGCGCGCTGCTGGAAGTCGCGCCGCACCTGTTGAGTTCACCGGTCGCGGCGCACCACCTGGTATTTCCCAAGGCCCACTCCAGCTTTCCAAGAGTCAGGCGTTTCCTGGAGTGGATGGAAAACGAATTGGGGCACGGGTTCGTGTTCTGAGCCGAGCGTCAGACTTTGTGCAGCGCATCCTCGTGATGCATCGCCAGATGCCCGGTCTTGTCACTCTTTACTTCATATTGCGGACTGTCTTTCGACGCGGGCCGATGCTTGCCCATGAACTCCACGTCCTTTACATGCACCTTGGTGACCTTGCCCCGGATCTCGCCAGCCTCCGAGTTCCAGCGCACGGCATCGCCAACCTTGAATGAAGTGGTCATGAAGTTCTCCTTGAGCGCGTTTTCCGAGTTGCTGTTTAGAGCCTGGCCCTCGGGGAGCGTTCACAGGATTATGAGCACAACCACCCTGCGATCAGTTCACGCCGTCGCCTGACGAACCGAGGGCGCAATCGGCCCGATCATCGCTTTCAGGTGTGCCAGCAACGGCCCCTGTTCGGGCTCGTTGTACATCGAGCACAGATTCTTTTCGATGTTCTGGCACAGGTCTTCCATGCGGATCCGGTGCTGGCTGTTGCCGAACGGCGCCTGCAGATCCGTGCCGATCCGCTCCATGGCCAGCAACAGGCAGCCCACCACCGTCGAAATGAGCGGCGTGAACCAACCCAGGGTCGTCACCATGCTCAGCGGCATGATCACGCAGAACAACGCGCTGAACAGGCGGGGAAAGTAAACATAAGGGTAGGGCAGTGGCGTATTGGCAATACGCTCCATGCCGCCCTGACAGTTGGACAGGTCCACCAGCGTCGTTTCCAGCCGCGAAAACCGGATGCTGTCCAGCCGACCTTGCGCGAACTCGTCGGCGATGATCGACGCCGAACCGCTCAGGATGTCGTTGGGAAAGTTATTGCTGTCACACGCCCGTTCGATTTCAAACGCGGGCAGCAGACCGTCGAGCCGGGCTTCGCTGACGTCGCCCTTCAAGTGCGCACGCAGCGCTCGCAGATAAGCCACGTGGCGACGAAATAGCTCGCCCTTCACCGGGTTCTCCCGAGCGCGGCCTTCGCCATCGATCAGGGTCAACACTTGTCGGCCATAACTGCGCGAACTGTTGACCATCGCCCCCCACAAGGTGCGTGCTTCCCACCAACGGTTATAGGCACTGGTGTTACGAAAACTGATCAGCACAATCAGCGCCGAACACAGCAGCGTCAGCGGCATCAGCGGGAAATCGATACCAATGCCTTCCATCAGCATGAAATCCATCGTCACGCCCACGTCCCAAAGCAACAGCCATAACAGCGACCAACCCACATAGGTCAGCGTCCTTCTGAAGCACTTCCATTTCTTTTCAAAGAGACCGGTCATGGCGACACTCCTGCCCGAGGTGGGTGAATGGCTCGCTACGTAGTTGTAACAAGCCGTGACACAAACCTACGGCACGACGCTTAACGCTCGCTTAATTCATGACCGGTCAGTCATTCAGGGCTGGCGCCTGAATGCATGGGTCCAAAGGCTTCTTTTCGAACGCGGAGCCGCTTCGGGTAAGACATTCGGCATATCCCGCAACCGGATCCATGACTCGTCTCGCCAGTGGAGCACGCTCAGGGACGTCCCCGGCCATTTCAGCTGGCTCACCTTCGGGTTATCCAGCGTCACGTTGTGCTGATCCCGAAGCACGGTCAGGACCTCATGGGTCAGCCATTGCCGCAGCGCCCGGTTTTCAGGCACGTAGTGATGAACCAGCAGCGCGAACACGCCCGACTCACTGACCATCAACTGCCTGCACCACTCGCCATTGGCCTGCAGCCAGACCACTCGCCGTTGATCGGCATCCAGCTTGAGCGTGGCGCGCTCATCCAGCGCCTTACCCATCAAACGGGCAAGGTCTGCCAGACAGAACCACGCCTGCGCTTCAGAAACGGCGGCCCGGAGCATGCGGTGGTGACGAAAGAAAAGGATGGCTTCGAAATGAGCGGTGCAGGGCTCGGAAGGGGTAACGTTCAACATGGGTACAGCTCCTGAATAGAGAACTGCCACCGGACGTCGCTAAACGAAAAGGTGGCAGCTGTGCGAAGGTTAGCGAACCGGTATCCAGGAAACCGGCAGGCCCGAAGGCCTCCGACGCACAGCCGCCATAACACATGCTTCAAGTTTTGACTTGATGCAGGGGAGGGCGATGATACGCCTGGATAGAACGGATCGCTAAATCCGGTTGCTGATGGGGCAGCGAACGGCGAGCAGATTGAACTGTCTGCCTGCCTGAAAATAGAGGCTGATTCGCTGAGTCTTGTAGGAAAGGGATTTGCTCGATAGGAAGAGGTTTTTTAAGTCTAGCGAAGGGGAAGTTTGATGCCTGGATACGCCTCGCAAATGGCCCAGCCTTGCGAGACGTATTCTTGTGATGTGACAGTGAATGAGATCAGAGGCAAGGCACCTTGTCCGTCTGCGCCAGCGCCTTCCCCTTGCTATCGAACAGCGTGACTTTGACGTCGGCCCCCGACCTGCTTTCGATCAACGTATAAAACTCATCGGCGGCAAACGCGCTGTATTCAAGCGTTGCCACGCAACGGCGCTGACTCTTCTGATAACCTCTCGCCACAATACCCAGTTCCATTGAGTGCCTGCCGGGCGAGACTTCGAAATGGGTCAGGCTTTCGGCAGGTGTCGCATCAAGACGTCGTGCGATCATATCATCACCCACCTGAGCTTCAATATGAACGATGGCATTACCTTTGTCAGGCACAGGCGTTGCAGTTGCACATCCAGCCAGGCCTGATATGGCTACAACGAACGCTGCAAGTTTCAAGAGCTTCATGTTAAAACCTTTATATAAAGAGAGTGGGTGTGGCGAGAAATAACTTTTCAATCGTGCGCGTGCATTTCTGACAGGCGTGTCAAAGCCCGGTCGAGCTGTTCAAGTTGCCGGGTATAACGGGGTCAGGCGGTAATATCGATATTGGCTGCGAAGCGAGCGAACGCGATATTGGCCTCGGCGTCGATGAGTTCATCAATGAACTCAGTCATTGCAGCCGTACAGAAATGATCAGTCATGTGTCCTTCATTCGACCAATAACCGCTGACGATCCAGCGGGCGGTGCTCTTTGTGCTCCTGCTCATTGCATAGCTCAAGCAGCCCGCGGACGTGTTCAATCGCTCGATGTGCTTCAGTAACAAGGACTCGACATCGTGCCTCGGGCTTTCCAGAAAGCTGATCTCCAGCGTATTGATTGAGGTGATCGTCATGCGCTTGAACCTTCGTTGCCTATCGAATACTTGACCCTGCACTTGACGCGTATGCGCAAGGCCACTGCCAGGTATGTAAACAGGCTACTGGCTTTTCCTCGGAAAGGTTACCCACCTAAAAGCTCATGCAGACATGAGATTTGCTCAGTAATAACCAAGTGCGCAGCGGCAGGTATTCATCCCGAAGCCTTGATACCGACTACCCGTGCGGAAGGGGCAAGCGCATGTCTTTAGGACGACTGTGTGGCCTGGTCGTTGTGCGGAAGGGTTCTGAGTTTTCTCTGCGGCGATTGTAACGATGGATACGCCATGAATAGGACTGAGCGATTGGGCAGGGCAACAGGTCAGCGCGCCATGTCAGGATTTGGAAGGCTTGCATGGGTCTTCAGCGGAAGACGATCCAGCGGATTCACCTCCAGCGCCAACAGTTGAATAGCGGCCAGACTCAGCACCTTGGTGCCGCTCCATCCATTTTCCGGCAGCAATCTGCGCACGGGAGCCTCGGGTCCGTTGTAGGCAACCATGGCGGTATTGGATTCAAAGTCGATCCTGAAAAACAGCAGGTAGTCGGCAAAGCCTTTGCCGGGCGTGAAGGACGGGCCTGATCGTGTCCTGCCGGTCGCTTTTACTTGCACGGTTTTCCCGGTCCGAGTGAGCGCGTCGACCCCACCTGTGCGTTTCTCGGGGATCAGAAGATCGAAATGCTCCAACGCCAAAGCTTCTGCAATATCGCCCACCAGACGTCCATCCAGCGTGAACTTCAAACCTGTGCTTGCATAGTGAGCAGCCAGCGCCTGTTGTGCTTTCCAGAGATCAGCAATGACTTTGGGCAGTTGAAATTCGATTTGCCTGGCATCCATGTCCTGCGCTTCCCTTTAACAAGGTGTCGAAAGTTCCCGGTTTGGCACTGAAAGCATCATCGGGAATTACCTGGCGTTTTTTACAGATGCGTGCAAACCCGTGATTGCATCATAGCCACTTTCCACCAGACGAAAAAAAAGACCTTGAATTTCAAGGTCTTTTTCAATTTTGGTGCCCCGAGGGAGAATCGAACTCCCACTTCTTTCGAAAACGGATTTTGAATCCGCCGCGTCTACCAATTCCGCCATCAGGGCTCAATGGCGGCGAAGTATAGGGATCGATTTTCCGTTGGTCAACAGGGATTTGCGGTGGTTTTTTACTAATTCCGCCAAACCGGATAAACTTCCCGGCCCTGCTAAACGAACCCCATCATGCGCGTCGCTGACTTTACCTTCGATCTCCCGGATTCCCTGATTGCTCGTCACCCGCTGGCCGAGCGTCGCAGTAGTCGTCTGTTGACCCTGGACGGGGTGAGCGGCGCGCTGGCACATCGTCAATTCACTGATTTGCTTGAGCATTTGCGCCCTGGCGATTTGATGGTGTTCAACAATACCCGCGTCATTCCTGCGCGTCTTTTCGGGCAGAAAGCCTCTGGCGGCAAGCTGGAGATTCTGGTCGAACGCGTGCTGGACAGCCATCGCGTGCTGGCGCATGTGCGCTCCAGCAAGTCGCCCAAGCCGGGCTCGTCGATCCTGATCGACGGCGGCGGGGAGGCCGAGATGGTGGCGCGGCATGATGCGCTGTTCGAGTTGCGTTTCGCCGAAGAAGTGTTGCCGTTGCTCGACCGTGTCGGGCATATGCCGTTGCCTCCTTATATAGACCGCCCGGACGAAGGCGCGGACCGTGAGCGCTATCAGACTGTTTACGCTCAGCGCGCCGGTGCTGTGGCAGCACCGACAGCGGGTCTGCATTTCGACCAGCCGCTGCTGGAGGCGATTGCCGCCAAGGGCGTCGAGACGACGTTTGTCACGCTGCACGTCGGCGCGGGTACGTTTCAGCCGGTGCGCGTCGAGCAGATCGAAGATCACCACATGCACACCGAATGGCTTGAAGTGGGTCAGGACGTGGTCGATGCCGTGTCCGCGTGCCGGGCGCGCGGCGGGCGTGTGATCGCGGTCGGGACCACCAGCGTGCGTTCGCTGGAAAGCGCGGCGCGCGATGGCGTGCTGAAGCCATTCAGCGGCGACACCGATATCTTCATCTATCCAGGCCGGCCGTTTCATGTGGTCGATGCCCTGGTGACCAATTTCCATTTGCCTGAATCCACGCTGCTGATGCTGGTTTCGGCGTTCGCCGGTTATCCCGAGACCATGGCGGCCTACGCGGCTGCCATTGAGCACGGGTACCGCTTCTTCAGTTACGGTGATGCGATGTTCATCACCCGCAATCCCGCGCCGACGGCCCCACAGGAATCGGTACCAGAGGATCACGCATGAGTCGCACCTGTCGTATGTCTTTCGAGTTGTTGGCCACCGACGGCAAGTCCCGTCGCGGTCGCCTGACCTTTCCCCGTGGCGTGGTCGAGACCCCGGCGTTCATGCCGGTGGGCACCTACGGCACGGTCAAGGGCATGCTGCCACGGGACATCGAAGCCACCGGCGCGCAGATCATTCTGGGCAACACCTTTCACCTGTGGCTGCGTCCGGGCACCGAGGTCATCAAGGGCCATGGCGACCTGCACGATTTCATGCAGTGGCAGGGGCCGATTCTGACCGACTCCGGCGGTTTTCAGGTGTTCAGCCTGGGCGCCATGCGCAAGATCAAGGAGGAGGGCGTGACCTTCGCCTCGCCGGTCGATGGTGCCAAGGTGTTCATGGGGCCGGAAGAGTCCATGCAGGTTCAGCGTGATCTGGGTTCGGACATCGTCATGATCTTCGACGAATGCACGCCGTACCCGGCCGATGAGGACGTGGCGCGCATCTCCATGGAGCTGTCGCTGCGTTGGGCCAAGCGTTCCAAGATCGCTCACGGCGAGAACACCGCCGCGCTGTTCGGCATCGTTCAGGGCGGCATGCATGAAAGCCTGCGCATGCGCTCGCTGGAAGGTCTGGACCAGATCGGTTTCGACGGCCTGGCCATTGGCGGTCTGTCGGTGGGCGAGCCCAAGCACGAGATGATCAAGGTGCTGGATTATCTGCCGGGCCAGATGCCGGCTGACAAACCCCGTTACCTGATGGGAGTAGGCAAGCCGGAAGATCTGGTCGAAGGTGTCCGCCGCGGAGTCGATATGTTCGACTGCGTGATGCCGACCCGCAATGCCCGCAATGGTCATTTGTTCATTGATACCGGTGTGCTGAAAATTCGTAACGCGTTCCATCGGCATGACAATTCGCCGCTGGATCCGACCTGCGACTGCTACACCTGCAAGAACTTCTCGCGCGCTTATCTGCATCACCTGGACAAGTGCAACGAAATGCTGGGGAGCATGCTCAATACGATCCACAATTTGCGGCACTACCAGCTGCTTATGGCTGGTTTGCGCGAGGCTATTCAACAGGGTACATTGGCCGCCTTTGTCGATGCCTTCTATGCCAAACGCGGAATTCCCACGCCGCCTCTGGGTTGAAACAGAACGAGTTTTTCCTGCTTTTTTATACTAATTATGTAACTTGGAGCGACACATGAGCTTTTTCATCTCTCCCGCTTTTGCGGATGCTGCTGCACCGGCTGCCGGTCCTGCGGGCAGCGGTTTCGAGTGGATCTTCCTGGTTGGCTTTCTGGTCATCTTCTACCTGATGATCTGGCGTCCACAGGCCAAGCGCGCCAAAGAGCAGAAGAACCTGCTGGGCAACCTGCAGAAGGGCGACGAAGTCGTGACCAGCGGCGGCATCGCCGGCAAGATCAACAAAGTGACCGACGATTTTGTCGTGATCGAAGTGTCTGACACCGTTGAGTTGAAAATCCAGAAGGGCGCAATCGCAGCCACTCTGCCAAAAGGCACCCTGAAAGCGATCTGAGTACCAACTTTTACCCATCGACGGGGCGCGCAAGGCGCCCCGCGTTTTAAGCGGGCGGCGTGATGCTGAACAAATACCCTCTGTGGAAATACGTACTGATCCTGGCGGTGCTGGTGGTCGGTTTTATTTATTCCGCACCCAATCTCTACCCTGACGATTCGGCCATTCAGATCAGTGGCGCAAGTACTGCGTTGCAGGTCACCCAGGCAGATGTGGATCGTGCAGCCAAGGCGCTGACCGATGCCGGGATCCCGGTCAAGGCTTCTTCTCTGGTCGAGAATGGCAAAGGCGGTTTGTTGCGTCTGAGCAAGCAGGAAGATCAGTTGCCGGCCAAGGATGTCGTGCGCAAGGCGCTGGGTGATGACTATGTCGTCGCGCTGAACCTGGCCCGCACCACGCCGAACTGGCTGCGCAATATTGGCGCAACTCCGATGAAACTCGGCCTCGACCTGTCCGGTGGTGTGCACTTCCTGCTGGAAGTCGACATGGACAAGGCAATCGATGCCCGTCTGAAAGTCTACGAAGGCGAAGTCAAGGCGCTGCTGCGCAAGGAAAAGGTGCGTTATCGCAGCCTGCCGCAGCTGGGTAACGTGATTCAGCTGGGCTTTGGTGACGATGCAGAGCGCGAGCAGGCTCGTGCGCTGGTACGCAAGACCTTTACCGATTTCGAAATCACGCCTGCCGAGCTGAACGGGATTCCCGTGCTGCGCATGGCGCTGACCCCGGCCAAGCTGGCCGAGATTCGTGAATACTCCATCAAGCAGAACCTGACCACCGTACGTAACCGGGTCAACGAGCTGGGCGTTGCCGAGCCGCTGGTTCAGCGTCAGGGTGCCAACCGCATCGTGGTCGAGTTGCCGGGCGTGCAGGACACTGCAGAAGCCAAGCGTATTCTGGGCAAGACCGCCAACCTCGAGTTCCGTCTGGGCGCAGGTCCCGACGATTCGAAAGGCACCACCGAAATGTTCGAATTCCGCGAAGGCGGACGTCCGGCAGCGGCGGTGGAGCGTGGCCTGATCATCACCGGTGACCAGGTAACCGACGCCAAGGCGAGCTTCGACGAGCACGGTCGTCCGCAGGTGAACATCAACCTTGATGGTCACGGTGGCGAGTTGATGAGTCGTGCAACCCGCAGCAACGTGGGTCGCAGCATGGCGGTGATCTTCATCGAGCAGCGTCCGACCACCACTTTCACCAGGCAGATGGTCAACGGCGTCGAGAAAGACGTGCCGGTCCAGACGTTCAAGGAAGACAAGAAGATCATCAGCCTGGCGACCATCCAGTCGCCACTGGGCAGTCAGTTCCGTATCACGGGTCTGAACGGTCAGGGCGAATCGTCCGAGCTGGCGCTGCTGTTGCGTGCCGGTGGTCTGGCGGCACCGATGTACTTCGCTGAAGAGCGCACCATCGGTCCGAGCCTGGGTGCCGACAACATCACCAAGGGTGTCGATGCTTCCCTGTGGGGCATGCTGTTCGTGTCGCTGTTCATCATGGCCATCTACCGTTTCTTCGGTCTGATCGCGACCGTGGCGCTGGCCTTCAACATGGTCATGCTGCTGGCACTGATGTCGCTGCTGGGTGCAACGCTGACCCTGCCGGGTATCGCCGGTATCGTATTGACGATGGGTATGGCGGTGGACGCCAACGTGCTGATCTTCTCGCGGATACGTGAAGAGATCGCCAACGGCATGACGGTTCAGCGCGCAATCAGCGAAGGTTTCGATCGTGCCTACACGGCGATCCTCGACGCCAACCTGACGACGCTGCTGGTCGGCGGCATTCTCTTCGCGATGGGCACCGGTCCCGTCAAAGGGTTTGCGGTGACCATGTCGCTCGGGATCTTTACCTCGATGTTCACAGCCATCATGGTGACCCGCGCAATGGTCAACCTGATCTATGGCGGTCGTGACTTCAAGAAGTTGTGGATTTAAGGGGCTGCCATGAAACGTACCATCAACTTCATGGGCGTTCGCAACGTTGCGTTCGCCATTACCATGCTCCTTACCGCACTGGCGTTGTTCAGCTGGTTCCATAAAGGGCTTAACTTTGGTCTGGATTTTACCGGCGGTACGCTCATCGAGCTGACCTACGAGCGTCCGGCCGATCTGGGCAAGGTCCGTCAGGAACTGGTCCAGGCCGGTTATCACGAAGCTGTTGTACAGAGCTTTGGTGCGACCACAGACCTGCTGGTGCGCATGCCGGGTGAAGACCCTCAGCTGGGCACTCAGGTTGCTGAAGCGCTGCGCAAGTCGGGTGCTGACAACCCGGCGGTGGTCAAGCGCGTCGAATTCGTCGGTCCTCAGGTCGGTGAAGAGCTGCGTGACCAGGGCGGTATCGGCATGCTGCTGGCGCTCGGTGGCGTACTGATCTATCTGGCGTTCCGCTTCCAGTGGAAGTTTGCGGTCGGTGCGATCGTGTCGCTGATCCACGACGTGGTCGTGACGATGGGTATCCTGTCGTTCTTCCAGATCACCTTCGACCTGACGGTGCTGGCGGCGGTACTGGCGATCATCGGTTACTCGTTGAACGACACCATCGTGGTATTCGACCGGGTTCGCGAGAACTTCCGTCTGCTGCGTAAGGCGTCGTTGATCGAGAACATCAACATCTCCACCACCCAGACGCTGCTGCGCACCATGGCAACGTCGATCTCCACGCTGCTGGCAATCGTTGCGCTGTGGGTGTTCGGTGGTGACAGCCTGGAAGGCTTCTCCATTGCGTTGTTCATCGGTGTGCTGGCGGGTACCTACTCGTCGATCTACATCGCCAACGTGGTGCTGATCTGGCTGAACCTGACCACCGAGGATCTCATTCCTCCGGTCGTGGTCGAGAAGGCGGATGATCTGCCCTGATAGCCAGTTGTCATAAAAAAGGCGCGAGTGATGAACTCGCGCCTTTTTTTATGCTCCAAGGCTAGGCATTGCGCAGTCATGCTGCGTTTCGATTGGGTCAGGAGGTTCACGTGAACAAGTCTATGCTTGTTGGTGTTGTATTAGGTGCTGCTGTAGTAACTGCTGGCGGTGCCGTTGCCACCTATAGCCTGGTCAAGGGTGGTCCTGAGTATGCGGACGTATTGGCTGTAGAGCCGATCAACCAGCAGATCAAAACTCCCCGCGAAGTTTGCAAGGACGTAACCGTTACCCGTCAGGCGCCGGTCAAGGACCAGCACCAGATCGTGGGTAGCGTCATCGGTGCTGTAGCCGGCGGTTTGCTGGGTAATCAGATCGGTGGTGGTAACGGCAAGAAGATCGCAACCGTTGCAGGTGCGGTTGGTGGTGGTTATGCCGGTAACAAGGTTCAGGAAGGCATGCAGGAGCGTGACACTTACACCACGACGCAGAACCGTTGCACAACAGTCAACGACGTGAGCGACAAGGTTGTAGGCTACAACGTGAAGTACAAGTTGAATGAGAAAGTGGGTCAGGTCCGTATGGAGCGTGATCCAGGCAATCAGATTCCTGTCGACAAGAACGGTCAGCTGATTCTGGGTCAGGCCCAGTAAGTCAGCCGAGCTTCTGCAAGGCATAAAAAAACCGGCTTTCGCCGGTTTTTTTACGTCTGTCGCTTAACGCTTAACGCTTAACGCTTGAGCGAAGGCGGCAGGTGCGGTGCGATTGCAGTCAGCACGGCCTTGAAGCACTTGGTGTTACCGGCAACTATGTGGCCTTTTTCCAGGAAGTCATGACCGCCTGTGAAGTCGCTGACCAGACCGCCCGCTTCCTGAATCAGCAGTGCGCCTGCAGCGATGTCCCACTCGGACAGACCCGACTCCCAGAATGCGTCGAAACGACCGGCTGCGACATAGGCGAGGTCCAGGCTGGCGGCACCTGCGCGGCGGATGCCTGCGGTCTGGCCAACCAGGCTGCGGAACATGCCCAGGTAGTTTTCGAGATTGTCCATCTGGTTGTCGCGGAATGGGAAGCCGGTGCCCAGCAGCGCGCCTTCAAGGCTCTTGCGCTGGCTGACACGCAGACGACGACCGTTCAGGGCAGCGCCACGGCCACGGCTGGCGGTGAATTCTTCCTGGCGGACGGGATCAAGGACGACAGCGTGTTCGAGACGACCACGGTATTTGCAGGCGATGCTGACCGCGAAGTGCGGGATGCCGCGAACGAAGTTGGTGGTGCCGTCCAGTGGGTCGATGATCCACAGGTAGTCGGTACCTTCGCCGCTGCCTTCGTGCATGCCGCTTTCTTCACCCAGGATGCCGTGGGTCGGGTAGGCTTTGCGCAGAGCGGTGATGATGCTCTGCTCGGCAGCACGGTCGATCTCTGAGACGTAGTCTTTGGCTTCTTTTTCGTCGACCTTGATGGTATCCAAGCGCTCGATGGAGCGGAAAATCAATTCGCTGGCGCTGCGGGCGGCGCGCAGCGCGATATTCAGCATGGGCTGCATGGACAATTCACCTAAGGTTGTTAAAGAGAGCCGGCCATTCTATTGGGTGCGTCGAATTATTTCCAGCCTTGCGTTGTAACGGTTGTCGGGTTCAAGCCCATTTCTGATCACGGCTCCGAGTGCTCAGAGGCTGCCCGGCTTGAACAGGTTCATAGCGTTAGTCCGGGCGTTTCTGTAAGATTTGCCCCCCTAATTCGCGTCAGTGAGCGTTCGCTTTGTTGCAGAACATTCGTGTTGTCCTGGTCGGCACTACCCATCCCGGAAATATCGGCGGGGCGGCTCGCGCCATGAAAAACATGGGGCTTTCGCGCTTGGTGCTGGTCGATCCGCGGATCTTCCCTTCACCTGATGCCGACGCCCGTGCCTCAGGTGCCACTGATATTCTGGAAGGCGCGCAGGTCGTCGCCACGCTGGAAGAGGCGCTGACGGGTTGCCGTCTGGTGCTCGGCACCAGTGCCCGTGATCGCAGTCTGCCGTGGCCAATGCTGGACCCTCGCGCTTCAGGCGTGAAGGTTGTCGAGCAGGCCGGGCAGGGCGCCGAGGTGGCGCTGGTCTTCGGTCGCGAGCACGCAGGTCTGACCAACGAAGAGCTGCAACGTTGTCACTTCCATGTGCACATCCCTTCCGACCCCGGCTTCAGCTCGTTGAATCTGGCTGCTGCCGTGCAGGTGCTCAGCTATGAAGTGCGTATGTCCTGGCTGGCGGCTTCCGAGCAGCCCGCTCATGACGAGCCCTCGAAAATGGCGCACAACGCCGAGCTGGCGACCATGGATGAAATGGAGGGCTTTTATGGCCATCTTGAAGCCACGCTGGTGGCGATCGGTTTCCTTGATCCCGAAAAGCCGCGTCACCTGATGGCGCGCCTGCGCAGGCTTTTTGGCCGCAGCGAAGTGGAGCATTCCGAGCTCAGCATCCTTCGCGGGATCCTGACCGAAACCCAGAAAGCTGCGCGCGGTGAACCCTACAAGCGGAAGGATCAGTGATGTTCGAGCGTCTGCGAGAAGATATTCAAAGTGTGTTCCATCGTGACCCGGCCGCGCGCAACGCGTTCGATGTGCTGACCTGCTATCCGGGCATGCACGCTATCTGGCTGCACCGCTTCGCGCACATTCTGTGGGGCAAGGGCTGGAAATGGCCGGCTCGCGTGGTCTCCAATTTCGGTCGCTGGATGACCGGAATCGAAATTCATCCGGGGGCGCGCATCGGTCGCCGCTTCTTCATCGACCATGGCATGGGCATCGTCATCGGTGAAACCGCCGAGATCGGCAATGACGTGACGCTGTATCAGGGCGTGACTCTGGGCGGGACCAGCTGGAACGCAGGCAAGCGTCACCCGACGCTGGAAGACGGCGTAGTGGTGGGTGCGGGCGCTAAGGTGCTAGGCCCGTTCACCGTCGGTGCCGGCGCCAAGATCGGTTCCAACGCGGTCGTGACCAAGGCTGTGCCAGCAGGCGCGACGGCGGTGGGTATTCCGGGTCGCATCATCGTCAAGTCGGACGATGAGACCGAAGCCAAGCGCAAGGCAATGGCCGAGAAGCTGGGTTTCGATGCCTATGGCGTCAGTGCCGATATGCCGGACCCGGTCGCACGGGCCATCGGCCAGTTGCTCGATCACCTGCAGGCTGTGGACGGTCGTCTCGAGGATATGTGCGGCGCGCTCAGTCGGCTGGGTAGCGATTACTGCGCCAAGGATCTTCCGGAGCTGCGCGACGAGGTCTTCGACTGCGTCAAGGATAAGCGCGAAGAGCCGCTGGAAGATAAGATCGGCTAGGCAGGGCAGGGGTTTGGAGCGTGCCATTGCGCCGCACCTTTGCTATGATGCAGCCCGCACTTTTTGCTAAACCCGACTGTTTTACTCGGTCTAATAGTTGACTCATTTACTCGGGAATAGCATACTCACGCTCATTCCGATCCTCTGCGGTACACGCCATGCGACTGACTACAAAAGGCCGATACGCTGTAACAGCCATGCTTGACCTGGCCTTGCACGCGCAGAACGGGCCAGTGTCTCTGGCCGATATCTCCGAGCGACAGGGCATTTCCCTGTCTTATCTCGAGCAGCTGTTCGCCAAGCTTCGCCGCGGCAATCTGGTTTCCAGTGTCCGTGGCCCTGGTGGCGGTTATCAGCTTTCTCGCGACATGAAAGGTATCCAGGTGGCGCAGGTCGTCGATGCTGTCAATGAGTCGGTCGATGCCACGCGCTGTCAGGGGTTGGGTGATTGCCACGCTGGCGACACCTGTCTCACTCACCATTTGTGGTGCGACCTGAGCCAGCAGATTCACGAATTTCTAAGCGGTATCAGCTTGGCGGATCTTGTCACTCGCCGTGAGGTACAAGAAGTCGCCCAGCGCCAGGATATGCGCCGTAGCCATTGCAATACGTCGCAACTGGGTAAGATTGAAACGTCCGCCGTTGAATGAACGCAGATGAATGAGCGGTGCGCCTGCCTGATAGGAGAGCTTCAATGAAATTGCCGATTTACCTCGATTACTCCGCGACGACCCCGGTCGATCCGCGTGTCGCGCAGAAAATGATCGATTGCCTGACGGTCGAAGGAAACTTCGGCAACCCGGCGTCGCGTTCCCACGTATTTGGCTGGAAAGCCGAAGAAGCGGTCGAGAACGCCCGCCGTCAGGTCGCCGACCTGGTCAACGCCGACCCGCGTGAAATCGTCTGGACCTCCGGTGCCACCGAGTCCAACAACCTCGCGATCAAGGGCGTTGCGCACTTTTACGCCAGCAAGGGCAAGCACATCATCACCTCCAAGGTCGAGCACAAGGCTGTCCTGGACACCACGCGCCAGCTGGAGCGTGAAGGTTTTGAAGTGACGTACATCGAGCCGGGCGAAGACGGTCTGATCACCCCTGCCATGATCGAAGCTGCACTGCGTGACGACACCATCGTGGTCTCGATCATGCACGTGAACAACGAGATCGGCACCATCAACGACATCGCGGCGATCGGTGAACTGACCCGTTCGCGTGGCGTGCTGTTCCACGTTGACGGCGCACAATCGACCGGCAAGGTTGAAATTGATCTGGCCAGCCTCAAGGTTGACCTCATGTCGTTCTCTGCCCACAAGACCTACGGTCCCAAAGGCATTGGCGCGCTTTACGTGAGCCGCAAGCCACGTGTTCGTCTGGAAGCTGCCATGCACGGCGGCGGTCACGAACGTGGCATGCGTTCCGGTACGCTGGCGACCCACCAGATCGTTGGTATGGGTGAAGCCTTCCGTATCGCCAAGGAAGAAATGGCCGCTGAAAACGTGCGTATCAAAGCGCTGAGCGACCGTTTCTACAAGCAGGTCGAGAATCTGGAAGAGCTTTACGTGAACGGCAGCCTGACTGCCCGCGTACCGCACAACCTGAACCTGAGCTTCAACTACGTTGAAGGCGAGTCGCTGATCATGGCGCTCAAGGATCTGGCGGTATCGTCCGGTTCGGCCTGTACGTCTGCATCGCTGGAGCCTTCGTATGTACTGCGCGCTCTGGGCCGCAACGACGAACTGGCACACAGCTCGATCCGTTTCACCTTCGGCCGTTTCACCACCGAAGAAGAAATCGATTACGCCGCGCAGAAAGTCTGCGAGGCCGTTACCAAGCTGCGGACACTTTCGCCGCTGTGGGACATGTTCAAAGACGGCGTCGATATCTCCAAGATCGAGTGGGCGGCGCACTAATTTAAAGTCGCCTCCAACACAGGTCGTGGTCGGCATCTGCCGCCACGACCTGAAGAGCGGCTCCCTGATGTGAGAGGAATAGAATCATGGCTTACAGCGAAAAGGTCATCGACCACTACGAGAATCCGCGCAACGTCGGCAAGATGAACGCGGAAGATCCTGATGTTGGCACCGGCATGGTCGGCGCTCCGGCGTGCGGCGACGTGATGCGTCTGCAGATCAAGGTCAACGAGCACGGCGTTATCGAAGACGCCAAGTTCAAGACCTATGGCTGCGGTTCGGCAATCGCTTCCAGCTCCCTGGCAACCGAGTGGATGAAAGGCAAGACTCTGGATGAAGCAGAGACCATCAAGAACACTCAGCTGGCTGAAGAGCTGGCACTGCCTCCGGTAAAGATTCACTGCTCCGTGCTCGCAGAAGACGCCATCAAGGCGGCCGTTCGCGATTACAAGCAGAAGAAAGGTCTGCTGTAAGCAGCCCTTTTTCAGAAACGCGTAAGGAGTTCCGATGGCTATCAGCATGACAGAAGCTGCCGCTAACCACGTACGACGTTCCCTCGAGGGACGTGGCAAGGGTGATGGCGTTCGTCTGGGTGTTCGCACCACAGGCTGTTCAGGTCTTGCCTATGTGCTCGAGTTCGTCGATGAGGCGGCCAGCGAAGACACCGTCTTCGAGATGCACGGCGTGAAGGTGATTATCGACCCGAAAAGCCTGGTCTATCTCGATGGCACCGAGCTCGACTTCGTTCGGGAAGGGTTGAACGAAGGCTTCAAGTTCAACAACCCCAATTCGCGCGGCGAGTGCGGCTGCGGCGAAAGCTTCAACGTCTGAGGCTTTTATTGTGGGTACTCCCTGTCACTTCGCCCTGTTCGAGCTCAAGCCTGATTTTCAGCTTGATCTTGATCAGTTGGCGACGCGTTATCGCGAATTGGCGCGTGGCGTCCATCCAGACCGTTTTGCCGACGCTTCCGAGCGGGAGCAACGTACGGCGCTGGAGCGTTCCGCCAGTCTCAACGAAGCCTATCAGACCCTCAAGAGCCCGCCGAAAAGGGCACGTTACCTGTTGGCCATGAATGGCAATGAGGTACCGCTTGAGGTCACCGTGCACGATCCGGACTTTCTTCTGCAGCAGATGCAGTGGCGCGAAGAACTCGAAGATCTGCAGGATGAAGCTGATCTCGCCGGGGTCGCGACGTTCAAACGTCGGCTCAAGGTGGCTCAGGATGAACTGAATCAGAGCTTTGCTGCCTGTTGGAATGACGCTGCACAGCGCGAGCACGCCGAAAGGCTGATGCGGCGCATGCAGTTTCTCGACAAGCTTTCTCACGAAGTGCGCCAGTTAGAAGAGCGCCTCGACGATTAACCCCGTGCTGCCCTGGCCGCACGCCCAGTGATTATTCTGAATACGCATGGCCTTACTGCAGATCGCCGAACCCGGCCTCAGTCCTCAACCGCATCAGCGCCGTCTGGCTGTGGGGATCGACTTGGGCACCACCAACTCTCTGGTTGCTGCAGTGCGCAGCGGCCTGTCCGAGCCACTGGCCGACGCAGAAGGTCAGGTCATCCTGCCCTCTGCCGTTCGCTATCACGCCGATCGGGTCGAAGTGGGGCAGTCGGCGAAAGTCGCCGCTTCCCAGGACCCGTTCAACACCGTGCTCTCGGTCAAGCGGCTGATGGGTCGTGGGCTGACCGACGTCAAGCAACTGGGTGAGCAACTGCCTTACCGCTTCGTCGACGGCGAGTCGCACATGCCGTTCATTGAGACCGTCCAGGGGCCTAAAAGCCCGGTAGAAGTCTCTGCCGACATTCTCAAGGTGCTGCGTCAGCGTGCTGAAGAAGCGCTGGGCGGCGAGCTGGTCGGTGCTGTGATCACGGTTCCTGCCTATTTCGATGACGCTCAGCGTCAGGCCACCAAGGATGCTGCCAAGCTGGCGGGTCTCAACGTGTTACGCCTGCTCAACGAGCCGACGGCTGCTGCAGTCGCCTACGGTCTGGACCAGAAAGCCGAAGGCGTGGTCGCGATTTATGACCTGGGTGGCGGCACGTTTGATATCTCCATTCTGCGTCTGACGGGCGGCGTTTTCGAAGTGCTGGCAACTGGTGGCGACACTGCGCTGGGCGGCGATGATTTCGACCACGCGATTGCCAGCTGGATTGTTGCCGAAGCCGGCCTTTCCGCCGACCTTGCGCCTTCTGCCCAGCGCAGCCTGCTGCAGGCAGCGTGCGCAGCCAAGGAAGCGCTGACCGATGCCGATGCCGTCGACGTAGCGTATGGCGATTGGAAGGCCGTGCTGACTCGCGAAGCGCTGAACGCGATGATCGAGCCAATGGTTGCCCGCAGCCTGAAAGCCTGCCGCCGCGCCGTGCGTGATACAGGCATCGAGCTTGAAGAAGTCGAAGCGGTCGTCATGGTGGGCGGTTCGACGCGCGTACCGCGTGTCCGTGAAGCCGTTGCCGAACTGTTTGGTCGTCAGCCGCTGACCGAAATCGATCCGGATCAAGTGGTGGCCATCGGGGCTGCGATCCAGGCCGATACACTGGCAGGCAACAAGCGCGACGGTGAAGAATTGCTGCTGCTCGACGTGATTCCGCTCTCGCTGGGGCTGGAAACCATGGGCGGCCTGATGGAGAAGGTTATTCCGCGCAACACCACGATTCCTGTGGCGCGCGGTCAGGACTTCACCACGTACAAAGATGGCCAGACGGCCATGATGATTCATGTGCTGCAGGGCGAGCGAGAGCTGATCAGCGATTGCCGTTCTCTGGCGCGCTTCGAACTGCGCGGTATTCCACCGATGGTGGCGGGCGCGGCGAAGATCCGCGTCACCTTCCAGGTGGACGCTGATGGTCTGCTGAGTGTTTCGGCGCGCGAACTGGGTTCGGGCATCGAAGCGAGCATTCAGGTCAAGCCGTCGTATGGCCTGACCGACGGCGAAATCACCCGCATGCTCAAGGACTCCTTCGCCTACGCCGGTGACGACAAGGTCGCCCGCGTATTGCGCGAACATCAGGTTGATGCCGAGCGCCTGCTTGAAGCAGTGCAGGGCGCGCTGGATGCCGATGGCGAGCGCCTTCTCGATGAAGAAGAGCGTTTGGTCATCAACCTGCAGATGGACGAACTGCGCGAATTGATGAAAGGCACCGATGGACACGCCATCGAGCAACAGACCAAGCGTCTGTCGCAAGTGACCGATGCATTTGCTGCCCGCCGCCTGGATTCGACGGTGAAAGCCGCACTGGCCGGACGCAACCTGAATGAGATTGAGGAATAACTGATGCCGCAGGTGATTTTTCTGCCCCACGCCGAGCACTGCCCGGACGGGCTGGTTGTAGAAGTTGAACCGGGTATTTCCATCCTCGAGCTTGCTCACGAGCATCACATCGAGATCGAAAGCGCCTGTGGCGGCGTCTGCGCCTGCACGACCTGTCACTGCGTCATTCGCCAGGGCTTCAACTCGCTGAATGAAGCCGACGAGCTGGAAGAGGACATGCTCGACAAAGCCTGGGGCCTTGAGCCGCAATCGCGTCTATCCTGTCAGGCAATTGTCGGCACCGAAGACCTGACCGTCGAAATACCCAAATATTCGCTCAACCACGCTGCCGAAGCGCCGCACTGATTCAAGGAACGCTCATGAGTCTCAAATGGGTCGATGTGCAGGAAATCGCCATTCAACTGGCCGAAGCGCATCCGGAGATCAATCCGTTGACCGTAAATTTCGTCAAGTTGCGCGGCCTGGTCATGGCTCTGCCTGAATTCGATGACATTCCGGATCGTGGCGGCGAGAAGGTCCTTGAAGCGATTCAGGGGCTTTGGATCGAAGAGCTCGACTGAGTCTGTAACGCATGTTTTTAGGCAATACCCTCAGAACCCGCGTATAATTCGCGGGTTTAATTTTTCGCTTCAATCACTGTTTCTGGAGTTTCACCATGGCTGTTCAACGTACTTTCTCCATCATCAAGCCTGACGCCGTTGCAAAGAACGTAATCGGCGAGATCACCACTCGTTTCGAAAAAGCCGGTCTGCGCGTTGTTGCTTCCAAGCTGAAGCAGCTGTCCAAGGCCGAAGCTGAAGGTTTCTACGCTGAGCACAGCGCTCGTGGTTTCTTCGGCGACCTGGTTGCGTTCATGATCTCCGGTCCGGTTGTCGTTCAGGTTCTGGAAGGCGAAAACGCTATCGCTCTGAACCGCGAGCTGATGGGCGCTACCAACCCTAAAGAAGCTGCTGCCGGCACCATCCGTGCTGACTTCGCTGATTCCATCGACGCCAACGCTGTTCACGGTTCCGATTCCGAAGCAGCCGCTGCTCGTGAAATCTCGTACTTCTTCGCAGCTACCGAGGTAACCGCTCGCTAAGTCTTGCGACTAACGAGTGAAGGGTGAATTCATGATTGCATCGACTGGTAAAACCAACCTGTTGGGTCTGACTCAGCTGGAAATGGAGAAATTCTTCGACTCTATCGGGGAGAAGCGCTTCCGTGCCGGTCAGGTCATGAAGTGGATTCACCACTTTGGCGTCGATGATTTCGACGCCATGACGAACGTCAGCAAGGCCTTGCGCGAAAAGCTCAAGGCCTGTGCCGAAGTTAGGGGTCCTGAAGTCGTCAGCGAGGACATTTCGAGCGATGGCACCCGTAAATGGGTGGTGCGCGTCGAGTCCGGCAGCTGCGTCGAGACCGTCTATATTCCGCAAGGCAAGCGCGGCACTCTGTGCGTGTCTTCCCAGGCGGGCTGTGCCCTGGATTGCAGTTTCTGCTCCACCGGCAAGCAAGGCTTCAACAGCAACCTCACCGCCGCCGAAGTTATCGGTCAGGTGTGGATTGCCAACAAATCCTTTGGCAGTGTCCCGGCTACCGTCGACCGTGCCATCACCAACGTGGTGATGATGGGCATGGGTGAGCCACTGCTGAACTTCGACAATGTCATCGCCGCCATGCATCTGATGATGGATGACCTGGGGTATGGCATTTCCAAGCGCCGGGTGACCCTGTCCACCTCAGGCGTGGTGCCGATGATCGATGAGTTGTCCAAGCACATCGATGTATCGCTGGCCCTGTCGTTGCACGCGCCCAATGATGCGCTGCGCAACCAACTGGTGCCGATCAACAAGAAATACCCGCTGAAAATGCTGCTCGAATCCTGCCGTCGCTACATGTCGAGCCTGGGCGAAAAGCGTGTGCTCACCATCGAGTACACCATGCTCAAGGACATCAATGACAAGGTCGAGCACGCCGTTGAAATGATCGAGTTGCTCAAGGACACGCCTTGCAAGATCAACCTGATTCCTTTCAACCCGTTCCCGCATTCCGGTTACGAGCGTCCGAGCAATAATGCGATCCGTCGTTTCCAGGACCTGTTGCATCAGGCTGGCTATAACGTCACTGTGCGTACCACGCGTGGCGAAGACATCGACGCTGCCTGTGGCCAGTTGGTCGGTCAGGTGATGGACCGCACGCGTCGTAGCGAACGTTATATCGCGGTGCGTGAGTTGAGTGTCGAGGCCGAATCAGTGCCAGGCGCGGCAACCCGTACCTGACTGCCAATCCGAACGCGAAACCGACCAAGAGGGACTCCATGTCTGTGCGCGCCCCGTTGCTGCTGTGTGTTGTCATGTTGCTCGTGGGCTGCGTATCAACCGGCAATGTCAACCCGCTCTCGACCTCCCAGGGACGTGAAGAAGCGCGCAAGGCCTACGTTCAGCTCGGGATCGGCTACCTGCAGCAAGGTCAGACCGAGCGCGCCAAGGTACCCTTGAAGAAGGCGCTTGAACTGGATGGTTCGGATGCTGGCGCCAATGCGGCACTGGCGCTGGTCTTTCAGGCGGAAATGGAACCGGAGCTTGCCGATCAGTACTTTCGCAAGGCGCTGTCGGCAAGCCATAACGACACCCGCATCGTCAACAATTACGGCAGTTTTCTCTACGAGCAGAAGCGCTATAAGGAAGCCTACGAGCGTTTCGAGCAGGCGGCTGCCGATAACCTTTACCCTGAGCGTTCGCGGGTGTTCGAAAGCCTGGGCATGACCTCGGTCAAGCTCGGCAATCGCGAGCAGGCCCGCGAGCACTTCACCAAGGCCCTGCGACTGGACGGTCAGCAACCACGGGCGTTGCTGGAAATGGCTGAGTTGTCTTACGAAGACGGGCATTATGTGCCGGCGCGTGATTATTACGACCGTTTTAGCCAACTGAGCGAGCAAAATGCACGTAGTCTATTGCTCGGTACGCGGTTGGCTAAAGTGTATGAAGACCGCAACAAGGCAGCCAGTTTTGGTCTGCAATTAAAAAGACTCTATCCCGGTACGCCGGAATATCAGCAATACCTGTCGGAGCAATGATGAAAGCGGCGCATCCCGAAGTTGTAGCAACCACCCGCGTGAATCCTGGAGAAACCCTGCGCCAGGTTCGCGAGAGCAAAAACTGGTCGCTGCCTGATGTGGCTTTGAGGCTGAACCTCACCGTGACTTCACTGAGTCATCTGGAGAACGGGAACTTTGAAAAGCTGCCTGGGCATACCTTCGCCCGGGGCTATGTGCGTGCCTATGCGAAATTGCTGGAGCTGGATCAGGCCGCCCTGGTCGAGCAGTTCGATCAGTTCACCGGCACTGACGGCAAGGGCAGTCCGGTGCATGCATTGGGGCGTATCGAAGAGCCCGTGCGCCTGTCTCACAATATCCTGCGTATCGTCAGCCTCTTGTTGCTGATCGTGCTGATCGGTGGCGGTTTTTTCTGGTGGCAGGACCAGGCCTCGATGCGTGGCAAGGATCTTTCAGGGCTCAACCTTGAGCACGTCGAAGTCGAAAGCGCCGATGGCACCACCCAGATCCACCCGCTGGACGAGCCCGAGGACCAGGCGGTCGTCGAAAACCCTTCAACCGGCGAAACATCGCTGCCGTTGAACACCGGTACGCCGTCCACGCAAACCCAGAGCGCTGCGCCTGAGGTCTCGGCTCCTGCCGTTACAGCGCCTGCGCACACGCAAGCACCTGCCACTGCAACGCCGCCGGCCGCATCGGCTCAGGCTCCTGCAGTTGCGCCATCCGTTCCGTCCATGCCGACCCCGCCAGCTGCCGAGCAGATTGCTCCTGTCATGCCGGGTGCCGGGCAGGTCAACGTGCAGTTCACGGCCGATTGCTGGACTCAGGTGACAGACGGTAATGGCAAGGTGCTGGTCAGCGGTCTCAAGCGCAAGGGCGAAAGCCTTGACGTCAACGGCAAGCCGCCGCTGACCCTGCGCCTGGGCTTCGCCCGCGGTGCGCAGGTCAGTTATAACGGTCAGCCTGTAGACGTGGCACCTTTTACCAGCGGCGAGACTGCTCGCCTGAAACTAGGTCAATAAGTCATGCACGGCGAATCCCCGATCAAGCGTCGCGAATCCCGAAAAATATGGGTTGGTTCTGTTCCTGTCGGCGGCGATGCCCCGATTGCAGTGCAGAGCATGACCAACAGTGACACCAACGATGTGGCGGCCACGGTCGCGCAGATCAATCGGCTGGAAGCGGCCGGTGTCGACATTGTGCGGGTCTCGGTACCGGATATGGACGCGGCAGAAGCGTTCGGCCGCATCAAGCAGTTGGTGAAAGTGCCGCTGGTGGCCGACATCCATTTCGACTACAAAATCGCGTTGCGCGTAGCCGAACTGGGCGTTGATTGCCTGCGCATCAACCCCGGCAACATCGGTCGTGAAGACCGCGTGCGTGCCGTGGTCGATGCCGCCCGCGATCGCGGCATCCCGATCCGCATCGGCGTGAACGCCGGTTCTCTGGAAAAAGACCTGCAGAAGAAGTACGGCGAGCCCACGCCTGCTGCGCTGGTCGAATCCGCGCTGCGTCATGTCGAGCACCTGGAACGGTTGAATTTCCAGGACTTCAAGGTCAGCGTGAAGGCCTCCGACGTGTTCATGGCCGTCGAAGCCTATCGCCTGCTGGCCAAGGAAATTGTCCAGCCACTGCACCTGGGCATCACCGAAGCCGGTGGATTGCGTTCAGGCACAGTGAAATCGGCCGTCGGCCTAGGTATGCTGCTCGCCGAAGGAATTGGCGATACTATCCGCATCTCGCTGGCCGCTGATCCGGTCGAAGAGGTGAAGGTCGGTTACGACATTCTCAAATCGTTGCGCCTTCGTTCCCGTGGCATCAACTTCATCGCCTGCCCGAGCTGTTCGCGGCAGAACTTCGATGTGGTCAAGACCATGAACGAGCTGGAAGGTCGTCTCGAGGATTTGCTGGTGCCGCTGGATGTTGCGGTCATCGGTTGTGTGGTCAACGGTCCTGGCGAAGCCAAGGAGGCGCATATCGGCCTCACGGGCGGTACGCCGAACCTGATCTACATCGATGGCAAGCCTGCGCAGAAGCTGACCAATGACAATCTTGTGGATGAGCTGGAACGCTTGATTCGCGAGAAAGCGGCTGAAAAGGCCGAAGCCGACGCCTCGGTCATCGTGCGCGGCTAACCCGTATTGCTAAGGATTATGTGTGAGTAAGTCTCTGCAAGCCATTCGTGGCATGAACGACATCCTGCCTGAGCAGACGCCGCTGTGGCGTCACTTCGAAGGTACTGTCTCGCGTCTGCTCGATAACTATGGTTATCGCCAGATTCGCATGCCTATCGTCGAATTTACCGACCTGTTCAAGCGCTCGATCGGCGAAGTCACCGATATCGTCGAGAAAGAGATGTACACCTTTGCCGATCGCAACGGTGACTCTTTGACCCTGCGCCCTGAAGGCACGGCGGCGTGCGTGCGCGCAGTGCTCGAGCATGGCATCACGGGTGGCGGCCAGGTTCAGAAGCTGTGGTACATCGGGCCGATGTTCCGTCACGAGCGTCCGCAGAAAGGCCGTTATCGCCAGTTTCACCAGATCGGTGTGGAAGTCTTCAATCTCGACGGTCCGGACATCGATGCCGAACTGATCGTCATGACCTGGCGCCTCTGGGGCATGCTGGGTATCCGCAACGCGGTCAAGCTTGAGCTCAACAGCCTGGGCACCAGTGAAGCCCGCGCACGCTATCGCGAGGCGCTGGTGGAGTTTTTGTCGGCGCGTCTCGACCAACTGGACGAAGACAGCCAGCGCCGCCTGAAAACCAACCCGTTGCGCGTACTGGACACCAAGCATCCCGAGACTCAGGCCGTGCTGGTGGATGCACCGAAGCTGGCTGATTACCTCGATGAAGAATCCCGCGTCCACTTCGAAGGCCTGAAAGCCCGTCTGGACGCTGCCGGTATTCCTTACGTGATCAATCCCAAGCTGGTGCGCGGGCTGGATTACTATAGCAAGACCGTTTTCGAATGGGTTACCGATCAACTGGGTGCTCAGGGCACTGTCTGTGCGGGCGGTCGTTACGACGGTCTGGTCGAGCAGATGGGTGGCAAGCCGACAGCAGGTGTCGGCTTTGCAATGGGCATCGAGCGTCTGGTGCTGCTGCTGGAAACCCTGGAGCAGATCCCGGAAGAAATCTCCCGCCAGGTCGATGTGTACCTCTGCGCATTTGGCGAAGCCGCCGAACTGGCCGGGCTGACGCTTGCCGAGCAGGTCCGCGATCGTCTGCCGAACCTGCGTCTGCAGGTCAATGCCGGTGCCGGAAGTTTCAAGAGCCAGTTCAAGAAAGCCGACAAGAGCGGCGCGCTGTATGCTCTGATCCTCGGCGACGAAGAGCTCGCCCAGAAGATCATTGGCGTCAAACCCCTGCGTGGTCAGGGTGAACAACAAAATATTGCCTGGGACGCTCTGTCAGAGCACCTGGCCTCCTGCGTCGTGCAGGGTTGAAGCTGATTAACAGCCGTTTTAGCGAATAGGAGTATTGGGGTGTCGAGTTCTGAAGATGATGAGCTGGCGGGAGTCAAGGACTGGTGGCAGCGCAACGGCAAACCCCTGGTTGCAGGTGGCCTGCTCGCGCTGATCGTGGTCCTGGGCTGGCAGTTCTGGCATAGATATCAGGCTAATCAGTCGCAAGGCGCCTCGATGCTCTACCAGCAGTTGCTCGAAACCGCACTGACGCCGAGCGGTCAGGCAGACACCACGCGTGTCGCCGAGATATCCGGGAAGCTGAAAAGCGAATACGGCGGTACGACTTATGCGCAGTACGGCAGTCTTTTCGTCGCCAAGGTGGCGGTGGATGCCGGTAAACTCGACGACGCAGCAGCAGAGCTGAAAATGGTCGCCGACAAGCCTGCCAACGACACGCTGGGTGAAATTGCCCGTCAGCGTCTGGCGCGCGTACTGGCAGCACAGAACAAGGCTGATGACGCGCTGAAACTGCTGGACGGCGATGCTGACAAGTCGTTCCTGGCCAGCCGTGAAGAACTCAAGGGTGACCTGCTGGTTCAGCTGGGTCGTACCGACGAGGCACATGCTGCATACCAAAAGGCCAAATCCGCTCTGTCTGAAGAGGCAGCGGTCGGTGGTCTGCAAATGAAGCTCGACGATCTGGCGAAAGGGGATGCGTGACGTGATTCGTTGGAAACATGCAGCATTGCTGGCTCTGGCCATTCTGGCCGCGGGTTGCAGCAGCAACAGCAAGAAAGAACTGCCGCCTGCCGAGCTGACTGACTTCAAGGAAGAAGTGGTCCTGCAAAAGCAGTGGAGCCGCTCCATCGGTGACGGTCAGGGCAAGACTTACAACATGCTGGTTCCGGCCATCGACGGCGACCGCATCTATGCGGCCGACGTCACGGGCGAAATCGTTTCGCTGGATCGCCTGACCGGCGACGTGATCTGGAAGAAAGATCTCGAGCTGCCGGTCTCCGGCGCGGTGGGCGTAGGTTACGGCCTGGTGATGATCGGCACCCTCAAGGGTGAAGTCGTTGCCATGGACGCCACCACCGGCGAAGAGAAATGGCGCGCTCGCGTAAGCAGCGAAGTGCTGGCCCCGCCTGCCACCAACGGCAGTGTTGTCGTGGTTCAGACCCAGGATGATCGCGTGGTCGGCTTCGATGCCTCCACCGGTTCCCAGCTCTGGATCTACGAAAGCACGCCTGCGGTACTGACCCTGCGCGGTACAGGTGCTCCTTTGGCAACCAACCGTCTTGCGGTGGCCGGTCTTTCAACGGGCAAGGTTGTAGCGCTGGACATCACCAATGGTGTGCCGGTCTGGGAGCAGCGTGTAGCGGTTCCTCAAGGTCGCTCGGAACTGGACCGCGTGGTCGATATCGACGGTGGTCTGCTGCTGTCTGGCGGTACACTGTACGTCGCGACCTATCAGGGTCGTGTTGCCGGTCTGGAACTGGAAAGCGGTCGTGTGCTCTGGCAGCGTGACGCGTCGAGCTACTCGGGCGTTGCCCAGGGCTTCGGCAGCGTTTACGCCACCCTGGCTTCCGGCACCGTCGAAGGTATCGACGAGCGTTCTTCCTCCGCACTGTGGAGCAACGAATCTCTGGCCCGCCGTCAACTGGGCGCGCCGGAAGTGTATTCCAGCTACATCGCGGTCGGCGACATGGAAGGCTATCTCCACCTGTTGAGCCAGGTAGATGGTCGTTTCGTGGGTCGTCAGCGTATCGACAGCGACGGCCTGCGTGCTCGTCCGCTGGTGGTTGGTGACATGATTTACGTGTATGGCAACAGCGGCAAACTGGAAGCCCTGACCATCAAGTAATGATTGACGAAGCCAGAGGCCCAAGGCCTCTGGCGACC
>Ga0065712_10067802_pt1 | contig 31985 bp, 31 predicted proteins | sample MisRhiReplicate1_FD_59099 | JGI IMG/M metagenome (GOLD analysis project Ga0065712, IMG submission 59099) | Miscanthus rhizosphere microbial communities from Kellogg Biological Station, MSU, sample Rhizosphere Soil Replicate 1: eDNA_1 v3... | ecosystem: Host-associated > Plants > Roots >...
GTGGGAGGCGCCACCACGTCTTCGACGTAGCGCTGTCGCGCAGCAAACTTGGTGGGAGCGGACTTGTCCGCGAATGCAGTATTTCAGCCAGTGCATATGCGTCGGATGTACCGGCCTTTTCGCGGACAAGTCCGCTCCCACAAAATCCAGTTTCTTCAGTGGGTTGCAGGTTGTTTGATAAGAGGCGGCTTGCCGGCGATTTGTCGGGAATCGGGAGCAAGGCCTGCGCATGCGGTGTGTCAGATAGAACCTTGGGGCCGCCACGCAGCCCATCGCTGCCGTCGTAACCTGCGATAGCTCCCACGGCCTGCGGGCAGAAGCAGATGGCAGTGCTTCTTCAGCAGTCAGGGTTTTGTTAAAGGCGGGCGTATGCATTTAATAAATAAGGTAGGTTCCTGATCTACGAATTTCATTCACCCAGACAGTTCTTGCTACGCTGCTGGAGTGTAATTTTCAGGAAGGTACTTCAATTTGATCACTGACCCATTTCGTGTACCCACCGATGCTGAAATCGCCAAGGCCGAGCGCAGCTTGAATTTTCCTTTTCCTGCCGCTTACATAGATTTTCTCAAGAGCGGGAGTGACGTTGCGAATGCCAGTTTCGAACCGGCCGTGATCCTCCCCGGTTCCAGCCATGTCGATTTGTTCGAGATTGCACAAGTGGCATGGAATCAATTCAAACTTCCGAAAAAATGGCTGCCCTTTATTGAAGACAATGGCGACTATTTCTGTGTTTCACAGAAAGGTGAAGTCAAATACTGGTCTCACAACGGGCCTACCAATGAGAAATGGCCGGATTTCTCGTCCTGGTTCGAGCAGGTCTGCGTGCGGTGTGAGTAAGCATTTGCAGCTCTATAGCGAAAGACTTACACGCGTAGACGTCATTGGCTCTTTGCACTGCCCCCCGGCATAGGTAGGATCCAATTCAACAGCTGCAGCGAAGGAACGGTGCAGCGATCAGGGAGGATCGACCATTGCCAGGAGGCTACTGACAGGATGTCGGGATGGTCATGTTTCGCAAAACGACCCGCTTCGGCGGGTTTTTTGCGTTTTGGGCGAAGTGATTCCGCGATTTGCGGCCGTGTGTGCGACAACCCTTTACGCCTTTACGCCTTTACGCCTTTGCGTCGGAAACTTCTATCGGGATATATCGTCTTCTTCAGGGAAGATAATGGCTCGACTGATAAAACTCCGACACCCAGCAAGGACGGCATATGAATTTCTTCAAAAAGCTTTTTGGTTCGTCGAAAACGTCTGCGCCTCAAAACACTCAGAGCACAACGCAAACTGAAGAATCGTTCGAAACGTCTTCAGACGATGCCGAGTCGAACAATCAATCCGTCCGTCAGGCCAGCAGTGAGTGCCTGGACCGCCACTGGGCAACCGTAGGCAAGGTCGAGCAAGACGTCATTGCCTACCTCATCAGTCCGAGCTTCAATGGCGGGCCACACTGGCCTTCGACCCGGCAAGCCTATCGAGTGGTGCGCCGTGACCCCGCGATCATTCTTGCCACGGACGGGTTATCAGATCCTTTTGACGATGTTGAAGGCGCAGGCAACGGGTTCGAGATGGAGCTTTTTCTGGAAACCTCCGATATTCCCGATCATGCCCGCGGAGCAGCAGGAGACGTCGATCCTTTCAAGCGCAGCTGGGCATTCGAACTGCTTGAGCATGTAGCGAAGACGGTGGCGGACGCCGGCGGTGTCACTCATCAGCTCGCACAGCACGGCGTGTTATCGCTTGAACTGCCCGGCTTCAGTCAGTCCCATTCGATGAGCGACCAGATCCCTGATCTGTTCGTGACCGAGGACGACTGTGCGGGCGTGCTGCTCGGTGGTCCCGGGCCAGACTTCTGCGTGCGGATCGAAGACATGCCGCTGTCACCCGTGACATTGGTGCCCATCGTGCTGATCACTGCTGCGGAACTTGACTATGTACGTTCGGGCGGACGAGCGGCGCGCGAGGATCTGGTCAGTCGTTTGCAGTCTGCAGGCGTCGGTCATAAAAGCAGTCTGCAGCGCGCCAGCGTCGTATGAGACTGACCTCTGTCGCAGTGGCAGCGACGACTTGACGCTATTCGTCGCTGCCTTGCCGGCCGGTGATAAGAAAGTTCAGAGACCTATGCTTCGTGAACCTGCAGCAGTACCTTGCCATGCACATGCTCATTGGCAAGGTAATCCAGCGCTTCCCTGGCGTGCTCCAACGCAAACGTCTGCGCGATCACGACCGAGACCTCGCCAGCGTCAACATACCCGGCCATCTCGGCAAGCTCCTGGCCGCGAGGATCGGCGATGAAACGTGTTCCGGTTTTACCGGCCGCCTGCGGATGATTGGCGTCGGGCATTTCCAGTGTCGAGACCAGCCGTCCGCCTTCGCCTAGTACCTGCCATGAACGCGACTGGGTCTCGCCACCGATCAGGTCTATCACCAGATCAAAATCCTTGCAGATGTCTTCGAAGCGTTCGGCTTTGTAATCAATGGCGCGATCCACCCCCAGCGACTGCAAAAACTGCAAACCCTCGGCCGATGCGGTCGCGTAAACCTCGGCGCCTTTGACCTTGGCAAACTGCACCGCCAGATGCCCGACGCCGCCGCTGCCGCCGTGTATCAGCACCTTGTGGCCCTGTTCGATGTGCCCGTGCTCGACCAGTGCCTGCCAGGCGGTGTGGCCCGCCAAGGGCAGGCCCGCCGCGGTCTGCCAGTCCAGTGCGTCGGGAATGCGCGCCAGATGCTCGGCGGGCACGCGGGCGTATTCAGCGTAGCCACCGTCTGCCCCGATCATGCCGAATACACGGTCTCCCTCATTGAGCTCCAGCACACCGTCGCCTGTCTGCACGACCACCCCGGCCACCTCACGGCCAAGGGTCAGCGGCAGGCGATCCTCTTTGACTTCGGGGTACTCACCTTCACGTATCTTGTAATCGACCGGGTTGATGCCGGCCATGATGACCTTTACCAAAACCTCGCCCGGCTGCGCCTGAGGTCTTTCCACCTCCTGCACCGACATCTCATCAGGGCCGCCAAACGCTGCAATTCTGATGGCTTTCATTATTTAATCACCTCGTTGATTCAATGATCAGATGAGGGTGTAGAAAAGACACGTGCCTGGTGGTTTAGTCGGATCCGGGCATCATCGACGAACGGTGGAGAATGGCTGCGTCCCAGTGCGATGCCTCAGGCCCGGTATCGTCGATGCACGACTGCCTGACGTCTGCTCTCAGGGCGTAATGGCGCCTGCTTTGTTGGCAACTGCACTGACTGCCATCACCGCACTCTGTGTGCCTTCTCGCACGCCTGCCATTGCATCGCCTGCCGCATTGGCCAGTTGGACTCCGCGTTCTGCCGCGCCCTTGGACAGGTTGATGCTGTCCACTGCCGTGCGCGTCTCCTGAAGGATCACGGCAATCATCTTGGCGATTTCCGTGGTGGATTGGCTCGTACGACTCGCCAGTTGCCGTACTTCGTCGGCCACCACCGCAAACCCCCGTCCTTGCTCACCCGCACGCGCGGCTTCGATGGCGGCATTGAGTGCCAGCAGGTTGGTTTGGTCAGCAATGTTCTTTATCGTGTTGACGATCTTGGTGATATGTTCGGAGCGGTTTCCCAACTGGGCGACGAGTTGTGCGGAATGTTCGATGCTCTGCGAGATTTTCTGCATCTCGCTGACGGTGTCGTTGATGATCGTCGACCCCGATTCCACCAGCGTCTCGGTCCTTCTGCTGATCAGATAAGCCTGGGATGCGCCTTGGGACTCTTTCTCCGCTTTCTGCACACGGATGGTGACGTCGCTGGCGAATTTGACCACTTTGTAAAGTTCGCCGTCGGCGTTGAAGACTGGGGTGTAAGAAGCTTCCAGCCAGACGGTGTCGCCTTTTTTGTCGAGCCGCTTGTAAAGACCACTTGAAAAACGACCCGTCCGCAGTCTGTCCCAAAAATCTGTGTATTGAGGGCTGTCGACAAAGTCCCGGTCGCAGAACAGCCGATGATGCTTGCCGTTCAGGTCGCTGGCCGAATATCCCATAACTTTGAGGAAGTTTTCATTGGCTTCGAGAATGTTTCCCTGTGGATCGAATTCAATCATTGCCGTCGCCAGACTCAGCGCATTCATGATACTGCGAGCCTTCAGTGCCTGCGAAACGGTGCTGGAGATATCAATGCCGTAGAAGATGACACCGTCGATCAATCCCTTTTCGTCGCGCAGCGGCGTATAGCTGCCCTCGAACCAGACAGAAACTCCTGTTTTTGCCACTCTTCTGAATGTGCCGAAAATACACTTACCAAGTGCGAACGCCTCTCGAAATCCAGTGCAAGGTTGGTTTCGAACATGAAAGTCAGCTTCGCTCATGCTCACGACCTGTTCGACCGTGCAGGCCAGTGCACCTGCGAACTTTTCATTGGCGTGAGTGATAAAACCGTTGATGTCGATCCTTGCCATCGCCATGGTCTGGTTAATGGCCTGTGCAATGATTTCCCGGCCGGCTGCATCTTCAGGCGAGGGGGTGACCTTATTCTTGTTTTTCTTCATTAAAAACATGGTGCTCTCCGGCATAAATAGACTGAGTGATAAAACGATCGCTATTAAAAGACATGGCCACTGGTAGACCGCGTCAAGTGCATGTCCTGCAATCGTGCAACAGAAAAAAGTGTCAGGTGATAGCCGCGTTCACGAGTTCATGATCCAGCCGATTGAGCACGGCGATGCACTCCAGCAGCCTGGCTTGACGCTGTGTGTCTACCGCGATGTTTTCCGATCCCGACAGTTCGTCGAGTTGCTGTAGGGTCAATCGGATCGAGGCCCTTGCACTTTGAATCACCAGCGTCAGGTTGAGCCTCACCTTGTCTTTCAGAGCTTCCAGTGAAGTCAGGAATCGCCTCAGATCACGCCTTGCAATCAGTGCGGGCAGGTCTTGATCGTGCCTGCTCAGGGTTTCGATGGTTTGGGCTACGGACTGGCTGATCAATGAAAACCGGTTTTCCAGGATGCGAACTGAAAAGAGGATAGCGCTGACTTCATTGATGATCTGGTCAGTAAACTGTCGGTATCGAATAGCAGCCTCATCGTCATAACAAGTGGACTTCATCATGAACGGCTCCAGTCATCAGTTAGTGGCCTTCTGATATCTACGCTATCCCGACGCCCTGTAAGACGCTATCCCTGGGAACAATTAAACCCGCGCTTTTCTTGAAAGCGTGCGCTTTTCTTGATGTCGGACTTTCGTTACAGCGGTCACATGATCGGGATGGTTTTCTGTCAGAGTTTCCGGCGTACACTGACGCAGGTTGAGAACGCAGGGGTCTTGTGGGTAAGTGGATACATATTATTTAACCGGGCTTGAAATTCGGGACGTCGAAAGAGCATCCGAGCACTTCCAGCTTTATGACAATTTTATGTCAATCAGTCCCGGCGAACAGGGCCGCTTCGATTACTGCAAACGCGTCTGCCTGCTGTGCAACTCCTTTGTTGCCAACTCGCTGAGTCAGTCTGGCTGGGGTTACCAGACGACCAATGTCATGGACGGTTTTCTGATGACCATTCCTCACGCAGGTTCGCTCAACTGGCAGACACGGACAGGCCGTTATAAAGTTGCACCCGGCTCAATAGCGTTAGTGGATCAGCGGGAGGTGTTTCAGGCCGCGTATGCGCCTGGCGTGCGCTACACCACCCTTTATTTTGCCCATTCAGACATGCTCAAGTACCTGACGTTACTCATCGGTGCCCCTCCTAAAACACGAATCTATTTCAGTCGGGGCGCCGCCAGTGCTGCGCAGATCACTATCATTCTGAAGTTGGTGGATACGCTGTTCGAGGTAATGACCCACTCGCGAACGCCATTGATCAATGTGGCAAACAGTTTGAAGGAAAGCCTGATCGGTTTCGTGTTGTCCAATTTCGACAATAATTACAGCCGGGCAATGACAGGCACGTCGGCCAACACCACACCCACGCCGCATTCGATAAAGCTGGCGATTGATTTCATGGAGCACAATACCGACCCTCATCTGACGGTCGGAGAAGTGGCGGTGCACGCCGGTCTTAGCGTGCGCTCGCTGCAATCCGGGTTCAAGCGTTACAGGAACACCACGCCTATCGCGTTTCTGAGATACGTGCGGATAAATAAAGCACGGCGTCTGCTGTCCGCTTCCAGTAACCATCAGAGCCCCAGACAGATTGCTGAGCTGTGCGGGTTCACCAACTATCACGTCTTCTGCAAGTACTACCTTGAAGCCTTCTTTGAGCACCCCAGCGTGACGTGCGGCAGAAACCGGCTGATTGATGAGTGCGGCTCATCGGTTCATGAGACAGGGGGCCGGTAGTCGCATGGTGGGCTGTCCACTAACGTAGGTATCGATTACCCGTTAGCAGGAGCTTACCGATGAGAACACTCGCAGCGTTATCGACCCTGGCCTCGATCCTGATGTCTCCGTTGGGCGCAAACGCCGCCGATGCGTCCAGCGGGTCGACCATGAACATTGTCCGCAACGGCGAGCAGGCGTCCATCGCGGGCGCACCGGCAACGTTTGTCGGTGCAGCCCGTATCGATCCGTTGTTTTCCGCAAGCGCACCTTCACGCGTATCCGCCGCCTACGTGACGTTCCAGCCAGGCGCTCGATCCATGTGGCACACCCATCCGCTGGGACAGAATCTGGTTGTAACCGCAGGTACGGGCTGGATACAGCAGGAGGGCGGCGAGAAGCAGATGATCCGGCCGGGCGATGTGATCTGGACACCGCCGGGCGTCAAGCACTGGCACGGGGCAACGTCCACCACCGGCATGACGCACATGGCCATTCAGGAAGCGCAGGACGGCAAGAACGTCGAATGGCTGGAGCCGGTCACGGATGCGCAGTACGAGGCCAGACGATGACGGTCGGCAAACTGATGCTCTCGACCTTTACCGTTCTGCTCACCGCCTGTGCCGCCACTGACAAAGGACTTTCCAGCATGAATTTACCTGCAGTTCCCACGCCCGACGACGCACGCGCCGTGTCTCCGGCGCTGGCCCATAATACCGACGCATTGCTGCTGGGCGAGGTGTGGAAACGCCCCGGTCTGTCCCCGCGCGACAGAAGCCTGGTGACCGTGGCCGTGCTGATCTCGCGAGGTCAGACGGTCGAGATGGCTTACCACTTCAATCGGGCGCTGGATAATGGCGTTACGCCGTTGGAGCTTTCGGAAACCATCAATCACCTGGCGTATTACTCGGGCTGGGGCAATGCCACGGCGACGCTTCTGATTGCGAAGGATGTGTTTGACGCACGCCACATCGGCGCCGATCAACTGGCCCCGGTCTCGCCGACCCGGTTGCCGCTCGACGAGGCCACCGAACAGGCGCGTGTCGCACAGGTGGACAAGAACGTCGGTCCAGTGGCGCCTGGACTTGTCGAGTACACCACCAGGGCGCTGTTTCGCGACCTTTGGCTGCGGCCGGGTCTGGCGCCCAGGGATCGCAGCCTGATTACCGTCAGCTCGCTGGTCGCCAACGGGCAGGTTGCGCAGGTGACCTTTCACCTCAATCGCGCCATGGACAATGGCCTGAAGCAGAGCGAAGCGTCCGAAATGCTCACGCAGCTGGCGTTTTATGCGGGCTGGCCGAACACGTTCTCGGCGGTGCCGGTGTTCAAGGACGTGTTCAGCAAGCGTCAGGAAGGGTAGGAAACCGATCAGGGCAGGGCGCCCATCGGCTGCAGTTCGCGGATCAGTTCGATCAGCAGACGCAGTCCGACGGGCACCTGCCTGAAGCTTGAGTAATAAGCGTGAAAACCCGGATCCACGTGCGTCCAGTCTTCCAGTACGCGCTGCAATGAACCGGCTGTGATGTAGGGCTCGACGATGGCAGCCGGCACGTACATCAGGCCCGCGCCACGGGTGACCAACGCAACGCCGATACGTGTCTCATCGATCGTGACAGTGCCCGGCACCTCAACCTCCAGTGCCTGGCCATCCTTCATGAACTGCCAGTCGTAGAGCCGGGCATTGCCCAGACGAATGCGCAGGCACCGGTGTTGCTTCAAGTCTTCGGGATGCGTCGGTGTGCCGAAACGCTGCAGGTAATCGGGCGTGCCGACCACCGCCCAGGCAATGTCGGGCGACAACCGCTGGGCAATCATGTCTTCCGGGACGGTGCCGCCAAACCGGATGCCTGCGTCATGCCCATCGCCGATCACATCGACCATCTTGTTGGTCACGGTCAGGTCGATTTCGATGTCCGGGTAGCGTTCGATGAAGACCGGCAGGACCGGCCCCAGCAGCAATTCGGCCCCATCGCTTAGGACATTCAGGCGGATACGTCCAGCAGGTTCGTCACGCAGCCTATTCAGGGCTTCCAGCGCCTGCCCGATATCATGCACCGGGGTACTGATCAGTCCCTGCAGTTCTTCGCCTGCCACCGTCAGCGTCACGCTGCGGGTGGTGCGGTTGAGCAGACGCACACCCAGTCGCGCCTCAAGCCCTTTCATCGCATGACTCAGGGCCGAGGCACTGATGCCGACTTCAAGGCCCGCCCGGCTGAAGCTCTGATGTCGCGCAATGGCGAGGAAATAGACGATGTCTGCCAGATTTGCGCGGCTCAGTTGCATTCAGGACTCCATGGGCGAGGTGAGGGATCAGACGATTTCGGGCAAATGATCGATGAGTTTGTCCAGGGTGATCGGGTAGTCCCGAACCCTCACGCCAGTCGCGTTGTAGATGGCATTGGCAATCGCTGCGGCAGCGCCGGAAATGCCCAGCTCGCCCACACCCTTGGCTTTCAGCGGCGTTGCGTACACGTCGACTTCATCGAGAAAGATCACGTCCTGATGCGGGATATCGGCATGTACTGGCACTTCGTAGCCCGCCAGGTCGTGGTTGACGAAGAATCCCAGACGGTGGTCCACGACCATGTCTTCCATCAATGCAGCGCCTGCGCCCATGGTCATCCCGCCGATGATCTGGCTGCGGGCCGTCTTGGGGTTCAGAATTCTGCCCGCTGCACACACCGCCAGCTGGCGGCGAATCCGTACCTCGCCAGTCGCCGCGTTGACGCCGACTTCGACGAAGTGCGCACCGAAGGTCTGCTGAGCGTAGTCCTTGGCCAAGCTGCCGTATTCCATGAAGTCCTCGGCTTGAATTTCGCCCTGCGCCGCAGCCTGAGCCAGAGGCAGGCGTGTGTCGCCTTCGCGTACTTCACCCTCGGCAAACTCGGCTTTCTGCGGATCGAGTCCCAGTGTGCGGGCCACAGCTTCTCGAAGTTTGACGCAGGCGGCATAGACGCCCGCCGTTGATGATGCAGCGCCCCATTGGCCGCCCGAGCCGGACGATTCCGGAAACCGTGAATCGCCCAGATGCACGACCACGCGGTCCAGGTCCACGCCCATCATCTCCGCTGCCGTCTGGGCGATGATGGTGTAGGTGCCCGTGCCGATGTCGGTCATGTCGGTCTCGACCGTCACGATACCCAGACGATCGAGCCGGACGCGGGCGGCTGATTTGGTGGTCGGCGCGCCCCTGATCGCCGACGCCACGCCGATGCCGATCAGCCAGCCGTCGTGCAACTCCTTGCCCGGCACAGGGTTGCGCTTGTTCCAGCCGAAGTGCTCGGCACCGGTGTTCAGGCACTCGACAAGCTGGCGTTTGGAGAAGGGCCGCGTGGGCTGTTCGGGATCGACCTGAGTGTCGTTCATGACCCGAAACTTCACCGGATCGATGCCGAGCTTATCCGCCAGCTCGTCCATGGCGATTTCCAGCGCCATCATCCCTGGCGCTTCGCCCGGCGCACGCATGGCGCTGCCTTCAGCCAGATCCAGCACGGACAGATTCAGGCGAGTCATCCGGTTGGCGCCCGCATACAGCCCGCGTGTCGATGCGGTAGCTGCTTCGGGCCTGCCGCCTGGCAGGTTGCCGGACCAGCTTTCATGGCCTATTGCAGTGAGGGTGCCGTCCTTGTCCGCCCCGATGCGGATTCGCTGAATGGTCGCCGGTCGGTGGGTCAGGTTGTTGAACATCAGCGGGCGGGGCAGGGTGACCTTGACCGGGCGTCTGGCCTCGCGTGCGGCCAGCGACGCTAGAACCGCGTCGCACAGAATGGTGCCTTTGCCGCCAAACCCTCCGCCGATATAGGGAGAAATCATGTGTATGTCTTCCTTGCGAATACCGAGCGTTTTCGCCAGGTCCCGCACCCCCCAGTTCATTTGCTGGATGGAGGTCCAGAGCGTCAGTTTGCTGCCGTTCCATTGGGCGATGGTGGCGTGGGGCTCCATCATGGCGTGGGCATGGTCGGGCGTGGAATAACGCTCATCGACCGTACATGCGGCTGCGCTGAATGCCGCCTCGAAATCGCCGATGCGTGTCTGTGCCGGCGGCCCGAAACCTGAAGGCGGTGGCGGCTTGGCTGAGTCCAGCGTCGCCGCCAATTCGAACGAGCCGGGTTCGCGAACGTAGTACACCCGAAGCAGTGCGGACGCGGCACGCGCCTGCTCAAAGGTCTCTGCGACCACGACGGCGACGGCCTGATGGTAGTGATCCACCTGAGGGCCTGCCAGTGCATGGTCGACGTAAAACTCACCCCGATCGAGCTTGCCAGCGTTTTCGTGAGTGACAATGGCGATCACGCCGGATGCCTTGCGCGCCTCGCTCGAATCAATCGAGGAAATCCGTCCCTTGCCGATGGCCGCGCCGACCACGTAGCCGTAAGCCGGATTGCTTACGGCGGCGTTCTGCTCGTAGGCGTAGGTCGCGGTTCCGGTGGTCTTCAGCTTGCCGTCGATGCGGTCCGCAGGCGTGCCGATGATCTTGAGCCGATCGATGGGATTGGTGGTGGCAGGCGTATCGAATTTCATGGTCAGGTTTCCTGATCAAACGGACTGACGTCCAGCCGCTCATGCGGACTGACGCTGCTGGCTGAAGAACGGGTTGGCTTACGCAGAGGCTTGCGCCAGTGCCAGGCCGATCGTGCGTTTCGCCAGTTTCACCTTGAAGGCGTTTTGCGGCGTCGGCTGTGCGTTGGCCAGCAACCGGGCTGCCACGGCGCGTGCGCCCTGCGGCAGGAGTGCGTCGGCCTCTTCACTGCGCCAGGGCGTGTAGGCCACGCCACCCAGCGCGATCTGACCGGTCTTGTCCGGCTGCACAATCACCGCCACCGAGATCAGCGCAAACGCGTAGGACGCCCTGTCACGTACCTTGTAGTAAATGTGCCTGCCGCCCACCGGTTTTGGCAGCGTGACGGCGGTGATCAGTTCTCCCGGCATCAGTGTGTTTTCCAGATGAGGCGTGTCGCCCGGTGCCTTGTACAGTGCCTCGACCGGAAAGCTGCGAACCTGGCCGTCAGCGCCGAGGGTTTCCACGTGGGCACCCAGTACACGCATGCCGACCGCCATGTCGCTCGGGTGGCTGGCGATGCAGGACGTACTGACGCCAATGATTGCCTGCTGGCGACTGACCCCGCCCAGTGCCGCACAACCGGCACCGGGGCGACGTTTGTTGCACGGCTGGTTCGTGTCGTAGAAGTAGGCGCAGCGTGTGCGTTGCAGCAGGTTGCCTGCAGTGGTCGCCTTGTTGCGCAATTGCCCGGAAGCGCCTGCCAGCAGTGATCGTGAGAGCACGCCATAGTCACGGCGGACCTCGGGCGCTGCGGCCAGATCCGTATTGCGCACCAGCGCGCCGATCCTCAGTCCGCCGTCAGCGGTTTTGGTGATAGTGTCAAAGCCCAACCCATTGACGTCGATCAGGTGCTGCGGTGTTTCGATCTCCAGTTTCATCAGGTCCAGCAGGTTGGTGCCGCCTGCGATGAATTTCGCGCCGGGCTGTCTGGCTGCCGCTGCGACCGCCTGTTCCGCCGAGGTCACGCGCTCGTAGGTGAATGACTTCATGCCGACGCTCCCGCGACTTCCTCAATCGCCTCGATGATGTTGGAGTAGGCGCCGCAACGGCAGATATTGCCGCTCATGCGCTCGCGCATCTCCGCAGTGGAAGCGATCAGCGGGGCGCTCAGGTCCTGGGTGACATGGCTCGGGATGCCAGCCTTGATTTCATCGAGCATGGCGACAGCGGAACAGATCTGGCCGGGCGTGCAATAGCCGCACTGGTAGCCGTCATGCTTCACGAACGCCGATTGCATCGGATGCAGACGTTCAGGGGTGCCAAGGCCTTCGATGGTGGTCATGGTGTCGCCTTCATGCATGACGGCCAGCGTCAGGCAGGCGTTGATCCTGCGCCCCTCGACGATCACCGTGCAGGCCCCGCATTGCCCATGGTCACAGCCTTTCTTGGTGCCGGTCAGGTGCAGGCGCTCGCGCAGAACATCCAGAAGCGTGGTGCGGTTGTCGACGTCCAGGCTGTAGCGTCTGCCGTTGAGCGTGAACGCTACGTGGCTGCTGGCGGGCGCGTCTGCTGACCCTGCAGAGGTGTCTTGAGCCGCTTGCGCGAACTCGGTCGATGCCAACGCTGCTGTCACGGCCGATCCTGCCGTACCGATCAGAACCTGTCGCCGCGACAGCCTGAGCCCGTCGCCGGATGGAGTTCGAGGATTCATCAACATCTCCTTTTGCGCGTGTATTGGCTGCAGCCACCTTCTTGGTTGGGTTGGAAAAGCCGCCCATGCTGTGAACATGAGGCTATGGGATAGAGCGGCGGTTGATAATGCCTGTATCCAGAATGCACTTGTGAACGGCACTCATGAATGCCTCAGGCGTCTTTCTCGCCGAGGCTGCGGGGGCTTCCCGCGCACAGTCCGATCATCACGAAGTCCATCAGGCGGGCGAGACGCGGGCGCCAGTCGCACTGCGAGTCTCGCTGTGAGTCGATCTGCCAGATGCCGGCAATCGCCAGAAAGAAGTCATCGGTTGTGATTCCGGCGCGAATCGTTCCGGCCGCTTCGTTGGCTTTCAGCAGAAGCTCGGCGGCGTTCTGCACCGGTGCGTACCCTGACTTGCCTGGAAACTCCCGCGTGGCGGCAGCCTGGCGGATGGCGGTGGCAAGCCCTGCCTTGGTCATCGCGTATTCGGCAAGGCTGTTCATCCAGTCACGCAGGGCCTGCTCGGGTGGTCGGTCGGTCAGATACTGTTCCGCCAGCGCTGCCACTTGCTGCATCTCGAACTGATAGACCTCGAACACCAAGTCCTCGCGGCTGGCGAAGTGCCGATAGAACGTGCCTTGGCCGACGCCTGCCTTTTTCGCGATCACGCTCAGTGCAACCGCAGGGTCGAGCGTCAGTTCGGCCACGGCGATTTTCAATATGCGTTCCCGGTTTTTTCTGGCGTCGGAACGCATTGACGTGTCGTCACTCATGAACAATCCCTTTCTTCGTATTGCAAAGCGGACAACTGTCCGGTAGCTTGCTCAAGCGGACATTTGTCCGCTTATGGCGATGACGGAGTTTACTATGAACGGTACAGGTAACACGATTCTGGTCACAGGCAGTACGTCAGGCATCGGCCTGGGGCTGGCGCTTCGGCTGCACAAGGCGGGCAACAAGGTCATCGTTGCCGGGCGACGCAAAGAGATTCTCGACGACATTACCTCGCAACATCCCGGCATCGATTCGGTGGTGCTGGACGTCAGCAGTCCCGAGTCGATTCAACAGGCTACCGACGTGCTCGCAAGCAGCCATCCGGACCTCAACGTGCTGATCAACAGCGCAGGCATCATGCACTGGGAAGACCTGACCGACCCTGCGTACCTCGGCACGGCCGAAGACATCGTAACCACCAACCTGCTCGGCACGATTCGCATGGTGTATGCACTGACGCCCCGGCTGCTCAAGCAACCTCACGCCACCATCATCAACGTCAGCTCGGCATTGGCCTTCGTACCGCTGCCAGCAACCGCGACCTACAGTGCAACCAAGGCGGCCGTTCACTCGTTCACGCAAAGCCTGCGCGTGCAACTGGCGGACTCTTCTGTTGAGGTCATTGAGCTAGCGCCACCGGGCGTGCGCACGTCGTTGCTCGGTCAGGAAAATGACGAACGCGCGATGCCGTTGGAGGAGTTTCTGGATGAGATATTCGGTCTGCTCAAGATCAAGCCAACGCCATCCGAGCTGGTTGTCGAGCGAGCCAAGGGGCTGCGGTTTGCCGAGGCGAACGGTTCGTTTGGCGAGGTGTTGACGATGCTTGCAGGCATCAAGCCGCATTGATCTTAGTGACAGGCGAGGGGAGGTTCTTGTGAACGGTGACAGTCTTCGAGCCGCTTGAAATCAAGCGGCCCGAAGCGTTGAGGGTTACTGGTTACGCGTCACTCGCCACACGGTGTTGGCCAGGTCGTCCGCAATGATCAGCGCACCTTTCGGGTCGACCGTCACACCGACCGGGCGGCCTCGGGTCTTGCCATCGTCGCCACGGAAACCCGTTGCGAAGTCCAGCGGTTCGCCCGAAGGCTTGCCATTGCTGAACGGTACGAAGATCACTTTGTAGCCGACCGGATTGTCGCGGTTCCAGCTGCCGTGTTCGCCAACAAAAACGCCATTGGCAAACTTGTCGCCCATTTCCGGGATGGAGAAATCCACGCCCAGTGCGGCTACGTGCGAGCCAAGGCTATAGTCCGGTTTGATCGCGGCGGCGACTTTCTCCGGATTTTGCGGCTGGGCGCGGGTATCGACATTCTGGCCCCAGTAGCTGTAAGGCCAGCCATAGAAACCTCCTTCTTTCACCGAACTCAGATAGTCCGGCACCAGATCCGGACCCAGTTCGTCACGCTCGTTGACCACGGCCCACAACTGCCCGGTTTCAGGCTGGATGGTCAGCGCTGTCGGGTTGCGAATGCCGGTGGCGTAAGGCTTGTGCGCGCCAGTCGCGGCATCGATCTGCCACACCATCGCACGATCAATCTCGACCTCCATACCGCGCTCGGTGACATTGCTGTTGGAGCCGATGCCGACGTACAGGAAGCGGCCATCCGGGCTGACGGTCAGCGCCTTGGTCCAGTGATGGTTGATGGCCGAGGGCAGGTCGGTGACTTTGGTCGGCGCGCCGCTGGCCTGGGTCTGGCCTTCCTGATAATCGAAACGCACCAGCGCGTCCTGATTGGCCACATACAACTTGCCATCGGCAAACGCGAGGCCATAAGGCGCGTTGAGGTTTTCGGCGAACACGGTCTTGGTTTCGTAAGTACCGTCGCCGTCAGCGTCACGCAGCAATGTCAGGCGGTTGCCGCCTTTGACCTTGGTGTTGCCCTCGGCCTTGATCACGCTGGCGATGACATCCTTCGGCTTGAGCTTGGCAGCGCTGCCACCGCGGCCTTCGGCCACGATAATGTCGCCGTTGGGCAGGACCAGCGTCTGACGCGGGATGCGCAAGTCGGTCGCAATCGCGGTGATCTTGAATCCTTCAGGTACGGTCGGCTTTTGGTCGCCCCAGGCCACGGGCTCGGCAATCTTCATGCTCGGCAGCAGGCCGCGTTGCGGTTCCGGCAGTTTAGGGTCCGGGCCGCGCGCCTGAGTGCTGTCCGGCTCACCGCCACAGGCGCTCAGAAGCAGCGCCATGCTCAAGGCTGTCAGTGCGATTTGAGGTTTCATTGCTCATCTCCCGAACGCAGGTTGGTCAGTCCGATCCAGGCGGCCACGACAGCCAGCAGGGTCACGATGACTGAAAGCACCAGGCCCGAAGGCATGACAGCCCAGGCGTCCTTGGCGTGCTCGAATGCGTTGACCAGCCCCAGCACCCAAGTGATCAGCAACAGCAGGAAATACAGCACCGGACGCCCGGCCTTGTGCTCTGCACGGACCAGATTCACCAGCGCGAACAACAGCGCAAAACCACAGAACACCAGCGCCCCGGCGATCAGCCAGGCGGCGAAATTGGCCCACTGAATCTGGAAGGTCTGGTAGTAGGCAATGTCACTCAACAATGCCCCGAGAAACAACGGCACGGTCCCGGCCAGCAGGATCGCGTGAAGCGGGCCTGGTGTCCTTCGGTAAGCGGGATGGGCGGTAACGGTCATAGCGGCTCCTTATCGTTCAGCGATGCCCGGCCAGGTCACGGCACGAATTTACCGGCCGCCGGGGTCGCGTTGACTGCGCATAGGAAAGGATCGTGCCGCCAAAGCGATAGTTCAGTGAGTTTTCATGTCGAAATGTGAACGGCGACTTTATGGATCTAATTATTGTGGATCCGCGACGCAGATCGCACGCCAACAGCGTGGGCCGCTGTCCCGTTCGTGCCGTGAGCGGATGTCGGTTACGGCGTTATGAGTAAGGTCGTTTACGGCGTGTTGTTGAGGTGGGCAAGTATTGCGCATACCCAAAGCGACTGGATTGGCCGTCCGCGGCCTTCGGGCCATCGCAGCGACCTGCTCGCTTGAATATGACGCGCCGATTGCGAAAATTCAGATGAGGGTGTTACGCAAACATCAGCTCTACATGGCTGCCTGATCTCGGGCTCAGTGGTCAGAGGGCTCGCTTACTTACAAGTCCGGATATTATCGGGATTCGGGATAAGCTAAAGGTATTGTACTTCCCGAAACACGTTCGTCCTCTCAATGGAGTGGGCTGGTGGATGCTCCAGGGTTCCTTACTGAATCGGCAGTTCACTGGGCGTTCGCCACATGAAATACAGGATTGATGTCGCGAACAAACCGAAGAAAATGCCTATTGAAGGCGATATTTTATCCGTCATTTCGTAGCCAGTCATTGATCCTATCGACATAGAGATGAGCAGAAGGATAAGGTCACTATTCCGGTGGGAAGTCCGAATCAAGCGCCATGATCGCGGCTTGGGATTACTCGGTTTCATAGATATCTGACCACTGCTCAATTTGTTCCAAGGTTGCAGTCGCTCCACCGCATACCACGATCAAGACGTTTTGGTAATTGCCCAGTGAATGCTGTCCGTATACTGCCGCCAATGCTGCACCACAAGCAGGCTCAACCAAGACGCGATGATCATGTAGAAGCCGCTTGCACGCATCCAGTGCGGCTTGATCTGTTACAACCACACTTTGAATGTCATGCGTCTGGCTGTATCTATAAGCCTGTTCGCATACACGTTTGGCACCCAACGATGTCGCTACCGAGTTGATGCGTTCTAGCTCGACTAAGCGTCCAGCCTGGCTCGCAGCATGAAATGAAGCCGCCCCTTCGGTTTCTACCGCGATAACCGGCACATCCTCCCAGCCATTTCGGCTCAACCCTTCGATGACACCACACAATAAACCGCCGCCGCCAACTGACAATACAACAACATCGGGCTTCTGACCTGCGAGCGCGATTTCATCAATAAGAGTGGCATGGCCGGTCCATAGCAGCGGGTCATCGAAAGGGTGAATAAAGGCGCTGGCTGGTGACACCAATGTCAGCGCCAGCTGGTTCGCTTCCTGCCATGAGCTGCCATGCACAATAACTTCAGCGCCTTCCAGTCCGAGCAGTTCTTTCGCGTGTGCCGTCGTGGTTTCAGGTACTACAACGGTAACTCGTGCGCCCAGTTTGCGGCCGGCATAGGCGACTGCCAAGCCCGCGTTTCCTCCAGAGGACGATACAAAGTGGGTTGCCCCGCGCTGGTGATGCATTTCGCAAGCGTGACCTACGCCGCGCAGTTTGAAAGAGCCGCACGGCTGCAGCGCGTCAAGCTTCAACCAGACAGAACGATTCGTCAGTTCACTGAGGATACGAGACTCGATCAACGGCGTATTAATATGAAGGGGCATAAGTTTTTTCCCGGAAATAAAGCCATGTGGGTCGGTGACGGGTTTAGTCAGTCGCGGTTTGCGGCAAGGGCCTGCACTTCGATTTCAACATCAAGGTCAAAGGCGAGCTTGGCGCTGACCACCGACCGCACGGGTAACTTTTCGGAGAAATAAGTGGCGTAGGCCTGGTTAAAATCGGAGAAGTGCTTCATGTCCGATAGCCATACGGTGACTTTGAAAATGCGCTCAATATTCGAGTCTAGGGAGTCCAGCGTCTCGCATATGCTGTTCATGATGATTCGCGTTTGAGTCCGAATATCCCCATGGACCGGAGACGCGTCGGGAGTCATGGATACCTGCCCTGACAAATAAAGAATACCTCCGACCTCAACCGCTTTTGAGAACGGGAAAGGTAGCGAAGTTGCATAGTGCTTGATGGCTAAGTTCATTAATCACCGGTTGCCGAGGCAGTGCCCCGGATCTCGTCGAGGTAGTTGTAAATGGTGAAACGGGTCACGCCCAAGGCAATAGCAGCCTTTTCAACGCCGCCCTTGACTATGAACAGCCCCCTTTCCTGCATCATGCGCACAGCTTCCACCTTGGCCTGCTTGTTCATCTTTCCTGTACCAACTCTCGCCAAGGCTTCCTGGATAACTTGCGTCATCAGCATCCCCATATCCGCAGGCTCGGCCGGTTGGTTGATGTCGGGACGGATCATCGGCTCCAACTGCTCGAGAAAAGCTTGAGCAGCGTTGAGCCCGCTCAGGTCCGCGTTCACGCAAAGGCTGGCAAAAGGGTGCCCTGTACTGTCCCGGAAAACAGCTGTGGCGCTTCGCAAGGTTCTGCCATTCATAGTGGTGGGATATTCACTCATGACCAGCGGATCGACACCTTGTTGGCCCTCCAGAGCCTGCATCACGGCCGTAAAGCCTCGATCTTGCTCAGGGCCGCCCAGAACAGGGCTACCCACGCGGCGTCCGGACACATGCCCGTTGGCAATTACGACGACAGACTCCGAGGGATTGTTGAGGTCGTGAAGCACGATTTCGGTGTGTCGGCCTATCACACTTGCCAGCGCTCCGATGGCAGCCTTTAACACGGTAAAAACGAGCTGCTGCTCAGCTTTCGTATCGAATGACATGAAGCAACCTAATAATTTAAACAATACGTAGAAATTTACACGTTTCGTTAAAATTTGTGAAGCGCGAGATGACTGTGCTCCCTGTCGTGCAAGATCTGCTCTACGTTTCCAACGGCAGTAATCCTGCCTGATGTATCTTGAACACCCGCATCATTAGCGTTACTTCCTGCGGTATAGAGTTCCCTGTTCATATGGTTGAGCTCACGCTTTCCTGGGAGGAGTGCTGCGAAGAGCTACGTTTTCAGGTTCCTACGAAACAGCACGCTTATGGCATGGCAATACCTGATTTTGTAACTGTTAGGAGTATTTTTATCGGTTACAATGGCCGCCAGAATTTCAGGAGTACTGTAATGACCACCTCCAGCTCGACCGCCCAGCTTCCGACCCCATTGATACTCGCCGACCACCCCGCGCTGGATCTGCTCAACACCCGAATGATGGTTGATGGGCAGCGCCGCGATCTGCTGACCAGTCACGCGTCGGCGACTCAATGGCTTGAACAGATTGGTCTGGGAAGTGATGCGTTTGATGAACGCTTGCTTGATGAGCTGCGGGAACTGCGCGAGAGCATTGAGCAGCTTGTTGAGGCGCGTCTGGAGAACAGCGTTGCGGATCCGTCACGGTTGAATGCCTTTCTGCTCAGGGCTGTTCCGCAGTTGGCGTGGGAGCCTTCAAAGGCGCCTGAGCTGGACCGTTTCTCTCAGCCGAATACCACGGATCGTGTTGTAGCCGAGATCGCTTTCGGGGCCGCGCAATTGCTGGCTGAAGGGGACTCATCGCTGCTGCGCAAGTGTGAAAGTCATGAGTGTTCGCTCATGTTTTACGACCGCACCAAATCGCACAAACGGCGCTGGTGCAGCATGGCGCTGTGCGGCAATCGGCATAAGGTGGCCGAGTTTCGCAAGCGCAAGCAGGAAGCGAAAGGTTAGGTTGCGTTCAAGGTTTGCAGAGGTTGCCCGCTATCGCATCCAGCTCGCGGTCATAGCTGGCGCGCTCTCCGGCACTGAGAAAGCCCTGGGTCTTCACGAAACCTGCGCTGTCGGAGCGGATTTTTTCAATCTGGTTGTACAACTGGTCAGCCTGCTTTTGCGGCAGATGTCCGGCTCTGTACAGGCTACCGATGTCCGCCTGCAATACGCTGGCTCGTGTCGAAATATGTGCTTCATTTCTGTCGGTGATCGAGCCACCGGTCCTGCCTTCAAGTGCACGCTGCTCGACAAGGTTGCAGCCTGACAGAGTCGGTGCGGGTTGAGCCGCAAGGGCGCTCAGGCTCAGGGTCGCAAAGGCTGCGGCTACAAGCATTTTCATGAGGTTTTCCTGTCAATGCGTGGGACCGGCCGGGTCATCCCGGCCGGCTCCGATTATGCGCGATGATTCAAGGAATCAAACGCTCGCGACGCAGTTTTTCAAACACTTCGAAAAACGCATCATCACTCGCCTTGAACGCTGTGAAGCCCAGTTTGCGGCTTTTCGACATGTCGGTGACGACTTCAATCGGACGACCCAGGTCGGCATCGGTGTGCCACGGTGAGATCAGGCGATTGATATCGCCTTCCTTGAGTTGGTGTTTGCCGACGATGTCGGTCCATGCCTTCTGATCGTCAGCCATCTGCTTTTCCAGCGGCGCGGGCTGCGCAGGGAAGTCAGCTGCCTGCAGGCCGAAGTAATCGGCGATCTGGCCCCACATCCAGCTCCAGCGGAACACGTCACCGTTGGTGATGTTGAACGCCTGATTGGCTGCTTCAGGCGTTGTCGCTGCCCACAACTGTTGCTGAGCGAGCTGGCGGGCGTCGGTCATGTCGGTCAGGCTGTCCCACTGGACGCGCGAGCCTGGGAACACGAAAGGACGGCCTGTGGCCTTGCAGATGGTCGCGTAAACGGCGAGGGTGGTCGCCATGTTCATCGCGTTGCCGACTGCCACACCGGTCACGGTGTGCGGACGATGCACACTCCAGGTGAAGCCGTCTTTTTCGGCAGCGGCGTAGACCTCATCTTCCTGCGCGTAATAGAAATTCTCGATATCGAGGCGCGGCTGGGTTTCCCTGAACGGTGTCTGGGGCAGCGTGCCTTTGCCATAGGCTTCGAACGGGCCGAGGTAGTGTTTGAGGCCGGTCACCAGCGCCACGTGCTGCACGCTTTTAGCCGGGCGGACGGCGTCCAGCACGTTACGCACCATGGCTGCGTTGACGCGGATGTTCTCGGCTTCGGTGGCCTGACGCGACCAGGTGGTGATGAATACGTGAGTCGGCTTGAGGTCTTTCAGTGCTGCGTTCAGCGACGCCGGATCCTGAAGGTCAGCAGCCACCGGAATCACGCCGGGCACGGAAGAAGGGCTACGGGAGAGGGCGGCAACCTGCCAATTGTTTTCCAGCAACAATTGCGTGATTGCGCTGCCGACAATGCCACTTGCGCCAACAACCAGAGCGGTCTGGGTCATGGGGTTTCTCCTGTGAATGAATGATCAGTCATGGAGGTTCTGAACCACTTTGTACCAGACGGTTCAATCTGATCTTCATCAGTCCGTCGAGGCAGGTTTCGCTTTGTGCCGTCGACAGCGCTCTGAGCAGTAGCGCACCTCATCCCAACAGCGCGCCCATTTTTTCCGCCAGGTGAACGGTAGCCCGCACACGACGCAGGTCTTGACTGGAAGCTCGCTCTTTTTCAAATCGACTCCCCGGCGTCCAGTCTGGCGAGCAGCGTCTGGCCTCGATCCCAAAGGGCGTCCAGCTTGGCGTCGTTCATACGGTCGAGGTTTTTGTACACCATCCCCAGGCGTTGATTGCTGCGCAGCAGGTCGCCGTGGCGCATCAGGAAATGCCAGTACAGCGCGTTGAACGGGCAGGCGTCTTCGGTGGTGCTTTCGCTCACTTTATAGTGGCAGTCGCGGCAGTAATTGGACATGCGCTTGATGTACTGGCCGCTGGCGCAGTAGGGCTTGGAGCCCAGATACCCGCCGTCGGCGTGCATGACCATGCCCAGCGTGTTGGGCAGCTCGACCCAGTCGAAGGCGTCCATGTAGATCGCCAGATACCATTCGCAGATTTCAGTCGGTGCGATGCCAGCGAGCAGGGCGAAGTTGCCGGTCACCATAAGGCGTTGAATGTGGTGCGCGTAGGCGTATTCCAGGCTTTGGCCGATGGCTTGGCGCATGCAGTTCATCTTCGTGTCACCGGTCCAGTAAAACTCTGGAAGCGGCCGGGTGTTGCCGAACCGGTTGCCGGTGGCGTATTCAGGCATTCTCAGCCAGTACACGCCGCGCACGTATTCGCGCCAGCCGATCAACTGGCGGATGAAGCCCTCGGCGGCATTCAGGGCAATCTGCCCCGACCAGTAAGCGGCTTCCACATCGCTGCACACCTGACGCAGATCCAGTAGACCGATGTTCAGTGCGGCGCTGATGCGGGCGTGGAACAGGAACGGCTCGTTGCTGGCCATTGCATCTTGATAGTCACCGAAGGCGGCCAGACCGAAATCCAGAAAGTACGCCCAGAGCGCCTGGGCATCGGCGTGGGTGACCGGGTAATCGAACGTGTCCACAGCGCCGTAGTGGCTGGCGAAGCGCTCTTTCACCAGCGTCATGACCTGCCGGGTGATGGCGTCTGGCGCGAAGCGTGCGGGGTAGGGCGCGGTGACGCCTTTGGGCAGCGCCTTGCGGTTTTCGGCATCGAAGTTCCAGGCGCCGCCCACTGGCGTACCGTCGCCATTGAGCAGCAGCCCGCTCTTGCGGCGCATTTCGCGGTAGAAGAATTCCATGCGCAGCTGCTTCTTGCCCTGCGCCCAGTTCGAGAATTCGGTGCGCGAACACAGGAAGCGGCCATCGACATGCCACTGGATCGGCAGGTCCGTGTCCCTGATCGACTGCTCCAGACGCCAGTCGCCGCATTCGGTGATGTGCACTTCGTCAGCCTGCAACAGCGACTGCCAGCGGCGCAGCTCGCCGGGCACCGAGCCTGTGTTGTCCGGATCATCAAGGGCGACGTACTCCACCTGAAAGCCGCGTTCGCGCAGCGCTTCTGCGAAGTGGCGCATGGCGCTGAAGATCAGGATGATCTTTTGCGGGTGATGCGGCACATGGGTGGCTTCTTCCATCACTTCGACCAGCAGAACCGTGTCGCATTCTGCGTTCAGATCCTGCAGCGACGCCAGGTCGAAAGACAGCTGATCGCCGAGGACAAGGCGCAGACGTTGAGGTGCTTTCATTCGGGCAGGATCCGGAAATGCAGCGAAAGGGTGATCATCAGGTATCGGCGTGGCAGCTCAGCAGGGTCAAGGCTGACAGCGTGTGGCCGTCGGTGATTTCGCCTCTGAGGATCATGTGCTGAACGTCTTTGAGGCTCTTGATCATGATGTTATCCACCTCGCCGTCGGTTTCTCCGCTGACGTCGCCCGACACCTCGACGATGCACACCGACACGGCGCTGGCCAGCAGTGAAGTGTTGCTGTGCAGCTTGCCAATCTCGGTGGTTTTCAGGGCCACCATGCCGGTCTCCTCAAGTAGCTCGCGTACGGCAGCTTCCACAGCCGTTTCTCCATCGTCGATCTTGCCGCGCGGAAACTCGATGGACATCTGGCCGATGGCGCGACGCATCAGCGACGCGAGCACCACACGGCCGTCCGGAAGAACGGGCACAACCACTACGCCGTTGATGGGATTGGGCTCTTTGATGATCTTGTAGCCCTGGCCTTCGGGCCGGGTTCCGTCATTGACGTCGATAACGTCGAAGAACCGGGTGCTCAACAGGGTGGTGACAACGGGTTCTTTCGTGGGTGCGCTCATGTGCATGTCCTTGGCTGGCTCATCATGTCTTTTCAGGCAAACGAACGATCGAAGTAGAAAATCCTGCCAGGCTTGAGGTTCTCGACTGTAGCCTGGGCCTTGATGCCTTCGCCGGACTTCTTGCGTCCGGTTTCCTTTATGTAGCCTTCTTCCGTCAGCTTGATCAGCCGCTGGCGCATGCTCGACTTGAGGACCGGACGACCCAGCGCCACAGAGTAAATGGCTGTCGCTTCAGGCGCGCTGAATTCACTCCCCAGAAACAGCAGGGGCAGGCTGGAGTAGAGCGACTTCGAATACAAACGTTCAGCGGTCTGATCAATGAGGTCGTTGTGGTCGAAGGGCAGCAGGCTTTCACGGCTCAACAGCGCCTGAAGCGGCACGAATTTCTGTCGCTCGTTCAGGTTGGCATCCTGATCCAGAATGGCGAGGTAGAAGGTCGAAGACGACCAGCATCTGGGATCACGAAACGCATTGCCCACGGTGCCGACCTGCTCGATATAGCCAAGCCTGACGCCGATCTTTTCCGACTCGATCAGGCGCTTGACCCCGGCGTCCATCGACACATCGCGCACTTCGCCATTGAGTACCAGGCCTGGCAGCGCCCAGCTTTCCGCGAAAGGTTCGCTGGGGCGTTTGTGCAGCAGAACCTCGAGCGCCTGGGTTTTGCGGCAGTAGCGCAGGACCACAAGGTCGATGGTGTGCAGATAGTCCATTTTCGGCGGGGTGTCGTGTTCGGTCTGGCTCATGTCAAACGGCACCTGATGCGTAAATATCGTAGTTTACCGGATCAAGACCCGGCGCAATCCAGTGAGTCGGAAGCGGGGCACCTTCCAGCAGTTGCTTGCGCAAGGCGGTGCTGCGTACGCCAATCTGTTCGGGGGCGATGATGATAGAAAAGGTTTCAAGCAGCTCGGTGCCGAGGTAGAAATCAGGCAGAGCGTCAGCCACGTCCTGACCGACGACCAGTGCGATGCTTTTCGGCGTACGCCCTGTAGTGTTCGCAAGGCAGGTCAGCAGGTTGAAACTGTAGACAGGTCCCGGGCTCTGGCTGAAGAGTTCGCGTTCGATATCGCTGACCGACAGCTCACCGCCGCATTGATTGCGGACGTTGTCTGTGATCAGGCGCAGCCACTGAAGACGAAGGTCGTAATCCACCATGACCTTGCCATAAGGGTGCTTATAAGACGGCACCACCATCGTGAGCCTAGCCTGCCGGGAGGCGTGAATCATGACATTGGCATGGCCGGCGTGGGGTGGATTGAATGCTCCACCATAGACTGCGATCTCGAACATGGCGTTCTCCTTTGAGTCAAAAAGTACACTAGATGTACTTAATGATCAATCGGCGTTTTTGCATGGAATCGCAACTGTACGGTTCGCTTATCCCATCCAAAAAAGGTTAAGGGGCCCACGTGCGAATAGATTGAAATTAGCGTTGACCATAAAGTACATCAGGTGTACTTTATGATCATGCAAACGAGGAACACATCATGAATGCCAACAAGATCAAGACTGCTTCGTTCGATGTCGATGCCCAAAAAAGCTTCACGCCGTTGTGCCCTGACGAGCTGCCCGTCAGCGGGGGTGATCAGATTGGTGAGGCGCTCAACTTCATGGCGACCCTTGCCCATCTGCGTCTGGGCAGCAAGGATGCCCACGCGGTGAATGCACCCTGGATCGTTGAAACCCATGAAGGCATGCTCCAGCCAACCGGACTGAAGCACGCCGACCTGACTTGGGTGAGCCACTGCATACCGGGTACCGAAGGCTTCAAGTTGCTGGATGTGTTACCTCAACCGCTTGAATACGATTACTTCGTCTGGAAGGGCGTAGAGCCGGATCTGCATCCTTACGGAGCGGTTTGGCATGATCTGGATGAAAAACTGTCTACAGGCGTTATCGAGTACCTGAAAGCCAACGGGATCGAGCGCGTGATCGTGGGTGGCCTTGCGCTGGACTTCTGCGTCAAGACCACCGCCCTGCAGTTGGCCAGAGCCGGATTTGTCGTGGTGCTTTATGTGCCTGCCTGCCGGGGCATCAGCGAAGAGGGTTCGCTGGCGGCGCTGGCCGAGATGGCGCAAGCCGGCATTCTGATTGCCAATAATCCGCAAGAATTGACCGAACTGGCCTGAGGCCTGGGAGACAGACATGGAAAGTGTTTACGACTTCAGCAAACCGATTGTTCGTTCGCCGACTGACGACGACATGTACAAGCTGTCGATGGGGCAGGCGATCTATCACGCCTATCCCAGCGCCGATACCGAATGGGCGCTGCGGGTTCGCTCTCAGGACGATCTGACGCCGTACATCAACGAAATCCGCGAAGCAGTCGATCAGCTTCAGGAGCTGGAAAGCAGTCAGGACATGCTGCGTCATCTGCGTGGCATTCCTTACATCAGCACCGACTACATCGACTATCTGGAGGACTTCCGGCTCAAGCCGCGCTTCGTGAAAGTCGGAGAGAAAGACGGCCAGCTGGAAATCCGTGCACGCGGTCCGTGGGTTGGCGTCTCGCCGTTCGAGGTCAAGATTCTTGCCATCGTCAGCGAGATCCGTAACCGCCACGTCTACCCGGATCTGTCTCTGGAGCAGGTGCGTGAAAGTCTTTACAAGAAATTCGACTGGTTGAAAGCCAACGCCACGACAGAAGAACTGGCGGCGTTCAAGGTCGCTGACTTCGGTACGCGTCGCAGGATTTCCTACCTGGCGCAGGAAGAAGTCGTGCGCACCATGATGCGCGACTTTCCCGGTGAGTTCGTCGGCACCAGCAACATTCAACTGGCCCGCGAATTCAATATCCGCGCCGTGGGCACGCAGGCTCACGAATGGTTTCAGGCGCACCAGCAACTGGGGCCGCGTCTGGTCGACAGCCAGAAAGCCGCGCTGGATGGCTGGATCAAGGAGTACCGTGGTGATCCGGGGTTGACGCTGGCCGACTGCATCAATCAGGACGCCTTCCTGCGCGATTTCGATTCGTACTACGCCAAGCTGTTCGACGGTTGCCGTCACGACTCGGGTGATCCGCTGGTGTGGGGCGACCGCATGATCGCGCACTACGAATCACTGCGCATCGACCCGCAGACCAAGACGCTGATCTTCAGCGACGGCCTGAATCTGGGCGACAAGGCGCTGCGGATCCTGCGTCACTTCCGGGGACGCATCAACGTTTCGTTCGGCATCGGCACCGACCTCACCAACGGCGTCGAAGGCGTGAAGCCGCTGAGCATCGTGATGAAAATGGTCAACTGTCAGGGTCAACCGGTGGCGAAGATTTCCGATGCGCCGGGCAAGAGCCAGTGCGAATCGCCGGAGTTTCTGTCGTACCTCAAGCAGGTTTTTCAGGTCAAGGAGTGAAATCATGAATACGCAAACCCGTCTGCAAACCGAGATCCAGTCAGCCCTTCGCATTGACCGAGGCATCAACGACGTTGACAGCGTGAACGCCGAAATCGCCCGACGCATCGGCTTTATCAAAGGCGTGCTGCTCGAGTCCGGTGCGAAAGCACTGGTGCTGGGCATCAGTGGCGGGGTGGATTCCTCGACCACCGGACGCCTTTGCCAGCTCGCCGTCAACGAACTGAAAGCAGCTGGGCACGCAGTAAAGTTCGTCGCCGTGCGGCTGCCTTACAAGACTCAGGCCGATGAACACGATGCTCAGGCGGCGCTCGGTTTCATCCAGCCAGACCTGATCACCAGCGTGAACATCGCCGGTGCGGTCGACAGCGTGATGGGCGAAATCTCCATAGAAGGTCTGAAGCCAAGCCCGGAGCTCACCGACTTCGCCAAGGGCAACGTCAAGGCCCGCACCCGGATGTTGGCGCAGTATGCGATTGCCAACTTCGTCGGCGGCCTGGTGGTCGGGACCGACCACGCCGCTGAAGCCGTAATGGGGTTCTTCACCAAGTTCGGCGACGGCGCCTGCGACCTGGCACCGCTGAGCGGCCTCACCAAAGGACAGGTCCGTCTGATCGCAGGCGCACTGGGTGCTCCGGCCCACCTTGTCAGCAAAGCCCCGACAGCCGATCTTGAAGACCTGGCCCCGGGCAAGCTGGACGAAGTGGCCTACGGCTGCACCTACGACGACATCGACAACTACCTGCTGGGCAAGGACGTATCGGCGTCGGCTGCTGCGATCATCGAAGCGGCTTACCGCAAGACCGCCCACAAACGTGAGTTGCCGATCTCTCCTGTCTGAGGTCTTGCGCTGATCACCGATCCATCTGCGTCGCCAATCAGTTTGAGGTGATCGTTCCGCACGCTCTGCGTGGGAATGCCTCCCGTGACGCTCCGCGTCACAAATGGCACAGACTGAGGATTCAGTAAGCCGAGCGCATGATGTGGATAACGCTGGAGCCTGGCCACGCATCTGCGCCACATTCCAGAGCGGACGCGGAGCGTCCTGGGAGGCGTTCCCACGCAGAGCGTAGGAACGATCATCATCGTATTTCTCCAGGAGGACTTGTGTATAACGCCGAGCGCGGAGCGTGGGCACGATCAGTTTGAGGTGATCGTTCCGCACGCTCCGCGTGGGAATGCCTCTTGGGACGCTCCGCGTCCGGCGTACTCAACGATGCCGACTAATTAGGTATGTACGCTTGATTTGTGTTGGTAAGAAGTTGAGCATACGCAGTGTGTATACCCGACTCGGTCTTCCTCATGTCCCAGCAAGTCTTCCTCCGCGACGCCATGCGCCGTCTCAATTTCACCCGTGATGCGCTCGCCCAGCGTCTTGGTGTCTCACGCCGTGCGCTGGACAGTTGGCTGCTGCCCGACGATTCCGCCGAAATGCGCAAGATGCCGGACATCGCGCAACGCTTTGTTCTGGAGATTCTGAAGGGCAGTGCAGTTGCCTCGCAGCATGCAGACTCGCGGCCGCACGGCAATGAAGAAGTTGCCCGGCACCTGCTCTCGGTCGAGACCTACACCCGAGAGTCGGTGGAAGAGCTTTTGCGAATCGCCGACATGATGCAGCCGGTCGCCCGCCGCCAGAAAACCACTCGCGTGCTCGAAGGGGCCGTGCTGGCGAATCTGTTTTTCGAGGCCAGCACTCGCACGCGACTGAGCTTCGCCTCGGCCTTCGCCAGATTGGGCGGGTCGGTGTGCGACACCACCGGATTCACCTTTTCATCGATGGCCAAAGGCGAGTCTGTCGCCGACACCAGCCGCGTCATCAGCGGCTACGCCGACATCATCGTCGTGCGCCATCCCGAACTGGGCGCGGTCGCCGAGTTCGCCGAAGCCACTCACGTTCCGGTGGTCAACGCGGGCGATGGTCCGGGCGAACATCCGAGTCAGGCACTGCTGGACCTCTACACCATCCAGCGCGAATTTTCGCGGCTCGACAAACTGGTCGATGGCGCACATATCGCCTTCGTCGGTGACCTGAAATACGGGCGAACCGTGCACTCGTTGAGCAAGCTGCTGGCGCTCTATCGCAACCTGACCTTCACGCTGGTTTCGCCCACTGCGCTGGCGCTTCCCGAACATCTGGTGCAGTACCTGGCGGACAAGGGGCATCGCGTCGAGCAGACCCAAGACCTGGCCAACGGCTTGAAAGGCGCCGACGTGGTTTACGCGACGCGCATTCAGAAAGAGCGTTTCGCCGAACAGGAAACGCTGGAAGGTTACAGCGCTGACTTTCAGGTCAATCAGGCGCTGGTCAACGCGGTGTGCGGTGCCAATACCCTGATCATGCACCCGCTGCCGAGGGACTCCCGCCCCGATGCCAATGATCTGAGCACCGACCTGAATCTCGACTCACGGCTGGCCATCTTCAAACAGACCGACAACGGCATTGCCGTGCGCATGGCGATCTTTGCGTCGCTGCTGGGGGTTGAAGATCAGGTCCAGCGGTCACTGCGTGATGTGGGGTGGCGTGTCCCGATCTATCTGGGGCCGGATGAGGTGGTGCCTTATCGCGAGCAGTGATGGGCCATCCATGGCCGCCCGGAACAGGGTGAATCAGAACGTGTATTTGGCCGTCAACGTGAAGTTGCGCGGATCGCCATAGGTGTCGGTTGAACCCCACACCGAACTGGTACCGATCGCTGCGTAGTAGACCCGGTCGAACACGTTGTTGGCGTTCAGTTGCAGGTCCAGATGCTTGTTGACCTGATAACCGGCCATCAGGTCGGCGACGGCGTAGCTGCCTTGTTCCAGACGATAGCTGCCGTCGGTAAGGGCGATGTCGTTGTACATGCGGCTCTGCCAGTAGACGTTGCCACCAACGCGCAGTCTCTCCAGCGGGCCTTGAAAGCGGTACATCGTCGACACCTTGAACAGGTGTTCAGGCGTATCGGTGTCGAAGCGCTGGTTCTTGTTCGCCGGGTCGGCATCCTTCACGTAATGGGCGCGGGTAAAGGTGTAGCCAGCGCCCACCTGCCAGTTCTCGGTCAGTGCGCCCTGCAGCTCCATGTCGATACCCTGACTGCGCACCAGGCCTGACGCGTCGTAGCAGGTGAGCACCGGGCAGCCTGCCTGAGTCGAGGTCTGGGTTCCGAGATTGGTCTGGTCGGTGCGGAATACCGCCAGGCTGGCGTTGAGGGCGCCGTTGAAGTACTCGCCCTTGATGCCGACTTCATAGTTCTCGCCGACGACGGGCTTGAGCTGCGCGCCGGACAAGTCCTGGTAACTCTGTGGCTGGAAGATGTCGGTGTAGCTGGCATACACCGAGTAGGTGTCGTCCAGTTTGTAGATCAGGCCGCCATACCGCGTCACGTTTTTTGTGACCTTGTAGTCGCCATCGCCGGTGCGATCATCGTAGTCGTACCAATCGAGGCGTCCGCCGAGAATCATCGTCAATGGATCGGCCAGACTCAGACGTGTGGTGAGGTAGACGCCTTCCTGCGTGGCGACGCTGTGCAGGTTGCCGTCACGTACGAAGTTCGGCTTCGGCGCGGCAATCGGCAGGCCAGTGTCGTAGGGGCTGTATTCCTTGCTGTCCTTGTCATAGACGCGCCGACTGGCGCCAACGACCAGTTCGTGGGTGCGGCCCAGAGCCTGGAAAGGGCCGCTGGCGAAGGCATCGAAAGCGGTCTGTTTTTCCTCGGGGCGCGACTGATAGGCCGTGGTCTCCAGCGGGCCGTTGTAGCGCGACAGGTAGGTACCCGAGAACAGGGCGTCCAGCGAAGAAGCGGTGCCGGCCAGGTGCAGTTTCCAGTCGTTGTCGAAACGGTGTTCCAGTTCGGCAAAGACCGTATCGATCTGCAGTTTCTTCTTTTCCCAGTCGGAGCCGGGGTAGGTGGAGCGGGGCAGGTCCAGGTGGTGACCATCGGTGCCCAGCGGCAGGCCGCCCCAAAAGAAGTTGGTTTCGTCTTCCTGACGCGAATAGCCCAGCGTGGCGGTTGTGGCGTCGCTCAGATCAGCTTCGACCACGCCGTAAAACAGGCCGTGATCACTCTCTTCCTTGTCGCGAAAACTGTTGGCGTCCTGATAGGAACCAACCACGCGGCCGCGCAGGGTGCCGCTGTCGTTCAGCTTGCTCGATGCATCGAACTCGCCGCGATAGTTGTCCCAGGTCCCGGCACTGCCGGTGAGCGTGACTTGTGGCTCTGCCGTCGGACGCTTGCGCACCATATTGATGGCTGCCGACGGATTGCCAGCGCCGGTGATCAGACCGGTGGCGCCGCGAATCACTTCGACGCGGTCGAACATCGCCAGATTCGGCTGCACGCCTGCCGTGAAGCCTGAGTAAGAGGCGGGGATGCCGTCGTACATGATGTTGTCGATGTCGAAGCCGCGGGACGTGTAGGTCTGTCGGCCCGGTCCGCTGGCTTGGCTGAGGAACAGACCGGGCGTATTCCTGACCACGTCGTTGACGCTGGTCATGGCCTGGTCGTCCATGCGCTGGCGGGTGATGACCGTCACTGCTTGTGGCGTTTCGCGCATGCTCAGGGGCAGTTTGGTGGCCGTCTGCATGACACCGGTGGTGTAGGAGCCGGAGCCTTCGGTGGTCGTGCCCAGACGGTCATCGCTGATTTCGGTAGCCCCCAGTTCCAGCGTGCCGGTCGCTTGCGCAGGTTGAGTTTCTGCGGCGAAAACCACCTGAGAGGTCGCTATCCCGATGCCGATGGCCAACAGGCATGGCGTGAAACGAAAACGGCTTTGCAGTTGCTGGCCCGACATGACCTGACACTCCCTGAACGCCTTCCGTGGCTGCATGATAATGTTGATAAGAATGATTCGCGTTAGTGTGACAGATTGTTTCTGTGGGAAAAAGCCTACGCGGACAAATACTTAACAAAATTTTCACATCTTGGGGTGGGCGAATAATCAGGGCAGGCGGGTGTTTCGAAAAGGAGGGAGATAATGAGCAGCGGGTAAAATTCAGAGTGTGTGATGCATAGGCTGAGTTATCGCGGGTCATGGGAGGCGCCACGACCTCTCCGGCGTAGCGCTATCGCGTGGCAAACACCGGACCGTGGGAGGCGGCTTGCCGGCGATGAACGATGACGCGATTTTTCTGACAAACCGCGTCG
>Ga0065712_10067804_pt1 | contig 31846 bp, 25 predicted proteins | sample MisRhiReplicate1_FD_59099 | JGI IMG/M metagenome (GOLD analysis project Ga0065712, IMG submission 59099) | Miscanthus rhizosphere microbial communities from Kellogg Biological Station, MSU, sample Rhizosphere Soil Replicate 1: eDNA_1 v3... | ecosystem: Host-associated > Plants > Roots >...
AACGAATTGGCAGCATGGGTCGTCATTACACCAACGCTGCCTTCCTTCATAATTTTATCGACGATGACAAAGTCTTCGTTGAGAATCTGCCGGCGGTATTGCCGGGCTATTTCCAGATGCGCCATGCCGCCGCCGTCCGAGAGAAAGAGAAAAACGTACTTTGGAGATGTAGCTGGCGAACGCGGTTGAGCTATCGTTAGGTCCGATGGCGAGAAAAGCGCACCGAAAATCAGCAGCAATCCCATGCGCAAAACCAACATTGGCCTTCGTAGAAATTCAGACATGTGGATTCCTCGGCGCATCTGTCGCCGATCGACGAAAATCAAGCCACAGTGATAGCGCGGTATAATAAGCCGGGAAAAGCAGTGACGTCATTGCGAGTCTCGTGGACGGCTCGGGCAAGCGATAGACAATATAAAAAATCGCCGCGCCCCAGAGCGATCCCAAGAAATTGGTCTGGAAACGAAATCGCGGGCTGCGACTCGGATAGATATATTTGATCGGAACGAAAACTAAAACACATAAGCCTAGAATTACGAAAGCATTGATCCATTTCGGTGTCTGGAGGACGTAAAGATAAAAAACCACGATGTTCCAGTAGGAAGGAAAGCCGAGAAAAAAATTATCTGCGGTTTTCGCGTTCATCTGGCAGAAACCGTAGGCGCTCGCCAGCAATGGGAGCATGGCAAGCCATAATGCGTCCGCGGGCGGCAGAAGGTTTGCACGAAAAACAAAAAAACACGGCACGATAACGTAATTGAAATAATCGACGATCTCATCCAATAAAGTGCCGTCGAACCGGGGAAGAACTTCTTTTACCCGCGCTAGGCGGGCTAGTGTGCCGTCCGTGGCATCAAGAAGGACCGCGATGGCCATTAAGAAAAAGGTCTCTCGGAAAGACCCTTGATCAATGGCAAGAAGGCTAATGAAACCGACGAAGGCGCCGAGTGTGGTATAGAGGTGAACGAGCCAGGCGAATATGAGACTCCTGGTCATCCACGCGGAGCTATGTAGCCGAAGCGGCGAAGCTCGGTCTGGCTTTCAAGCGAGCGATCCACTCGACGGAACGCTTGTACGTGCCGGGATCGACGGGAATCACAAACCGATCTAGCAATTCAATATTCGACATGAAGGCGACATCGGCGAGGCTGAAGGAGCCCACCAAGTATTCGTTACCGTTTAGCTCCTTTTCGATCCGATCAAACGCCTTGATGATTTCCCCTCTTGCGGCGTCGATGCGCTGGCTGTCGCGCTCGCCTTCCGGCTTGCGGATCTCCTGCATCAAATGAACAAAATAGGGATTGAAACGAGTATCCCGAAAATCTTCCAAAAGGCGCGCTCGCGCGCGACCTTCCGAATCTTTGGGCATCAGCGCGGGATAGGGATACTCGTCCTCGAGATACTCGTTGATGACGGTGGAGTCGTAAATGATAAAACCTTCGTCGTCCAGTGCAGGCACTTGGCCAAACGGATGAATCTTCAAGTACTCAGGATTTTTCTGTTCCCGCTTAGTGAGATCGATATTGATGCGCTCGAACTCAAGTCCCTTCTCGAGGAGCGCAATGCGCACCTTGCGGGAGTTCGTCGAGGGCGGAAACGTATACAACTTGATCATCGACAGCTGACCTCCTTGCCGGCACCACTTGAGCGCATATTAGCATAAAATTACCGCCGCCTGCGAGCAAATTTTTGAATTTTCGCGCAGTTAAGCACGTCTTGCATAGCGGAACACGTAGCTTAACCGCGGCTGCTCAGCGTCGCCTGTAACGTAATCGGCGCGCCGCCGCGCAGAACCACGACGTTCACTTGGTCGCCCGACTTATGTGCTTGCAGAGCATCGGTAAGATCTTCGATATTTTGAATGTCTTTATCGCCAAGGCGGACAATAACGTCGCCTTCGCGGAGCCCAGCTTGGGCCGCCGGACTGCCGCTGGAAACGCCCGCCAGTAGAACGCCGGTGGCGACCGCGCCGTAATCCGGAATGGTGCCGAGATAGACGCGAACTCCGCGCGCACTGCCAGCGGTTTCAGAAGGCCGTGAAGGCAAGCTCACAAAGCGGATGGGTTCTTTTCTATTGGCAATCTCGAGCGCGGTCACGAGAACCAGATCGCTGATCTTCGCCATTCCTTCGAAATTCAACTTGTCCCATGTATCGGTGGCACGATGATAGTCTCCATGGGTGCCAGTGAAGAAATGAAGCACGGGAATTTTCTTACTATAGAATGACATGTGATCGCTCCGACCCACGTCGTTGGAGTCGGTGATATCGAGGCCGAGTGCGCGAGCGTTTTTAGTTACCAGATCGCTCAAGTTTTCGCCCGACCGGGCGCCAAACACGGTGAGCCGGTTCTCCCGTAAACGCCCGACCATATCCAAATTGATCATGGCCTTGATCGCAGAAGGCGAGTTGCTGGACTCGATGTAGTGACGAGAGCCGTAGAGTCCGAGCTCTTCCCCAGAAAACGCGGCGAAAACGATCGTGCGATCAGGTTTCACCGGCAGTTTTGCCATGCGACGAGCGAGCTCCAGGAGCACAGCCGTGCCTGATGCATTGTCGTCGGCGCCAGGATGAACTTTGCCCTCCGCTTGGCGGTCGAGCGCTCCGAAGTGCCCGAACCCAAGATGATCATAATGAGCGCCGATGACCACCCGTTGATCTCTGAGATTGGGATCTGCGCCGGGCAGGATGCCGACTACATTTTCGGCACGTTCATGATCCTCCTTGAGAGTCATCTGCAATTTGGCCATCGCACCGGGAATCGCCATAGAAGCGGGTTTGCCGGTGCGATCGATTTTCTGCTTGAAATCTCTAAGCGAAACGCCGCGTGCATCCAGCCATTTTTGCAAGACTTCCCGCCTCACCTGTGCCGCGACAACACTGTTGCCGCCGCGCCACAAGCTATTTCTGGTCGACAGCAACTCCGGCTGCGCCTCATTGTCATGATTTAAGTCGACCAGAATCATACCCACGGCGCCGTGATCGCGAGCATTATTCGCCTTGGTGCGGAGCGCCGCGTGGACCGAGTACTCGGGCGGTGTTTTAAAAGGACTCTTGTCGTCGGTTGGCGCCGGCTCGTAACGCAGGATCAGAACGATTTTGCCTTTGACGTTCACGTCGGCGTAGTCATCGTAACCATTCTCTTTGGCGGTAATGCCATAGCCGGCAAAGACCAGTTCGCCCTCGACATTGTCGGACTTTGAGAGCCCGAGCGGAATCCAGTCCTTGTTGAGTTCCAGTGACGCGTTCTGATCCAGCGTGAGACTGCTCGGCTGGTTCACGGTGACACCGACCGCGACGTCGAATGGCTGGAAAAAGCCGCCATTATCGCCTCCCGGCCGCAATCCGGCGCGTGCAAATTCGGCGGCAAGATAATCTCGCGCGAGTCTTATCCCGGGCGTATCGACGCCTCGGCCGGTGAGCTCGGGAGAGGCTAAAAACTGCACGTCATGTCGAAGTTCCTCTGTGACGGTAATGGGCTGCTGCCCGTCCTGGAAACTCCAGCCCGAAAGAGTAAAAAGAGGAGCAAAGCTGACGAGAAGCGCTAGAATTAGCTGACGGGATTGGGACGGAAATCGGGGCGGCGTCATGCAACTAATAGAGTAGCACGGTTTTCGTTTGGTGTTGAAGGTCAGAGGCGAATTCCGTTTGGAGTTCGAGTTGGGTTTCAGATTCCGGGCCCGCCATGACCTGTCGTGCACGGAAAGAAAGCGGAATTTCGATGCCTGCCGGCTGCGACAGGTAATTGTCGATGCAAGCTGCCGGTCACCGCACTTGCTGGGCGACTTTTCCGAAGTAAACTGTTATAAAATTGATTGTAAGAAGGCGAGGAGGACCGATGGCTAAGTCGATCGTTGTTTATACCCAGCCCGGCTGAGGGCCATGTCATAAAGAGGTAGAGTTTCTATCTCAAAAGGGCGTCCAGTTCGTGGAAAAAAATGTTCGCTCCGATAAGGCCGCGCTCAAAGAGTTGCTCGATCAGGGCTTTCAGAGCACGCCGGTAACCATCATCGACGGACAATCCGTAGTCGGTTTCGACCAAGCCAAGCTCATCGAATTGCTCGGCCTGTAACGGGTTTGCGCGCAGGTGATCTGAGTCGGAGTTTCATTTGGTTGGTGATCGCCAGGTTGCCGAGCTTAACATTTTTCCTGTGACGGTTTTCGATTCATCTGAGGCCAAATAGACAAAAACCTCAGTAACGGATTCGGGCTTGCTGCCACGATAACCGGTAAGCTTGGTAGCGACGTAGCCCGGTTCCACGGAATTCACCCGGATCTGGCTCGAATTCAGCTCTGCGGCGAGAGTGTGGCTGAATCCTTCCAAACCCCATTTCGAGGTCGCATAGGCGACGAAATTCGCGTACGCGCCGCGGCCAATCATCGACGAAACATTGATAATCGAGCCGCTTTTCTGTTTGAGCATGAATGGCAACACGGCTTGCGTGACCAGGAATGGGCCGCGGAGGTTCACGGCGATCGTGTAGTCCCACTTTCTAACCTCCAGTTCGACCATCGGTGCTGGTCGCGTCATGACACCGGCGTTGTTGACCAGAATATCGATTCGACCAAAGGTTCTTTGCGCCTCGTGCACAAATTCGTTGACCGACGCCTCCATTGTGACGTCGCACGTCCAGCCCTCTGCTTGCGCTCTCATGCTGCGAAGGTCTGCTATCGTTTGCTGAAGTTCGGTTGCGGTGCGGGCGCAGAGCGCTACTCTTGCGCCTTCGCGCGCGAACGCCGCCGCCACGGCTTTACCGATGCCTCTGCTGCCGCCGGTAACCAACGCAACCTTATTTTCGAGCTTCATAGAAATCCACCGCGTAATTTTATTTCTTTATTTCTAGCTGTATTGGTGATCGAAGCCAATACGGAGCTCTTGAGCCATTTCCTGGCTGAAGATAGAAAGAGCGCAGGAGAATGGCTATGGACGTCCTGAACATCACCGGCTATCAGCGCAGAACGCCGCACGTGGTGGCGGAATGCAAAGGCTTCTTCGCCAAAGAACAACTTGAGCTCAATTTCCACCGGACCACCTTCGCGCCCGATCACAATCGCGGCATGGCGGAAGGGCGCTGGGATTTTACTCTGAGCAGCGCTGACACCATGATCGCGCGAACCACAACCGACGGCGTCGACTACCTATTGTTCATGCAGGCGGAAGAAGGGCTAAGCGCGTATTTGATCGGACAGCCGGACGTGTGTTCGATTGACCAAGTGCGCGGCAAGCTTCTGGCAGGTGATCCGGGCGATTCCAATCTCGACCTGATCCGCAAGAAAATTCTCCGGACGCACGCCATCGACGAGAGCGACTATCAAATTGAAATTATCGGCAGCTCGCCGGTGCGATTAGAGGCATTTCTCGAGCGCCGTGTCGCCGCCGCAATGCTGACTCCTCCCGCTTCGGACAAGGCACTTGCGGCGGGAGGCGTCTTGCTCGCTAACTCGGAAGCGTATGTCCCCGGATGGCCGCTCACGTGCGGGTGGGCATTGCGCCGCTGGCTCGAGGCCCATCGTGAAGTCGTCGTGCGTTTTATCCGCGCGTGGTCAGGCGCCACAGACTGGCTGCTCAGCCCTGAGAACCGCGATGAGACCATTGATCTCGTCATGCGTGAAGAAAAGCTCTCGCGCGCTGCCGCGACCGATGCTTACCATAAAGTCGTGCCCAAGGCGCGAATCAATCCGGCGGCGCTCCGCACTGTCATCGAACTGCGCAAGGAAATGGGGGCTTACAAGCCGCCCTATGCGCCACCGGAACGATTTTACGACGCGGGTTACTGGAACGAGGCGACGGGATTGTCGAACTGAAAGTTGTTCAGGGGATCAATAGACTGAGAATACTGCTCACCACGCTCAGCACGATGGCACCGAAAAAGGCGGACCAAAATCCAGCAATAAAAAATCCCGGCACCAGAGCGGCGGCCAATTGCAACATCAAAGCGTTGATCACCAGCCAAAAAAGTCCCAGGGTGAGGACGGTGAGAGGCAAAGTAAATAGTTTGAAGACGAGGCCCAGCGTTGCGTTGATGAAGCCGATGACGATCGGTGCGATCAATGCGGTGCCAAACCCTTGTAGCTGGATGCCAGGGAAAAGAAACGCCACGATCATCAAACTTGCGGCGCTGATGAACCAATGGATCAGTAGGTCCAACACAATACCAACCCTTATCAAAGCATTGGAACTCAGACAATCCAGCAGTGGCATGACTTGCGAAGACCAGATCGCGATGTAAAAATGAGCCCGTTCCAACAACTCATAAGAAGGAGTGAACCCCCATGTCCAAACAAGCACTAGAAAGTGTCGCTCAGGCGTTGGTCGCCAAAGGCAAAGGGATACTCGCCGCGGACGAGAGCATGGGTACGATCAAAAGAAGGTTCGACAGCATCAAGATTGAGTCCAATGAGAACAACCGCCGCGCCTACCGCGAGATGCTCTTCGCCACCCAGGGCGTCGAGGAAGCGATCAGCGGTGTCATTCTGTTCGATGAAACGATTCGCACCAAGGCGAGCGATGGCACGCCGTTTCCGGAACTGCTCGCCAAGAAGGGCATCATTCCCGGAATCAAGGTCGACAAGGGGCCGGTCGATCTTCCCGAGTTTCCCGGCGAGGTCGTCACCGAAGGCCTGGACGGATTGCGGGGACGATTGAAAGAATACAAAGAGCTCGGCGCCAAGTTCGCGAAGTGGCGCGCCGTAATCACCATTGGCGAGGGGATCCCGACGTATACTTGTCTACAAGCCAACGGGCATGCTTTGGCGCGCTACGCGGCGCTTTGCCAAGAGGCGGGAATTGTGCCGATTGTCGAGCCTGAAGTCCTACTCGATGGCAATCACACCATCGAACGGTCTCAGGAAGTAACCGAAAAAACCCTAAAGGTCACCTTTAGCGAACTGTTTTTACAACGGGTGCATCTCGAGGGCATGATTTTGAAGCCAAGCATGGTGGTGTCCGGCAAGGACAATCCGCGGCAAGCCGGTGTGGAGGAGGTCGCTCAGCGGACAATTCAGTGCTTGAAATGCACCGTGCCTGCGGCGGTTCCAGGGATCGCTTTTTTGTCAGGCGGCCAGAGCGCGGTGAGCGCCACAGAGCATCTCAACGCAATGAACAAACTCGGCCCTCATCCTTGGCAGGTGAGTTTTTCCTATGCGCGCGCCCTGCAAGATCCGGCATTGAAAGCCTGGAAGGGCGAAGCCGGCAACGTCGCTACCGCGCAGCGCATTTTTTATCACCGGGCGAAAATGAACAGCGCGGCACGGAGCGGTAGTTACACCCCGCAAATGGAATCGGCTGCGTAGCTTTGTGCTGCCGACTGCAGAAGATCCCGCGCTGATCGAATATGCCGGTGGGTGCCATTGCGGCCGGGTAAGGTTTGCCGTTTTGGCGCCCAGCGAAATCGAAGCGGTCGAGTGCAACTGCTCGATTTGCAGCAAGAGCGGATTTCTCCATTTGATCGTTCCAAAAGACCGCTTTACTCTGCAACGCGGTTCCGAGTTTCTCATTGAATATCGATTCAATACCGGAATTGCAAAACACTGGTTTTGCAGCATTTGTGGTATTAAGTCATTTTACGTTCCGCGCTCCAATCCGGACGGCTATAGCGTCAACGTGCGTTGTCTCGACTCCAGCTCGATACATATCAAAATCATTCCGTTCGACGGGCGCCATTGGGAACGGTACGCAAACCAACTCAGCCAGCTGTCGAGTGGAAATTCTGACGCCGATCTCCGCCGAATCGCTTCGCAAAACTCGTAAGGAGTTCTCGGTTGGACCTGGAAACCTGCGGATTTGTGATCGGTTTGGTCGGCGCGATCTGGATGAAAAGCTCGCTCAATCTCATGCGCCGACAGCGCGAACGACAACAGATCGCGTTACTGAGAACGATGGGCCGCGAACCGGAAGAGCCCGCATTGAAAGCCTTCCTACGCGGCTTAGCGTTGGTATTGGTTGGCCTCGGTGTCGAGACTTACGCCCGGTTGTTTCTTTAAAATCGGGAACTGCTGTTCGGGAAAATACTTTCACTTCAGTTTTTCTCAAACGAGACGGTGCAGGGATCCGTTCCTGACCGCACGGGATCCGCCTTGACTTTGAAAGTACATCCTTTAACTTGTCTTATGTTTTGGCAGCGAGGAGTTCGCTACGTCCTAACAATCTTCTTCTTCGGGGTCGCTCTGTCAAATCTGCACGCCGCACCAGTTCAAGAATTCGTTCTTGATAACGGCTTAAAAGTTTTGCTGTTGGAGGATCACAAGAGTCCGGCAGTCACTTTTCAAGTCTGGTATCGCGTCGGCGGGCGCAATGAGAAGGACGGCAAGAGCGGTCTCGCCCACTTTCTCGAGCATATGATGTTCAAGGGAACGCCGAGCACCGGGCCGGAAGAGTATTCACGGATTATTGCTAAAAACGGCGGCCGCTCGAACGCATTCACCTCCTCGGACATGACAGTCTATTTCGCGACCATGAGCCGCGAGAAAATCGGCATTGAGCTCGATCTCGAAGCCGACCGAATGGCTAATGCGTTGTTGGGCGAGCAGTATTTCGAGCCGGAAAAAAAGGTCATTCAAGAAGAGCGGCGACTGCGCACCGAAGACAATCCGGGGTCGGCATTGAGCGAAGTAACTGGCGCCGTCGCATTCATGATTCATCCCTACCGTCGGCCGGTGGTCGGTTGGATGGAGGATATCCAGAGGCTGACCCGTCAGGATCTGGTCGATTTCCACAAACTTTACTATGCGCCCAACAACGCGTTCATCGTCGTGGTCGGCGATTTCTCGACGGATGAAATTATGCCGAAGATCCGCGCCGCTTTCGGAAAAGTGTCGCGCGGCGCTGAAGCGCCGAAAGTGAGCGTTCAAGAGCCGGAACAACAAGGTGAGCGGCGCGCGATTCTCAAAAAAGAAGCTGAGCTGCCATTTCTTCTTTTGTTCTATCATGCACCCAATCTGCAAAATGCCGACAGCTTTGCGCTCGAGGTGCTCTCGGTAGTACTCGCAGGCGGCCGGAGCTCTCGGCTTTATCACGAGCTGGTCTACGAAAAACGGCTGGTGCGCGGCGTCGACGCGGATTATAGCCGTGTCTCCGTCGATCCAATGGGGTTCTCGATTACCGCACAGCTTCTGCTAGGCATTCAGCCGGCGAACGTGGAGCGGGAAATTTACGGATTATTGGAGAAGCTCAAATCGGAGCTGATCACTGACCGCGAACTGCAAAAATCCAAGAATCAAATCGAAGCTGCTTTTATTTTCGACCAGGATTCCATCTTTGGACAGGCGATGAAAATTGGCTATTACGAAGTCACCGGCGGGTGGCGCCAGCTAAACGCCTACCTGGACGGTATCCGAAAGGTCACGCGCGAGGATATTCAGCGGGTGGCGCGGCAATACCTCGATGCCGACCGACGCACCGTCGGCACGCTGATTCCAACCAAAGGGCAATGAGCTGGTTCTTCTTCCGGCTGTTGGCGTGTTTGGCTTTTTTCTGTGGAGCAACTTTGAGCGAGGCGGGAATGACGCCCAAACGCACGGTCCTCAGCAATGGCATGGTGTTGTTGACCTCGGAGCAGCGCACGCTGCCGATGGTATCCATCGAACTCTTGGTGGACGCGGGGTCTGCCCATGAGAGTGCGCCGCAGGCCGGTTTAGCCAATTTGACGGCAAAGCTGTTGACCTACGGAACCAAGCGCCGCAGCGCGGTGCAGATCAACGAAACCCTGGATTTTATCGGCGCGAGTCTCGAAACGGCTTGCGCCCAAGATACGGCAAGCCTGAGCATGACGGTGCTCAAGAAAGATCTGGGGACCGGACTCGAGTTATTGGCCGACGTTCTGACTCAACCCGCTTTTCCTCAACCCGAGATCGATCGGCAGAAACAGGCGATCATCGCAACCATCAGAGCGACCGAAGAAAATCCGGGCGCCGTGGCGGGAAAAGCTTTCGCTGCGGCACTTTTTCCGCAGAGTCCGTATGGCCGTCCGGTGGAAGGCACTGAAGCAAGCGTAAAAGCGCTGCAGCAAAAAAACCTGCAGGATTTTTTCGCGCGCTACTATCGCCCCAACCGCTCGATCATCGCAGTCGTCGGTGATGTTTCAGAGCAGGAGATCGCGTCCTTACTGGAAACGGCCCTGCGGAGCTGGTCCAAGGGTGAGCCGAGCGCCGTGGCGACGGCGCCAGTGAAAATTGGGTCTTCGAAGCTCGTCCGAATGAACAAGGACCTGACCCAGGCCAATATCATAATGGGTCATATCGGCGTGGCGAGGGGTAATTCCGATTATTATGCTGTCCAAGTCATGAACTATGTATTGGGCGGGGGTGGATTTTCCTCTCGCGTCATGGACTCGATTCGCAATGAACGAGGGCTCGCGTATTCGGTTTATAGTTTTTTTGCCGCCGAAAGGAGCCACGGCACGTTCGAATTCGTCATGCAGACGAAAAATGAAACCGCGATGGAAGCGATCCGCATCGGTAACGACGAAATACGTCGCATGCGCGAGGAACCGGTCAGCGATCAGGAGCTCAACGACGCCAAAGATTACCTGATCGGCAGCTTCCCGCTCCGTTTCGATACCAACCGCAAGGTGGCGAGTTTTCTTGCTCAGGTGGAATACTTCAAGCTCGGGCTTGATTATCCAGACCGCTATCCGGATTTGATCCGCAGTGTCAATGGCGAGGAGGTTTTGCGGGTGGCGAAACAATATTTGCATCCTGAGATGCTGATCACGGTCATTGTTGGAAACCTGAAGAAGATCGCGGAAAAATGAGTCATTCACCTGCTTACGCAACCGTCAGCCGCACGCCCGCATTCATCGTGGCGCTGTCTGCCGCATATCCTGACTTGACACCCGGCAGCCTGCTCGGCATAGTGAGCCATTTCGTCTCGTGTCGTGGAGAAAGAGTTCGCGGAGCAGGTATTCATGCAGAAGGTGTTGATCATCGAAGACCATGCCGACATGCGAGAACTGCTCATTTGGCAGGTCGAGCTCATGGGATATATGCCGATCGCCGCGAAGCGCGGCAGGGATGGAGTCGAAAAAGCGCTCAGCGAAAAACCTAAGTTGATCATCATGGACATCATGATGCCGGGAATGGACGGCTGGCAGGCGACGCGTGAGCTTCGCGCCAACGGCGAGACCAAAGATATTCCGATTTTGGCTGCCACGGCGTTGTTTCGCGACACCGATTTGAAGAGCTGCATTGATGCCGGCTGCAATGGCTACATCGTTAAACCTTTCACGTTTCAGGAACTGCAGGGCAAAGTACGGGAGCTGATTCCCGCAACGGACGCCAACCGTTCGCTTTAATTCCAGCTCCGCCGTTTTCTACATTCAACTGGGCGCACGAGGATCAGCGCGTGTCAGCGCGAGAGAAAGCTATTGGTGTAGTTCGACGTCTACGCGAACAAGGCTACGAGGCTTTCTTTGCCGGCGGTTGCGTTCGCGATATGTTGCTGCAAAAGCCACCGCAGGATTACGACGTCGCGACCAATGCCCGGCCGGAAGAGATTCAGCGACTTTTTTCGCAAACTATCCCCGTGGGAGCGCAGTTCGGCGTCATTTTGGTTGTCGTCGATGGCGAGCCTTTTGAGGTCGCGACCTTTCGGCATGATGGTCCATATCTTGACGGTCGGCGACCCAGCCACGTGCGCTACGGCACTCTGGAAGAAGACATTTTGCGCCGTGATTTCACCATTAACGGAATGCTTTACGATCCGCTCGGCGATCAGGTTATCGATCTCGTCGAGGGCCGCGCCGATCTCGAGCGGCGCCTGATCCGCGCCATCGGCGAACCGCAAGCGAGATTCGAAGAAGATCGCTTGCGTATGATTCGCGCGGTGCGCTTTGCCGCGAGTCTTGGATTCAGTATCGATGCGCTGACGTTCAAGGCGATCCAACAATTGGCGGCAAGCATCACCACCATTGCCTGGGAGCGGATCGGCGATGAGATGACGCGCATCTTGACCGAAGGGGGTGCAAGGCGCGGCTTTGAGCTTTTAGATCAAAGTGGGTTGCTGCAAGTGTTGCTTCCCGAAATGGTCGCGCTCAAAGGAACGCCGCAGAGTCCCGATTATCATCCTGAAGGGGACGTATTCGCACACACACTGCTGCTTCTCAGCCATCTGGCGCCGTCTTCGTCGGAAACCCTCGCCTATGGCTGCTTACTGCATGATATCGCAAAGCCGGTCTGTTTTCGTCAAGAAACCGATCGCATTACCTTCTACGGTCACACCGAAGTCGGCGCGGCGATGGCCGAGGAGATTCTCAAGCGGCTGAAGCGTAGCCGAGAGAGCTGGGAGCGAGTCGCCTATTTGGTGCGCAATCACCTGCGGCATGTACAAGCGCCCCAGATGCGCCTCAGTACACTGAAGCGTTTCTTGCGTGAAGAGGGAATCGAGGAGCTGCTGGAGCTCACGCGCATCGACGCTTTGGCATCCAACGGGGATTTGCAATATTATCATTTCTGCAAGGAACGCTTGGCGCAACTGAGCGAGGCGCAAATTCGCCCCGCGCCGCTGGTGCGGGGCACGGATTTGATCGCGCTCGGGCTTGTGCCAGGCCCGATTTTCGCGGAGATTTTGCAGCGGGTCGAGGATCAGCAACTCGGGGGTGAGCTCACGAGCCGCGAGCAGGCATTGGAGTGGGTTCAAAAAAATTATGCTCAGCGAGGTTGATGGATGAAGTCGGCGCAGGCTTATCACGTGGTTGGACGAGCGGAATCCCGCTCCGATGGCGACGACAAGGTCAGTGGTAAAGCGATCTACGCGGTCGACGTGAAGGTCCCGGGAATGATCCATGGCAAGATTCTCCGCAGCCCGTATGCGCACGCCCGGTTGACGCGCGTTGATGCAAGCCAGGCGGAGAATTTTCCTGGTGTGTTTGCGGTGATCACTCGCGCGGATCAGGCGCGGCTCAGAATGTTTGGTGCGGCGTACAAGGATCAAACGATCGTTGCGGTCGATAAGGTTCGTTATGCCGGCGATCCAGTCGCTGCCGTAGCCGCGGTAGATGAGGCAACCGCGGAGGAAGCGTTGGCGTTAATCGATGTCGAGTACGAGGAATTGCCGGCCGTAACCAGCCTGGAAGAAGCGCTAGCGCCGGGCGCGTCACTGGTTCATGAGGCGAACGTCAGCGGCGGCGAATTGATGGGGCAACACTATGAAGCCCCGAAAGAATTCAGCGGCACCAATCTTTGCTATCGGTTCAGTTATGGGAAAGGCAACGTGGAGGAAGGCTTCAAAAAAGCGCACCAGGTCTTCGAAAATGTTTTTACGTTCCCGCGGGTGCAACATTTTTCGATGGAGCCCCATACGACCGTAGCACAATTCGAAGGCGATCGCTTGACGCTTTGGGCCGCGACTCAAGAGCCGTTCACTCTGCGCGAGCACCTCGCGGATATTTTTCAGCTGCCGCTCAACAAGATTCGCGTCATTGTGCCCTACGTGGGCGGCGGTTACGGCGGCAAGCTTGCTGTAAAAACCGAACCCTTGGCAGCGGCGCTCGCATGGAAGGCCAAGCGACCGGTGCGCTTGGCACACACGATCGAAGAGAGTTTCAAGACCGTGTCGCGCCATCCCGCTCGCGTGACCATCAAAACCGGAGTGATGAATGACGGTAAGCTCGTGGCGCGCCAATGTTTGATTTACATGGAGACCGGCGCCTACGCCGATGCGGGTCCACGGGTCACGCAAAAGGCCGGTTATCGCTGTTTCGGTCCGTATCGTTTGCCGCACATGCGGACTGATGCTTATACGGTTTACACCAATACGGTGCCGGCGGGCGCTTACCGTGGCTTCGGCACGTTGCAGGTGTCTTGGGCGTATGAATCGCAGATGGATATCATCGCCGAGAAGCTCGGCTTAGATCCCCTGGACTTTCGCTTGAAAAATCTTTTGCGCAAAGGCGAAGTCTACACGCCAGGCGACACGCCGGTCGATTGCGACCTTAGAGCAGGTTTGCTTCGTACGGCGAAAGAGATCGGTTGGAAGGAAAAGAAAAAACCGAACCGCGGCAGAGGATTGGCCGTCTGCATGAAGGATGGCGGCGGCACCTACAAAGTTTCCTCTGCTGCAGTCAAGATGAATGCCGATGGCAGCATTGTGCTGTTGACGGGTACGGTCGAAGTCGGCCAGGGCGCGCGCACTGCCTTGAGTCAAGTCGTGGCGGAAGAATTGGATGTTTCCTTCGGTAGGATTACAGTGGCGCAACTTGATACGGACGTCACGCCCTATGACGTCAATACGAACGCCAGCAGCTCGACCGTGGTTATGGGACTTTCGGTGCAACGCGCGACGCAAGATTTAAAGCGGCAACTGCTGCGTCATGCCGCCCAGATTCTAAAAACTCCCGCGGCACGGCTGGCCCTGCGCGGCGGCAAGGTTCACGCGGGTAAGGAAAGCTTGTCGTTTGAACAACTGATGCACAAAATATTTTTGTCCAAAGCCGGCGAGTTGATCGGTCGCGGCGCTTACCAGGATGTGAAAAGCAATAAGGCCGTACTGGGCTCGCCTACGACTTTCTGGGAAATCAGCTGGGGCGGTGCGGAAGTCGAAATCGATCGCGACAGCGGTGAAATCAAACTCATTAAATATGTGTCGCTGGCCGACGTAGGCCAAGCGATCAATCCGGTTTTATGCGAAGGTCAAGACGAGGGCGGTGTGATGAACGCCATCGGTCACACGCTGTTGGAAGAAATGGTTTATAAGGACGGCCAATTGCTCAATCCCAATCTGGTCGACTATCGCGTGCCGACGTTCGCAACGCTGCCCATGGAGTTCGAATCGGTTCTGGTCGAAAACCACAACGGCCCCGGGCCCTTTGGTTCGAAAGGCACAGGAGAAGGAGGCTTGCTGCCGGTTGCGCCCGCGATCGGCAATGCGCTTTATCAGGCTACCGGTTTGCGCCTCTATGATCTGCCGCTTACGCCCGAGAAGGTATGGCGCGGGTTGCACCCCGCTTAACCCGTCGCTTACGGCTATTGTGTTCCCTTGATCAGCTCGATCAGCAAGCCTTCCGGGAAGGGTACTTTCAAAAGCCACTCGAATAGGCTCCAGTAAAACAGCCAAGTGAAGAACGTCACGGCGATTGTCATTGGCCATTTCTCATTGCCGCCAAATTTGAGGTAAAGAAAAAGCGTCAACGGCACGGCGTAGGAAAAACCAAGAAGCCAGATCGCCACGAAAAATCCAATCGTCCAGAGAAGAATGGCGAGAGTTCTTTGTCGGACGATTTCCGGAGCGATCTCGATATGAGTTTCAACCGATTCCGCGAGCCCGGCAATCTTCTTTTTCTTTTTGCCGTAGACATCTCTGGCCAGCTGGCCTAGCGCCAGGATCAATGTCGGTGTACCGATTACCCAAGGAAAGAGCCCGGCGCGATAGCCGAAGTTCCGGCTCTGCCAGAGCGCCAAGGCGAGCAATATAGCGATGACGACGGTGAAAAGAGCCGCAGCGCCGAACTGCATTCTAGGCTGAGGTGCCTCTTCAATGGATTGTGGCGCGCTAATATTGTCTCGAGCCCTTTCTCGCTCTTCTCGGCGGCCCTTGATCATCGGATAAAAAATGCCGAACAACGTCAACGCAAATATGCCGATCACTGCTGGCCGGGTCGTCCATGCCCAGCCGTAATTGTCGGTCGATAAGAACAATCGGTTTTCCGCCAAGGGACCGAGCACAAGACCGAGCAACACCGGTGGGCGTGGCCACTCCAATTTTTCCATGATCCAACCCAGGGCACCGAAAAACAGCACTACGAGCATGTCTTCAAAGGCGTTCTTTTCGGCGAAGGCGCCGAGATAAATCAAAATCAAGATGATCGGAATGATAATCCCGCCACGCACCTGGGTGACGCGTGCGATCGGTTTCAAGAAAACAAAGCAGATGGCAACGGTGATGATGTTCGAAATAATAATGACCCAAACGAAGGAATAGGTCAGATCCAAGTGACCTTTTGGCGGTGGCAGCAGCATGTCGGGGCCTGGAACAATTCCTTGAATGATGAACGCACCGAGCAAAATTGCCATGATGACGCTGGCGGGCACGCCGAACGCAATCGTCGTGATCAGGCTGCCGCCGAGCGTTGAGTTGTTAGCCGCGCCAGGACCCAACACACCGCGAACGTCACCTTTACCGAAGCGCTCTTTATTCGGCGAGCTTTGCACCGCGTGAGCATAAGCAAGCCACTGGGTCGTCGCCGCGCCCATGCCCGGAATAATCGCCGTCAACGTTCCGAGGGCGCTGCAACGAATGACCAACCACCAGTGGCGAAATGTGTCTTTGACCCCTTCCATGACGCCGCCGAGTTCGCCGACTTCTTTAGTGGAGATGCTGGTGCCGAGAATGGCCAGCTCGATGGTTTCCGGAATCGCGTAAAAGCCGATGGTGATCGGCACCAACCCGACGCCGTCCCAGAGAAACAGTTGACCGAAGGTGTAGCGCTGAATGCCGGAAATCGGATCCAAACCGATAGTGGCGAGCATGAGCCCGATGCCACCAGCGACGAGGCCTTTGAGCGCATCCTCGCCGCTCAGCGCGGCGACGAAGGATATGCCGAGAATAGAGAGCATGAAAAATTCCGGCGATCCGAAGGAAAGCACCAATGGCCGGATGATCGGTATGGCCGCGCCGAGCGCGACTCCGGCGAACACGGCGCCCACCAGCGAGCTCATGAGCACGGCACCCAATGCGCGCCCGGTCTCACCGTTACGCGCCATGGCGTGCCCATCAACGATCGTTGAAGCCGTCGTCGGTTCGCCGGGCACGCCGAACAGAACTGAAGTGATATCCCCGGTGGTCGCTGTCACCGCGGTCATGCCGAGCAAGAATGCGAACGCTTCGACCGCGCTCATTTTGAAAACAAACGGCAACATGAGCGCCATGGCAGTCGGGCCGCCGAGTCCCGGCAAAATTCCCACAACGAACCCGATCGCGATTCCGATCATCATTAGATTGAAGGTCGAGAGATTGAAGCACTGAAGAAAACCGGAAATCAGAGCATGCAGCATGTCCATGACAGTCTCATCCTCCAGGGAAGGCGCCGCGGCGTTCGACGGTAAATATCAGCGGTGGCACGAATTGTAAAGGATCTTGGCGCGGAGTAAACCAAGGGCGTGCCCTCGCAGCGCTACGCAGTTCACGTTGTGTTCTCGCTAATGGACCTTTAAAATGTTGCTATCGGGCGCGCGCGAATTTTCCAGTCGAAGCACGGAGAAGGTGATGGCTGATTTGTTCAAAAATTTTGTCGGAGGCAAATGGCTGACCGCAAGGTCAGACCGAACTTTCGAAAATCGCAATCCCGCCAATCACGACGACCTGATCGGTGTCTTTCCCGCGTCAACGGCCGAAGACGTCGACGCGGCTGTGCAAGCAGCCAGAAGCGCCTTTTCCGCATGGCGTTTGGTCCCTGCGCCAAAGCGGGGCGAGCTGCTCTATCGAGTGGGTGAATTGCTGCGCAAATATAAGGAGGACATCGCGCGCGGCATGACCCGGGAAATGGGGAAAATTTTGAAGGAGACCCGTGGCGATGTTCAGGAAGGAATCGATACGGCCTTCTACGTTGCCGGGGAAGGTCGGCGGCTTTTTGGCGAAACCACTCCTGCAGAGTTGCCGGATAAATTCGCCATGTCGGTTCGGATGCCGATTGGTGTGTGCGCGCTGATCACCCCGTGGAATTTTCCAATGGCAATCCCGACCTGGAAAATGTTTCCCGCACTACTTTGCGGTAACACCGTGGTGCTCAAGCCTGCCGAAGATACGCCGGCGAGCGCCGCGAGGCTGGTGGAAATCCTGAACGAGGCGGGCGTGCCGCCCGGCGTGGTGAACCTGGTGCACGGGCGCGGCGAGGAAGTGGGCGCGGCGCTAGTCCGACATCCCGATGTTCAGCTGGTCTCATTTACGGGCTCCGCGGCGGTGGGCAGAGAGATCGCATCAATTTGCGGTCAGCAGTTAAAACGAGTCGCGTTGGAGCTCGGCGGCAAGAACGCGCAGATCGTGATGGAAGATGCCGATCTGGACCTTGCGGTGGAAGGAGCACTGTGGGGCGCCTTTGGCACCACCGGACAGCGCTGCACCGCCACAAGCCGGCTGATCTTGCATCGAGACGTGGCGAAGAGAATGACAGACGCTCTGGTGGCGCGCGCCCGGCAACTCAAGATTGGCGATGGTCTCGATGAGAGCACCGACATGGGACCTTTAATCAATCAGGCTGCGTGCGACAAGGTTCTCAATTACATCAGCATCGGCAAGCAGGAAGGCGCACGATCGCTCATCGGCGGTGGAATTCATGAGACCGGCGTTTGCGCCAGAGGCTATTTTTTTCAGCCGACCATCTTTGACCGAGTCGCATCAAAGATGCGGATTGCCCAGGAGGAAATCTTCGGGCCGGTGCTTTCGATCATCGAGGTGGGCAGTTTTGAAGAAGCGATTACCGTGTTGAATGATTCACCCTACGGCTTGTCGAGCTCGATTTACACCCGAGATGTGAGCCGCGCCTGCCGCGCGATTCGCGACATTCAGGCAGGGATTACCTATATCAATGGACCGACCATCGGCGCGGAGGTTCATTTGCCCTTTGGCGGCGTGAAAGATACCGGCAATGGCCATCGCGAAGCTGGCACGACCGTCTACGATATCTTCAGCGAGTGGAAATCGGTCTATATCGACTACTCCGGCAAATTGCAAAAGGCGCAGATCGACAACGCGGAGTAGTTTCTGGGTGTTGGTGGATTAGCCAAAACCCAGGAACTGAAACTCGAAACAGGAGCATCATGAAACCACCTCACATCAAGACCACACTGCCTGGGCCGATAGCGAAATCGATCATCGACCGCGACCGCCAAGTGACGGCGCCGGCCTACGGCCGGGTTTATCCACTGGTTGTGAAGCGCGCGTCCGGTATGACGGTGGAAGACGTCGACGGTAATCTCTTTCTGGACTTCATGGCGGGCATTGCTGTGGCGAGCACCGGCCATTCGCATCCGCGTGTTGTTCGAGCGATCGAAGAACAAGCGCGAAAGTTTCTGCACATCTGCGGCAGCGATTATTACTACGAACCCATGGTGGCTCTGGCGGAGAAGCTCGGCCGACTAACGCCTGGTACCGGCGCCAAAAAAGTGTTCTTCACCAATTCAGGCACTGAAACCATCGAAGCGGCCATCAAACTCGCGCGCTATTACACCAAGCGCCAGCACATCATTGCATTTCACGGCGCCTTTCATGGACGCACCCTGGGGAGTTTATCCTTGACGGCGAGCCGGGCATCGCACCGCGCGCATTTCGGACCGCTGATTCCCGGCGTGCATCATGTGCCATATCCGTTCTGCCGGCGCCCCGATCAGCAGAAGCCTGAGACATGCGCTCTCGAATCTATTCAGATCATCGAAGAAGTTCTCTTCCGGCATGAGGTCCTTCCCGAGGAAGTCGCGGCGGTTTTCGTCGAGCCGATCCAGGGCGAGGGCGGATACATCGTGCCACCGCGCGAATATTTGCCGATGCTTCAGGACCTCTGCCGAAAACATGGAATTCTTCTTGTCGTCGACGAGATTCAATCCGGCTTCGGCCGCACCGGTAAAATGTTCGCGAGCGAACATTGGGCGCTCGAACCGGACATTGTTTGCGCCGCCAAGGGTATCGCCAGCGGCATGCCACTCGGCGCGATGATCGCGCGCGCTGAAATCAGCACTTGGCCGTCGAGCAGCCATGGCAGTACCTTCGGCGGTAATCCGGTCGCGTGTGCGGCGGCCTTGGCGACCATCGAATTGATAGAGGAAGGTTTGGTCGAGAACGCGGCCAAGATGGGCGCGCTGCTTAAGGAGCGCTTAACGGCGCTTGGCACGCACCACAAAAGGATTGCCGACGTGCGCGGGTTGGGACTGATGGTCGGGGTCGAGTTCTGCCGCCCGGATTATAACAATACGCCAGACCGCCAGTTACGCGAGCGCGTCATGCAGAAATGCTTTGAAAAAGGCTTATTGCTGCTCGGCTGCGGCGAGAGCACGCTGAGATTTTGCCCGCCTTTGATCGTTACCGCTGAGGAAGTGGAAACGGCCGTCCGTCTATTCGATGAAGCTATTCCAGAGGCCCAAGGTTGAGTATTCTTGTCGGGGCCGCCCAAAAAGACTACTGAAGCTTTGTCTGCAACTCTTCGACCAACTGCGAGAGTTCCTGGTCGTCGGGATTGATTTTCAGCGCCCCATAAAATTCTTCCAACGCTTTTTGCAGCATTCCTTTAGTGAGATAGATCCGGCCCAAGTTGATATGCGGGAAATGGCGCGGATCGTATCGTTTCGCTGATTTGGCGCGTTCGAGCCACGGAATCGCGTCATCGAACCGTTGTTGCTGCATCAGGTAAACGCCAATGTCGTTATAAGGATTGCCAAACTCGGGATCGAGCTGAATAGCGATTTCACATTGAGCAATGGCCTCGTTGAGCCGGCCGAGAAAGCTATAAGCCCAACCCAAATAGGTGTGGGCATCGGCGGTCGGATAAATGGCGATGGATTCCTTATAAAGTTTAATGGCGTCGTCGAATTCGCGCGCCATCTGGTGCTTCATCGCTTGCTCGATGAGCTCCAGGGCGCGTTCTTGATCCTTGGTGATCGCCATTTTCGTCTCCGAATTTTCGCACCGATTTGATACTCAGACACCCCACGCGCCGCTAAGTTGGATATTGGCGCCATTGACGTAACGCGCTTCTTCAGAAAGCAAAAAGCGCACGACAGATACGGCGTCGTCGACACTACCGACGTACCCGGCCGGAATCAACTTGACCATCCGCGACAGCTCCTCCTGCGGCGCACTCCCAGAATCGATGAATCCCGGAGCAACGCAATTCATCGTGATGCCGTCGGCAGCGATCAGTTTGGCGAACGAACGAGACAGCGCCAGCAAACCGACCTTGGAAATGTAGTGCGCCGTAAGCTGTGGTTGCGCAATCAGTTGCTCCACATTCGCCATACTGAAGGAAACGATCCGGCCCCACTTGCGTTCTCGCATGATCGGAATCGCTGCCCGGGTCAGGTAGAATACCGGATGCAGGTTATTGTCGAACATCGAGTGCCATCCTTCAACCGTTTCTTTTAGCAAAGAAACCCGGTGATAGGGGCCGGCGCTGTTGATCAGCGCATCGATGCGCCCCCATTGCTGCCGGACCTGTTCGATCAGTCCCTCGGCGGCTTCGGTCCGGGACACGTCACATTGAAGCGCCAACCCTGTACCGCCGTTTGCGCGCACAGCCCTCATCACTTCATCGGCTTCCGCAACGCTACTCCGATAGCAGATCGCCACCGCCCAGCCGCGGGCGGCGAGATCCAGCGCGACGGCACGGCCGATGCCTTTAGCGCCGCCAGTGATGAGCGCCACCCTCTGATTCAATTCGGTCATTCTGGGCTTTCCCCGCCGAGCAATGAAAATTGTCTCGGCCCCGAGGACAGCTGCTGCGGCGGTTCAGTCTCGCTGGTCTCGCCGATCCACGGCCTAAATTTTTCGTACAGATCTTTGAGTTTTGCCTTATAGTATTCGACATTCTCGTCAGGTCTTTGCGCATCCCACTGAACCGCGAACCGGCAATTTTCATTGACTTTAACTTTGGCCTTCGTGCCGGTGACGTAGTACGAAATCTGATCGCCGGGCCGATAGAGTCGCTGGGCTTTGAGCGCGAGCTCGTAGGGGGCCGCCGGGTTACGCTTCTTGGTTTTGATCTTGGCCTGATAGCTTTCGAGGGAATCCTGCAGCGTTTCCGTCTTTGCCAGCCAAAAAATGTCTCTTCGGTGCCGTTCGATATCTTCGGCGAATCTTTCGTAGAGCGGTTGAAGTTTTTCCCGCTCGTCTTTCAAGAGCAACAGGAGCATCTGCTCCAGCCATTCGCGCTGAAAGAGCTCGAGGCCGCGGGAACGCAAACCCGAGCCCTTGATACGGAGCCGGCCCTGCTCGTCCAAGAGTGCGTAATTTTTCATTTTGTAACTGAACATGGCCGGATAGCGGCCATCGAGCTCAAGCTCGATTCCGGCGGGAAGAGTCGCTGCGAGCGCTGCGATCAGCCGCTCCTCATCGGCTTCCGTCCGGATCGTCTCCGGCGGGACGAAATAGATCCCGTCGGTATCGACTTCAATGACCTTGGAGTCGTTCTGTTTTAGCCAGGCAATCGCGGCCTGAATCAATTCTCGTCCTTTGGCGGTGACATCATTCGCCGCCGCGAAATCGTTGAAGTGGCCCACCTGGAAACCGAGATATCCATAGAATGAGTTGATGAGGATCTTGAAGGTCGACTGTAGCGCATTGAAATAGACGCGCGTTTCGTCGTCATTGGCAGCGCGCGCCAACTCTTTTGCCTTCACTCGAAAACTGCGCAGATCCCGGAGCAGTCCCGGGGAAACCCCGAGATCGTCCTTTTTGGGAAGGTAGTTATAAACGAGCATGATCGAGGGATAGAGCGAAGTCACATCGCAGTGGAGCACGCGGTGGGCGGTTCCTTGAAATTCCATGTCAGTGAATCCGCCCACGACCTCGCGAGCTTCGTCGGCGTGAGGAATTGAACGATGCTGGTGCAGGTATTCGCGCACAAAGAGGGTATCGATTTTGGTTGCGTTTCCGCGCAGCGGGATTTCTTGATAGCTGTACGGAAAAATTTGTGCCTGCACAAAATGACTCGGTGACAAAGTCTCCGAGATCGCCCGAGTCGCACGCACATGGTTGAGCGCGCAACGATGAAGCGCATCGGCATCGTGATCGAAGCACCAGCTGATGCGCTCTTGCGGCACCCAAATGTTCTCTCCGGCGATGCCGAAATGTCGTGTGAGTTCCTCCAGATCGAGGCTGGCCAGCTCGCGGGTGGCGATGTCGTAGTGCTGGGTGAGAATCCAAGTATCGATCAGGTGGCGTCCGAAAACAGAATACTTGCGGTAGGCAATGGTTCGGTCGGCGAGCTGCATGCGCGAAGCATGGCCGCTGAGTCGCGAGCCGTCACGCCCGAGATTGAGTGCCACTTTATGCCGCCGGGCGCGGGCTTCGACGTATTCGAGATCAAAGCGCAACAGATTATGACCCTCGATAACGTCGGGGTCGCGGAGCCGGATTTCATCGATGAGCTGACGGAGCATTTTGGCTTCGTCATATTCCTTTGCGGAAATGATGCGCTCCCACCCGGTGGAATCGGACAGCCCAATCGTCACAATCCGATCGCTCGCGCGCGCCGAATTGGAGAAAGTAAATCCGTCTGCGCAATAGGTCTGGATCGTGAGCTGCATGCGGCGGAGATCGCCAAAGGTCATCTCGAGAAAATGAGTTTTTCCCGACTGGAGTAAATATTGGTGCAATGGGTCGTTGAAGTACCAATAGGGTGCGTCCGATGAGGAGGGTGTCTTGCCGGTGTTTCTCTGCAAAAACCAGCGCGCTTCGTCCAGCTCTTTAAGATTGCGAAATTGTGCCAGTCGGTTGAACGCCCCCGCGCCTGCGAGAGTCTCGATCTGTGCGTCGCCTGGCCATCCAGCCAGATCATCGTCTCCCGCGAGTAGCATGAACGGCTGAAACGGCATCGCCTCCGAAAAAGTCCTTGCGCCATCGCGGGCAAAGATCTGGACGGCGCCTTCTGCAGTGATTTCCACGGCGACAATTCCCGGAGTTCCATCGTGACCGAAGAGCACTTCGTTTTTTTGAAAGATTGGCAATAGGGTCGACGTCGAATTCATAACGTGTCGCGCACTATACCAAACCAGCTTCAGAACTCACAATCGCTCGCGGTCGCTCATTGCGCTGTTTTGGCTATTCTTCAGATTCGATTGACACCGATGTGGGCAGATGAATAATCTGAAACAGCTCGCTGAAAAACCGCGGGCTTTAAGTCATTAACTGGATGGATTGCGCCATGGTGAAAAACTTTTTGCAAGCAGCTCTCGCGCCTACAGGCACGCTTCGCGTCGGCATCAATTATGGCAACCCTGTGCTAGCGAAGCGAGACTTGGCGACCGGGGAGCTCAGCGGTGTGGCGGTGGAGCTGGCGCGCGAACTCGCTCGGCATCTGGAAATTCCCCTGAGTCTCGTCGCCTTCGAGTCGGCAGGAAAAATGTTCGCGGCGGTAAAAAATGATGCCTGGGATGTGGCATTTCTTGCGATCGATCCAGCTCGCGCCGACCAAATCGATTTCACCCCGCCCTATCTGGAAATCGAAGGCACCTACCTGGTGCCGGAGAGCTCTCAGCTCGCGTCTATCGACGAGGTTGATCGTTCAGGAGTACGTATCGGTGTGTCAGCCAATAGCGCATATGATTTGTATTTGAGCCGTGCGATTGCTCAGGCCAAGTTGATCCGCGCGCCGAATCCCGATGCAGCTTTCCAATTGCTGATGGACGATCAAGTCGACGTGGTAGCGGGGGTACGCCAGCATCTTGTCGCCAACTCGAGCAAACTACCCGGCTCACGTGTCTTCCAAGGCCGGTTTATGGCGATCCAGCAAGCGCTGGGAATTCGAAAAGGTCGGCAAGCGACCGAAGCGCTGAGCGATTTTATCGAGCAGGCAAAGTCTTCCGGAATGGTGGCGCGAATGATCGAAAAAGCCGGTGTTCGCGGCGTCACGGTGGCACCGCCAATTCAGATACCCTAGCTCCCCAGGGCGAGTCGGTTCCGTTCTACCTACAGACGAATTTTTTGCGCCGATGCAGACGTATTCAGGCTGTCGGGCATGAAGCGTGCTGCAAGGCGAGCTCATATTTCTACGGGAAGGTCGACACGAGTTCGACCTTCCCGTAAATTCGCGCGACGATTCCGGTGCCGGACGGGCTATTGAACCTTGCTGTTGGAATTCGGGAGCGAGCGATCAGGCAACGAGGAACTGCCAGATTGCGGCACGGATTTTAGATCAGCGCTCTTACTGATGCCGAGCTTCTCGGCGGTTTTATCATCCAGAACTCCGGTCACCGGCAGATTGTTGCTCTTTTGAAAATCACGGAGCGCCTGCTGAGTCTTGGCATCCATCCTGCCATCATCGCCGGGATTGAGCCCCTTCGCTTTTAGCGCGTTCTGCGCTTTGCGAATGTCATCCGATGTCACTGCCATCTTTTCGTCGCTTAGGTTAGGCCGCTGTACTCTTTCTGGAATGGTGCCGGGCTGTCCGGGCATGGGACTGGTCTGCGGCATACCAGGCGCTGGTTGACCGGGCATCGGGCTTGTTTGTGGCAGTCCGGGTGCCGTCTGCCCAGGAATTGTTGGTTGTGTTTCACGGGGCATAGGAGCTATCGGCCCACTCGGATTTGCCGGACCCATGGATCCGCCCGGACTCGTTTGTGCCAGCACTGCGTTAGTTCCCAAGCCAATGCTCGCGGATAATACAGCCGCGGTAAAAATTTTCTTCTTGCTTTTCATGTTTTCCTCCTTTTTTATTTTAGCTAAATAGCGCGGTCAGATGACTAGGCCGCAAGCGGCATGCCATGCCCTTAAGCCGTGAAAGCAATAAAAGTTTTGGTTTTTGACGACGCGGTGCGGATTAGTAGCAACTCAGGAAGAGCATATCTTCTAACACCGCTGACGATCTGTCTGATTTTCCCTAGTGGGCAAATGAAGCTGAAATGAAGGACAAGGGACAGTGGCTGGTTAATTAATTGCGAACAACGCGCGTGCGTTGTCGCGCGTGATCTTCTGGAGAATGTCCGGACTAATCTGCTGCCGATAAACGCCGATTACCTGTTGCGAGTAAGGCCATGTGCTTGCCGGATGCGGGTAGTCGGAGCCGAACATCACCTTATGCGGATCGAGCACACTGCCGACCATACGTACGCCGAGGGGGTCGTCGACAAAGCTGATCCAGATCTGGCGGTGAAAATATTCGCTCGGCAATAATTTTGGAAGCGCGATCGGATTGTCAGCGGCGAGGCGACGGCCGTCTCTCGTGCGCTGGTACCAAATATCCAGTCCTTGAATCATCATGGGAATCCAGGCAAGCCCTGCCTCGGCCATGACGATCCTAAGCTGCGGGTGACGATCGAAAACTCGGGCAAAAATCAGTCCGGTGATCGCCTCGAGGAGTTGAATTCCTGGCGGCTCTTTCGCGAAGCGGGACGCGACCGCGATCGCTGGATTGCCAGCGCTCCGGTCGTGGTCATCGACCGGAGTTCTCTTGACCAGGACCGCGAGGTGAAAGCCCACTGGGACGCCAATCTCCTCTGCTAGCGTCCAGAAAGGTTCCCATGCGTTGTCATAAACAGGCGGGGTTGCGCGCGAGGCAAGTATATTGACGTGACGCACTCTGATTTTTTTTGTGAGGCGTTCGAGCTCATGCCGCGCATCACCCGGATCTTCCATTGATAGCTGTGGCACGCCGATCAACCGGCTCGGCGCGGCTGAGCAGAATTCCATCAGCCAGTCATTGTAGGCCTCGTAACACGAGCGCCTGAGCTCCGGATCAGTAAATGCCATAGGATCCGTTGGGCCGTACATGATCGACGCGTCTGCGCCGTCACGATCCATGTCAAGCAGCCGCAAAGCCGCGGAAGTTGGTCGGAGTTCTCCCTCGCGCATCACGCCGCCGCGTTCGATCGCCCACATCGCGCCGCTGCCTTGAGCTGCGGTGTAATAGCCGTGCGGGCTGAAGAGCTGGTCTTCCCACGTCCAGTAGGAACCCTTTTCAGTGTCGATTACGCGCGGACCGCGCTCGCGAAGTCGAGCGGGCAATCGCTCGGTCCATAAATCCCTGGGCAGCCAACGCAGATCGATATGATCGTCGGCCGAAACGAAGCGATGGTTTCGTTCATCTGCCATACACAGATTCGATATAGCCCGCGGCTTCGATCTCTTTCAAGATCGAGTTGTCGATGAAATCTTTAGGATCAGCATCTTTGGCTTTCGGCAAATCTTTGGCGAGTGCATCCAGGGTGTCTTTGATGGCTCGCGTCGATGGATAAGGTAGCTTGAGGAAATAGGGCCTGAGATAACTGTAGCTCTGTTTCAAAACCTCGCGATCGGAAATGCGCGTATGCTTGGCAAGAACCCGCAGAGAGAATTCCTCATCCGTTTTTAGAATTTTGGCTCCGTCAATCATTGCCATGAGAAATTGCTTTGCTTCCGATCGATTTGTTTTCAAGGCGGCTTTCGTGACCCCCAAACCTGACGAGACATAATCGACACCGAGGGTCGACATATCGAATAGAATTTTGAAGCCGGCTTTTTGGGCCACGAATGATGACGGTGGCGATAATGTCCCAGCTTGCACAATCTTCGCCTTGAGCGCGGCGACGGTTTCCGGCACGCCGCCAACGCCCCGAATCGCGACGTCCTTATCGGGAATCAGGCCAGCTTCTCGCAGGGCCAGACGCGTGGCGAAGTCGGTTGAACCGCCGATCCCGGAAACGCCGATGACTTTTCCTCTTAGATCCTGCAGGGAATTGATTTCCGGCGCGCTGTGCATCGTAAACAAAAGTTTGTCGCTAAAATTTGCGATCAGCACGGCGTCCGCTCCTCCTAGCACTGCCGCCGGTACTGTGCGGCTGGACACGCCTTGGGCAAATTGCACTGAGCCACCGATGAGCGCTTGAATGGTCCGGGCACCTGTCACAATGTAGCGCACCTCCAAGCCGTGTTTTTTAAAAGCGCCTGAATCGATGGCAACAAATAGCGGCGCCTGTAACAGCGACACCGCCGGCACGGCGACGTTGACGGTTCTGGACGGTGCTTCGGCAGAAAATATCCTTGCCGACGACGTGAGCCATAGAGCCAGCGTTAAAAGAAAAATTGTCTGGTGCTTCATCGTACTGATAAGAAATCAGCTATTTTTTTGCACTCAGGTCTTTGGCCGCCTCCAAAGCCGGGGCGAAGTCGAAGATCGTCATGGGTGAAATTTCCGGCTTCAGACCGGCCGTCGAGCTGAGCATTGTCAGATAAGCCTTAGACTGTTCCTCTGTAGGCACACAGTTTTTGGAAAAGGTGTCGCGCACAGAATCGTAAACCTTGGCGGCTTGCGCGGTACTGAGATTCATCCATTTGGCAATGACTGCAATGGTGCCGTCGCGCTGTGTCCAGGTGTATTCGATACCTTCGATCGTTGCCTTGAGGATCTCCTGGACTTCTTGTCGGTCGGTTTTGATTTTTTCCTCGGTCGTGGCGAGCCCCGCTTGAGGGATTTGCAGGATCGTTCCCATCGCCAGAAGACGCTTCAGGCCCATTTCTTCCGCCTTCAGATCAGAGGGGACGGGAACCACGGTCGCGTCAATGGTGCCTCTCTGGGTGCCGATCATCCTGTCTTGCGTGGAATTGAGCGGCACGATGATCGTATTCGGCCCAAGCCGGTATTTATCGATGAGCACGCGGACTTCATACGCTGGCAAAGTTCCGAAACTGCCAGCGCCGATCCGTTTGCCGGCCAGCTCAGCGACGCTGGTAATTTCCGGCCGACTAATAAGCACATGCTGGAGCTTCACCGAAGTAAAGCAAACCACTTTAAGCGCCGCGCCGCGCGCGCCAGCCGTAGCGGGTCCGCTTGGAATCGTTGTGTAATCGATGGCGCGGTTGAGCAGCGCCGGCGCGGCCAAGCCCGCCGCCATCTGGATGACTTCCACATCGAAACGACGTCGCGCAAAAAAACCTTTTTGCAGCGCCACGTGGATGGGTAAATAGCTTAGCGATCCGGTTGGAGTGGCGAGTCTAATCTTACTGGGTGCAACTGGATTCTTTCCTTGAGAATGCGCCCGAATTGCAGGCGAAACGACGAGCGCGGCAATAACAAGGATCGTAATCGACCCCATTCTTCTATCGGAAAAGAGCCGGTTGGTCATGATTCAGATGATTCCCGGAAATAACTAGCTGTTGTCCAACCAGGAATCGAAAGCATTTATAGTCCGACCGGTTGATTCTCTTTTTCGCTGAGCTTTTGCTCGCTGGGGGCTGGCGGCTGTGCTCCAATCCAACCATGCGCTGTAATGTCGATCATGACTGAGTCCGGCCCCTTATATTTTTCCTCAAAAAAGCTGGTCGTTGCGGTCTCGGGACGTCCGAAGCGGTACTCGGCACCCGCCTGCTCCAGCCGCTCGCGCGTTTGCTCGATGTCGTCAACCCAAAAACCGAAATGGTGCAATCCAAACACAGGTCCGAGTCCGTCCTGGCGATCGGCCGCTTCAGTGGTTTTGAAGCGCAAGACCGCCAGATTAATGGTGCCGTCGCTCAAATAAATTCCTTTGGCGATAGGCGAGTCGGTCCGTCCCACTTCGACCATATCGAAAACGTGCTTATAAAATTCAGCAGTTTTTTCCGGGTCTGGTGTGTGTACTGCTATGTGCCTAAGTTTTGCCATAATCGTCCTCCCTAATAGAATCACTAAACTCGTCAGCGTGCGGAAATCTTTTTGAAAAAGCCTTCCTTCTCTAGCTCGCGCACTAAACTGTCATCGAAAAACTGCTCCGGTTTGGCACGCGTTGCTTCTGGGCGTGAGCGCGCCCGTTCTTCGAGAACAAGCTTGAACATTTCCGGGTCGAGGTTTGGGATACGCTCGATGACATCAACACCGAACTGCCAACTCGCTTCCAAGCTTTCCGCATCTTCGGTGTGGAGAAATCGCGCAATGGCTTTTTTGCTGGCCTCCTTGTCTTTCTGAAGCATGGCAACTCCTTCGGAGTAGCCGGCGATAAAATTTTTGACGGTTTGGCGGTGCGAGCTTAGATAGGGTTTTCGCACAACGATTCCAACATGGGGAAAGCTCAGACCGATGGTTTTCGGCGGAATCTGAATTTTCGCGCCCGCTTTTAGCGCCTTTTGCAGCGCCGGTGGTGTGAGCGGCGCGGCAAAAATTCTACGTGACTCCATGGCAACAGCAAGTTCCGGCTGGCCTCCGAGTTGTAATAATGGAACGTCTTTGTCCGGCTCCAAACCGGCCTTGCGCAAGATATAACGCATAGTGAAATCAGTAGACGAGCCGAAGCGGGTAATTCCCACGGCGCGTCCCTTCAACTCCTGGATGGTTTTGATTTCAGGTTGAAGAACGATGTAGAACGCAGGCATATTGACCATGCCCGCCACGGCAATCAGGTCGGCGCCGCCGAAGTTCGCGTCAACCACTCCGCTGCCGCCTGCGGTCGCGATCTGATTCTCGCCAGCCATCATGGTTTGAATGACCTGCGCGGCGCCCGCGGTGTAGGTGAGGTTCACATCGAGACCATATTTTCGAAATAACCCCAGGTCCTGAGCTACGTAGAGACCGGCGTGATCGCCGGCAAGGGAAGCATAAATCCCATTGATGCGCTCCGGTGCCGATTGCGCGTAGATGCCGGTGCTGAAAAGAAGCGAGAGGGAAACTAACCAGTAAGTTTTAACGAGCTGTCTTAAACGCATGTTTATGATCCCCGTACGATGGCGTAAATAACGCGCGGCTTGATGGCTTTTCATCTAGAACTGATGCGAGAGCCCGCTACGCGTTTTTTATCGCCGCCAGGACTCTATTGGGTGTAAATGGCGCTTCTCTCAATTTGGCGCCGATGGCATCGAAAATCGCGCTCGCGATCGCTGCCGGCACCGGCACTGTGGCGAGCTCGCCGGCCCCAAGCGGTGCGACATCCGGGCGATTGATCAGGGCGATGTCGATTTCCGGGACTTCGTTAAATTTCAAAATGGGATAAGTTGCCCAATCGAGGGTGGTTACCCCGTCCGCATTGAATCCGACTTCTTCCAAAAGGGCGCGACTCACTCCTTGGACGATATTGCCTTCGACCTGATTTTTTACTCCATCTGGATTGACCATGAGCCCGCAGTCGTGCGCAAGCGTAATCCGTTTGACGGTGACCTTGCCACTGGACTTGTTAACGTCGACATCGGCGATCGCCGCAGCGTAGCCGCCAGAGCGACGGGTCATTGCCACGCCTCTGCCGCTCGCGCTGGGCCCATCGGTTTTGGCGCTGGCTTCACCGCGCCTTTGCCAGCGCGCTCTCTCCGCGACGGTTTTCAACACCTCGGTGGCACGTTGGTCTTGGGTCAAATACTGCAAGCGCAATTCAATCGGATCGACGCCGAGATCCGCGGCGATTTCATTGAGCAACGTTTCGCTCGCAAACGCGCGCGCGAGCTGCCCCGGCGCGCGCAGGTTGCTGGTGCGGAGCGGAAACGGCTCCGCTTGCATCCAGGGGATTTGCTCGGCACCGACCTTAATGCTCTCGAAGGCGTAAATTTCGCCGCCGCCCTGATTGCCGTTTCCCTGGCCCGGGATTTTGGATTTGATGCCGATCTGTTCTGAAGCCAATAGCGTCGTGCCCGAAGCTACCGTCCAGGGGAAGCTGTAATCGACAAATTCCCAGGCGCCGATCTTGCCCGATTCGTCAATTGCCGCTTTTACGGATTGTGTCTGCGCCGGTCCTTTGGGCTCCCACCCGTGTTCGTCGTGACGCGACCACTGTATACGGACAGGCGCCCCAACGGCGCGCGATAACAGCGCGGCATCCTCAGCGCTGTCATCGTTGCTCATCCGTCCGTACGAACCGGAGGCTTCATGATAGATCACGCGCACATTGCCCTCGGGGATTTTAAGTAGTGAAGCAATGGAGGCTCGCGTCCGAAAGGGACCTTGGCAGCCGGACCATACGGTTGCTTTATCACCGCGGATATCGGCCACTGCGCACGACGGACCAATCATGCCGTGCATCTGAAAGGGCCAGCGATAACTCGCTTCATACTGTTTTTTCGCTTTGCCAAGGGCTTCGGCGGGATTGCCTTTTTCCGCGCCTTTGAGCGTCGTGAAGCTTTTGGTGTTCCGCAAATACGCGTAAAGCACATCGGAAGTCGCCGGAAGCTTGAACTTTGGCGCCGCCCATGTGACTCGCAATTTTTCGGCTGCCTGAATCGCCGCCCATTCCGTTTTGGCTACCACTCCGACAAAGTTTCCTTCACGCACTATTTTTACGACGCCG
>Ga0065712_10067805_pt1 | contig 31690 bp, 41 predicted proteins | sample MisRhiReplicate1_FD_59099 | JGI IMG/M metagenome (GOLD analysis project Ga0065712, IMG submission 59099) | Miscanthus rhizosphere microbial communities from Kellogg Biological Station, MSU, sample Rhizosphere Soil Replicate 1: eDNA_1 v3... | ecosystem: Host-associated > Plants > Roots >...
CCTCGCGCGCGCGCGCGGAGAGATTATTATTATATTTATTATATATATAACTCTGGGTATGGGTATGGGTGCCATTGCCGGCGTATTGCTCGGGCAATGGCTGCGCTATACCTACCTCGTTGTTTTTACTCCATCTGGCCTGTGCGCCGCGTCTTCCGGCGTTGCGCCTTTCTTCTCGCGCCGTGACGACAAATTCCCACTCTTTTTCGAGCCTTTTTTGCCGCCAGTTTCCGTCATTGATGTTGAAGAACCCGAGCAGCTTCGGCCGCAGGATGCGCCGCCAGCGCGTCTCCGAGACGCGGCAGATGCGGGCCAGCTCGCGGTCATCGTCACCGAGCGCGCGGCCGTTGTTGCGCCAGGTGGCGAACAGGATCAGGCAGTAGGCGCCGAACTCCTCGGCCGACAGGTGCAAAGTGTCACCTATCAGGGCATCGATAAACACGGGCATGCACGGCGCTTGTGACACTTATGGCATCCACTCGCGTTGATGGTGCTGCCGTTCGGCGTCTTTCCGATGGTTGTTGCAGTACCAGCGCGCCGGTGCCGGCCATCCGGGCGGACCATAGCCATACGAGCCGAAATTGCCGCAAAGCGGGCAAACCTGACCGGCGATATCCCGCAGCACCGGCGGCCGACCATCTACATAGCCGCGCTCAAAAGGTGATAGGTCGCAATACTCTATCTGCCAGGCCGGTGCCTCGCCGGTTTTGGATTTACGCTCCCAAGGGTTGAGGTTCGTGGCAAGTGACGGAAGCGGAGGCGCAATATACTTGATGTCGTAGCAGCGCCACGCCGGCAGCGGAAAGTAAGCCACGCCACGCCGGAAAGCCTGGTGCGGCTCGGTCTTGATCTGAGCGTGCTTTGCCAATTCGCGCACTGACTGCCGGAGCTGGTGCGGTGCCGGGTCAGCCTCCTTGCCGGGCTTCTTCACCACCAGCGCGAGGTGCGCATTGCCAAATTTTTGCTCGATATCGCAATAGTATCGCCAATTCGGCAGATCGATGCCTTGCTGCCACTGCCGCAACCTGCCATCGGTCGAGGGCGACCGGATTCTGCCCTTCTGATATATGTCGTGGTGATCCTTGTACTTAACTTCGATTTTCATAAATGCGGCGTCTCCAGGCTTCTGGGCGCCCAGATCCGTCAGCACAATTTTTTGACCGTTAGGGCCGCGCATCATCGGAGCGCCGCCCTCGTCGATGCGGTCGAGGCGAAACACGAAATAGCCTTGCTGCTTGAGATCCTCCTCGACGGCCTCGACCGCAGACTCGCCCCAATTCCAAGCGACGCTCGCCTTTAGGTTCCTCATGAGGCATGGCCCCACCGCGGCACGACACCGAAACCGATGTCGGCAAAGACCTTGGCAAAGCGGTCCACATTCGGCCCGAAGTAAAAGAATGCCTGCCCCTGTGTCGGTGCAACTTCGCGCTCGCCGCGCCGTAGGAAGCGGATGCGCCCGGCGGTGAAGCAAATCGCCTGGCAGGTATCTTGCGCCGAGTTAAACCAGATCGTGTCGGTGCAGTTGTTGGTCAGCATGATCGCCGCGGTGGTCCGCTTGGCGGCGACCTCGGAGATCAGTTTGTTGACAAACGCCGGCAACAGATCGCGGTGATAGGGTGGGTTGAGCCAGACCCGGCCGCGCCAATCGCAGGTTAGCCCGTCAGACTCGGGGTCAAGGTAGGCTCTGGCGCGCACCGTCGCCTGGGCGATGTCGTTGGATGCCGGGTCGAGATCGATCTCCCCGAGCACCTCGCGCGCCGCCTCGATATAGAAGGCTGGCGTATATAGCTCGAATTCGCCGGTCCCTTCGGTGCCGCGTACCGTGCCGATCTTCTCCTGCTCGCAGATCCGCAGTGCCCGGTGGCGCGCATCTTCAAGCGCTTGGAGAAAGTCGATCTCTTCCCAAAGTGCCTTCCGCCAACGCCACAACATCACTTCGATGTTGTTGATGCCACGCTCGTCCGCCGGGTCGAGTCCGAACAGCGCTGCGATGGAGACAAAACCGCTTACGGTACTGTAAGTGGTTTCATCCGTTGATGGCCGGCCACCTTTGTTCTTCTTCTGCCGGTCCCACCAGCGGATAAATTTGCGCTGCTCGGTTAGTTTTGCTTCGATCGCCTCATAAAGTTTCGTCGCGTCCTTTGCCCGTCGATAATAGTTCTCAGCCGACTCGGCGACGGCCATCAGCTGCAACGCGCGTTGCGGGTCATAGTGATCGAGATCGCGCGCACCAAGTGTCGTCGGGAGTGTCATCGATCCCCCTAGAGGCTGGCTGTTGCTCCTTGGCAGAGCTGCCGTTCGAGCGGCCACGGCGCGTCTTCCGGCCAGTTGTCTTGGAACCAGCGGAAGGCGCGCTCGACGGTGATGATGTTGGCGCCGCGGCCGGCCTTCAGCCGGGAGAAGATCTTGGCGTTACCGCAGCTCATGGTGCCGACGCCGGACAGGGTGCGGCCGGTATGCGCGGCATAGGCGTTCGCGATGGTGAGAATTTCTTCCGCGGTCATGCCACAGCATAGCGGAAAGTTTTCCGCCTACCACCGGAAAGTTGTCCGATCTTAGCGCCTCGGGTTAATCCCGGAGGCTGTGGAAAATTTTCTAGCCAACTTAGAATTTATGCTGTTTAGTGCCCCTCGGCGGTCCCCCCACGCCAAGAGAGCGTAGCGGAGACCTGCCGATGATGGACCGTGCGATGTCCGAAGAGCCGGAAGCGGAAGCGCCGGAAACGCCCGTTTGGGACGACGACGAATTTATTGCCCGCGTCCGCGAGCAGGCCGAGGCGCGCGGCATGAGCCTGCGCGATGTCTCGACCAAGGCCGGGCTGGCGCCCGATTACTTCGTTAAACGGCGCGGCAGCGACGCCGGCCGCAATATCGTGATGATCGTCAAGCTGGCGAGGGCGCTCGACGTGCCGGTGTCGGTGCTCGTCGACCCGTTACCCACGCCATCCCCGGCCGAGGTCGATCAGGTAAAGCTCGACCGGCTTGCGATGGTGGGGAATGTCGCGGCACATCTTTACCTCGCCCTCGACGCCCGCAAGGCCGCCATCCCCGATGATGTCGACGCCGAAGAGTTGCTGCAAATGCTGATGCGGTTTATCCGGCCGCCGCTGGTCCGCCGGCCTACGAAAAAGCGTCCTTGATTGCCTGAAGGGTCGGCATTGCCCGCACCCAGAATTCCGGCGCGATCTGCGCGTCCGTCCAATTTTCCCACCATACGCCCTCGAGCTTGCGGGCAAACGTCCAGCCACCGCCGGTCCCCGGTATAACCGGGACGCTTTCGCCGGTCGGCGCCGTCTCGATCTTTTCAATTTTAATGTTTTTGAAGCTGGGCATTCTTAATGTCTCCAGCGACCGGCCTCCCCGGCTCTTTTACAAGACTAACCGCTGCGTTGAACGCCGCAAGAGTTTTGTAAGAAATTCCGTTGCCCTCCGGAAAATTTTCCGGCTATGATCGGACAGATTTCCGGGGCATCCCATGGCCGCCTGGCGCATCGTCATAGACCGCAACGATTTCCGCGCGCTCGTCGCCGGTCGCGAGGTCCGCACGACGGCCGGCCCGGACGAGATATTCGTGACGCTCGATCTCGATCACGTCGCCGGGATGAGCCGCTGGACCGACCCGCCCCAGGCCGCCGAGTTCTACGGGAAGTCCGCCAAGCCGGAGATCGACCAGTTCGTCGATGATTGGGTGGAGAAGCGGGGCCAGCACCAACGTGAGTGACCGATGGCCTATGCCGCCTGGTTTGAATCAGGCGCAACGAGTTTTCACGAGGCCGGCGATGACCGCTTTAACTGTAACTCGCGACGGCGATGTGCTGCATATCGATTTGATACCCGGCGCTGACGGTCCCGACACCGAGGGCGAGGAAGTAACGCCCGGCGTGGTGCTCCTTTATGACGGGCACGGCTGGCTGATCGGCATCGAGATCAACACCTCAATTCTGCGCGACGGTGGTCGATGAAACGTGAATCCTGGACGATCACGTCGCGCGGCGAGTGGCTCGACCGGCGCCGCGGGCTGCTCACCGCCAGCCGCATCGCGGCGTTGTTCGACGCGCACCCGTTCCTGACGCGCGAGCAGTTGGCCGGCACCATGACCGGTCACCACAACGAGGGCGACAACCCGGCGATGAAGCGCGGCCGGATCCTGGAGCCGGCGATCCTTGAAGCGATGCGCGAAGAGCACCCGACCTGGCAAATCGAGAAGGCCAACGAATTCTGGACATTGCCTGAACACCGCATCGGTGCAACACCCGATGCATGGTTTACGACAGGCGACGGTGACGCCGGCCTGATCCAGTGCAAGACGGTGGCGCCGGAGGTGTGGCAGGGTCGCCCGTCGCTGGCCTATCAGCTCCAAACGCTCACCGAGATGATGTGCACCGGCGTCGAGCACGGCCGCCTCGCCGTCATGGTGACGAGCCGCTCGCTGCCGCTCTACGAATTCGAGGTGCCGCGGCACCCGCTGGCCGAGGATAAGCTGCTCGCCGCCGCCGCTGCGTGGTGGGCGGAATGGGATGCCGGCCGGATAGCCCCAGCAGCCCCTGCAGAGGCGCTGAAGGAGCTTCTCGACGACGGCAGCACTGTCGACCTATCCAGCGACAACTACCTCCATAGCGCGCTCCCAGATCGGCAGGCGTTGAAGTCCGTCATCAGCGATGCCGAGAAGCGGGTCGCCGAGATCGACGGCCACCTAAAAGCGGCGATGGGAAAAGCCACGTACGGCTATTTGCCCGGCTGGGCGATCACCTACCGCAGCCACCAGCGGGCCGAGCGGGTGCTGCCGGCGGCGACGATCCGCACGCTGCGGGTCTCGGCCAAGGAAGAGGAGTCGATATGACCAACGCCGTCACCACCCGCAACACGCCGCTGTCGCCGACGACCTTTGCCGAGGCCGAACGCTTCGCCGTGATGATGGCGAAGAGCACGATGGTGCCGCAGGATTATCGCGGCAAGCCGGAAAACATCATGTTCGCCATGCAGTTCGGCGCCGAGCTTGGCCTGTCGCCGCTACAGAGCCTGCAATCGATATCGAATATCAACGGCAAGTGGGCCGTGTACGGCGACGCCTTGCTGGCGATCGTGCTGGCCTCGCCGCTGTGCGAAGACGTGATCGAGCGGCTTGATGGCGAGGATGACAACCTGCGCGCTGTCTGCGAGGCGAGGCGCCGCGGTGCCGCGCCGAAGATCCAGATGTTCTCAGTCGCCGACGCCAAGAAGGCAAGCCTGTGGGGAAAGCAGGGGCCGTGGACGCAGTATCCACGCCGGATGCTTCAATGGCGCGCCCGCGGTTTCGCGCTGCGCGACGCCTTCCCGGACCTGCTGCGCGGCGTCATTACCGTTGAGGAGGCCCGCGACATACCCGAGAGCGGCATGGTCGACGTGACGCCGCCGCCGAGCCCGGAGCCGCTCAGCGCCGATCTCGACGCCTTCGCGGCCGAGCCGATCGAGCCGCCGGCATCCACCCCCGACGAGCGCATCGCCGAGGCCGCTGCCGGCCAGGGCAGCACCGCCTTCCGCGATTGGTGGCAGCAGATCGATCGCGAGCGCCGCGACCGGCTGCGCCCGCACCTGGCGCACTATCAGGCGCTAGCCAGTGCGGCCGACACCGAGATGGCGCAGCACGCAATTCACGAACCCGGGCGGGCACCCCCCGAACCACGCGACGGTCCCCACGCAACTCCTCGTCGTCGTGGACGCCCGCCCGGCCCCGGCCTGCTCGACGAGGAGGAGCCGCGGCCAGAGCAGCCGGACGCGTGAGCCCATGTCGGCCGAAAGCAAACTCGTCTCGGCGATCGCCGACGCCTGCGTCGATTTCCTGATCGAGCGCGGCGAGCTCGACGGCAAGCTGCGGGTCACCCGCGAGCTGCACACCGCGGCGCGGCGGGTCGTCTGGGCCGGGCACTATTACGGCCACAGCAGCGTGAAATTCGGCGACGCGCTGATCGACCTCGAGCGGCTGGTCGGGCGCCCGACACGGGAGATCGACATTTGAACACGATCCGGCGCAAGAGCCTGACGCACCGCTGCGCCATCTGCGGCAAGGTCTATTATGGGTTCGGCCAAGTCGCCGAGCCGGTCGCGCCCGGCCTCTGCTGCGACGCGTGCCACGCCCAGCATGTGGTGCCGCGGCGGATTCGGCTCGTCATCGATGCGTGGGCAGAGCAGAACGAGGCTTGCCAAAACCACCGCGGCCCGGTATCGCGTATTTGAGGAATTTCTTAATGGCCGATCGCTTAATACCGATGACCGAAGTCGCCGAACGTCTCGGTGGCGTGTCGATCCGCACCGCCAAGCGGCGCATCGAGGAAGCGGGGATCAATCCGCCGCGCCCCGGTCGCGCCTTCATGCTCACCGAGGCCGATCTGGCCGCTGTCATCGAGGCAAGCCGATGCCGTTCAAGCTCATCCCTCCAGGCCAGCGCAAGGGCAACCCTTACTACCTCGCGCGCGCCTCGTTCGGCGGACGAGACATTGAGGTCTCTACGAAGACGCGAGACCTCACGGTTGCTCGCCGATTTGCGAAAGAACTCGAACGCAAAATCCAGGAAAGTGGTCTCCCTCGACCTGGAGAAACCCTGAGCTTCGCGCATGCTGCCGAACTTTATATCGAGTACCGAGACCCGGCGAAGGCTGACCGGGCGCGGATAGCCCGGCTGCTCGCCGCGCTCGGCCGCAAGATGGTTAACGATATCCGTCAAGTTGATCTGGTCCAGGCGGCGAATACGCTGTGCGGCGGTAAATCGCCCGCCACCAAAAACCGCGAGGTTCTGCGGCCGGCTGCAAGCATCCTGCATTACGCCGCGCGCAACGGGTTCTGTGCGTGGCTGCGCATCGAACTGTTCCGCGAGGCGAGGCCCAAGACCCGCGCTGTCTCGCTCGACACGGCCATGACCTTGCTTGAGGCGATCGAGCCGGGGCCGCGCCGCCTCTTCCTGTTGTGGAGCTTTCGCCAGGGCACCCGGATTTCGGATACGCTCGGGGTTGCCTGGGACAGGATCGACCTACCGCGGCAGACCGTCCGCCTGCGGATCAGCAAGACCGACACGTGGATGGAGGCGCCGCTGCATCCCGAGGTGTTTGAGGAGTTGGCGGCGATCCCCGAGGCCGAGCGGACGGGGCGGCTCTTCCCGTGGACCCAGAAGACCGGGGTCTACCGCTGGCTGCGCCCGCTGACCCGCGAGCTGGAATTGAAGTTCACCCCGCACATGGCGCGGCACTCGCTCGGCACCTGGCTCAACGAGAGCGGTGCCGGGTTGCGCACGATCATGGCGGCGCTCGGCCACCTCGACCCCAAATCCTCGATCCGTTATCAGACCGCCGATGTCGAGATCGTCCGCGCCGCGGCGCAAAAACTTCCCGGCATACTCCGGGGGATTTCCGGGCAAACCCCAAAAAAGGCGCAGAACGCCTAGGGAAATTCCTACCTTGGTAAGGGGGAGGTCGTAAGTTCAATCCTTACCGGCAGCACCAGCTAACGCGCTGATTTTGCTTACAATAACAAGATGGGCGTCAGACAGGAGTTGCCGAGATTTGTGAGAACAAGGCAAAAACCGCCGGGGGATGCCGGGGGATTTCCGGGGGAAATGTTCCGCTTTGTTTCTGCCACGGAGCGGAGGCTCGCTGAATGGCCCGCCCGCCACCATTGCCGTTGCAGCATGAGGTAGCCGCCGCTGTCCGCGGCGCACGCCAGGGCGGCGCCGATGTGGCGCGAATCAAGATTAGAAAGTCCGCCGCTGGGGATGTAGAGATCGAGATTGAGACAACGCTAGCGCCGGCCTTGCCGCCGGAGCCCGCTGAGGGCGAGTGGGACGAGTTCGCCCGCGCCGCCGCGGAGAAGATGCGCAAGATCTAGCGGTCGCAAATAATCCTGCGACGTTTTCCGATCCGACGAATTGAGTAGAGACCCGCCCGAAAGGGCGGGACCGGCATCAGCGCGTCCAACGCCGATGGCCGGCCCCTAATCATTCGACGTTGGAGGCGTCAAATGACTGCGGCCATATACAGCCGAATTGCGTCCGCGCGTCTAGCCGCGGCCTTTCTTGCCCTGCTGCTGGCGCTGCCGGCGACCTACGAGATGAGCAAAGACAACACCGACTGCCTGCGCACCGTGGTCAGGCAGCTCGACCGCAATCGGTAATTTATCCCCGCAGCCCGGGGAGGAAGAGATAGAGGCCCAACAGCAGGACCGCGACGAAGGCAAAGAACACATTGGATGACGAGAATGGCTGCATCTGCGGCAGCGGCAATATCGTGATGAGCCAGAGGAACATCACAACGACAAACAGGATTTCGATGATCATGGCATCATCCTTTTAAGGTCAGCGCGCCTCCAGCAGCCGCCGCTGCACGTCCCGACAGGATTCCGTGACGGCGATAAACTTCGCGCTCGTCAACCCCACCACGCAATGTATGCCGAGCGCCAGGAGGCGGGGCGAATGTCCCGCTTCCCGCAGCGTGCTGATGTGCGCCGGGTTGACGGCGACCTGGTGCCCATCTGGCACATGCAGAATGACGAGCTGCACGGTCACGAGAAGCGGCAGCAGCATGCCGATCATCCGCGGGTTGAAGCCATTCTCATCCGGTGGCCGGCGGCAGCGCCGCCTTCAGCGCCTCGACCTCGGCGTGCAACTCGCGGATAGCATTGATTACTGCGTAAATGGCGCGGCCTGGATCGACCGTCAGAACGGTGCGCGACTCGCCTTCAGCAATACGGCCGGCACCGAGGTTGTACTCGCCAACCAGTTCTGGCAAGACGACCTGAACCTCTTGCGCGACCAGCCCGTAATTAGTATTGCTTCCCAACTCGCCACCCTTCCAATCGAAGGTTACGGGTCGCAATTGGATCACTTCGGCCAAACCTGAAGTGTAATCTGCAATGTTCTCCTTCAGCGAGAGGTCACTGATAGCTGACCAAGTGCCGCTGGTATTTTGACATGCACCAGTGCTGTTAACGATGGCCATACGATTTGCAAAAGCAGGCGCAGCCCCAGCACCTACGGAACCCGTTGATAAGTACAAATACCAGGCACCGGCCGGATAATCCATATTAATATACCCGGAGTATCCGGCATTAATCGTCGAAAACGTGCTGCCGTTCCAAATAACATTTTGCCCAAGCACCTGATTGAACGAGACACTGGTGGCGTAGAAGTTGTTGGTACCAAACCCGCCAACCGTGGTGCCGCTAAGCTGAAAGGTGAGGGTGCTGCCGCCAACATATAGAGGTTGGTACGACGCCGCCCCCGTGTTATCCACACCTTCTATCAGAGTGCCATTGATGTTGGTTACAAACCGGACCCCTTTTGTGGTGCCGCCGATAAATGCCTGGAGCGTCTTGTCGGAATGGCTAACACTGGTCAACCCGGCGACCGTACCGCCCGCAAGCGGCAAATACGGCCCGCCGGTAACGTAGCCCTGCGCCTTGACGAAGCCCGTCGTGGCGATCGACGTATCGTTGTCGGCGGTGGCTGGCGTCGGCGCCTGCGGATCGCCCGTGAATACCGGACTTGCCAGCGGCGCCGCCCCGAGGCTGGTCAGCGCCGCGCCGCTCGTCGTGGCGCCCGTGCCACCGCTGGAAATGCTCACCGGGGTCGCCAGGCTCAGCGTTACGTCGCCCGTGCTGCCGCCGCCGGTGAGGCCGGCCCCCGCCGCCACCGAGGAGATGTCGCCGATGCTGGTGCCTGCCGCGCTCGGACCCCACTTGGCGCCGTCCCACGCCCACGACCGGCTGCCGGAGGTGTGGATCTGGCCGGGCGTCAGCCCGGCACTCGGGAAATCTATCGCCATTGCCTACCCCGTGTTGATCGAGATCGCGGTCTGCGCGTTCAGCGACACCACAACCGGCGGCGGCGCCCACAACAGCACCTCGCGCACCGCCCCGCTCGTCAGCGCTGCGGTCGCGGTCGCCATCAGCGCCTCGCGCACCACCCCGGCCGCGGTTCCGGCCGGCGCCGTCGTCAGCAGCGCTTCGCGCGCTGCGGCATCGAGATTGATGTCGGTCATGTCTCGATCTTGACGCCGCTCTGCGCGGCATTGATGCCGGTCAGCGTCCACGCCGCGCCGGTCGCCGGGTCGGTCGCGAAGTGGCTGCCAAGCCAGCCATAGCCGGTCCCGGGCGCGGCGCTCGCGGTGGTGCCGGCGCTGTCGGTCGCGCCGGATTTCATCCGCATGCTGACCGTCTTCGCGCCGGCATCCGACTTGCTGAGGTTGGCCTTGACCGCGACGGCGTAGATCGCCGAGGGCGGCACCGAGAGCGGCGGGTAGGTGTAGAGGTCTTCGTGAGCGACGACGGCATCGAACACATAGCTCAGATTGCCCTGCGGCGGCGCCTGGCTGACCGCGAACCAGTTGGCGCCGCTGACCGTGACGTTGGCCCACAGCACCGTGCCGACGGCGGCGGTGCCGGTCGGCGCGCTGCCCGGCGCGCCCGCCGCAAAGGTCGCGGTCGACGTTATGTCGTCATTGGCCGCCGAGAGTTGCGTCAGCGCGGCGCCCTGCGCCACATCGCACATGTGGCCGATCCAGTAGGTCGTGCCGGCGGCGAGCGCGAGCGGCGTCGACACCGGCATGGTCTTGACGGCGCCTGCCGTGGTGCCGGTCACGGTCGCGCCCGAGACCAGCAGCACGCCCGGCGCGGCGCCGACGTTGGAATAGACCACCGGGCGCAGTTGGATGGCGCCGTTGCCGGTGCCGCCGGCCTGGAACGCGATCGAGTTCAGCGTGCAGGCGACGGCGGGCGTCACCGCCCGCAGCCGCATTTGATTGGCGATCGTCGCCTGGTTGGTGCCGCTGCGGGTGACGCTCGAACCGAGGATCGCGGCGCCGGCGGCGAACTGGACCGCCGCATCGCCGGTCGGAAACTGTGTTTCGATCCGGGGCGAGGTCAACAGCGCCGCGTTGTTCGTCGTGCCGCTGGCGTCGAACACGTAGAAATCGTCGATGATCGCGGTGCCGCCGGCGGTCTGGATCGCGATGCCGGTCGCGCTGCTGTTCGCCGTCGTCGTGGTGTCGCCGCTGCCGCTGAGGATCGACACGCCGTCCATCCACACCTGATACGAGCCGGCGTTCGCGAGTGTTATGTCGAATTCGATATAATGCGTCGTGTTGGCGGTGATGCTCGCGGTCGAGGTGCCGAGCACCGTGCCGCTGTTGAAGAGACCGTTGCGCACGCTGACGGTGCCGGTGGTGTTGATTTGCACCGCCGCCTGCGACGACCCGCCGTCGAGAAACTGCAACCCGAGGTTGACGGTGCCGAGCGGGCTGTTGAACCGCAAGCCGCCGATCAGCCGCCCGTAGGCGCCGGGCAGCGTCTTGGTGATCGTCCCCAGCGACAATGCCTGCCCGGTCTGGCTGAGCGGCGCGACGATTGCCGGGCTGGCGCTGGTCGAGTTCCATTCGCCGGCCGTCAGGAGCGCCGACACGCCCGCGCCGTAGCTGTTCGCGCCGCCGTACTTGTCGAAGCCCTCGCAGAATAACAGTGCCATCAAGTCTCCTGCGCGACGATGGTGGCGTAGAAATTGGCCAGCGTGGTGTCGGCGCTCGACGGCCCGACGAGGCGCAGCACGTCGCCTTGCGCGAGGCTGATCGCGGCGCCGCCGGAGGTGGCGAAGGTCGGCGCGATGCCGCCCGCCGTGATGGTGATCATGCCGATCTGGGTGAAGGTGTTCGGGCTCGCCGACAGCGCGCGGTCGACGCTGATCACCGTGTTTGCCGTCGCCGCCGCGGTCGCCCCGGCCTGGCTGACGTGCCCCTCGTGACCGCCGAAATTCGCCGGGATGGTGATGGCCTTCGAGACGCGGTGCATGCCGAGGAGTTGCGAGTTCGCCAGCACGCCGCCGGTAAACGAGAAGCCGATATTGTATTTCGGCGCGGCGGCAATCGCGCTGTTGGCGACGACCCACTGGGCCGAGGTGCCGTCGTCGAACCAGACGAAGAGTTGGCCGCTGCCGTCGCTGCTGTCCCACCACAGGTCGCCGGCGGCGGGCGAGGCGGGCGGTGTGGTGCCGGTCGAGACGCTGGCGCCGCCGCCGCCGCCGGTGGGCGTCGTCCAGGACGGGTCGGAAGCGGTGCCGCCGGTGGTCAGCACCTGGCCGGCGGTGCCGGCGGCGAGCGCCGCCCAGCCGGCCGCGCCACGATAGAGCACCATGCCGCGCACCGAGCCGAACACGGCATCGATGACGGCACTCAGCGACACGCCGGTCGCGGCGGCAGTCGAGCCGCTGATGTTGCCGAGGATCAGCAGGTTGGCGATCGGCGCGCTCGCCGGCACGTTGGCCCAGGCCGGGTTGGCGGCGCTGCCCGCCGTCGTCAGCACCTGGCCGCTGGTGCCCGGCGACAGCGCCACCCAGCCGCCATTGCCGCGATAGAGCACCGCGCCCTGGGTTCCCGACATGGCGGCGTCGAGGAGTTGCGAGACGGTGGTGCCGCTGGGCGCCGCGCTCGCGCCGCCGATGTTGGCAAGCAGGCTGAGATTGGCGATGGCGGCGAGCGATATCGTGCCGCTGCCGGTGATCGGGCCGCCGCCAGTGGTGAGCCCGGCGCCGGCGGCGACGCTGGTGACCGTGCCGGCGCCGGACGGCGCGTCCCACATCAGGTCGGTGCCGGCGCCCTGCGTCTTGAGGTAGTAGCCGGCGGTGCCCGGCGACAAGGCCACCCAACCCGCGCCGGTGCGCGTCATCAGCGCGCCGCGGGCATTGGTCAGCACGCGGTCGAGGAAGGCCGACAGGGTGGTCGGCACCGGCGCTGTGGTGGTGCCGCTGGCATTGGCGAGGATCGTGTTGTCGGCGACCGGCGCCAGCGACACCGTACCGGCGCCGGTGATCGGCGCGCCGCCCGTCGATATGCCGGGGCCGGCCGAGATCGCGGTGACGCCGGTGCCGCCTGTGTCCCACAGCAGGTCGGCGCCTGGTCCGGCGGTGCGCAGGTAGTAGCCCGTGGTGCCCGGGGCGAGCGCGACCCAGCCGGTGCCGCTGCGGTAGATCAATGAGCCGACGACGCTCACCGCCAGCACCGCATCGAGGAAGGCCGACAGGGTGTTCGGGATGGCCGGTGCGGTTACCCCCGCGATATTCGCCATCATCGTGTCGGGCGGCGCAGTCATGCCGGCCGGCAGCGCGTCGACGTATGCCTTGTTGACGACATCGCTGGCGCTGACCGGCGACGGCATGCCGGTGATGCGGCCGCCTCTTATGTCAACCGCGTCCGACGACTGATAGAGCATGTCGCCGGGCGCCAGGTTCATCCAGTAGCCGTCGACGTATTCGAGGATGTCGCGGTTTTGCAGGCTGTCGTCGACCAGCACGTCGGGCAGGCCGACGAGCCGCACATCGGTCGAGCCGAACAGTTGCAAGAGCGCCGGCTGGCCGCCGACCGTCAGGGCGGGATCGAACGCCACGTCGCTGATGTGCGAGATCTCCACCATGAAGATCCCGACGTTGGTGACCTTGAAGACATCGAGCGCGGCGTAGCTGGTGCCCGGCTCCCATTCGTCGCGCCAGGTGAAGGTCAGCACCGGCAGCGTGTACGGCCCCAGCACGGTGCCGTCGTTGAGGTAGATCGTCATCTGCGTGCCGGAGACGGTGATCGAGGCGATCCCGTTCGGCAGCGATGGGTTCTCCTGGAGGTCGAGGATCGCCTGCGCGATCGACCAGAAATTGCTGTCGACTTCGGACGGCTGGAGGTTCGAGCCCTTGCCCGGCCCCCACGGTCCTAGCGTGCGAAAGGTGATGTCCATTTAGCCGCCGCCGAGGTTGCCTTCGCTGCCGTCGTCGTGGATCGACACCGGGTCTTCGTGCCGGTAGGGCAAATCCGGGCAGGTGCTGGTGATATTAAAGCCGATCTGCTGCCCGTAGGCGGAACTGCCGGGAAAAAAGATCGGCGGATCGCCCCACTCGATGTGCGCCGGGGTATTTTCCGGGCCGAGCGTCGAGCCGCGCCAGAACGCATCGACATCTGCGTCGCGCCACAGTCCTTCCGGGTCGTCGGCGACCCGCCACACGACGCGGATCAGGGCGTCGCCGCCGAAGGCCGGGTCGAACCGGCTCGGGTCGTCCCACAGGATGTCGTTGGCGCCCGAGCCGGTGAATGTCGGCTTCCAAATCTCGCCGTTGAGGCCGGGGTTGATTTGATACGTCCAGGCCAGCGAGCCGCCGGTGAAGGTGAAAAACGGCACGTAGGGCTGCGGCGATGTCGGGATGCCGAGGTAGGGAAATTGATTGTAATCGCGCGGCCCGGCGCTGTGGATCAAGAGCAGGCCATAGGTCCGGTCAGCGCCGGCGGTATTCGTGAGATCCCAGAAGCTGGTCGAGATGGTGTAGCTGGCGGGCGTCATCTGGACGCGGGTCTGCCCGCGGCCGAACAGGATGCCGCCCGTGGTGAGGGTAAGGCCGAGCGGCCAGGTGTGCTGCCAATCGGGCGAACTCGGATCGCGGACCATCCACGGATCGCCGTCGCTGCCGGTCGGGATCGGGCTGACGATACCCGACGAGATGAAATCCAGCAGAAAGGAATAGCTGTAGGTGCCGCATTGCAGGACAGGCTCGTCCGGCGGGTGGCCACCGTCGTCGTCGGCCCAGTGGACGTTGACGATGCGGCCGATCGGGTCTTCGACGTAATCGACCATCGCTCAGCCCACGTTCGACAGCGCCCACTGCACGTCGCAACTCTTCTGGCCGTCCGTGTCGCCGGCGCCAAACGGTTTGAAGGCGGCGTCTATCTCGCTGAAGACCGAACCCCAGAAGGCGTTAAGCTCGGCCTGGAAGGCGCCGCCGCAGGCGTTCTTTTCCCGCTTCTTGAGCTTGACGTTGCGGGCGCGCGCGACATCGACGTAGTTCTCCGGCTTGCCCGGCTGGGTGATGCGGACGGTCTCGCTCTCGCGCGAGGCTTCCTTGAGCGCCTCGCCGCAGCACTTCACGTTGAAGTTGGTCGAGGTCGGCACCATCTCGGGCATCTTCGACTTGGCGCCCCACGTCAGCATGGCCTTTTCGTGGGTGCCGCTCGGCCGCGACGGGATGATGATCGTGCCGAAGCTGCCGGGCGACTGAAACGGCCGGACAAAGAACTCGATGCTGCCATCGGGCATCAGCTTGCCTCCAGGTCGATTGTCTTGGGGAGCGCGAGCGGCGTCAGCGCCGGGAAAAAGTCGGTGTGGAATTCGCTGCCGGTCACCGGCTTCATGTCGAGCGTCACCGTGGTGACCAGTTCGGCCATCGCGTCGGGCGGGTTCTCGCCCTTGATGGTGACGCCCTGAAACATCTTGGCGACCTCGATCTGCCGGTCGAGACCGTTGACGACCGTGCAGGAATTGACCGCGTTGTCGGTGTTGACGAGGGGCAGGTTGAGCCCGTCGTCCGAGACCACGAAGTCGGTCAGCGCCTGATAGGCAATCTCGCTCGGGAGTATCTCGATCTGGCCGCCGGCGACGACCTGGTAGTCGTCGGTGTAATCGTCCTCGACGTAGCTGTTGACGCCGATCGCGGCATTCGCCGGCAGGCCGGTGCCGATGCTGCACCCGATGGTGAACTCGCCGCGCATGGTGCCGCCCGCCACGACCAGCCGATAGCTCTTGACCTTGCCGGTGGCGGCGCCGCCGGGCAGGCGCCGGTCAAACAGCGTCACGCTGTTGCGCAGGCCGATGGCGAGGCCGATGGCGTCGGTCCAGTTCGTCGCAAATGTCACGTCGACGGCGCGCGCCCGCGCGCGCAATTTCGCCCGCGCCGCGAGGATCAGGTATTCAAAAGACTGGCTGCCGCGGTCGGTCTGGAAATAGCTCTTGTAGGCAAGGTTGCCGAGCGGCACTTCGCCACCGGGGTCGATCCCCTGCGCGACGTACTCCGAGGTGAAGCTCACCGTCTCGCGGTCGGCGTCGGTCGTGTCGGACAGCATTTGCTGGACATCGCCGACCAGGACCGCGTTGATCGTTTCGGTGCGTTTGCGGTCGGCCCGGTAGTTGAGGATCATGCGGATCTTGTAGTTGTTGACCGGGAAGGCGACCGAGATCGGGCCGATCTGCCCGCCGTGCAGGAACACGTTGACGTTGGTGGCCTCTTCGGTGTCGCCCTTTTCGGCCGGCTGGGTGTGCCCGAAAAAGGTGACGTTGTAGCTGATCTCCGGGCCGAGCCAGGCCGCCCCGTGGATAAAGCACAGCGGCGTGCCGCCAGCATCGTCTTCGGTGCTGAGCGCCCAGCCGCCGCCGATATTGGTGCCGGGCTTCGGCCAATCCTGGAACAGCCCGTCGCCGTTCATGATGGCGATCAGCGCGCCGCCGCCCTTGATGCGCGAGCCGAACCCCATGCCGAGGTTGATGTTGGCGTTTGCCGGGCTGGTCGGAAACGGCCGGTTGCCGAGCGGCGAGCCGGCTTGCGAGAATGCCCGGACGAGCGGCCCCGTCACGTCGAGCAGGCCGCTTGCCTGCTGCGACCAGCTAACCGTGCCGGAGAGCGTCACGGCATTGAGCGGCGGCTGGCCGTAGCTCAGCGAGAAGGCGTCGTAGAGCGCCTGGCCTTCGCTGATCTCGATGATGCCGTCCTCGCCCTGCACGATGTCGCTGACGCTGACTTCCAGCGTGGTGCGGTCGACGTGCCAGAGCGCGCTGTAGGCTTCCAGCACGGTGTCTTCGTTGACGTTCGAGGTCAGCCAGACCGGGTCATACCACGGCAAGACCGACAACTCGTCGGTGAGGCCCGCCTTCTGCACGCTGTAATCGTCGGGCCGGGCGATGAATTCGAGTTCGACGATCTCGTCGGCCTGGAGCCGCGGGACGCCGACCAGGCGGCCGTTGAACAGCGGCAGCAGATCGGGCGCGGCACCGCCGTCCGGTGTCCATGCCTGATCCCAGGAGAGCCACGCCCAGAGGTTGCGGCCCGGCGCGAGCAGGCCGACCGCGGGGTTTTTGACGCGCACCTTGAGGGTGGCGAAGCCGCCTTCCTCGTGGGCGATCTCGATGTCGAGGACGTCTTCGTCGAAACGGTTGTGGATCGCCGGGTCAAAGGGTGCGTTCGGGGTGCGCGGCCCGGTGATCGTCAGCAAGGCCCGCTCGGAAGAGGATGCCGGCTGGCTGAGGGTGATCGAGGTGCCGCCGTCCGGCGCGACGAAGGTGGTGCCGGTGGCGATGCCGTTGCCGGCGATGTTGTAGGTGAGGCCCGGCGTCAGGCCGGCGAGGTGCGCGTCGGGAATGGATGTGACGCTGGTCCAATCGTCCGAGGCCATGCCGGTGAGCTGCAACGGGAACTGCCCGCTGAGAAGCGCGATGACCTCGAACTGGGCGACGCCCGAGGGCGCGTCGGGCGGCACCGCGGCGAAGGCGTACATCTGCCCGGTGCCGCTGCCGTCGTGGAACAGGTAGGCGCTGCCGATCTGGATGTCCTGGCCGCCGCCGGTGTCACGGCACTGCCCGATGGCCGGGCCGGTCGCGCCGTAATAGCCGGGCGCGAGATCGAGTGCCGGATCGAGCGCCACGGTGTTGCTGCCGGCGGCGAAGGTGGCGATGCCGGTGTCCATCGGCACCGACTTGGTGGCCTTGAATGTCGCGCCGCGCAGGGTCTGCCCGGCGGGGCTGTTCATGTTGATCCACTCGGGCGATGGCTGTAACGCCTCCTCGATCATGAAGAACGCCGAGACGCCCGGCCCTTCGATCAGGTAGAGCGTGCTCTGCTCCAGCGCCTGGTTGCTGGCGACGTTCTTGACAAAACCGACGCCGGCCTCGGTGTCGCCGATCACCGGCACGGTTTCGATCTGGCCGCCGTGGGTGTGCCCGGTGGTGACAACGATCACCTGATCCTGGATGGTGCCGCCGGCCCATGCGAAACAGAACGGGCCGGGCACTCAGACTTCCTCCAGCACCAGCGACCACGAGACCTTGGCTTCCCACTCGGCGCGCTCGATCTGCCACTCGACGATGCGCATCTGCATGCTGGGCCGATAGAAGGTCCAGTCGTCCTGGTAGCGGATCGAGCCGGGCACCGCATCGTGCGCCGGCGCACCGGAAGCGGTGTGCCGCCCGATCTCGACGTGGCAATAGATCTGCACCAGCATGCCGACCCAGAGGTCGTCGAGCGCCGGCGGATCCTGGTCGTCGCCATTCGCCTCCAGTTGATACTTGCGCATCTGCGGCGCCGAGAGGTCGATCAGCGTGCCGTTGACGGTGCGGGCGAGCTTGTCGCTGCCGCGCGCCAGATCGATCGGCGTCAGCGTGCCCTTAAGGCCGCGCGCCGAGTAGGGCGGCACGCCCGAAACGGCGGTGCCGTTGTCGTAGTAGATGATGTCGAAGACGGTCGCGAACGGCGCTGCCATTAATGCCCGCCCGGCCTGCCGCCGTACCACGATGGCTTGACGCCGGCGCTGCGCACTTGTTGCCGGCGCGCCTCGACGACGAGCGCATCGACGACGCCGGTCGAACCCGACAGCGCGAAGCTGTGGCCGCCGAGGTGGAGATGCACCGGCGCGCCGCCCGCGCCGGCGGTGACGAGGCCGCCCTCGGCGAAGCGCGGCACGCCGCGCGACGGCATGACCATGCCGCCGCCGGCAAAGCGGTTGAGGTTCGAGAGGAAGCCCGCGCCCACGTTGCGCACCGCGGCGGCGCGCATGACGAATTCGCCATTCGAGAGCCGCGCCATGATGCTGTCGCTGGTGCCGCTGCCGGGGCCGGTCACCATGCCGCCGCTGGCAAAGCCGCCAAACCCCACCCTATTCACTTGATCGACCCAGGCGTCCGCTGCTGTCTTGCTGGCCTCGGCAGCCTGCTGGCTGGCTTGCGCGGCTTCCTTGGCGGCCTCGGTGGCGTCCCGGATAGCCGACCCCCATCCCATCGCCTCCGAGTAATCGATCGGCGAAACCATGTGAGGCGGCAACGCCTGATAGTTGCTCATTCCCGGCGCGTAGGATTGTAAGTAGGGGCTGGTTCCCCCTTCCCTTGGGTCGCCGCCCCTGGAAGGGGACGCTGTCTCTCTGAAGCCGCTCCCACGCGGACCATAACCGTATGCTCCCGTATCCACCGGTCCATACGGAGAAGGAAAGCCTGTTCCTCCACGTGACACCGCGACGCCGAATTTATCGGCGGCGCCAGCAGCACCCGCCGCAGCTGAAGAGGCTAGTTGGCTGGCACCCTGAGCCATGTTGAGGGCGCCCTGAATTGTGTTTATTGCGCCCTGTGCCGCTGCTGCTGCTTGCACAAACGATTTGCCAATCGCCTGGGCGCTTTTCGCCGTACTCAACTCGGCGGCCTGAGCGCTGATCGAGAGGTGCTTCCACAAGCCGTCCCACAAATTGCCGATGGTATCGGTGATATCTTTGAACAGCGGCGGCAGCTTCTCGAACTCATCCTTTATCGGGGTGGCCGGCATCGCCGGTATGCTGGGGTCGCCGAACGCCGCGCCGCCGGCACCGAATGAGCCGAAGGCGTCCTTGATCTTCTTGCCCGCCGCGATGGCCGCGTCGGCGAGCATGTTCCAGATCAGGATGTTGGCGTCCTTTTGATTTTCGGCGTCTTGTATTTGGCGCTCGCCCTCTCTCTTGAGCGTCCCTTGTACTCCTTCCTTTAATATCTGCGTTGAAGCTTCCGCGATCGCCGTTTTCAGTTGTGTATACGCGGAGGTAATTCCCGCGGTGCTTTCGTTGTATTGGTTTTCGAGCTTGCCCTGAGCCGCCGCGAGCTTTTCAGCGTCGGCGACGGCTTGGTCGGTGGTATTTTTGGTGTTCGCTAGTTCGGTATTATATTTCTGGATGTTCTCTGTGGCGAGCTTGAGCGCGGCCGGGGCAGATATTCCATAAAGCTCCTTGGCGATTGCGTTAAGTTGTGCAGCACTGAGCTTTCCGTTTTTCACGATCGTTAAAAAACTTTGATCAATGAAATTGGATGCTGCGGCGGCGTCGCCTTTGAACCGCGCGACATCCACAATAAGTATTTCATAGAGTTTGGACAGGTCGAGCGCCGCGTCTTTCTCGCCGCCGCGCTGCGCGATCGGACCCGTGCCGAGCAGCCGCGCCCGCTGTCGTATCAGCTCCTCTCGTGCTGCTTGAGCTTCCCGGGATTGATCTGGAAGACGGCCGATACGCCGCTTTTCCAGTTCCTCAAAGTTGGCGGCTTGCTTTTTTATTGCCGCGTTTATGGCGTCTTCGCTCTCACCAGCGGCGCGTCCGATGCGCTGCGCGGCCTCTACGGAAGCGGGTGAGCGCGCCGTCTCCCGCGCCAGATCGCGGATTTTGGTGATGCGCTCGATCTGATCGTCGAGCTCCTTCGTCATGGTTCGTAGGCCGCCGATGACGGCAGCACCGACGAGGCCACCGGCAAAGCCGCCGCCGAAGCTGCTGACGAGCCGCCCAAAGCTGTTGGCGCTGAGGCTGATGCGGCGGAACTGGACTTCGGTGCGTCGGCCGGCGGCGGTCACCTGGTCGAGCGCGCCGGCGGTGCCGCGCAACGCGCGGTTGGCGCCGACGATGCGATCCTCAAGTGTGCCGTATTGCTTCGACAGGCTTTCGGCGAGGGCAACATCACCCTTCTTGATGGCGGCGCTGATCTGCCGGCCGAGCTGCTTCAGCTGCTCCTGGGCGAGCTTCAGTTCCCCGCGGAACGGCGCGGCATTGGCGCCGATTGTCCAGATGAGGTTCTCACCAGCCACGGCTTGCTAAGCTCCGGTCAATTCTCGGACGGTGCGCTGGATCTGATCGGGTTCGCTGCGAGCCGCGTTCGCGCCGTCGATCAGACGCTCGGCGCGCTCGACCTTTTCGCGATCGAGACCGAGCAGCATCCAGGCAAAGATCTGCCGCGGCGTCATCGCCCAGATCGCCTCGGCGGGATGGCCCCAGACAACTAGCTGCTCAATCGCAGCGGCGAGATGACTGCCGGCCGCATGTCGTTGACGGCCTCTTCCTCGGCCTCTGGCGCCGGCTCGGGTTGGGGCTCGGCCAGCGCGATCGAAGGGCGGAAGGTGAGCTTGACGATTTCGCCGGCCAACCCGAGCACGACGCTGGCCGGCAATTTCGCCGCCTGCCGCTCGTATTCGCTGTCGTTGTGGTGCCCCAAGCCGGCCGCGATAAGCGCAGGCAGCGCCTCGCTGGCTCGGAACATGCCGTCATTGCCTTCGATGACGCCGAGAAACGCGGGGTATTTCTTGGCGATGTCGGCAAGCTCGGCCAGCGCAACGCCGGTGATCTCGAACGGCAACGACTGCCCGTCATGCGACTCGATTGTCACCGTGATCGTCGGGCGCTTCGGTACGAGATCGAGAAAGCTGATCGGCATGCGGTTATGGTCCCGCCGTGGCAAGCAGCGCCATTTGCAGGTTGGCCGCGGTGAATTCGTCCATGATCATGTGGACTTCGAGCGTCTGCTGCACGACCGGCGAGAAATCCTTTTTGCGGATGCCGCCGACGCGGTGGTTCCAGTGGTCGAGGCGCTCGACGGCCGGCGTCAACTCGAACGTGTTGACGTTGCCGACATCGCGCGGCGTGAGGTCGCCCTCGCCCTTCCAGGTTATCATCCCGGTGCCGATGTAGTACGCGTCGGTGCTCGGGCTCACCATCGCGTCGTCCGGGTGCAGCAGGGTGCCGAACGAGCCGGTGACGGGATCGGCGAGCACGTCGCCGGTCAATTCGATCTGTCCCCACTCGTCCTGGATAAAGCCGAGCGCGCCGGACGGCCCGAACTGCACCAGCGGCAGGGTGATGGTGACCTTCGGCCCGATGTCGTTGGTGCCGGTGAACACCAGTTCACCTTCGATCTGGGATTGCAGCCCGATGTTCAGTGTGCTTGCGGCCATCTCGTTGCTCCTCCTAAAACTTGGTGAATTCGCGCAGTGTCTCGCCGATGATCGCCTCTAGCTCGACCCGTGCCCGCGGGCGCATCGCGGCGCCCGGGCCGCGCAGAAAGCGGCGTGCCGTGATGTGCGGGCGTTGGCGCCTGTAGGCCGCGACCGGCCCGGTGTTCCGCCGATAGCCCCTCACCGGAACCGGACCGCTGCGGCGCTTTCCCGGCGCGCCGTATTCGAGAGCGCCGAATGCCGCCGCGACCCGCTGCGCCTTGCCGGTCGGCAATATCCGCACCCGCCCGCGCACGAAGTCATCGCGCACATCGACAAACCGCCGCGTGGCGGCGCGCAGCCGCCCGGTTTGAACCGGCTCGCGAGCTTTGACTTGCGACAGCAGCTGCGTCGTCAGTTGGGTGATCTTGACTTCGAGCCGGCGCTTCAGCTCGTCCGGCATCTTGTCGAGATGCAGGATCAGGCTGTTGACGTTGGAATCGATGCTGACGTTGAGGCCGCTCACGCCGCGAGATCGTCCAAGCGGAAGGCGTAAACGAAGGTCAGGGTGATATCGAGCCGGTGTTCCTTGGCTTCGGCATCGGGCGGCAGCACGACGCAGCCCTGATAGGTAATGCGGCCGGTGGTGCCCACCGCATCGCGCAACAGCCCGTCCGCCAGCACAGCGGCGACGATGGCGCTGCGGTAGCGCGACAGCAGGACGCCGGGATCGGCGGTGCCGCCGGCGCGAATGTAGACGCTGATCCCCGGCGACAATTCCATGCGCTGGATTTCGCTGTGGCGCACCGTCTCCGGCTGGTTCAGCATCGTCTCGATGCCGTCCTGGATGATGACGGCGGGCCGGGCATTGCTCGGTACGTCGAGCGCGTTGCGCACCACCGCGGCAATGCCGCTGACGGACGCGCAGAGCGCCGCCAGGCGGGACAGAATCACCTCGCGCTGGTCAGCCACGGCAGAGCAGGTTCACGCGGCACAGCGCGCCGCCATAGGACAATGGCGCAATCTCGGTGATGTTGGCGGGGCTGCCGTCGATCAGGATGATGTCGTCGCGCGACGGCACCCCGAAGCTGCCAAGCCCGGTCGGGCTGAGCACGACGCGGATTTCCTGCGACTCACCGGCTTCCAGCGATTGCGGCCCGAAGTTGCGCACCGCCGCCGGCGCCTCGACCTGTTCGGAGATCGTGTTGGCGCCGGTCACCGGATCGACCGCGGTGCGCTGCAAGGTGACCGTCTGGCCGTAGCCGGCGATCGCCGCGTCGAGGCGGGAGATGAGTGTCTGCGGCGTCACAGCGACCAACTGATCCGGTACGGGGTCAGCCACTCGCGGACCGCGCCCGGCATCCCCGTCGCGTCCGAGGTGTCGCCGCTGCTGCTGTAGACTTGGGTGATGAGGTCGGGGATCGTCTCGCTACGCACCGAGGGATCGCGCCCGACCGCGCTGTAGCGGATCGATATCCACTCCAGGCAGGCGCCCTGCACATCGGCCGGGATCGGATCGAAACCGGCGGTGTAATCGACCACCAACGTCGCGGTATTCCAGGCATAAGGCGCCGCCGACCCATCGAGCCGGTAGAGGCTGCCGGCGTCCGGGTAGATGTCGAGGTATGCCGGGTCGAGCGCCACGCCCGCTTCGGTGACGGCGACGAGCGGCACGCCGGCAACGTCAACCGCGATCGGATATTGCCGGGTTATGAACGGCTCGCCGTAGCCGCCGTAAGCATTACGGACCTGATCGCGATAAACCTGCTGGACGAATACGCGGTCGCAGTAATTGGCGATCGCCGCCGAGGTCGCGCTGATGTGCTGGCTGATCTGCGCGTCTTTCGAAGTGTCCGCCGGGTCAATACCGAGCAATGCCTTGGCCTGGTCGAGCGTCACCAGATCGAGGCTCGTCGCCGGCGTGATGACGCGGGTGATGCGGTAGTAGTTCACCGGGCGAGCCGCGACAGCAGCGGGTAGAGATCGCAGCCGAGCGCGCTGCCGTCGCCAAAGCGCAGCGTCAGCATGCCCTCGGGATCGACTTCAAGCGCGGTCGCCACCGGCCCCGGCGGCCCGCGCTCGCCCCTCTCGCCGGGCTTGCCTGGCTTGCCGTACCCGCCCTGCGCCGCGAGCATCTGCCAACCCTCACCGGGGCACGGACCCGGACCATCGACCCGCGCCGCAAAGCTCGCGCCGTTGAGCATCACAACGTCGAGCGCGCGATACTCGGATGACGGGTTCCACGTCCCACGGATCGTGAAGCTGCGCCCTTCGCCGCCCGGCGAGCCGGGCGGCCCAGGAAGCCCCTGGATGCCCGGTTCGCCGGGTGGGCCTGTGATAGCCTCGCCCGGCTCTCCACGCTCGCCCGGTGGCCCTGGCGGGCCGATTTCGCCGTCCTTGAGTTCGGCGAGGCGCGCCGCGACCAGCCGCTCGACCCGCAACTCGGCCTCGGCCCACGCCGCCCGCATGTCTGACGCGAGCGCCGCCATCGTCAGCTTCAAGTCCCGTTCGATACGGGCCGCGTCCGCCGCCAGTTCGGCGGCAAGCGCCTCAAGCGGCCCGGCGGCGTTCGGCACGGTAGGCAAGGACTGCCCGTTCTGATGCGTGTTCATCGGTCTTTTGCGCTGCGTCGGCGGGGGGTTGTGGCGTATCCGGCGGCGGCAATGCCGCCTGCGGCGTCGGCGGCTGCATGTCGCTGCCATAGCTCAGCGGGACGACCTGCTGCTGCACCCGCGGTTCAGATCCATGACCGCCCGGTACCGCCGGCAGGTCTTCGGATGCGCGTGCCTCGTCGGGACTGTAGATGCCGGAAATGACACCGCGCGCCAGCGCCTCGATGCGCTCGCGATAAGCCGAGCGCAGCAGCGCCCGGGTGTCGAGTTCGAGATATTCGTCCGGCACGCCGCGAAGCTGGAAGAGTTGCCCGAAGGCTTCCTCAATGTGATTGAGCGTGAACCCGAGCCCGGTGCCGATCCACGACTGCATCAATAACTCGGTGTTGGCGTAGGTTGTGCCGCCGATGCCGAGGATTTGCAGCGGTATCCGCATCGCCAGCGCGATGTTCTGATCGCTCATCTTGAGCATTTCGGCGAGTTGCGCGTCGACCGCGCTTGTCGCGATCGGCTGCGCCTTAAGCCCGTGCGTCAGGATCGGCGTGCGCCCGGCAGCGTCGCCCTGTGTCTGGTGATCCCACCACTGCCGCAGTTCCTGCGACTGCTCGCGCTTCATCGGCAGATCGGTAGTCAACAGAAAGCTCGGCCGCGCCTGGTTCAGATAGAACGCGATCTGCTGGTTGAGCGCCGCATCCGACATTGCCAGATCCAGCGCCGCCGCCATGATTGGGCTCGCGCCCTTGAGCGGATGCCGCGGCGTATGCAGCCGGATGTGCAGCACGTCGCGGGCCGGCACGGGATAGGATAAATCCAGCCGTTGCTCGATGATCTCGTTGCCCTGTAGCGAATAGAAGATGCTGCCATCCTCGGCCACCGTCGCCGAGCCTTCGCGCATCAGGTGCAGTTCGATGATCTCGGCACGAGCGTTGCGCACCGCGAGTGCAAACGTCTCGCCGCGCTCATACAGCCGGCGGGTGAGGTTCAATAAAAAATCGGAAATCGATTGGTAATCGTTCGGCCGCCGCATGATGCGCGACAGCGCCGAATTCGTCACCCGCTCGCGCCCGCCATTGGACAGGCTGCGCCAGTGGTCGCCGGGGCACATCGGCACCGTCTGGCTATAGGCGCTGATGCACGCCTCCAGCATGGCGCTGCGCCCCGTGTAGGGTTGGAGGTTGTGACCCGACTGCCACCAGTTGAGGTAGCGTCCGGCGCTGGCGCTGAGCCAGCCGCCGGACAGCATGTAGGGGCCGGGCCGGTATTGTCCCTCAACTGCCCGCGCCTTCCAGGGAATGACGCGGGCGAGCCAAGCCGTGTTCATCAGCGGGTCGTGTAGCCGCTGCCGGTTTGCGGATTCATCGCCCGCTGGCGTTGCTCCAGTTGCTCAAGTTCGCGCTTGTGCCTCGCTTCGAGCGCGTCGCGCTCGCGCTTTTGCACTTCTGCAGGAGTTTCAGGCGGCGACGCTTTGGTCGGATCGTAAGTTCCCTCGGCCATCTGGTCGAGTTCCGCCTGCGTCGGGGTTGCCGGTGGTGGGGTCGGCTCGCTCAGCGGCTCAACGCCCTGTCGCGATGCGTGGTGCTGACGCGGTTGCGCCGGCTGCTCAGGCGCCGGGTGTTGCTCGTTGCGGCTTTGCATTTACTTTCTCCTCATGGCACTTCGATGGCGATCGCAAAATCGCGTTTATCCCATTGGATCACCGGGAAAGAGCGCGTCCCCGACCGCACTTTTAGAAACGCGACGGCGCGCAGGTAGTCCGACAGCGGCGCCACGACGACGGCGCTGCCGGGTACCACCGGAATGACAATTTCCTTGCCGTCCATCCCGACCAGGTCGTTGTAGCCCTGCCCGTCCGACGAGATTTGGAATGACAGGTTTCCGCCGCTCCAGGCCGCCGGCATCGTCAACCGGACAATCGCCCCGGCGGTGCAGTCCAGACCGTCCGAGAGCGATTGTCCGGGCTGAATGACCGGCCCGTTCAGTACTTGGAGCGGCATCTACCAGGTCACTCCCGACATCCACTGCACCATCCCGGTGCGGCGCATGGCCCAAGTCGTCGGCAAGATGAGCCGCAATGCGAGTTGGTTGGTCTGGTACATGCTCTCGACCGGAGCGGCGACGACATTCGGGGTACCTGGTGTCGAGATATTGGCCGGCGCCGTGTCCTCGATATGCAAGGTCGCCTCCTCGCTGACCATGAACTCGGGCGTTCCCATGACGCTGACGAAATCGGCGGCATCGATCATGTAAACCGTGCCGGCCGGCACCACCGTCGACTCGATGATGGTGAGTCGATTGGTGAACTGCTCGGTCCAGTTAAACCCGGTATTGCCCGGCCCCGGCGTCATCATCAACCCGAGTGCCTGCGCCGGGTTGATCAGCATCACCAGCCGCTCGCCGGCATTGACGTTGTAGAAGGGCGCCGTCAGCAGCTTGAGATCGCCGAGGATCGCGGCATAGCCGCCGCCGGCCGTAGGGGTGAGAGCCGCCACGCCGTTGATCAGACCCGCTGGCCTGGTGCTGCCGCTGCCGCCGCCGGCAACGTTGTCGATCAGGAGCGTGTCGAGCATCAGCCCGGTCTTGCGGATGATCGCGTCGCGCACCAGCCCTTCGAGGCTCGGGTTGCTGTAGGCGGCGATCTCTCGGCTGTAGCGGGTTATGACGCCGACCTTGTGCGGATATAGGCTCAGCGACGTGAAGCCCATGCGGCGCACCGGGATCGGCTGCGCCTCACCGACGAAGCTGCCGGCAATGTTTGGGGTCGCCGCCTCGCTCGGTATCCTGATGACGCCCGCATCGGGGCCGAATTGGAGCGATGTGCCCTGCGCCGCCAATGTCGGCAAGATGCGCCGGGCGGTCAGCGGCTGCAGCATCGCCGCGGTCGCGATCTGCACCAACTCGGCCGCCCATGTTGCAAGTGTCGTCGAGGCGCCCGCCACCGCTGCGCGGGTGATGACCGAGGTAGCCTCGTCGTCGGGGTAACGGTCGGCGAGGATGTCCTCGACGGCCCGGTGCTGGATGTAGGCGCGCAAGGCTACCGAACCGGCTCGCCATAGATATTCCTGCGGCTCGACCTCGCGCTGCTGCAGGCCCAGCGGACGGCGCGGCAGGGCCGGCGTCCGGGCTTCGGGTTGCTGCTGTGCCGACCGTATTGCCAGGGAGCGCTCGCTGCGCTCAAGGCTGGCGAGCCGCTCGGTCACCGACTCGATTTCGGCGTTGAGATCGTCCGCCCTGATCGGGTCGTGGTCGGGGTCGCGGGTATGCTCGACAAGGCTGTCGCGCGCCGCGTTGAGTCGTTCCTGAGCGTGTTCGATCTGCTGACTAATGGTTTGCGTGGTCATCGGAGTGCCCCTCGATCGGGGTTGCGTCACGGCATGCCCGCCGGGCGTGGCTATGTCCCGTCTCTGTCCGGCATGCCCGCCGAAGACGAAGGCCATAGTGTCGTCAGAAATGTTCAGCGACTTCGCCACCGCGAGCGCCGCCGGGTTGGCCGGGACGCTGACGATGGAGGTTTCGAGCAGCTCCTGCCGGGTGTAGCGGGTGCCGGCCAGTGGGCGCTTCGGATCGATCGGCTCGCTCGCGACGCCGCGGAACCCGACACTGGTGGCGCGCAAGATGTCCTGCTCGATCAGCGACAGGATTTCGTCGGTGCGCTGCGAGGTGCCCTTCTTCGCCGGCGCGAAGTCCGCGACAAGGCGACTGTCCTCTACCCGGATATTCTGCCATCTGCCGATCGGCTGATGCTGTAAATGATTGAACAGCGCGATCGGGTTCGACCGGAAGCCGTCGAGCAGCCAACCGTCCGGCTCGATGATGTCGCCGTAACGGTCCATCGTCGCGTCGCTCAACACGTAGGACTGGCTGCCCGCGGCCTTCCCGGCCGCGGTCTTGCGGATCATCTGCATGGGAATGCCCCTGGGAGGCGATAGGAAGGCCGCCAAACGGCCTCAATGACTTTAGGCGGTCAGACGATCATCGCCTGAATGTCGATCTCCTGGCTGTCCTCAAGCGGCGCGACGCCGCACAGTTCGGCGAGCGCGATCGCGCCGTCGATGCGCCCCGCGCTGCGGTCCTTGGCGAGCTTCCGATTGCCCGCCGGGTCGCTCTTCACGACCGCATTCGCCATGCACATGCTCAACACGGGATGCGCCCCGTGCGCGATGCGACCGTTCAGGATCTCGCCTTCGAGCGCGCGCAGCGCCGGCGACATGTCCTGATAGCCTTGCCCGAACTCGACGAAGTGCTCGTCGAGCTGGCCTTCGGTAAAGCCGGCCTTGAGCAGCCACGGCCGCAGATGCCGCCAACCCCACCTGTCGAATCCGATCTTGCGCACGTCTTGGCGATCGAAGACGCCGCGCAAATGTTCGGCGACATACTCGTAATCGACCGACTTGCCCGGTGCGGCCAGCAGATGCCCGTCGCGGTGCCAAACGTCATACGGCACGCGATCCGCCCTGGCCTTATTCGCCAACCCGTCGCCCGGCAGCCAGAATGTCGGGTGTATCTGCCACACCCCGTCGATCCGCGCGCCGAGCACCAGCGCGGTGAGATCGTTCACCGCCGACAAGTCCAACCCGCCATAGACCGGGTGGCCGGCGAGCGGCAACGGATCGGCCCCGCACGCCTGCCACAGTTGCCGGCTGATGAACGGGGCGCTCGCCTCGACGCGCCGGTTGAGGATCAGGTTCTCGAATTCGGCCTGCCTGCTTGGCATTCGGCGGGCGTCTTCCGCCTTGCTCAGCGTCTCGGTGACACTCAAGAATTCGCCGTAAGCGGGATTGGCCGCTTTAATCGCCTCCTCCGAAAACGGGTCCAGATCCATCGGCGCGGTGTGCAGCGAGACGACGACGCGCGGATCGTGCGCCGCGATGCCATCGTCAATCAGCACCGAGAGCAAATCCGCATCCGTGGGTGCCTGCGTAGAGATAATGATCGACAGCGGATGTTCCTGCGCGCCGGTGGCGGTTTCCAGCGCCTCATAAAGCGGGCTGCGCGGGCCGCGCACTTGACCTAACTCGTCATGCACAACGAAGACCGGGCTGAGGCCGAACGCCGTCTTGGCCTCGGCGCTGAGCGCTCGGTACACGGTGCCGAGTTCGGGGCATGCCAACTCCTTGGCAACTTCGCGAATGAGTACGACCGAACGCAGTTGTTCCGAGCCACGGACGATCTTGACGGCGAGATCAAACAACAACTTGGCCTGCCCCAGCGATTGCGCGGCGCTGAACAACTGCGAATTCGGCTGGTCGAAACCCTCGGGTCCGCACAGGTGCAGCAGCAGCAGAAATGCGGCGAGGGCGGTTTTTCCATTCTTTCGACCAAAGCTGAGGATCGCGCGGCGCGTCACCGCCGGGTTGTCGTAAATCCGCAGCAACTCGGCCTTCTGCCAATCGCGCAGCACGACCGGGCGGCCTTGCAGTTGACCCTCGGGCACGACGCAGCATGTTTGAATCCAGGTGATGGCCCGCTCGCCGCGTGTCGGCGGCCGGTTCACATCTCCCAGGGCTTTGGACCCTTGGCGGCGTTGCGTGCTGCTGTTGCGCCGCTTTGCGCGTTGTACCGGCTTTGATTGGTTAGCCGCAGTTTTGTTGCGAGCGACGTTGCGCCGCGAGTTTCCAGATCGCGCATCTTGAGCAGGTCTTTGTAGCGCTTGGCGCCCTCGTTTGCTTTTAGCCATTGCGGATCAAAACTGTTGATGATCTTGGAGATGCCTTCCGAGGCTTCGCGGTGCCGGCAGTATTCGGAGAGCATGCCGCGCAAGGCTCCGGTGTTGAAAAAGTTCGGGTCTTCGCTGCTGACGATCTCGCGCCAGATTTCGGCTTGGCGCTCAGTCAAATCCGTTGGCGGTTCCGGTCGCGTCCCGAACCCGCCGGCGATGACGACCGCGGCTTGTGCCGCCGCCGACCTACGCCCGCGCTGGTTCATTCGGGCTTCGGTTCGCGCCGACGCGGCATCCAGGTGGCCGAGCGCAGGCTGGCCGGCACTGGCTCGCCCGCCTTCACGCGTTCGCCGATCGCCTGGACCGCGGCGTAGTACGAACCGATGGCGTCAGCCTCCAGCTCGGCCTCGCTAAGCGGCAATAGCGGTTCGCGCATCGAATGGCACACCATCGGGAGATACCGCCTGCTCGCCGGTGAATGCCTGCCAGCGCAGCACGGCGACGTCGACATAAGCCGGGTTGAGTTCAATCGCGTGGCAGGCGCGGCCGGTCATCTCGGCGGCGATGATCGTGGTGCCGCTGCCGCTGAACGGCTCATAAACCGCCTGCCCCGGCGACGAGTTGTTCTCGATCGGTCGTTTCATGCACTCGACAGGCTTTTGCGTCGAATGCCCGGTTTCAGACTTGAGGTGATCGATCGCCCACAACGTCGTCTGCGAGCGGTCGCCACTCCAATGCCCGGTGCGCCCGCTTTTCACCGCGTACCAACATGGCTCGTGCTGCCAGTGGTAATGCCCGCGAGAAATGATGTGCCGGCTCTTCGCCCAGATGACTTGGCAGCGTATCTCGAAACCGACTGCCTCGAGCGAGGCTTGTACTTCGCTGGCATGCCGGTCGGCATGCCACGCATAGGCAACGTCACCCGGAAACAATGCCCAGGCTTCGCGCCAATCCGGCCGGCCGTCGTTTGCAACGGTTCCTACGGCGCGATGGCTAGGCAGGAGTGCTTGGTTGCGCCAATCCGCGTCGTACTCCACGCCATAGGGCGGGTCGGTCACCATCAGGTGTGGCGTGACGCCGTTCAGCGCCGCCGCGACCGTATCGGCGTCGGTGCAGTCGCCGCAGACCAGCCGGTGGCGACCAAGCAGCCACACATCGCCCGGCTGGCTGACCGGAACCGCCGGCGCGTCCGGCGCCGCGTCGGGATCGGTCAGGCCAGCGCCGCGCGCCAGCAGCGCATCAAGATCGGCGAAGCCGAGCAGCGACAGATCGAAGTCCCACTCCTTCAGCCCGCGCAACTCGTCTGCCAGCGTGTCCATGTCCCAGCCGGCGTTCAGCGCCAGTTGATTATCGGCGAGCGCATAGGCGCGTTTCTGAGGATCGCTCCAACCCTGCGCAACCATCACCGGAACGTCGCTAATCCCAAGTTCAACCGCCGCTAATACCCGGCCATGCCCGGCAATTATCGCACCACCCTCGTCAACCAGCACCGGATTGGTCCAACCCCACTCGCGCATGCTGTCGGCGAGTTGCGCGACCTGTGCCGGCGAATGGGTGCGCGCATTCCGCGCATTCGGCACCAACCCGGCGATCGGGCGGCGCTCTACACGGTCAGCGGGCCATGCGCGAGTTATGGTATTTTCCACGATCCCGGTTTCGAGAATTGTTACGATTTAAGGTGCTTTCCAAG
>Ga0065712_10067806_pt1 | contig 31398 bp, 30 predicted proteins | sample MisRhiReplicate1_FD_59099 | JGI IMG/M metagenome (GOLD analysis project Ga0065712, IMG submission 59099) | Miscanthus rhizosphere microbial communities from Kellogg Biological Station, MSU, sample Rhizosphere Soil Replicate 1: eDNA_1 v3... | ecosystem: Host-associated > Plants > Roots >...
CGATACTGACACGGATCACCTCCATGGCCACTGCGAGCCGACGAATCACGCGCAAGCAATTACGCCAGCCGGACAAGTTTCAAGTTGTCTCCGATCAGGCGCTGGAGTATTTCGCAGCGCACAAGATACTGGTCTTTGCAGCAGCCGGCGCGGTCGTCCTTTTCGCACTGGCATTCTGGGGCTGGCAATCCTTCAAGGAACGGCAAAACGTCGCTGCCTCGCACGAGTTTACACGAGCACTCTCATTGTATCAGGCAGATAAGTACGGCGAGGCCATTCCGGCTTTCGAGAAGGTACAAACTTACCGCTGGTCGCGCTACGCCGTACTCGCGCATCTTTATCTCGCCAATAGTTATCTCGCGACCAACCAGCTCGATAAGGCATTGAATGCTGCTGAAAGATCGGTGGTCGCCACCAAACCAGAAAGCCTTTATCGTCAGATCGCTCTGGTCACGCTGGGCGAGACTGAAGAGCAAATGAAACGATGTAAACCCGCCATCGAGCATTTCACCGAGGCGCAAAAAATCCCCAGAGCACTGGACTCGCGCGCGACCCTAGGAAAGGCGCGTTGCGCCGAGGCGCTTGGCGACTCTCAAACAGCGCTTCAAGCGTACAAGGACTACCTCAAAGACAACCCCGGGTCGCCACTTGCCGTGAAAGTAGCCGCCCTAGAGGCGAAAACCGCCTCGCCAACTACTACCAAGTAATTCCCGCGTTTCCTGGCATCCAAACTTAAGCGTCACCTCAGCGGGTGGGGTCCGGAAACGTTGCCCCCGTTAGGAATGACAAAACGTCTGATAAGATATATTATGTCAACTTTTCTTCCATTACGCTTTGGGCTCCGCAGAGCCTTGGATTTCGCTTCTCTACTCTGTGCGTGGTAGCCCGGGCATCGAGAATTCATTTGAAAGCCCGGAAGGGTTTCGGAGACATCAAGATTAAAAGTAGCGCCACAGCCACCATTTCTCGAAACCGATCTTCGCCCAATAGATCATGCGCGACGGTCCCCAAGTCCTTGGATCGGTGACGCCATACGGTGGCCATCCGGTCGGATACGTGGTTCGATTGGCGGCGGCGCGTCCAGCGCCGAATGCCAGCAGTCATATCGTATGAAGCCATAAATCGACCGGTCTTCCTTTGCCGGTCATTTCAACAGCCAGGTTGTGAGCCAGGACATCGGCTTCCTGGTGCGCCACACCGCCAGCTTTGGACGCCGGCATGTCCGCACAGTCACCGATCGCATAGACGTTCTCCCATTTCGTTTGCAACGTTTCGTAATCGACCCTGATGCCTGTTTCGGTATCCGCTAAACCGGAATCGAGAAGCACTTGCGCCGGGCGATGCGGCGGAACCATGACCAACAGGTCATACGGTATGTTGTACTTGTAGAGTCCCTGGACCAGCTTGCGTTCGGGATCGATGGAGCGCACGACGAAGTCATAGTTTTGCTTGATGCCGCGGTGCTTGCTCTCGGAGTCCATCCACACGACCGGATCATGCGCCTCGCCGGTCGGTTCAGGGTCGCGGGTGAAATATTCGATCTGAACCCGATCGCGAATGCCTTTTTGACGAAAATAGCCGTCGAGCATCCATTGAGCCTCATAGGGTGCGGGTGGGCAGCGATACGGACCGAGCGGCACGCCGACGATTACCCTGCCGCCGCGAAAATTTGCCAGAGCTTCACGCAAACGCAGCGCTGATTCCATTTCCCACGGATGTAGCGACGACTCAGTAAAACCAGGAACCAAATCGGGCCGGGTTTGTAGCCCGAGGGAAACAATCAAGTAATCGTAAGAAATTTTTTCGTTCTGCAGCGAAACTTCCTGGCGCGCCGGATTGATGCCAAGAATCTCCGACTGAATCACTTTTACATTCCGTTTTTCCAAATTCTTGAGGCTTCGGCTGATTTCACGTGGTTGACGTTCGCCGAGCATCAGGAAGAGAAACGCCGGCATAAAGATATGCTCGGCGCGACGATCGACCAGGATAACGTCGTGATCTCCACCCAGCTTTCTGCCCAGGTGAGTTGCCGCAACGACCCCGCCACAACCGCCGCCGAGAATGACAATCCTTTTTCGTTTGGAAGACGAAGCCATGTTGTTTGCTCGCGAGATGCGGAGGGTGAGTTATTTTCTTGCGCCGAAACGCTCTTGTGAGCGCAGAGCCAAACCGCGCAAGTTACGCAGCCGCTGTTCGCGCCACAACTCTTGTTCCCATTTGCCGTCGAGCGTGAGTTCTTTGCCAAACCCCGAAGAGGCCCGCAAGAACCAGATAATCAGCCGGTCCGAAAGATCTTTAAGCCATTCCATACATCATCGTTAGATGATCGGGCGCCTGGCGCGCCACCTTCCAAATTTTGTGTTTGAATCGTCAGCGCAGGAATGTATCTTCCTGCCGAAGTGTGTCCTGAGCAGCAATGAGCGCCTGTGGCGTTGGCCCCGCTTCACCGATCAGTCCGACTTGCCGCAGAAATTGACCGATTTGCGCGTGATCGCGCGGGCTTACCGGTGCATACGGGCGGCATGGATTTCCGATATCGACCCCGAAATGCCTCATCGCGGACTTCATGACAGGAGGCAGACCGTAGGCGGCCCATTTCCCGGGAAACAATGCATAGCAACGGGCCCAGAATCGTGCGGTTTCTAAATCCCCTGCCCGAAATGCTTTGACGATTTGTGCGCCGATTCGCGTGCCGGGCGGCGGCATCGTCGCTCCCGAGCCGCCGAGCATCAGAGTCACGAGTAACGGTTGCATTGTAGTGAAATAATGGCCGCGTCCTGCTAAGTCTATTTGCTCAATTAGTCTCGAGATCTTGGTGATGTCTCTCGAGCTTTCCTTAAAATAGCGGATATTATCGATCTCGCTGATTTTCACGAATGCATCCTGCGGCGGATCGGCACCTGGCCCCGGATTGTGATAGCAAGTGACCGGCAACGGACTTGCCGAAGCAACCTGCGTATAGAATTCCATCAACTCCGCAATGGTCGGCTGCCCGCCCCAAGGCCGGAGCGGCATCAGCACCTGAACGAGGTCCCCGCCGACCTTCGCGGAATATTCCGCTAAGTCGATGACCTCCCTCGGCGATGGGCTCGAGCAACCGAGAATGACCGGCACTCGTTTACCGACCATATCGGTGGCGACTTTCAAAAGCTCCTTGCGTTCATCGCGCGACAGCATTGTGTACTCGGCCGCTTCCACGGCGGCGATCGTCACCGCGTCGCAATCGGTGACGAGAAAATCAATTTCTTTTTCGAGCGCCTTGTAGTTCACCCGATCGTTATCATCGAACGGGGTCAAGCAAGCGCCGATAATCCCTTTGATCGGCTTGGTGAGCGGCATGATTAATGAAGGACTTCCGCGACAATGCGCGCGTGACCAGCGTCGCTCCCTTTGACGCGTAACGGCAGCGCGAGAATGCGCGTTTGCTTGCCCACGATGCTGCCCAGGTTGGTCACATTCTCGGCGATCAGCACATTATTGCCGAGGAGGGTTCGGTGTACCGGAAAATCAAACCCCTTCGGCCTAAGCGGCGTGGGCAAATCGACCGTGATGCAATCGATGCCGAACATTTTGATTCCTCTCTTTACCATCCATTCCGCAGCATCCACCGAAAGATAAGGATGAAGATTGTAGTCCGGACTATCGAATTTCTCGTCCCATCCGGTATGCAGCATGAGAATGTCGCCGCGCTTGACTTCGACACCGGAAGACTCCAAGTCTTTGGCCGTCACCTCTTCCCCACCGTTCTTTTGGACACTGATGACCGCGCCGTTTCCGGTGAAAGATTCGAGCGGAAGCTCGTCAATGGATTTGCCGTTCGGAACGATGTGAACCGGCGCATCGACGTGCGTGCCCGCATGACACGGCAGCGAGAGCTCGGTTACGTTCAAAGGATGCCCCTTTTCCAGGCTCAAGAATTTTTGCACGTGCACATCCGGTAAGATCGGAATTTTCGGCATGCCGTCATAAATCACCCGTGAGAGATCGATCATTTCCATAGTCATGCTCCTAGAAAAACTATTTGCCGTTGCGCCAGCGTGTGTACAGAGGGTCCTGGTCGACATAGGCCCGTTTGATGCCGTCGAAAGCCAACCAGAACTGGTCCAGGGTTTTCTGCACCGACGCGCGCACCATCGCCTGTTGCGGCTCACTGACTGCATAGCGTTCAACCGCAAGCGGTCCGACCTTCATGTGCTCTTCGTCGACACCCATGTGGAGTGTCCAATAGCGAATGTCTTCCGATTCGCGATCGAAGCCGTAGTGCTTGGTCAAGCCGTTGACCACGCGCGTCATTCGCTCGTTGGCCGTTCCTTCGAGACAAAAACCCTGGCAGGCGTAGAGCTCGAGCCAGCTGCGCTGATACATGAGTAGCTCACGCCAGTCGAGAAATGCCCCGGTCTCCGGTAGTGGTTCGACAGCATCGAGTTCCTCCCTGGTGTAGCCGCACGCTTTCGCAAAACGGATGAACAAACCCTTATGACTATCGGTTCCGGTGATTTCTCCGGTCCCTTCTTCAACGACATTCTCGATCCACATCTTCTCGAGCTCCGGATCGTCCGGGCAGCGACTCAACATTGCCGCAATCGGCTTTGGAAAAGGTTTGGGAAAAAATAGATAGAATTGCCCGACAAATCCTTTGAGCTGATCTCGGTTGAGTTTTCCATCTTCGATCATACCGATGATCGGATGGTCTTTGGAGTGCTTGCTGCGCACCATCCGCTGGATTTCGCTAACGAATTCCTTGCTCGATATCACCATCTCACCGTCCGTCCTTTCGCCTTCGCTCGCGCGGAAAAGCGCTGCCGGTGCATCTGTCGGACCAGATTTGTCTTATCAGTTCACCCTCGTTGAGTCCAGTTCATGGGCCGCGAGATCCGTATCATTAACTCTCGGCCGAAACTCTCGGCCGAACACGCGCGGGCACTTTCCGAGATCCTAGCTCGAGCGGCGATTGGATCTTTTGAGATACATACTGATTCCAAAATCGTACACATTGTCCCGTGTGAAGAGCTCCTCCTTGCCATTGTACCGGACCGTGATCAAGTGCGGCGACCACGAGATAGAAAATTCCCGGGCCAATTTCTTATCCAAATAATCGCCGAGAACACGCAGCACGAAGGACAAGTCGCGAACATCTGTCGGATTGCCGATTCGCCGTTCCGCCTGACGCTGAAAATTTGAGATCAGGATTTCGGAGCGACTGAAGTGAAGTCGAGTTGAGGCGGTTTGCTCGGCCTTGGGCCGCCGAAAGGTTTTTGTGAGCCATTGGTTAAAAAACGTCTTGCTGGATGGAACGCTTCGCGGTGGGTCGAAGTCATGCCGCGTGACGACATAATCGTCGCCAGCCGTGATCAGATCAAAGGAGTCACAGCTGATGGAAACCAGGTTCTGACCGATGACCCTGAGCGCTTGCGAATGTGAGAGAGTGATGGCTGCCATCGTTTCATATGCAGGCCGTACATCGGTGCAAATTCGAATCGAGCCAGGCTATTTTTGGCGGCGAGGAAAGGCTTGTCAAATCGACAGCTGCGGGTCGTAAAGCCGGCTGGAGCTAATTTCCGCGCCGCGGTTCTTGTGTTTGACCACGCCTCTCGTAGAGCTCGAGAAAGAATTTATAGAATGAAGTCACTGGACGGTCCTCTGTTTCCTGACCTCCTGATTTGTCTCGGTACTGAAGCGTTATAGAGATAGGCCTTTTCTGAAGTTCCAGCAGTTCGACTTCTTTGGAGTCGAGATAGGCGCCAACTGTACGAAGAACGTTGGAAAGCTCACGAAATTGCGTGAGCTGCCCGGCTTTGTTACGGCGCGCCCGGCCCTCCGCTGAGAGCCTTTCAATCTCCGCCGGGGAGATCGTCAAGGATTCAGCGCGAGTGCCATAAGGCGCTCCATGAAACCAATTTTGAATGCGCGAGCTGAACGAAGCCGTGTGCTCATGAAGATCCTGAATGAAGTAGCCGGAACCCACATGCTTCAACTCGAAATCAACGATATTTCTGCCCGTGAGCATTTGCCCGATCGCTCTGAGCTCTTCAACGTAGCGCGTTGAATCCGCCATGGTTGGCCCCCTTTTCGCCATAGTTTAAACACCTTATGGGGCCAGATGACAAGTTATTTATATGCCGAAGACTTAGCGCTTCCTGCTTCCTTGAGCTCTGAATCGGCTAAGGCGCAGAAGCGATTGAAGTGAAATTGGGGGGGTGAATTATTCCCGGAAGCGGAAATCGAAAAAGTCGGGTGCAGTCGCGATCGTTTGTGATGGTAGCTATGGCGGCGGGAACGACTTGATTGTAGCGGCGGCTGAAGATCCCAGCGGATTTACCGGGTAGATCAACACTTTACCAAGACCCTGGCGCGTACTAAGCCAGTCTGCAAATTTTACAGTTGCCGCTGCTACAATAGGAATCTACAACAGTAAAGGCTCTGGCAGCATGGTTAGTTACCGGTGCGCGTGCAGTCGATTCAATGGCGGCTGCCATTGGACACCTTGGCTGATGCCGAAAACTTCATCTTCTTGCGCAAGTCCTGTTCGCAAACGTGTTTGGCTTTCTCTCAAGTCTCTGAGTGAACGATCATGTGGTTCAAAAACCCGCGGGTGTGTTTGCCGAAAAATCCAATATGCGCCGCCAAATATGAACGCAAGCATGCCGAAACAAATCCAGAATCCCCAAAGCCAAATCGGATACCAGCGCAATTGCGATTCAGCATTACCAACGCTTTTCTCCATATCGCTACTTTTGCTTTCGAGCTCCCGGATCCTCTGATCCCTCTTAACCAGTTCTTGTTCCAGAGCTCTAGTTTCTCTGTAAGTGCTGAGCGGCAGTTTAAGTTTCTGGCCTATTTGGAGATTGCTCTCTACAATTCCCGGATTTTGTTTTTTAATTTCCTCTTTCGGAATCTCCAATGTCGACGCAATAATGTCGAGACTGTCCCCCGCTCGTACCGTCCATGGGCTCTCGGCGGCTGCTGAAATCCGCGCAGTAAGAACACAGCAGATCAAGGCAACCAACAAAGATATCCGTTTCATGACTACCTCCTTTCTCACAGCCAAAAACGTGCGTGTGAGCGGCGCACAAGAAAAAAGATAACAGGCGCGTATAGCGTGTCGCTAGGGGGGTCACGCGCGTACTGAAAATATGTTCAGAAAACGTATCACTTAACAACAAGACGCTACAGAGGAATGTTTGCCTCGAGGCTTTAGCGGAGATCTGGAGTTGTCGAATTGGATCCCAAAGCGGACCGGGGCCATGACTTTTTGCATCAATCCAAAACCCATCTCGAAACACTCATTCAAAATGGGTAATCTTTGCTTCAGGAAGAAGGGAGGCTCGGACCAAATGGCGCAACAAGACACAATAAAAAACCGGGAACGGTTTCAAATAGCGTTGCAGGACGCTGCATCAAAGCAGGCGATCCCGCTTGATGGACTCACTTGGCGCGATATTCCAAATCGTGACGCATCCGACCTGATAGTCGAAGCCGGCGGCAAGAAGCGCGTTTTCACAATCACCAACAGCGATATGATTAATGATGTCGAAGGGCAGATCGATCAGATTCTCAACGTTGCAATCGATGTAGAGTAGACAGACCACGTGTTGCGATGAGGAAGAGACGTAGCTACGAATTCCAAAAGGCGAACGCGCCGGCGACCTGCTCAACATTACGCTACCGAATCAGCTACTTCTTGGATACTGGTAGAACTGACAGTTTTAAGAGTTTGGTAGTCGGATTTTCCTACGCTGCTTTTACTCCGTTCTACCCCGCCTAGATCAGTTGCACCTCATAGTGTTTTTCATTTTTTGTTTCCCATGTATAAGGGTTTAGATTATGCCAAGAGAATGTGGGCCATTTCATTTCGCTCTTTATCTCAGTGCGAACCTATTTTTGGAGTATTTGAAAAAGCGATTTGCAACGTGCAAACGGTTGGAGCCGGGACAATCGATCCTGCCCTGGGGTTTCGAGCAGTTAGAGCTTTGGGTTGGATGCCTCAGCTATGTGGACCGAGACGCGGTAAAGCTTCTCGAGATGGTGAAGAAAGGCGACCTTGAGGGGCTAGTGGTGAAACGGAAGGACCGGAAATATAGCCAGCAGACGCTTTGGTACAAAGTCTTGAATCTCAGTTAGACACAGAAAGCTGGCATGCAGAAATTTTTTCAACGGCAGGAAATAGCGAAGGTCTCGATTCAATCCGCCTTCGTTGATTTTGCCAGAAAGCGCTTAATTACTGCGTCGAGTTCTTTAAGGCTAGTCGGCTTCTGAATGTAATGACTAATACCTGCGTGCCGTAACATTTCTCTCTGAGGGTTTGATCCAGATTCTGCGCTCCATCCGATAATAGGAACATGCTTCGTCTGGGATAATTTGCGCAATTCCCTCACCACGTCCAAGCCGCTTATATCCGGCAACCGGATGTCTAATAAAATTAAATGGGGATTTCCGCTTTTCGCGGCTTGGATGGCCGCCTTGCCGCTTCCCGCTTGGAGCACTTGGTAGCCACGGCCACCGAGGTAAACGGCTACTAGTTTTCGGAGATCTTCAAAATCTTCAACGATCAGGACTCGTCGAGCAAGAGAATCCGATTGCAACGTATTGTTCTGCGCAAAAGATTCCCCCGCCGGAACCCATGACGCCTCCCTATAACGTAAGCGATACTACACTCACCATTAGCGCGGCATAGGCTAGCCAGAAGGCGAAAAACGGCCAGTTAAAGTTAGCTAAATGTCGCATAGCGTCGATTTCAGACGCACACGTAATGCCACGACTAAATCGAGAACTTCTGGTTCATTTCGCGGAATTAGGCTAACGTCATGGCAGGAGTCCCGGTGAAGGAAAAAACTGCATCATGACATAGTGGCAGCGATTACAGTCATGCGGAAGCTTAGGCACAAATGGGCATAACATTGACACAGGAAGCGAGCAAATATACTGTAACTAGTTGATTTACATGTGCCCCCGTAGCTCAGGTGGATAGAGCACAGGATTCCTAATCCTGGGGCCGTGAGTTCGAGTCTCGCCGGGGGCAATTACTTTTCAAGCACTTAGATCCTATCTGACCAACCTTTAAGGCGAACTGTTTAACAAACGTTTAACATGACGCGACTCCGCCATACCAAACGGAAGAAAGAAAAAACGAAAAAGCCCGCGACAGAGGAGCGCGTCCAGCAAACCGACTACGGTCCCGTCATTGTGGTGCACGACTGCAAATACAAAGGTCGAGTAGGCTATTACGACGATGATGATGACGACGATCACAATCGCGCCATCGTATATTTCGGCACTCCTTTCCAGTCAGGCTACGTCGTCATTGCGCGAAGCTGGCTCAGAAAAACAGCCGTGACTCCGCTCGCTCTGGAGAAGTGGAAGCGCGAGAATCCAGAGCTCGCGAAACAGTGCGGCGTGCCCTAACTCCCAAACACAGTTGCATGAAATACCTACCCCTAATTCTCAGCCTCACGCTTACCGCCTGCGGCGTCCCCGCTATGGTCAAAACCGGAACGACTCAACAAGAATCCGCCAAGGATGAATTTGAGTGCCTCCGCGCTTCCCAATGGACACAGTCCTGGTCTTTATTCGGCATCGGAAATTCTCAGGTGAGGCACGACTCAGACATCTACCGTTCCTGCATGGAAGCACGGGGATACGTGATAAAATAAATTCGACTGTTTTGCGCACCGTGGCGGCGCGTGAGAGCGAAAAGAATCGTCTGGAGATCCCGGACCATGCGCTGGACTTCCACACTAAGCGGGGCCGGAAAATGGGCCACGTCATCGCGGCTGCCGGATGGGATCATTGGGCCGAGGTCGGCTGCAAACTGACCAACGAAGTGAACGGGCTCAACATCTACCGGGACCGCGCGCTGGTCGCTCAGGAAAAAGCACGGACGATTGAAAGAGAAGCCCGAGATCGATCGGCGTGCAGCGAAGAAACGTGAGCGGGATTCAATCGATCTCTTCGAGAACGGAAGGAAATAACGGGACCCCGGTTTCTCTCTTGTTTTAGGCGTCCTTCACCGCAAACAGATCCTTAAGCCGATTCTCCGCAACGTGAGGCCAAAGCAATACGATTCGGAGAACTGTTGTCATGCAACTTTCCACTACACTGCTCTGATCAGCGGTTTCATAAACTTCTTCTGACACACCGGTAAAAGAAAAGTCTTCATCAGCCACACCGAAGATCACCCCGGCCGCCGTCCTTCGTATTGGACATCGCCATTAGGCCGCGGACTAGCTCATATTTTTTTTCACGGTTCTCCTTCGTCCATGCAAAGCCCGCCTTGTAATCCAGGTTGGATCCTTCCGACCTGCGTGCAACGAGGCTTCGGATATCGTCGTCATTCAGCATATAAACATTATCGGCCCCGCTCTTCGCCCGCGCGGGCCGCTCTCTCTTCTCCTTCTGTTTTCTGACCAGCTCGTCCCAGACTGTCCACAGCTGCGGGATCATCACCGGATCGATCTTCTTTAGCGCTCCATCACGATCCTGCGAAACAGCCGATTTTCGGCGCTTAATTTTCGGTTCATCTCAGCCCCCCTACCGTTCTGCGGTGCTCTGACCCTCACATTATGCGCTTTTCGATAAAAAATAAATTTTTGGGCGCTTGTTTGTGAGCATCCGTAAGCTATCGCAGGCAACCGGAAGGTCCTCGATGCAATCGAGGTTCAGCCATGTATCCGGTTAACACATATTCGAGCAGTCTCAGAATCTTGCTCCTTGAAGGTTGCCTTACAATATCTCAAAACCGAAAAAATTCTTTCTCTGGAAAAGAGGGATTAGCACTATGCGTCACTTCGAACTGAAAATTAGAATCCTGGAAACTTATGGTTCGCAGGTCGAAGCCTCCAAGGAATTGGAGATTCGAGAACCGCGATTGTCACAAATCATCCGGGGTCATGTGGATCCGACCTCAGACAAGCGCGCGAAGTTGATTGCCCGCTTCGGCGCGGGAGCTCTGCGGCCTACACAGAAGCGTAAGGCGGCCGAGGCGAATCAAGCTCAGTAATCGGGGCAGCTCGAAAGTGGACGAGCCCGACATCATCGAAGTGATCGGCGCACGCGTGGAGCTACGCCATGCCGGCAGAAACACGTTGCGCTCTGTCCATTCCACCAGGAGAAAACTCCATCATTCACCGTGAGTGAATCCCGTCAGACTTACCATTGCTTCGGCTTTGAAGCTGGTGGCGACGTGATCGACTTCTTTCGCCAACTCGACGGACTCACCTTCAAAGAAGCCTGTGCGGTTCTCGGGATCACGAGGGGCACCAGACCTAGCGCAATCATCACGTCTGCCAGACGTCGGGCCGGGGAGCTTGCCCGCGCTTGGGCCAACGATCAACGAGCGAAACTCAACTCGATGATCGCGGAGTGGTTTGAATTGCGGGACGCCGCTAACGAGGTTGGCTTATTCGATCTCGCGGAAATTTTGGCTCGGGAACTCGCGATGCTCCACGAATTTTATGAATCACTGGCGACGGCGCGGGGAGTCGGGGATCTCCTCGCTGTGCGCGAGGCGATCGAGGGGATCACCGTCGCAGCGGAGGACACTTTATGATCACGGATTCCTTGGCGCAGCTCGAAAACATTGAAACTCTCGCACGTTTTCGCTTGAATGGTTGCCTGCTCTCCGGCAATGCGCATTCTCTATTACTTCCAAACAGCCCTTGTAACACTGTGACAGCACCTTTAGTCCGTATAATCGCTTCAAATACCAAGCTTGAACCGTGAGGAGCGAAGCGGTATTAGGCAACATCGAGCCGGATCAACGTGAAACTGCGATCGCACAATCGGTTGTCAAAGCGCCCGGCGGAATCAAAAAGCCACCCGATTCCCAGACTCTCCGTTGTCCTGCGATTTTTGAACGCGGATATTTGGCGCTTGGAGGCGCATAAACTCACACGAAAACAATCGTTCTGGCTGAAGCAGCTCAGAATTTTACTATTGACGCTGCGGCGTTTTAACCTCGACAAATGTGAATTACGAGCTTCGGCTTTAACTTTTTACTCCCTGCTATCGATTGTGCCGGTCGTCGCGATGGCCTTCGCGGTCGCCAAAGGATTTGGCATTGAAAAGATGCTCGGCGATCAACTCATGGCCAAGTTGGAGGGCCAACAAGAGGTCGCGGAGAGAATCATCGGTTTTGCGCAGTCCCTATTGGAGAACACGAAAGGTGGCGCCCTTGCCGGGGTCGGCATCGTCGTATTGTTTTGGACAATTATTAAAGTCCTCGGGAATATCGAAAGCTCTTTCAATGACATTTGGGGTGTAAAGACTCCGAGGGCGCTCGGTCGCAAGCTTGCCGACTACCTTTCGGTGATGTTGATCTGTCCAGTGTTGATCATCCTCGCCGGCAGCATCACGGTGCTGCTCACGACCAGGATCACATCGATGCTGGAGCAACTTTCTTTTCTGGGATATCTCGCAAACCTTCTGATCGCCTTTCTTAAACTATTGCCCTACGGCGTAATCTGGCTCGTGTTCACGTTTATCTATGTCTTTATGCCGAATACCAAAGTAGAGATGAAATCGGCTCTCTGGGGAGGAATCCTTGCAGGAACGGTCTATCAACTCGTTCAACTGGCCTACATCAAATTCCAGATCGGGGTCTCTAACTATGGCGCGATTTACGGCAGCTTTGCTGCACTGCCCCTATTTTTGGCGTGGCTTCAACTGAGTTGGCTGATTGTCCTTTTGGGGGCCGAAGCGTCGTTCGCCCATCAAAATGTCGCTACCTATGAATTTGAGCAGGATTGTCTAACCGTGAATCCCAGATTCAAAAGAATGACTGCGCTCGCAGTTATGGCGCTCTGCATCAAAAACTTTGCCCAAGCGCAAAACCCATCTACCGACCGCGAGATTGCCCGGAAACTCGAGGTACCTATCCGCTTGGTTCGTTCGGTTCTTTCAGATTTGAAGGAGGCGCGACTTCTTTCCGAGGTGTGCGGCGAACATCCGGATGATATCTCTTATCAGCCGGCCTGCGACATTCAGGGGCTTACAGTAGCCGAGGTCAACAACCGCTTGGATACACAAGGCCTTGGCGCAGTGCCGATCGCGGAATCTCCGGATGTCGAAAAGCTGCGCGAAACACTGAAGCGATTTCAGGAAATGAACGAGCAATCGTCCGCCAATTTGCAGCTCCGCGACCTCTAATGGCCTGGCTGCGCGCCCGGAAATCAGTGCATGCACGTTTAGCGCGAACCACTTAACCTCAAACCGGCCAAATGCATGGGATCGCCCCGCCGGAAGTCCCTCGCTTAGAAAAAGAACGGACTCGCGTACCCTATTCGCGCTGAACTTCACCTAATGGCTCCAGAATGGGTTCTCGATGAGCGCTGTGAGCAATCGCGAATCGCGCGGGGTTGTCAGTCAATCAGTCGGAAACGGAGTGCGGTTTATCGGCTTTCGCTGCCGCGACGAGATTCTCTAGCTTGAGATCCGTCGAAGCTGAAATATCGGCCTTCAACACCCGCTGCATCAGCAGCAGCGCTGAGCGAGTGCGTTCGTCGGACTCGGAAGCGACGCAGTCAGACGGAATATAAATCTGAAAATCACGCATGTAAGCGTCGTTCGCGCTGAACAGTACGCAAATATCCGCGGCCATTCCGGTCAGGATAACGGTAGAGGCGCCGAGGTACTCGAGAAGAATTTCCAGGTTGGTCTGAAAAAATGCCGAGTGCTTGGGTTTGAGAACAAAATAGTCGTCGTCTTCGGGCTTAAGTTGAATCACGATTTCCCGGCCGCGCGCATCTTCTCGCGAACAATGTTCAACCAGTTTCGGGAAATCGGAGCGCCACCGGCCGAAATTGTCGTTCGCATAGATCACCGGAATCCCCTGCTCCTTGGCCCGGCGCTTCAACGCCGCCAATGCCGCCGCCATCTTCAACGCGGATGGCAAAAGCGCTTCCCCGCCCTCGAACTCCAAATCATTGATTACATCGATCAGCAGAAGCGCCGCAGCGCTATTGTCAGGCGCATGATGCAGGCGGTCCGGATTTCTTCTCGTCTGGTTCATGAGTCAAGACCAATCTAGGTCAGGTGCTCAACCATGCTCGACTGCGTAGCTCGTATCTAAGAACTATGGAAGATCCCGGTTGTCTTATCTAGCGCTGGTTTCTTAAGTGTTCCTCGGTCGCATTTCACCGCGGTGGAGCGGTCCCGCTCGCACATAAGACGTGCAGCCATTTTGCTTTCTTGTGGGTTCTGCTATGACTTAACATCAATCTTTCACATGGGTTTTGGATGAAGGTTTTTCGGTTGGCGCGCTGGCAAAGGTTATCCAGCTTCGTGCTGCTACTGTTGGTGTGGTACGGATGCGGCTCAGCCGCGGCACCGCTTTCGATCGAGATGTACAATCCGGAGACGAATCAGACGCTTACCTGCGCTGCGCGGGGTCAATTGGCGCAAGCGGATCCTGCTGTCCTCGCCACGGCGGTAGAAAGCTGCGCGAAGCAACTCGAGGCGCGCGGCTTCGTCCGAGCAAACTGATTCGCTGGCGCAATCTTGACATTCTTTATCTCGGCGCTTAACTTTGACCTTCAAGGTCTACCAGGAGGAGTTCGATGGCCAAAAATTTTCAAGAGATCATGGCCGAGGCCCGTAAACAAGTGCCGGAGGTATCCGCGCAACAGGTAAACGAATTGCTCAAGAACAACGGCAAGTCGCCGATTTTACTCGATGTTCGCGAAAGCGACGAGTGGCGCCAGGGGCACCTCGAAGGAGCTTTGCCGCTGCCGCGAGGATTTCTCGAAATCAAAGTAGAATCGGTGATTCCTGATAAAAACTCACCGGTAGTTGCCTATTGCGCCGGAGGAGTGCGGTCATTGCTAGCGGCAAAAGTTATGAAAGAGATGGGTTATCAGAACGTCTCTTCCATGGCCGGCGGATATGGAGCCTGGAAAAATGGTGGTTTCAAATGGGTTCAGGATTTTCAATATACCCCGGAACAGTTGATCCGCTATAGCCGCCACTTTCTTTTGCCCGAAGTTGGTGAAGATGGGCAGGCGAAGCTACTGCAGGCAAAGGTATTGATGGTCGGAGCTGGTGGGTTGGGCTCACCGGCAGCTTATTATTTGGCAGCTGCCGGGGTCGGGACTTTGGGCATCATCGATAACGATGTAGTGGACATTTCCAATTTGCAGCGGCAGATTCTGCACGCCAACGATCGCGTGGGCATGCCGAAAGTGGAATCAGCCAAAAAAACCCTCGAGGCGCTTAATCCGGACGTCAAGGTGGTTCCTTATCAGGCCAAGCTGACCTCCGAAAACATCATGGAGATCATCAAAGATTACGATTTCGTCGTCGACGGCTGCGACAATTTTCCGACGCGCTACCTCGTCAACGACGCCTGTGTGCTGACGAAAAAACCCAACGTGCATGGCAGTATTTTTCAATTCGAAGGCCAGGCGACGGTGTTCTATCCCGGCAAAGGACCCTGCTATCGCTGCCTGTACCCGGAACCGCCTCCCGCGGAGCTGGCGCCGAGTTGCGCGGAAGCGGGAGTTCTGGGCGTGCTGCCCGGGCTGATCGGCGTGATCGAGGCGCTGGAAGCGATCAAGCTGATTCTAGGCAAAGGAGACAGTCTCATCGGTCGGTTGCTCTGCTTCAATACGCTTACGATGGAGATCAATACGCTAAAACTGCGTCGCGATCCCAATTGTCCGATGTGCGGCGATCACCCGACGATTCATCAGCTGATCGACTACGAAGAGTTTTGCAGCTTGCGCCATTAGGAATTCGCAAAAAAGTTTTGTGCAAAGGGCGCCTCATGGCCGCCCTTTGTTTTTTAGAGGCCCTCTGCGCTCTTGACGTTTAGCAGAAGACTGTTTTGCCGGTCCTAGAAACCCAACTTCTTTCTTCAATGATAAAACTTCGCTCGATGTGAGCGGGCGAATCTCGCCTTGCGACAAAGCGCCTAAAGAAATTGGGCCGACACGAATTCTAATTAATTTCTCGACAAAGTAGCCGAGGGCTTCGAATATTCGCCGCACTTCACGCTTTCGCCCCTCCTGTACTTCAATTTCCACCCAGGCGTTTTTCTTGAGCCTCTCTATGACTCTGGCGCGCGCCGGCGCGGCGATCCCATCTTCGAGACGAATTCCTTTTCTTAATTGAGCGAGATCTTCCTGGGTGGGACATGCGCTCAATTTCGCGTGATAGAGCTTCTTGACGCCAAAACGCGGATGAGCCAAGCGCAGCGCCAGGTCGCCATCATTGGTCAAAAGTAAGAGCCCGGTTGTATTATAGTCGAGCCGCCCGACGGGAAAGACGCGGCGCTTCTCGCCGAGTACGGCCAAATAAGGCGTCAAATCAGGGCGGTTTTCCGGATCGTTCAGTGTGGTAATGACGCCAGGCGGCTTGTGAAGAGCGTAATAAAGCTTAGCTGCGGGGGGCTTGATCCGTTTTCCGTCGACTTTAATACTGTCCGAACTGGGGTTCGCCTGTGAGCCGAGCTTGCGGACTACCGTTCCATTAACCGAAACGCGCCCTTCGACAATCCAACGCTCAGCCTCGCGGCGGGACGCCAGGCCCGCTCGAGCGATGATTTTTTGCAAACGTTCCATAGCAGAGCGGCATCAGCTCTCCTCGGCTTGATCGATGGCGATGGTCGCACCGGGAATTTCCGGCAGCGAGATTTCTTCCATCTCCTTGAGCGGAGGTAATCCGGACAGGTCCTTGAGATTGAATAGTTGCAAAAACTCCGGTGTGGTGGCGTACAGAAAAGGTCGACCGGGAACATCTTTGCGTCCAACCGCCCGAATCAAACTACGCTCAAGTAACGTGGTAATCACGCCATCGACATCGACGCCGCGGATCGCTTCGATCTCCGCTTTCGTGATCGGCTGGCGGTAGGCGACGATCGCGAGCGTTTCTAGGGTCGCTTTGCCCATCCGGGCGGGACGGCCGCCAAGAAATTTCTTTACCCAGTCAGCATTGTCTTTGGGCGTGCGCAACTGGTAGCCACCGGCCACTTCCACCAAGCGCACGCCGCGATTTTGTGTCTCCAGCTCAGTTTGAAATTCGGCTAAGATTTCTTGGATCAGTTTACGGTCAATTCCGTCGATGCCGTCAGCCAATCGCTGCGCCGACTGCGGCGCGTCAGCAACAAACAACAAACTCTCCAGGATTGATTTGATTTCTTCACGCTCCATTTTGTTCCTCGTCCAGGGCGACTTGTTCCGCGGCTTCGTCCATTCCCGCCGCAGCTTCAATGAGAATCGGACTGTCCAGTTCTTCTTGAACGATCCGGATCGCCCGCACCTTGACCAGTTCCAACATGGCGAGAAACGTCACTACGATATCCATTCGGGTTCTGACCTGCTCGAAGAGCTCCTCGAAAACCAGACTGCCGCGCTGGTGCAGCTTATCGAGGAGCAATGTCATTTTCTCGCGCACGGTAATCTTCTCGAGCGTGACTTCATGGAAAACATCTTTAGGCAAGCGTTCGATCACCCGTTTCAAGGCGCCGAGCAGCTCAAAAATTGAGATCTCACGAAAACCGCGCGGGCCGACTTCCTCCGTGGAACCGCCGCCCCGGATGAACACGTCCCGAGTCAGAATCTCGCGTTGCTCGAGCACGCTGGCGGCGTCCTTGTAGCGCTGATATTCGAGCAGCCGCCGCACTAGCTCGTCGCGCGGATCGATCCCCTCATCTTCGTCGGGCTCATCGGCTCCCGCGGGCAGCAGCATGCGGGATTTGATGTGAATCAAGGTTGCCGCCATGACAAGAAATTCACCCGCGAGATCGAGATTCAGGCTTTGCATCAGCTCGAGAGCGGCCAGGTATTGTTCGGTGATCGCGGCAATCGGGATGTCGGTAATGCTGACCTCGTTTTTTTTGATCAGATGAAGCAAAAGGTCGAGCGGACCCTCGAAAATTTCCAGCTGGACGTGAGTGCTCACAACCCCAAAGTTCCTCTTACTTCCGTCATAGTCGCTGCGGCTGCTTGCTGTGCGACATCGATTCCCTCCGCCAAAATCCTTTCCACCTCAGCCGGTTTTTTCTCGTAGTGCGCGCGCTTCTCGCGAAAAGGCGCGAGATCGTCGATGACATGCTTGATCATGACTTTCTTACATTCCAGACAGCCGATCCCAGCGGTGCGGCAGCCTACCGAAACTTGTTCGATTTCTTCCGGCGTACAATAAATTTTATGGAGCTGGAACGCCGGGCACTTCTCGGGCTCGCCCGGATCGCTCCGTCTCACCCGCGCCGGGTCAGTCATCATTCGGCTGAGCTTCTGGTCGATTTCCCGCGGCGTATCGGAAAGAAACACCGCGTTGCCGTAGCTTTTGCTCATTTTCCGGCCGTCGAGACCCGGAACCTTCTGGGCCTCCGTCAGCAGCACTTCAGGTTCGGGAAAAATCGGCTGATAAAGCTGATTGAATCGCCGTACGATCTCGCGCGTGAGCTCGACGTGAGGCGCCTGATCTACCCCGACCGGAACTTTGTTCGCTTTGTAGATCGTGATATCGGCCGCTTGTAAAACCGGATAACCGAGAAAACCGTAGGTCGACAAATCCTTGCCGGTCAGCTCTTTGATCTGCTCTTTGTAGGTCGGATTGCGCTCGAGCCAGGGCACCGGCGTGATCATCGAATAAATCAAGTGAAGCTCGGCGTGCTCTTTGACTTGCGACTGGCGGAAGAGCACCGCCCTGGCGGGATCGAGTCCGATACTCAGCCAGTCCATCACCATCTCCAACGTATTTTGCTGAATCCCCTGCGGCGTCGCATAGTCGGTCGTCAGAGCGTGCCAGTCCGCAACAAAAAAATAGCATTGATATTCTTGTTGGAGTCGCAACCAGTTCTCCAGCGCGCCGTGGAAATGTCCCAGATGCAATCGTCCGGTGGGCCGCATCCCGCTCACGATGATTTGCATAAACGTCCGATCTAGTGCGCTCCCAGGTAGAGCCGTAGCAAGAACTCCGTAGGCGGATCAATAATTCGGTCCAAGGTGTGAGTCATCAACAGAACGATCAATATGATAAAGCCGTAGGGTTCGATTTTCGCCAAGGTGATCGATAATGTTCGCGGCAGCAGCCCGACCATCACTCGTCCGCCGTCCAGCGGTGGCAGTGGCAGCAGATTGAAAACCGCAAGAACGATGTTGATCAAAATCCCGCTCTGTGCCATCAGCACGAGTGCTGCCGTATAGTCGGAGAACCTTGAACCCCCGGCTGGTGTGGCTTGATCTCCAAAGCCGGGCGCCAGAAACTTCCATGCGACCGAGCAGACAAAGGCCAAGAGCAAATTCGTCGCGGGACCGGCGGCCGCCACCCAAATCATATCCCGTTTAGGGTTGCGCAGATTGGAAAAGTTCACCGGCACCGGCTTGGCGTAACCGAAAACAAACGGCGCATTAGAAACGATCAATATCAACGGCACGAGGATGGTGCCGAAGAGATCGACATGCGCGAAAGGATTCAGCGTCAAACGACCGAGCCTGGCGGCCGTTGAATCACCAAGCTGATATGCGACCCATCCATGAGCAACTTCGTGAAAGACGACTGCGATCAGAACTGGCAGCGCCCAAATCGCGATTTGGCGGATTGACTCTTCCAATAGTGTCCCGCGGGGAGGCTCCTTGAGTATCAATACGGCAAGGTTAATGAAAACACAAGACAAAAGCAGGAAAATGCAGCATTGGAGCGATGGAGTACTGGAGTATTGGCCGGCCCGGCCACAACCTGTGTGCTCCGCATAATGCCATCACTCCATTGCTCCATCACTTCGGTTACTTTTCCCGCGCCGTCTTTCTCTCGGGTGATGCTCACGGTGCACTTTTTTCAGCCGGGCCCTGTCCACATGGGTATAAATTTGCGTGGTTGAGATATCGGCATGTCCGAGCATCGCCTGCACCGATCGCAAATCCGCGCCGCCCTCGAGTAAGTGAGTTGCGAAGGAATGGCGCAAGGTATGAGGTGTCACGCGCTTCTCGATTCCCGCTGCCAGAGCATAAGTTCGAATGAGCTTCCAGAATCCTTGCCGGGTCAGCGGCTTTCCGGAGCGATTGACAAAAAGGTATGCGCTCGATCTTCTTTTCAACAGGGCGCGCCGGGCGCTCGCTAAATAATCTGTGAGCCGCTCACGGGCCCATCTGCCAAAGGGCACGGCCCTGGTTTTGCCGCCCTTACCTTTCACGATGAGATAGTCGCCTTGAAAATTGACCTGGGCTGTCTGAAGCGTCACCAGTTCGGAGACGCGCAGCCCGCTTGCATAGAGAATCTCGAGCATGGCCCGATCACGGGCGCCGAGCGGTTTCGCGGCATCCGGTTGCGCCAGAAGTTTTCGTACGTCCTCGGTGGAAAGGATTTGCGGCAGCTTGCGCGGCGGCCGCGGCAACGAAAAGCTCGGCAGCAGAGCGGTTTTGATGTGACGTTCGGCTTGAAGAAAAGCCAGTAGCTGTCTGACGGTGACGCCGTGGCGGGCGACAGTTCGTGAACTCAGTCCGCTAGTGCGCAAGCAGCTGATAAACGAGCGGATCTGCGTCGCATCGACTTCGCGCCAGGAAGATATGCCGTGTGATTGAAGATAATTGGCCAGCTTGGCCAAATCGCGGCCGTAGGCTTGGACGGTATTCCACGCCAAGCCCTTCTCGACGATGACCATCGATAGAAACGCGTCAATGGAGGGGCTGAGCGTGTCCTTCGCTTGGCTCATTTGGCCGCGTCAGATTCTGCTGCAGAAATGCTCGTATGGTTTCAACCTGCTCGGGTGCGGTAATTTTGCCGCCGTTCTGGTCGGTGACGTAAAACACATCGGCAACCTGATCGACGTTCGTGGAAATCTTCGCGACGTGAATCGACAATCCAAGCTGGTGCAGGCTGTAAGCGATCGTGAACAGAACGCCGATGCGATCTTCAGTAAAGACTTCGACGATTGTGAAGTCATCGGAAGCGTCGTTGTCAATGTTCACAACGGTTGAAACTTTCGGCGCCCGCTTGACCAGCAATAAAGAAGGTTTGGAAGAGCCCACCAGGGTTGCAACATCGATCTTTCCCTCGAGCACGCCGTTGAGCACGAGACGAAATTTCAGCCATTTTTGTTCGGCCATGACGAGTTCCGGTCGGCCGTGGTGTGAAATCCGGAAAACATCGAGGATGCGTCCATCGCTCGAGGTAAAAATGCGCGCGTTGAGAATATCGAAGCTGAGCGCCGCGAGAACACCGGTGATCGATGCGAACAATCCGGGCCGATCCACATAGCAGATCACCACTGAGCTGCAGTCGCGCTCCGGAAAGTGCTCGATCGCTACCTCCGCCTGCTCGCCGTCGAATCGTTGCATGATCTCGAAATGCGCGACGATATCGTCTTCCGGCGTAGATGAAAAATAACGATCCGGCATGATCTCGAGAAATCTTTCGATCTCCTCCTCGCTATAATCTTTCGAGAGCTGGCGCTTGATCCGGGTTTGCACGCGCCGAATCACCGCTCGAACATCCTGGCGTTGAAATTCCCCCTTTTCCGCTTCTTCTAAGACATTGAGAGTTTTCACGTAAAGTTCACCGAGCAGCGATGCCTTCCAGGGATTCCATACTTCCGGTCCGACGGCTTTGACATCAGCGAAGGTCAGCAAGTAGAGCATTTTCAAATTGCTGACCGTCCCCATGGTTCGGGCGAAATCAAGAATGGTCTTTTCATCCTCCAAATCGCGGCGAAACGCGATCTGAGTCATGAGCAGGTGATGGCGGACGAGAAACTCAACTAGGGCGCCGTCGTCGGCATTCAAGCGCATGCGCCGCGCGATCGCATGGACCATATGTGCGCCGATTTCGGAATGGCCGCCGCCAAAACCCTTACCGATGTCGTGAAACATTAGGCCGAGATACAGAAGCTCGATTTTTTCCACCTCCCGTGCAAGCTGCGTCAGTAGGGGTGAGCTTCCGGCATATTCACCAGCCTTCAATCGTTCGATTTCCTTGATCAAACGCAAAGAATGCTGATCCACGGTATAAATGTGGTAGGCGTCGTGCAGCACCATACAGAGCAGCCTGCCGAATTCAGGAATAAATGCGCCTAGAACTCCAGCCCGATGCATCTCGAGCAGTGTCTCATAAACGGAATCCTTCCATTTGAGGATACTGAAAAACGGCAGATTGGCCGCAGCCGAGCGGCGAAAATCGTCATCGATCAGATCGAGATTCTGCCGCAGCAGTTCGCGCGTTTCATGCGCCAACCCGCAACTATACTTCTGTGCATCGTCGAAGATGCGGATCAAGTTATCGGGATGATTCCGAATGATTTCCGGTTTGGTCACAGTGAGATGAGTTTTCGAGAGGCGAATACCTTCGCGGAGCGTTCGCCCGAACATGTAAGTCGCGCTGAAACCGGGCTTATCGCAGTCGGTGACCCGATGAATAATCAAGGATGACAGCCGATTGATATGTGCCGCGTGCAGATAGTAGCATCGCATGAATACTTCGACGCCGCACAGCGTTCCCTCACCTTCAAACCCCAGCGCCGCGCTGACTTTTTCCTGATGCTCGAAGGTCAATTGATCCTGGTGCTTGCCGGTTGAAAAATGCAGTTCATTGCGCACCCGGAGTAAAAAATCTTGAGACTCTTTCAGTTGCGCGATGTCCCGGGCATCGACGATGCCCGCAAGCGCTAGCCCGTCGAGATCTTTGATTTTGAGCTTGGCGCGCGCGATCCAACGCGCCGTTTGAATGTCGCGAAGGCCGCCTTCACCCTCCTTGACGTCGGGCTCGAGCAAGTAAACCGAGCCGCCGAATTGTTCATGCCGAGCCCGGTTCTCTTCGAGTTTTTCGCGGATAAATCGTTTGAGCCCCTTTTTTACCAGCCGCGACTCGATTCTTTTGTCGAAATCTTGATAAAGCGCATAATCGCCGCACAAAAATCGGCTATCGAGAAGCGATGTTCGCACTTTCATGTCGATCTCAGCAAGGCGCATACATTCGGCGATGCTTCGCGTCGCGTGACCGACTTCGAGGCCTGCATCCCAGAGCGTATAAAGCAGCTTTTCCGTCGTGGCTTCGATAAACGGCGACACTTTCCAGGAATAGAGAAACAAAAGGTCGATATCCGAAAGTGGGTTCAGCTCGCCTCGACCGTAACCGCCCTGGGCCAAGAGCGCGAAGCGCGGATTGGGTGTCGGAAACCGCCGGGCGCACTCGGAGCTTATAATGGTGAAAAGGTGCCGGATCAGATGATCCATGACGGTCGAGCATGCCGAGACCACTTCAAGCCCGCCCGCACCGTCCCGATGACGCTCGAACAGTTCGCGCCGTCCCGCCTCGATATAGCGACGCGCCAACCGCTTTAAATCGGTCTCGGCGTGCACTTCCTCGAGCAATGCCAATGAAATTGCTACCGCGTCCACGGTTCTACTTACAGCGTTTTGGCCATCAGATTGGATTGCGCGTATTTTTGAATGCCCTCGAAAAGCGCGTCCACCATCGTGTCTTGGTAATTTGCGTCAGCCATCGCCCGGCTTTCGTTTTTGTTGGTGATGAAAAACATTTCCACGAGAACGCTGGGCATGCGCGCCCCGACAAGTACGTGAAACAGGGCCTTTTTCACACCGAGGTCTTTCACGTCTCCCATGAATTTACTCATCCCGCTCACCAGCGCGGTTTGCAAGCGATGGGCAAGCGTAATGGAATCCTCAAGCTTCATGTTTTGCATCATGTCGCTCAGAATGAATTGCAAGTCCGAGATGTTTTTTCGCGACGTGGCGTTTTCCCTTGCGGCAAGCCGGATCGCCGCCTCGTCGGTGGTATTGTCCAGGTAATACGTTTCTATTCCCCTCGCATCCGCGTTCGGGCTGGCGTTGACGTGCAATGATATGAACAGATCGGCGTCCTCTGAATTTGCCAGCAGCGTGCGATCTTCCAGCGGGACGAAGCGATCATCCTTTCGAGTGAGCACCACCTCCGTGCCCATTTCGGTCTTGAGCTTCACCGCGAGTTTTTTTGCGATGCTGAGCACAATCTCTTTTTCCGCAATACCGCCGGGCCCTGAAGCCCCGGGATCTTTGCCGCCGTGTCCTGGATCCAACACGACTTTACGCAGCCCATTGGGAACAGCCGTTGGCGCGCCCATGTTGTTTGTGGTTTGTGGCGGTTTGCGAGTAGGAGGCTCCTTGCTTGCACGCCGCCCGCTGTTGTCCGAGCTTCCGGCGTTTCTCTCGCCCGCGACATCGATGATCAACCTGTACGGATCCGCTACGATGAAGGCATTGTGTGCTGTACGGTTTTGCAAATCGAGAACCACGCGAACCACATCTGCGCTGTACTGCCCAATGCGAACCTGACGCACGAGGTCATTGTCGACCCGAATAGGCTGTTTCGAAGCGACGGCGAGGTGAGCGTCGTAGATATCGACATAGATGCGCGGCGCGGCGCCCTTGGCTAAATGGTCTAAAAGCCGCCCCACATCAAACTTCGCTTCCTGAGACAACTCGACCGTGATGCGCGCATAGCCGTCGGATGAGGTGGAACGGACCCCGGTGACGAGAACTTTGCTACGTGTCGCGCGAGAATTCGACGGCGCGCCTTCGCTTGCAGCAGCAATAGCTGGCGCCAAACCGCACGGCAGAAGCAGCAAGACCGTCGCGACGAGCAGCATAACGCCGTCGCCAAACAAAGCGCATTTTGCGGTTTGCTTCACTGAGGTTTCTTTGCCTCTTCGCTCAACTGATGCAGGATATTGAGCGCTTCAATGGGCGTCATGTTCGACGTCTCGAGCGCACCCAAACGCTTACGCAGCCGGTCATCAGGCAAACCGAAGAGAGCCATTTGTGCCGACGCATCACTTCCGGCGGTTTCAAGCTTTACCTGACTCCCTTCGAGTCGAGCGAGAATTTCTTTGGCGCGCTCGATCACTGCCGTCGGCAGCCCCGCCAGACGGGCGACGTGAATACCGTAGCTGTGGCTCGACGCGCCTTCCGCCAGACTGCGCAGAAAAATAATATCACCGCGCCATTCCTTGACCGCAAAATTGTAATTCCTGATGCGCTCCTTGGTTTGCACCAGATCCGTGAGCTCGTGGTAGTGAGTGGCGAAAAGCGTGCGCGGCCGCCACTCCATATCGTGTAGTGCCTCGGCCACCGCCCATGCGATGGAAATCCCGTCGAAGGTGCTGGTACCGCGTCCGACTTCATCGAGCAGGATAAGACTACGCTCGGTGGCGTGGTGGAGAATATTGGCGGTCTCTTTCATTTCCACCATGAAGGTCGACTCCCCCCTTGCGAGGGAGTCCGAAGCGCCGATTCGAGTAAACACGCGATCCACGACGCCGATACGCGCCTCCCCGCACGGCACAAAACTGCCCATTTGGGCGAGAATCACGATGAGGGCGATCTGGCGCATGTAGGTCGACTTGCCCGCCATATTCGGACCGGTGAGCAGCATTATGTGAGATCGGTCGGGATCCATAAAGCAGTCATTGGGCACAAAAGCCCCGCGACCGACGGCTGCTTCGACAACTGGATGGCGTCCTTCACGAATCGACAAGCCGACCCCGGTATCAATCTCGGGCCGGATAAAATGACGCGCTTCAGCGACCTCCGCAAGCGATAGCAGAGCATCCAAGACCGCAAGAGCATCGCTCACACTCTTCAAGCTTGGATAGAAAGCGGCGATTCGTTCACGCACTCGATCGAGCAGCGCGCTTTCGAGTTTCTCAATTAGGGTTTCCGAGTTGAGCACCTTGGCTTCGTATTCTTTGAGCTCCGGCGTGATAAACCGCTCGCCATTCGCCAGCGTCTGCTTGCGTAAATAGTCTTGCGGCACGGACCTGAGGTGGGAATTGGTGACTTCGATATAATAGCCGAAGACGCGATTGTAGCGGACCTTCAGCGATGCAATTGCGGTTCTTTGACGCTCGCTCGCTTCAAAACGCCGAATCCATTCCTTGGCGTGAAAACGCATGTCGCGAATTTCATCCAGCTCGGGATCGAAACCCGCGCGAATGAAACCGCCCTGTTTTGGCGAAAAAGGCGGATCATCGACGATCGCACGTTCGATCAGTGCCGCTACCTCCGAAATCTCTGGGAGCTGTCCATGCAACCAGGTGAGCAACTCCGCGCAAAAGCCTTCGAGCTGCCGACGTATTTCGTTCACTGCCGAAAGCGTGTCTTTTATCGCGATTAAATCCTTAGGTAGAGCGCTGCCCGATACAACCCGCCCGGCGAGTCGCTCTAAATCCTGAACCTTTTCCAATCCCGTTTTGAGCTCCTGGCGTAACGAAAAATTTTCCACGAGTTCTTGAACCGCGTTATGACGGGCGACGATGTCCTTGAGCCCCAACAGCGGGTATAAGAGCCATCGGCGTAACCGGCGTGCCCCCATGGCGGTCCGAGTACAATCGATCAGCGCCAGAAGCGAGCCGTTCCGGTCCCCCTGGTGACTCGAGATCAGTTCCAAATTTGCTCGCGTCGCTTCATCCAACACAAGCGAGTTGGAGACTTTGTAGAATTCGAGGTCACCGATGAGCTTTAGCGATTCTGCAGCATTGGCCTCCAGATAGGCCAAAATGGCCGATGCCGCTCGAACGCCTTGGCAATAGTCCTCCGCCAGTCCCAGAGAACGGCCTGAAAGGCGGCTACTGGCCGATTCGGTAAACAGCCGGTCGGCGACGGCGGTGAAGTGAATCAGCGGATATTCCTTGCAGAGCCGCTCCCGAAGCCGCGTTTCGGAACTGGCCAACAGCTCGGTTGGCTGAATGCGGCCAAGCTCATCGCAAAGCGCAGCCTCACCGGTGATTTCCGCGCAACGGAACTCGCCGGTGGTAATATCTGCCAAAGCGAGACCGAAACTGTGCGGCCCGATGGCTACGGCCGCGAGAAAATTGTTGGTTCTGGCCTCGAGGGCTTCAGCAGCGGTCACCGTTCCCGGCGTAATCACCCGCACGACTTCTCTTTTGACCACCCCTTTCGACAGGGCGGGATCTTCCATCTGCTCGCACACGGCTACTTTGTGGCCGGCATCGAGTAATTTTTGAATATAGGGATCGGCGGCATGGTACGGCACTCCGCACAAGGGTACCGAACCGTCTTCGCTCTTGCTGCGCGACGTCAAAGCGATATCGAGGATCTTTGACGCCGTATGCGCGTCTTCAAAAAACATTTCGTAGAAATCGCCGAGTCGAAAGAACAGGATGGCGTCCCGGTACTTCTCTTTGATCTGCAAGTACTGGCGCATCATCGGTGTGATTTTAGCCGCTTCCATTTACTTCAAGCCGAGGCAAGGTCGCCATCGGTCCGGCGGGTTTTTTTTAGCGTTTTGCGCGCAAGTGTCGGCGCCATCCGGCGCGCCTGCGTATTTAATTCACGCACCAAGCTGCCGATCCCGAGCGACAGCACAAACTGCCGTTCCATCGCCTCGAGAATCTGCCGGCGATCGTCGGTGATCACGAACCATTCTTCGCCGTCAGTCAAATATTTAAGCGAGGCGGCTGCGCGCATCGTGCGGGAGGATTCCTCTCTGAGCGGTTTCAGGCAGCGGCGAATTTTTTGCAGGTTGAAGCCGTGACGCGTCAGATCCTTCACGACCTTAAGACAAATGAGATCATGAAAAGAATACAGGCGCTTCGTGCCGCGCCCATCGGCGAGCTTTGCCGAAGGCCGGAGGAAATCTTGCTCGTCCCAATATTGCAGCTGGCGCAGACTTACGCCGACAATCCGGCTCGCCGTTTTACTGTCGTAAGTGATCACGGAAATCTGCAAGATGAAAACAAGACTGTTTTCATGAAGGTAGACTGCCACCTCGGTATTGTCAACAAAGTCGAGGGAGCCGATGGGGTTACTTTGGCTCGCAATCGGAGCGCAAAGGCGTCAGATCCGCTCTCTCGCTCTTTCCAGGCGTGTTATGTATCGAAGGGCAATAAATCAACCTCATCGACTTTTTACTTGACAGCGGGACCTGCATTTCTAGAAAATACCGGCCATTGAAGGGGGAATCATGGCGCGATCTCATCTAATGTGGGTGACTCTCGTATCATCGCTAAGTTGTCTCACGGTGATGTATTTAGGCCATGCGACGGCGCAAACGGTGCTGCCGAACGCGTGCGTCGATTGTCATGGGTCCGAGTCGAAATTTCCCGTCCGCGGCGTGCGCGGCCAGTATGTGACATCGGGCCACCGCACGTTAGGAAACGCGAGCTATGCGAATGCTGACGATTGTCAGGGCTGCCACACCAACGAAGGTTTCATTCAGCGGGTGAAGACCGGCAAAGTCGATACGAAAAAGTTCGTATCGAATCCGTCCGAGATCGGTTGCTTTACCTGCCACGCACCGCACGACAGCGGAAATTTTTCGTTAAGAACGGTGGCCAAAGTTGCGCTCGCCAATGGACAGGTCTTCGAAAAGGATAAAGCTAATTTATGCGCTCAGTGTCATCAGGCTAGGCGGACGCCCAAGGATGAAGTGCGGGCGAGAAATATACCGACCGATAGCTGGGGAGCGCATCATGGACCGCAAGCCGATATGCTTGCCGGAACGAATGCTTATGAATTCCCGGGCAAAAAATATACGAGCTCGGTCCACACGGCCTTGCCGAACGCAAACTGTGTCACCTGCCATATGACTTTGCCAGCAGGCCGTTACTCATTGGCGCCGTCGATCGGCGGACATAGCTTTAGGATCGCGGGTGAAGTCCACGAAGAGCACCGCGTCAATACCGCGGGTTGCACCAATTCCGGCTGTCACGCGGAAATGAAGCAAGTGACCAATACTCATTATTTCGATAAAAGAGCTGCAGCGGATTACGATGGCGACGGCAAAACCGAAACCGTGCAAGAGGAGGTCATCGGATTGCTGGACAGGCTCATCAACAGTAAAGGGACCGGCCTGCTGCAGACGATGAAGGATGCACCCTATGACGCGAAAGGAAAGTTCGCCAACTCCAAAACCCAATACCCGGTCGAAACCGTGGCGGCTCTCTATAATTACAAATTCGTGCTGGAGGACGGCAGCAAGGGCGTGCACAACACCACCTATGCGGTGCAGCTCTTGATGGATTCGATCAAGGCGCTGGACAAGAGCTTCGACGATTCCAAACGGCCCTGATACTCGGTCGGTAAGGCTCGTTAAATCCTCGCGGCTTTGCACCACAATGATGCGCGTGCGGACATTCTTTTCCACAGACGATGACAACGCGCGAATCGCCCAAAATTGTCATCTCGAGCAAAGCGAGAGATCTTGCATTTTGATTCGATAGAAGAAAGATTTCTCGCCGTTGACTCGAAATGACAGTTTGCGAGACAGCTTCACAAAGAGAGAGCAGCGGCATCTTTGGTAGTGACAGCGGAGTCCGTTGATAAGCATATTCACCATGCGTGAGGACGCGGCGAACCCTTCACTAACGACGGCTGCCTATCACTGCCTCCGCTTCAGAATATCTTCTAATTTCTTCCTGTCCTCTTCGAGGATTCTTTCTTTTGGCGCTTTCGCGGGGGCGGACTCGCTCGGCGTGGCTTTGGCGACCGGTCGAGCTCGATCGGTTCGCCTTTCCGCCGTACCGGTGAGATCGTACCAGTAAAACCAAATCAGAAACGCAACGAACCAAGTGATCAATGGCACGCAGGTATAGACTAAAATCAGCTTGAGCCAGCTCCGCTGGCTGCGCTTTTGGCCGGCCGATGTCGTCTGCCGTCTGGGTGAGCGTGGTTTAGTAATTGGGCTTGTGCTCGAAATAATGGCTCGCGTTGATCACGCGAATGGTTTTAGTTTTCGATCGCATGACCACCGACTGCGTCGTCGCGCCGCCGGGAAAAAAATGCACGCCGTGCAAATAGTCTCCATCGGTGACGCCCGTGGCGGCAAACATCACGTCCCCGGCGGCCAATTCGTCGATCATGAATTTTTTTTTGATATCCGTGACGCCCATCTTTTTGGCACGTTCGATCTCTTCGTCATTACGCGGCGCCAAACGACCTTGAAATTCGCCGCCAACACAACGCAGCGCCGCGGCTGCGAGTACTCCCTCGGGAGCGCCGCCGATTCCCAGCAAGAGGTCGATGCCCGTTTCCGGCTTGGTCGTCGCGATGGCGGCAGAAACATCGCCGTCGCCGATCAAGCGAATGCGCGCCCCCGCCGTTCTGACTTCCTGAATAATCGCCTCGTGGCGTGGCCGGGATAAAATAATCACCGTGAGGTCTTCGACTTTACAGCGCTTCGCCTCGGCGAGTGCTTGCAGATTTTGTGTTGGGGTTTTGTCCAAGTCGACAACGCCCCTGCCGTCGGGGCCGGCGGCGATCTTTGCCATATAAGTATCCGGACAGTGAAGCAAGTTGCCGCCATCCGCCATGGCGATCACCGCGAGGGCATTAGGCGCTCCGGTAGCGCAGATCGTGGTGCCTTCGAGAGGATCCAGCGCGATATCGACTTTCGGGCCGCCAGAACCGACCTTTTCACCGATGTAGAGCATCGGCGCCTCATCGCGCTCGCCTTCGCCAATGACCACCGTGCCGTCGATCGCGAGAGCATCAAATGCTTTGCGCATGGCGTCCACCGCAGCTTGATCAGCCGCCTTTTCGTCGCCGCGGCCGGTCCAGCGCGCGCAATTCAATGCCGCAGCTTCGGTCACGCGGACAGCTTCGAGCGCTAAATTTCTGTCCATGTCGATCTCCCTTCGATCAAGGCTTCCATAAGCCGATAGGCTTTTTTGGCGACGATGCCGGTTTTCAGCGCATCTTTTTCGTTGTAGCCCAAATCGCCGTTATCTTGGGGTGCCTCTGCAGAATACAAAACGAACGGCACCGGCTCGGCCACATGGGTTTTAAGGGCAATGGCGGTCGGGTGATCCGGCATAAGTAGGATTCGATAATCTTTGCGTTGCGACATGCCTCTTAACACGGTGCCGACAACTTTCTCGTCGAAATCTTCTAGCGCCTGAATCTTCTTTTCGACATCGCCCATATGGCCGGCTTCATCAGTCGCTTCGACGTGTATAAACACCAGATCGTTTTTCGCCAGCGCGCGCACGCCGTATTCACCCTTCCCCACGTAATTGGTATCGAGAAATCCGGTGATCCCCGGCACATCGATGCGCTCGAGGCCGGCATAAACTCCGAGGCCGTGAATAATATCGACCGCCGAAATGACCCCACCTTTGATGCCAAAGCGCTTCGTGAGCGGTGGAAGCTGCGGCGCTTTGCCCTGACCCCAGAGCCAGATCGAAGTCGCCTGCCGCTTTCCGGCGGCTTTACGTTCTTTGTTGACCGGATGATCCGCCAGAAACGGCTGCGATCCTCGCATCAATTCCAACAAACGATCCGCACCGTCACCGCGAGGGAGATACGCCGCGATTTGCTGATCGCTAATATCGTGCGGCGGCGTGGTAATCATCTTTTCTTTGCCGCCGCGCCAGACCAGCAAATGGCGGTAACTCACGCCGGGAAAAAATTCGATGCCATCGCCTCCCAATCCCCGCCCGAGATCGCGGATGAC
>Ga0065712_10000163_pt1 | contig 31361 bp, 28 predicted proteins | sample MisRhiReplicate1_FD_59099 | JGI IMG/M metagenome (GOLD analysis project Ga0065712, IMG submission 59099) | Miscanthus rhizosphere microbial communities from Kellogg Biological Station, MSU, sample Rhizosphere Soil Replicate 1: eDNA_1 v3... | ecosystem: Host-associated > Plants > Roots >...
CCTTTCAGTTTCATGTCAACCGTGAGTCTAAACCACTTACGGGTAAACGAAAGCGGCACCCGCTTGCTTCATAACATCAAAGATACGCAGAGGACCGCAGAGAAAACTCTTCAAATTAGGACACCGCCCAGAAGAGAGCGGAGGTTCGTCTAAGTTCGAATACCCTAGGCTCTTTATTGTTTTTCATATCTGTAATTCCCTCTAATCACATCAATAATGAAGAGAAAGAGCGAAGCGGTCATTCACCTCGGTTAATAAAAATCACCGCTCTTGCGGGCTATTTTTCGAGAAGAAAACGCCGCCGTATGCGGCTCAAGTGACACTTGGGAAGCTATAGACGAATGCAATTGTCAGCTTTGTGATGCGTCAATCCCTCGCCCACATGGAATCGAAAACGAGAACGTTACACCGGGACCGTCGTTCGGCGTGGCCCATAGACGACCCCGATGGTTCTCGATGATCGAGCGGCTGACGGAAAGTCCGATTCCCATTCCGTCAGCTTTAGTCGTGTAAAAGGACCGGAATAGCTGATCCAGAGTTTGTGGGTCGAAGCCCGTTCCAGCGTCTCGCACACTCAAACGCACACAATCGCCTTCATCCACTTCAGTTCTGAACAACAATTCGCGCGGCCGGTCCTCTACGTCGCTCATCGCGTCTGAGCCGTTTCGCAGTAGATTAATAATCACCTGCTGTAACTGCACTCGGTCACCTGTTACCAGCGGTAATTGATCAGCAAGTTCAGTTCGGATAATCACGCGGTTCCGCTCCAGTTCGCTCAGTGACAACGCAATTACTTCGCGGGTTGCTTCATTCAGGTCTACCAACTCAGTACCTGCTTCCTTCTTGCTAAAGAGAGCGCGTAGGCGCGTGATTACATCAGCGGCTCGGCGGCCGTCGCGAATCGTGCGTTTTGCCGTTTCACGAGCGCCGTCAACATTGGGCGGCTCACCGTCCAACATCTTCACGCAGGTACTCGCATTGGTGATGATGCCCGACAAAGGTTGGTTGACTTCATGCGCGATCGACGCAGTCAAAGCTCCAAGACTCATCACGCGCGAAACGTGCGCCAGATCTGATCGCGCCTTGTCCAGCGCCTCGTCCGACAGCCGGCGCGCCGTTACATCGCGAACTGCCGCGATGTACTCCAGTTGACCATTTTGATCCCGGGTCGCGTGTGCGACGGCGTGCATGTACTTGATCGATTGATCCGGCATCAGCAGCCGGTACTGCCATTCGAAATCATCAGCGCCATTTCGCGCCTGCTCAACCATCTTTTCATATAACGTCAGGTCTTCCGGATGCACGCGCGACCGGATCACATCGAGTGTGATGGCGACTCCCGGCTCCACCTCGTAAATGCGATACAGCTCGTCCGACCAGGTGATCTCATCACTCGAAATGCGCCACGAGAAACTGCCTGTGCGACTGAGCTGTTGCGCCTGTGCGAGGAACTCCTCGCTACGACGCAATTCCTCTTCGATCAATTTTCGTTTGGTGATGTCCGATGTAAATCCCACGATGCGGACCGGCTCACCACTTTCATCAAAGAACATGCGACCAATCGTTGAAAGCCAATGTAGACTTCCGTCCGGCCACACAGCGCGAAATTCTGTAGCCACTTCACCGGTCTGCTGCGCGTGCCTGGCCGCCTCGGCCACGCTGGGCCAGTCTGGCGAATACACCATGCTTTTCCACGACTGGAATGTTCCATCGAAAGTACCGGGTGCAAGGCCGTATAAAGCTTCCTGCTCGGGGGACCAATAGTTGATCTCCTTCTGGATGTACCAATCAAAGGCCATTGCTCTGGCAGACTTTTGCGCGAGGTCAAGAAGCTCCTGATTCGCCTGCAAACTTTCCAAGGCGAGCTTTCTTTCGGTAATGTCGAGGTTGGTTCCGTACCATTTAATTATCCGGCCGGATTCATCGCGCACCGGGTTTACATGAAAGAGGAACCAACGGTACTCACCGTCATGGCGGCGCAGACGCACTTCGCCCTCGCCGAATTGTTCGGATTCCCTGATCTGCTGCCACGTGAGGGAGAGGCTTTCAAGATCGTCCGGATGAATCGCAGCCGTCCAGCCCCAGCCCATTACTTGCTCGGCCGGCAGACCGACATAATCAAGATAGTGTTGGTTAAAGAACTCTCCGCTTCCATCGGGATGAGCCGACCAGGCCATCGCCGGGATGGCATCAATCACCTGCCGAAGTTTGGACTCCGACTTCTGGATCTCGGCAAGCGCGTTTCTGAGGGCTTCCTCCGACTGCTCGCGTTCACACTCTGCTCGTTTTCGGTCCTCGATATCGAACGCAGTCGCATACCATCGCTCGATCCTTCCCTGATCATCGAGAAGAGGATTGTATCGGACTAGGAACCAGCGATATTTGCCGTCCTTACCCAACGCGCGTTGCTCATATTCGAACTGTAAGGGGCGTTTCAGTGCCTCCTTGCGCCAATCGTGCAAACTTTGCACATCGTCTGGGTGATAAACCCGAGCGCGAAAGTCTTCTTTCTGCATATCCTCCAAGGTGACACCGTAGTAATCCAGCACTGCTTGATTCACCGACAGCACGGTCCCATCGGATCGCGAAACTTGTATAAAGGTCGGGATCGTGTTTATTGTCAGGCTCAAATTGCGCTCGCTCCGCTTAAGAGCTTCTTCGCTCGAAGCCCGCTCGATAGCAATACTGGCTATGTGCGTGAAGCGCGCGATAAGCTGCTGCTGAATCGGCGTTGGGCTCGCTGGTTCGTTCTGATAGATCGCAAAGGTACCGAGTGCCGCCACCGTCGATGACAGAATCGGTGTGGACCAACACGACTTCAGACCATTGGCCAATGCCAGGGGGCGAAATACGGACGTCGGCCATCGTGAATCCGCCGCAATATCCGAAGCGATCACTTGTGTCTTCAAGCACGCGGCCATCCCACAGGGCCCCGTCTCGAGATCGACTAGCGCACCTTCAATCGGGTCGTTGAAGCTTGCGGGGAGACTGGGCGCGGCAGCGTTGTGGAATGTTTTGCCGCTCGGATCGATCAAATAGACGCCGCAGTAGCATGACCCCGCCATGTCCTCGACAATTCGGCACAGCGCGTCAAGGATTTCGGGAAGCGAACAGCCCGAGGCCACCATCTCGAGAAGCCGCTTCTCGCCGGCGAGCAGAGCCTCTGCCTGCTTGCGGTCATCAATGTCGATTTGTAAGTGGAACCAATGAAGAATCTGTCCTTGTGCATCTCGTAAGGGCAAACCAACCACATTGAACCAGCGGTAAACGCCATCAGCTCTGCGGTGACGGCTCTCGACGTTATAGGCACTCCCGGTTTTGTGGGCCTCCATCTGTGCGGTGATAGTGCGCTCAAGGTCATCCGGATGGACCACGTCCGAACTTTTCCAACCTTTCAATTCCTCGAAGGTCCGGCCGAAGTATTCGAGAGTTGGTTTATTGAGTGCCTCCACTTCGCCAGAGGGTGAGGTGACAGCAACCGGAACCGGAATGCTATTAACGATTAATTGGAAGTTAAGTTCACGCGCGCGTAGTGCTTCCTCAGCCCGCTTTAGTCGCTCTGCGAGATCGTCATCGGTGTTCTTTTCCGGATGAGGATTCACGGCGTGAGGATGCACCTCTGGCGTCTAAAAGCCAAGTTAAATCCATGTTAAGCGGCAGCCTCTGTTCCTCTGAAAACTGTAATACCAAAGTATCGATCGATACTTTGGTCTAATAGATTTATTTCCTCACTCAGAGTGTAATGCGCCAGCACTCAGGAAAATCGTCGTTCGCCTGAAAGGGAGTGCCCCCAATGACTGAAAAATTTGTGCGTAACAGTCCGGACGTTCTGTCGGCGCCGAGATGGATCGGAAGCCTCGCGGAAACAAGCTCGATCCAGCAGAAGGAGAACTGAACAGATGCCAACGGATTTCGTCCGTTATACGCCTGAGATCGAGACGATCGATCCGGATCTGGATCGGCTCATGGAACAGATCGTCGACTTTTGGGAAAAGAAGGTCCGCGAATCGCCGGTGGTCGAGGGTAGTGGGCGCGCGGTCCGCGGCGCGCACGCGAAGACATTCGGCGTGGTCAAAGCGAAGGTCCAGATCCTGCGCAACGTGCCGCCGGCATACGCTCAGGGGATTTACGCGAAGCCAGGCCGCCACGGTGCGCTGATCCGGTTCTCAAGCGCCTCCAACCATCTGGGGGCGGACGCCACGCTCGGAGGGGTCTTGGGATGTGCCATGAAGATGTTCGATGTTCCCGGACTGAAGCTGGTTGATGAAGAGCCGCAGTCGGACACCTTCGACCTGGTGCTCAAGAACAATCCGGTATTCGTCGCCAACACCGCGAGGCACTATCTGGTGCTGCAGGAGATCGGCAACAACGTGCCTCAGTACCTGGCGCGCGGCAAGAAGGGCTTCCACGAGATGCTCACGGATTTCGTTACCGGCAAGGGAACTTTCGATCAGTCCGACTGGGCCTGGGACGAGCTGTTTACGTTCGTCAAAGCGGCGCAAACACCGGTACGCAATCCTTTGTTGACCACGTTTTGGAGCATGGCTGCGGTGCGTCACGGTGACTACGTCGCGAAGGTCCGCCTCGCGCCGGTCACGGAAAACACTACGCGTGTGATCCATCGTGAACTCGACCTACGCGATCGGCCCGACGTGTTCTATCCGACGCTGGTGGACGAGCTGCAAGCCAACGGTTTCGATTTCGACCTCCAGGTCCAGCTGTGCACCGATCTCGAGGCGATGCCCGTCAACGACTCAACGGTTGAATGGCCGGAAAAGCTGTCTCCCTTCGTGACGGTTGCGCGGGTACATATCCCGCGCCAGGACATTTCGGGGAACGAGAATTTCGAGAAGACGGATGCGCTCGCGTTCAACCAGTGGCGGGTCACTGAGGAACACAGGCCGCTTGGCGAAATCATGCAGGTGCGACGGATCTACAGCGCGTCAGCCAAGATGCGCCGGACGATCAATCATCAGCCGCAAACCGAGCCCGCAAGTGCAGATGAGGTGCTGCCGTACCCGGTGGTCTCGACTATCTAGCAAACGTTAGTCATTGCGTTGCTGAGCATTGTTGAAGAGGAAACGATGATGCCTGAAAGAAACACCGCCGCCCGTGCCGTTACCGAAAACACCACACCCTCGCCCAAATACACCTACGACTATACCCATCTCCCGCCCCTGGCGATGGTAGGGGCGGTGACTGAAGCGGAAGCGTTTTCCGCCCGGCCGGATTGGGTTCATCTGGTTGCGCGCTCGGCACTGAAGATTCTAATCAACACGATCATGATCGAAGTCAAAAACCAGGGGGGCAATATCGAATTCGTTCAACTAGTGCTGAAGAGAATTCAAGCCGTCGCTCAGCAACTGGGCGGCGACGCTGGGCGTGACCTGAGTAACGCCATTGCCATGGAGTTAGAGAAGCAGAGTTCGCCGACTACGCTGCCCCAATTAAAAGCTCTGCTGGAAGTTGCAATAGAACCTATCGCGCCGACGCTAAACCTTAAGACTTTGTTTGACATCGGTGGGATCATTCATCAGCTGGGATCTGTTGTTTCCGGTCCCGCCTCCAGCCTCGAAGATTACAACCAGGTGTTTCAGTTCATTTCAGTGCCGGCGGTCAGCCAGAATTTTCGAGAGGATTCGGAGTTTGCCGCACTGCGGGTGGCTGGACCGAATCCGTTAACAATTGAGCGGATGAAAACGCTGGACCAGCGACTGCCGATTACTGATGAACAGTATCAGACGGTGATGGGTCCAGACATACTGAAGACAGCGCTGGCTGACGGACGGCTTTATTTAGCCGATTATTCCGCGTTTGACGGAGCCGTAAACGGCAGTTTTCCGGCGGGACAGAAGTTCAACTATGCGCCTCTAGCTTTGTTTGTGGTCCCTCCAGGCGGACGATCGTTGGTTCCTGTGGCGATTCAGTGCGGGCCAAGGCCAGGCAGGGATAATCCGATCTTCCTGCCGCGCGACGGCGATAACTGGTTCATGGCCAAAAGCATCGTTCAGGTTGCGGACACCAATGTTCATCAAGCCGCTAGCCATCTGGGACGGACACATCTGTTCATCGAACCGTTTGTTATTGCTACGCACAACCAGTTGTCGCCCACGCATCCGCTCTTTCTTTTGCTCACGCCGCACTTTGAAGGCACGCTCGCAATCAACGAAGGTGCCTTGAATCTGCTCGCGTCGCGCGGCCTTGTAGATCTGTTGCTGGCAAGTTCCATAGATCAATCGCGAGTGTTCGCCGTGAAAGCCGCGCAGAGTTATCAGCTGAATCTCAACACTTCGATGCTGCCACAGACGCTCGCTCAACGCGGTGTGGACGATGCGAGCCGCTTGCCTGACTACCCCTATCGCGACGACGCCCTGCTGCTCTGGGGCGCAATCAATGAATGGGTGGAAAACTATGTGAACCACTACTACACGTCTGATGCAGCGGTGCAAGCCGATACGGAATTGCAGAACTGGGTAACGGAGTTGGTCGCGCACGATGGGGGCAGATTGAACAACATCGGCACAGCGAACAGGATCAGCCAGCGTACCGAATTAGTCGACTTGATCACACTGATCTGTTTTACCGCGAGCGCGCAGCATGCTGCAGTGAACTTTTCGCAGGCTCCGCTTATGAGCTATGTGCCTGCGGCGCCACCAGCAGGTTATTCGCCGTTGTCGTCCTTGACGCAGGAAGGTTTCAGTGAAAGTGACTTCCTGAAATTCCTGCCACCATTGGATATTGCGAAGGCGCTGTTGGACATTTTGTATCTATTGAGCTCGGTGTATTACACGAGACTGGGCGATTACGGCAACGATTACTTCACCGACCCGATTATTCAAAATCACCTGGCCGATTTCCAGCAAGAGTTGCTCAAGATCGAAGACGAGATCAATGAGCGGAACAAGACGCGGACGCCCTATGAATTTCTGCTGCCCTCGAAGATTCCGCAGAGCATCAATATTTGAACTTAACCACCTGGTGAACGAACTGCTGACAAAAGTCCTGGAGGCACACGTCGGCTTGGATGCCCGAAAAATGGGAATTCCATAAAGTAACAAAGGAGAAGATAGTCATGGCAACTCAACCACAGTCAGGGCCGGCGCCCCAATCAGATGCTGGCGCGCAAAAGATTCAGCAGCTACGCGAGTTGTTCGCAGATGCGACGGACGTAGGTAAAAGGGCACTGGAAAACGTAATCAAAGAATTGTCGTCGCAGGTTTCCGCACCGCCGCCGCCAATCGAAAGCGCCGGACGAGTGGGCGCCCGTCTCGGCAAGCGATCGGAGCTGACCATCATAGTTCCGTTAGTGCCTGGCGGCGCCAAGCGGCTGCGCACGTTTCTGCAATTGCTGGGCGGCAACCTCTCACCCGGCGCATCCAAGGTCGGTACTCTCCACGACATGCGGTTCGTGTTCTTCGACAACGATACGAGACTGCTCTTCGCCACGTCGTTCGACGGTGACTGGGACACCTATATCGACGACTTCATCGCGCTGATTCCAGACTATCTGGATCTCATGGACTCTGCTTGGGAAGGCTGGCCAGGAATTCGCAACCCCGGAGCGAAAGATTACTTGGTTGAGCACCAGATAACGGCAGAAGGTTGGTTCGTCGCCGAGCCGGATCTGACTTTGGCTGAGATCCAGCGACTGAAGCGCACCGGCAAAGCCGTGGACGAACTCCTCGACAAGATCCAATAGCTTGGAGCGGTTTGAAGCGTGGCGCGGGCGTCCCGGCCGTGAAATCAGGGGCAAGATGCACGTGCCACCTCAAATACGGACCAATGGAGGATGCTGGCATGTCATCCGTTAATGAATCAGCCGCAGCGAGTGAGGCGGCGCATGAGTCGATGCTCGACTTGCACGAGATCCAGGCGACGGTCCTTCGACCGAGGCCTGCGCCGTACTTCGGTACTCATGTGCTCTTGCGCATCGACGATGCTAACCACGGCCGCGAGCTTTTTCGGCGGCTAACACCTCACATCGATTCCGCCGCCGCTTGGTGGAGTGCGAAGACTCCATGGCTTTCAGTCGGAATCAGCTACGCCGGTCTCAAGGCAGTCGGCCTTCCCGAAGATTCGCTGCAAAGTTTTCCCGAAGCTTTCCGCGAAGGGATGGCGGCACGTGCTCGGCAGCTTGGAGACACAGGCCTCAACGATCCGAAGAACTGGGACGCGGCGTACGGTAAAGGTGAAGTTCACATCGGAGTGCAAGCATTTAGCGATTCCGAGGAAGATCGGCGTCGCATCCTTGGCGTCGCTCGCGAGCAGCTCAATGGCTTGTCAGTCAGCATTCTAGCCATGCAGGATTTCGGGGCGCAGCCCGGCGATCGCAACTCACTCGGTTACAAGGACGGCATTGACCAACCCGCGATCGAGGGCAGTGGGTTCGACCCGCTGCCCGGACAGGGAGAGCCGATCAAGGCTGGAGAGTTCATTCTTGGATATCCCGGGGAGGCCGGATTCCCGCTCCCGATGCCCCAGCCCGACATACTTGGCCGCAACGGCACCTATGTGGGCTTCCGCAAATATCAATCGCGCATCGGTGCGTTCAATCGATTCCTACAGGCGCACGGAAATACCGAAGCAGAACGGGAACTGCTCGCCGCGAAGCTGGTCGGCCGCTGGCGTAGCGGTGCCCCGCTGGTGCTGGCACCCGACCTCGACAACCCCTCACTCGGTGCGGACCCGCAACGGAACAATGACTTTAACTACGCGAACGATTTGCGTGGCCGGCAGGCTCCGTTCGGCTGCCACATTCGGCGCATGAATCCGCGCGACACCAAACTCACACGGTTAACTGACGTCAAGTTGCATCGTCTCATAAGGCGCGGCACGACGTATGGACCACCATACGATCCGAATGCTCTCTCTGACACAGATGACGAAGTAGCACGCGGCGCCTACTTCCTGTTCATCAGCGCGAAGGCGATGTCCACTATCGAATTCCTCCAGCAGGAATGGATCAACGACGGAAATTTCATAGGTATTGGTGACGAGCGCGATCCAATCATTGGGCTGCAGGAAGAAGGCGCGGCCTTCACCATTCCAAAAGATCCGGTGAGACGACTCGTGCGCGGCATCGAAACGTTCAATGTGCTACGTGGCGGCGAATACTTCTTCATGCCGAGCTTGAGCGCGTTGAAATGGCTTGCCGGTTTGCATCAATAAAGCGGCTTTCCGGAGAGAAACGATGCTCGCTTACAGACTTCTCCAAGCGCAGACGCAACCAGAGTTTCAGGAAGTGCCGGAGCCGCACGCGGGGCCTGGTCAAGTGGTAGTCAAAGTCGCAGGCTCTGGCCTTTGCCACACCGACTTCACGGTCATCGCACGCGAGCAGAGCAACTGGAATCACGATGGCCCACCATTCACGCTCGGGCACGAGATCGCTGGCTGGGTGGAAGAGTTGGGAGCAGGAGTGAAAGGATTTCAACGTGGCGATGCCGTCGCGGTGAATCCATCATGGGACAGCTGCGGTCGCTGTCATATGTGCAGATCGGGAGAAGAAAACTTTTGTCTCTACCAGAAGGCCATTCGCGCTCCCGGCGTTGGTTACGATGGAGGACACGCGCCGTACGTGCTTGTACCCGAGGCCAGATTCCTCGTGCCGATCGGCGACCTCGACCCGATTGAAGCAGCGCCGCTTACCGATGCTGGTCTCACGACCTACACCGCTATCAAGTCAGCGCTTCCCATAATCTATCCGGGCAGTACTGTGGTCGTGATCGGCATCGGCGGCCTAGGACTATATGGCGTCCAGTTCCTTCGCCAATTGACTGGCGCGCGAGTCGTAGCCGTCGATTCGAGCGAAGCCAGACTGAAGTTGGCGCGCGCATATGGCGCGGACGACGTTGTGACGAGTGGTTCTAACGCTGCGGACGAGATTCGTGAGCTCAGCGGTGGCATCGGTGTGGCATTTGTTCTGGATTGTGTCGGACTCGACGAGACGCTCGCCACAGGCGTCGCCGTCCTTTCATGGCGAGGCCGCTTAGCTTTAGTCGGCGCGGGTGGGTGGCTCCATTCCCTTTGACTTCTTCAAGGAGACACCCGGCGCGCAACTGGTTACGAGCTTGAACGGGGGCGGCGTTGCGTTGAAGGAGATTCTCGATATAGCGGCCTTGGGTCGAATTAAGACTCTCGTTGATCGCTATCCTCTCAGTGCGGTGAGCCAGGCGTATAGCGATTTCAAGCAAGGACACTTAGTTGGTCGAGCCATAGTTATACCAGAAGCATCGGCAGCGCGCGCTGCGTGACCGGTGATGTGAGAGCCGCGGACGTCGTGTGACAAACAAGAGCAACAAAACTAACCCTCAGGAGGAAGAACATGGCAAACCCCATTCTAGTCACCGGTGCCGCAGGCCGAACCGGCGGGGTAGGGCGCACGGTCACCGAGTTGCTGTTGAAGCAAGGCAAAACGGTGCGTGCGATGGTGCGAATTGAAGACAAACGCGCGCAGGCGTTGCGCGACCTGGGTGCCGAGGTTGTGATCGGCGATCTGCTCGATCTCGATTCGATGCATAGGGTAATTGCCGGCTGCGACACGATGTACTTCGGCATGTCTGTTTCGGATACCTATCTGGCCGCGACGGTCAATGCGGCGGCGGTGGCGAAGCATCATGACGTGAAGGCGTTCATCAATATGTCGCAGATGACGGTCTCACAGATGAGCATTACCGAAACCACCGCGAGCCCTCAGCAGAAGTTGCACTGGCTCGCGGAGCAGGCGCTGAACTGGTCCGGTCTGCCAGTCGTGCACGTGCGGCCGACGGCGCTTTTCGAAGGGTCCTTTCTGATTCTTACTTCGGATTCGGTTCGAGAATCAAATCAGATCAGATTACCGTTCGGCGAGGGCAAGACCTCGCCGGTCGCAGTGGAAGACGTTGCACGTGTGATCGCCGCGCTGTTGGCCGATCCGCAGCCGCACATCGGCAAGATCTATCACCTGACCGGCCCGCAGTCGGAGAACATGTATTTCTACGCACAGGAGTATTCGGAAGCGCTTGGGCGCACGATCACCTATCAGGATATTCCCGTCGAGCCTTGGCGACAGGGGCTACTCGAGCGCGGCTTGCCGGTTTTCCTGGTGGACCACCTTGCGACGATGGCCGACCTGCACCGTGCCGGACGTTACGACCGGCGGTCGAACGACGTGCTCACGTTAACGGGGCAAGGGCCACTGACCGTGCGGGAAATCGTCAGGAAGAATGCGGCAACATTCACTGCGGCGGCAAAAGCGGCCTGAACGGGAGAGTGGCAATGTCAAAAGCAATTAGTGATCGCTTAGCACGTCCATTCGTTTTCGAGACGCTGAAGGTGCACCAAGACGGGGCAGTTCTGTTGGTAGAGATCAATGCCCTACCGATGAATCTTCTCGGGCCTGAACTCGTCCGCGATCTGGTTTCGCTCATTCAGCAAGCCGAATCTGACGACACTGTCCAGGTGCTCGTGTTCAAGAGTGCCGACCCCGACTATTTCATTTCTCACGTTGACGTGACACGAATTAAGGAGAATCGAGAGCCGGCGGCGAAGCTGACTGGTGAACCGTCGCTCGGCTTGCTGTTTCGTTATCTCAGTGCAAGCCGCCTCGTCACCATCGCGCAGATCGAGGGTCGCGTACGCGGCGTTGGCAGCGAATTTATCCTCGCGTGCGACATGCGCTTTGCTGCACGAGAGACGGCGATCTTTGGTCAATTCGAGCCTTCCTTCGGAGTGATTCCCGGCGCTGGCGGCGCGCAACATCTCGCGCGACTGATGGGCCGCGGTCGCGCGCTCGAGGTTATGTTGAGCGCACAAGACTACGACGCGGATCTGGCGGAACGATACGGTTGGATCAATCGAGCGTTGCCAGCGGCCGAACTCCGTGACTTTGTCAAATCGCTGGCCCATCGAATCGCAACCTTTCCCGCCATGGGCCACGCTGTCGTTAAGGAGCGGATCAACGCCATCTGCGTTCCGAGCGTGGAGGACATCCGTCGCGATTCCGATCTCTTCCTCGAAGGCACACGCACGAATGAGTTCCAGCAACTGACGGCAGCAGCAATGCGAATCGGCTTTCAGACGAGAGCCGCAGAAATGAACCTGGCCCAGCTTGTTTATGACATGCATGGAGACACGGATGTCTAAACTCAAGTTCAGAAGGAGCAGACATGTCCACAATTCACTTCAAACTGACAACCACCGCAACGCCTGAGCAGTTCATCGCTGGACTCACTGACTTCGGTCCCGGCCGCGACCAGCTATTTGGCAACAGCACCGATCAGTACCTTAAGGTGCATAAGCAGGGTACTAACAATGCCGACGTCACCGAAGGATCTGGAGGCATCTGGGAACGCTTGAAATACGACTGGTCCGATCCCACACACGTAGTGCTTACCACTACTGACTCGAACCTTTGGGGAGGGCGCTCAGGTCACACCTACACCTTAACGCGTCAGCCTGACGGCACGACCGACGTGGACGTCGTGATTGTCCGCGAGGGCAAGAACTTTAAGGGCCGATTGGTTGGAGCATTCCTTGGGGTCGTCGGCAAGGGACAGTTGAAGAAATGGTTTGCGAACACCTTGAAAGCTATCGAAGCGCGTGACTACAAGAGCGGCATGGCAGCAAAGGCATAGATGCTTCAGCTACCTCAGCCCTTCGTGAGACGTCGCTGATAGGAGAAATCACAATGCATCCTTTACGCAAACTACGGGAATCCGGTAAGCCTACACCCGCCCAGGTGAGCGAGCTGCTTGCCGAAAACATCGTATTCAACAGCCCGATCCTGATACGGCCGATTGAAGGCCGCGAAGTCTGTGCGGCGATCTTCGCGCAGTCGAGCTCGACACGTGGTTCGGGTGCGTACACGGCCGAGTTTAAGCTTGATGAGGGCACCACCTTCTTGCGCTGGGTGGGAACCATGGATGGCCACAAGATTGAGAGCCTTGAGGTCATCGTGGACAATGAGCAGGGACTGATAGTAGAGCGCACTATTGCCATCCGGCCGTATCCAGCGCTGAAACTGTTTCGCGATGCCATGTATGCAGCACTCAAGGATAAGCTGCCGCCCGATGTTTGGGACTATCCGACGGCGTAGCGTGATTACGCCACGACTAATTTAGAAATCGGGTAAGGAGGAGTACCGATGAATCAAACATCAGCTCAAACGCAAACCGAAGGAGTACGACGTGACGACATCAGCACGCCCGGTGTCAGAACAGTCGATATGAAGCTCGAGGTGATCGTCATCCCAGTATCTGATAGCGACCGCGCAGAGCAGTTCTATCGCAAAGTAGGCTGGCGCCAGGACGTTACGCCGCCTGGCTCCGGCGTATTCCAGTTTACGCCGCACGGATCTGCATGCTCAGTCCAATTCGGCAAAGGCCTCACCTCCGCGGCTCCTGGTTCTGCCCAGAAAAATTACTTAATTGTGTCTGACATCGAGACCGCGCGGAAGGCCCTCGTCGCCGCCGGCATTGAGGTAGGCGAGATCTTCCACATTACTCCAGACGGTCCAGCCACTGGTTTGGATCCCGAACGTGGCACTTACCGCTCGTGCGCATTGTTCAGCGATCCCGACGGCAATAGTTGGATGCTCCAGGAAATTACCACGCGGCTTCCCGGCCGTATCGATTCAGGTGTAACTTCGTTCGGTTCTGTATCCGATCTCATCAGCGCGCTTCGTCGTGCGGAAGCTGCGCATGGCGAACACGAGAAACGCACCGGGCAGCGCGATGCTAACTGGGCCGATTGGTACGCGGCGTACATGGCGGCGGAGCAGGCGGGAACTGAACTACCAACTTAAGTTCTACCTACCGGATTGTTTACTGAGGGAGATACTTGGCAAGGCATTTCGACGCGATCCCTGATTTCAAAGACCCAATGATATTTGTTTTATTGAGACAGGTCCAAACTGACGTAGCTGTTGGCGAGCGAGTAAGTGTTGGATGGATCAACTCGCCAGCCTGTGAATCGCCGAGACGATCCAGAAGGAGACGGCGGCGACCAGGGCGGCGGCGGGGATTGTGAGTATCCAGGCCCAGACTATGCGGCTGGCGACGCCCCACTTCACGGCGGATAGCCTGCGTGTAGCTCCAACGCCGACGATTGAGCCGGTGATAGTGTGAGTGGTCGAGACAGGAGTTCCGGTGAGTGTCACGTACGCAAGTGTGACTGCGGCTGCGGTCTCGGCGCAGAAGCCGCCCACCGGTTTTAGTTTCGTGATCTTTGTTCCCATCGTATGCACGATGCGCCACCCTCCCGACAGTGTGCCCAACGCGATCGCCGCGTGTGCGCCCAAAACGACCACAACTGGAATTTTCGGCAAGGTCCCATCCGGTCCGTAACTCATACCCCAAACACCACCCGCTGTGAGCACCGCCGTAATGATTCCCATCGTCTTCTGCGCATCGTTGCCACCATGGCCCAGCGAGAAGGATGCCGCCGAGAGAAGTTGGCCGCGGCGAAAGATCTTGTCCACGCGCGATGCTGAGAAGCGCCGGAAGATCCAGTAGACCAGCACCATCAGCGTGAATCCCAGTAACATGCCGATGAGCGGTGATAACACGATGAACTTCAGCGTGCGAAACCATACCTCGGTTTTGAGCAGTCCGCTGACACCGCCGTACGCAGCGACACCCGCGCCGGCGTAACCGCCGAGTAATGCATGCGAACTGGAAGTCGGCAAGCCCAGGTACCACGTGATCAGATTCCAAATGATTGCACCAAGCAGTGCAGCAAGCAGTACGTAGAGGCGCAAGTCGGCACTGATGAGGTCCATGCGAACGCCATCGCCGATCGACTTCGCGACGCGCGTGCCGAATACGGCAAAGGCGACGAAGTTAAAGAACGCCGCCCAGATCACCGCGAGGCCTGGTGAAAGAACTCGCGTTGAAACAACTGTCGCGATGGAGTTGGCGGCGTCGTGGAACCCGTTAATGTAATCGAAGACAAGCGCCAGGAAGACGAGGATGATGACGAAGGCCAGGGTTGCGCTCATAGTCAGATTTCCAATTGCCAATTGCCAATTTGATGGGGCGTGCCTCGCTCGCCATAAATCGGCAATTGGCAATCGGCAATTGGCAATGATTCCTAAGTGTGCTTGATAATCACGCTCTCAATAATATTAGCCACGTTCTCGCAACGATCGACCGCGGCTTCGAGTTTCTCGTAGACCTCTTTCCACTTCAGAACAGTCAAAGCATCTGGCGGATCGTGAAATAGCTCGGCGATGGCGGCGTGATAGATGTCGTCACCTTCGTTCTCCAGCCGGTGAATCTCGACCAGACGCTGCGTGACGTTTTTCGGACGTTGCAGCGTGGAAACAATCTCTTTCAGTTGTTCGGCCATGCGCTCGATCACATCCGCGAAATCACGCGCATAGTCAGTAATCTCTTTGACGTCGAAGATGATGATCGCACGCGCCGCGTCATCAATCAGATCGACGATATCGTCCAACGCGCTCGACATCATATAGATATCTTCGCGGTCGAAGGGCGTGATGAACGACTTGTTCAGCCGGGTAGAGATGTTATGGGTGAGTTCGTCGCAAGCGTGTTCGAGTCCTTTGATTCGCTGGGCGTAGTCGCCGTAGTCGTGGTTCTTGTCGGCCAGCATCTCTTTCAGCTCGCGAGCCGCCGCAGAGATGTAGAGCGTCATCTGCGTGAACAGATCAAAATACTGGTCTTCTCTGGGAAGAAGGCTTATCAGACCCATAGCACCCACCTTCTGAACTCAATCTGAACGGAGGCGGGGACTATAACTTATGAGTCGTCCACTTGCAAAACTCGACAGGAAAACCTTAGACAGGATTTACAGAATTTACAGGATAGACAATAGACAGCGATTGCCTTCTGTCCTCTCAGGAAGAATGCGCGACAGTCATGAAGAATGCGCGACAGTCAGGGGGAATGCGCAACAGCCCAGAGGAGGTTTCCTATTTAAATTAAATCTTGTGAATTATGTTAATCCTGTCTAAATAGATCTTGAAGGCATGTCAACGATGTCCCAGGCGGATCTCACGCGCAACAGTTTCGACATTAAACCCGCGTGCATGATGTGACCGCTGCGTTCGGCGACGACCTTGCCGAGTATCGGCATGCCCAGGAGCGCGAGGTCGCCGATGATGTCGAGAATCTTGTGACGCACGAACTCATCGCGAAAGCGTAAGCCAGTTTCATTCAACATCCCTTCGGGCGTGAGGACGATTGCGTTGTCGAGTGATCCGCCGCGAATCAGATTTGCACGTCGCAAAGCCTCGATCTCGTTAGTGAAACCAAACGTTCGCGCCGCCGCAATGTCGCGACTGAAGGCGCCGTTGTTCAGTTCCACAAACAAACTCTGTACTCCAATCATCGGATGCGAGAAGTCGATCAGGCAGTCGATCTGGTAGGTATCTGCCGGTTCCACGCTGATGTGACGATTGCCTTGTTCGAAGGAGACCTTCTCTCGCACGAGCAGCGCGCGTCTCGCGAGTGGCTGTTGGACAATACCTGCCCGCTCGATGATCTGCGCGAAATCCTCCGCAGAACCATCCATGATCGGGATCTCCAGGTTGTCAACTTCAATGAAGACGTTGTCTACACCCAATCCACGAAGCGCGGCGAGGAGGTGTTCGACAGTCGAGAGCATGACGCCGGTTCGCATCAGTGTAGTTGCGTAACCGCAGTGAGCAACAGACTCGACAGTCGCAGGAATTTCGAAGCCGCCGAGGTCGGTACGACGAAAAACGTATCCAGTGTCAGGTGGGGCCGGGACCAGGCGGATGTGGACCGGAACGGCAGTATGCAGTCCTATCCCGTGAGTTTCGACAGCACTACCCAGCGTGGTCTGTTTGATCAAATGTCGGGACCCTTGTTGCGAGTATGATGCATACTTCGATTTCAAAGGTGAGCAACAAATATGCCATGTAGAAATCGGAGTTTCTGCGATCTGTGTGTGGCGCATGAGCCACAGAATGAAGACTTGTGAAGACGTTCTGCCACAGTTTTCCTGTTCCGGTCCGTTTAAAAATTTGAATAGACCCTGATTGCTGGAGTACACTCAGGTCCAATAAACCGTCGGGACGCCAAGGCTTTTCGGCGTGCGTTTGAACATAACAGCGCTTTCGCACCACAACTTGTGGTTGAAAGAAACGCAACGCCAGCGCTCCGAAGAGCAAGAGAGTGAGGGTCCTCAATCACTTTCGGTGGAGAAACCGCGATGCCAGACCTTGAAATCACGTGTTCTGAGTGCAGCACCCCGTTCATGTTCACGGAACGCGAACAAGAGTATTACCGGGAACGTAACCTGACTCACCCAAAGCGTTGTAAGCCATGCCGCGATGCAAGGCGCGCAAACTTCGGTGGAGCAAAACAACAGGGAGGTGAACGTCAACGATTTGAGATCACCTGCGATCAATGTGGCAAGAACGATTCGGTACCGTTCAAGCCATCGACGGGCAGGCCGGTCTTATGTAGTGATTGCTTTAGCGCGAATCGTGCGCAACCAAGAGCTTAATAGCCCAGGCCGAGAATTTTAATTAAGATAGGGTAAGTTTCCGACGCGGAGAGTGTTTACGCGATTAACGGCGAAGAACGCCTTAAAAAGAGCTGGATGAGTTACGAAACTATTCAACTGGAAATGCGCGGTTCGGTTTGTGTGTTGACCTTAAACAGGCCGGAGCGTTTGAACGCACTCAATGTGCAGGTCGCGAATGATTTCAAGGCTGCTGTCAATGAAGCACTCGAGCGCGGCGCGAGAGTGATCGTGCTTACTGGCGCGGGCCGTGCGTTTTCCGCTGGTGGAGACTTGCGCGCGATGCAGGAGATCGCGAAGCAGGACGGGCGAGTGGAAGCTTTCTTCGACGCACCTTTGAGACTTTTGAATGAAGCCATACTTCTGATCCGCCAAACGCCGGTGCCGTTTATAGCCGCGGTGAACGGTGTTGCTTCCGGAGGAGGATGTAACCTCGCGTTGGCGTGCGACCTTGTAGTTGCCGCTGAGAGCGCGAGGTTCAACCAGGCTTTCATAAAGATTGGCCTGACACCTGATTGCGGCGGAACTTTTATCCTGCCTCGTCTCGTAGGTTGGAAACGCGCAACAGAGTTGTTGTTCAGTGGTGACCTGATTAGCGCGAAACAAGCAGCAGAGATGGGAATGATCAATTCGGTAGCACCTGACGAGGAGTTAATGAACAAAACGATAGCCCTGGCAGAGAAACTAGCCCAGGCGCCGACAGCGGCGATAGGACAGATCAAGAAGTTGTTGGACGCCAGCGCCGCAAATGATTTTGGAAGTCAACTGGACCTGGAGCGGGAGACGCAGATCCAATCGGGGAAGACAAAAGATTTTGTAGAAGGCGTCTCAGCATTTTTAGAAAAAAGGCCGCCGCGATTTGTTGGAGGATGACGTTCGAAGAGAACGAAGCAGATCGCGAGCCGCCTGAACGAAGTGGGCGGCTCTTTTCATTGCCGATTGCCAATTGCCGATTGCCAATTTGTTCAAATCGGCAATTGGCAATCGGCAATCGGAAATAATGAAATGGATTCTCTGACCTACACACAGCTCCTGCGGCGCAATCGCTCTTTCAGACGATTGTGGTCCGGGCAGGTCATCTCAGAGCTTGGCAATTGGTTCAACTTCATTGCCGCGCTGGGATTGGTCCGTGTTGTGTCTCATGCCGACCCAGAAGTAACAACAATCCTTCTTCTCTCGCGGCTCATTCCGTTCACCCTCTTCGCTCCGCTTGCCGGCGCGTTCGTGGATCGGTGGTCGCGTCGTGCCGTGATGATTGCCACGGATCTGCTGCGTGTCGTAGTCGCGCTTGGCTTCCTACTGGTGCGACGTCCCGAGGATTTGTGGCTCGCTTATCTGTGCACCGCTGCACTGTCGTTTTTCGGCGCGTTCTTCGAAGCGGCAAAGAACGCCGCTGTTCCGAATATTACCGGCGAACGCGATCTACTCGCAGGTAACGCGTTGATGTTTTCGTCACGGTTCCTGTTGATGTCGCTGGGTGCAGCACTTGGTGGTTGGACCGCTGCGAACGTCGGCTACCAGGCCGCATTCATCATCAATGCTCTCTCGTTTTTTGCGTCAGCGTATTCGGTGTGGCTTGTACCCGAGGAAGAGACGCGCAGCCAATCAACCGGTGCTGTGACGAAAGAGCCCAGGAGCCTTTATCGAGGCTACTGGTCTGACATGCGCGAAGGTTGGACTTACATCGTAACCCATGCGCCCGTGGCAACGATTCTCGGGATCAATATCTTATGGGCCACTGGCGGTGGCGCGATGAACCTGATCGCCGATCGCCTGGGCGCGTTGGTGTTTGCCGGTGAGAACGGCATGAGCCAGGACTCAGCCGTGGCCGCTTTCTATTTCGCCGGAGGCTTCGGCTTGTTTATCGGCATGATAGTCGCGCGGCGGGTGGGTGCATATTTTGAGTTGCGGAAACGAACTGTTGCCTTCATCGGCTGGACCCTGTTTATTCAGGGAATCTTTTATGCCCTGGCAGGTGTTATGCCGACGTTGGTGTGGGCGTGTGTGATGGTGGGCATCTCGCGCGTGCTGCTCGGCGCCGAGTTTGCCGTGCAGGAAACTCTGCTGATGCGTTTGGTCCCTGACAACTTGAGGGGCCGAGTCTCCACCAGCGATCGCGCTGCTGAAATGATGATCTGGGCTTTCTCAACCGCCGTGGCTGGATGGTCACTACATACCATCACACCGCGAACGTTGACAGTCATCTCCGGTTTGCTTTCGGGAACGGCGGGAATCCTATGGCTGGTCCTGTTCGTGACGAGGAAGGTACGGCTGCCGAAACGCCTGGCGGGAGGAAGACAGCAGGAGCAGGAGCAGTTGGCAGGAGCAGGTGATTAAACCCTGCTCTTGCTACAATCCACGCGATGCGTGTCAGGGCTCGTCGTCGCAAATCAGTGGCATTTTTCATTACGCTGGGCGCGTGTCTCGTCGCGCTCGCGGTTGCGCTGAACGTCGGGTGGGTAATTCTCAACTGGCGCGAAGTCGCGCTGCTTGTCTTCGGGCTCATATTCTTCCTCGTGCTAATCTTCGGCCTGGTGCTCAACACCACGTTTCTTATTCGCGAGATACGGCGCAACGAACAGCACGACGCTTTCATCAACGCCGTCACTCACGAACTAAAGACACCGATCGCTTCCATCCGTCTCTATCTCGAAACACTGAAAGCACGCGACGTCGATGAAGAACAGCGACGGGAGTTTTACAACATCATGCTGGCCGACAGCGATCGCCTGCTGCTCACGGTTGAACAAGTGTTGCGTGCCGGACGCACCGGACTTAAACGCCGTCGCATCGCTAATTCTGTAATCAATGTCGGTGAGATGGTCCAGGAATGTTTGGAGCTGACACGGCTTCGTTACGGACTTGATGAAACAGCTTTGATCTACAACGCGTCACCCGAGGCTGGCTCCGCAAAAGTGTCGGGCGACATTGATGAGTTGCGTGCCGCGTTTTCGAACCTGTTGGACAATGCGGTGAAGTATTCCGATGCTGAGGTGTGCGTTTCGGTTTCAGTTTCAGCACTGGACGACAAACGAGTGGCAGTGCGCGTCGTAGACAAGGGTATCGGAATTCCCAGCGCGCAACTGAAGCGCATCTTCAAACGTTTCTACCGCGTTCCGGGTCGATTCATGGCGCGCGTCAAGGGAACGGGTTTGGGGTTGTTTATTGTTCACTCAGTGATTCAGAAACATGGTGGTCGAGTGTTTGCGGAAAGTGCCGGTCTGGGACAGGGAAGCACGTTCACAGTTTACCTGCCGCGAGTTAATGAATCATGACTTCGGTTCTAATTGTTGAAGACGAAAAACACCTGGCCGACGGCTTACGTTATAACCTGAGCGCCGAAGGTTACGAGGTCGATATTGTCGGGACTGGCGAAGACGCATTTTCGCTGTTAGTCGATCGTAAAAAGACTTACGACGTGGTAGTGCTCGACGTGATGTTGCCGGGGATGGACGGTTTCTCACTCGCGTCGAAACTGCGTTCGCAGGGACAGTTCCTCCCGATCCTGATGTTGACGGCGCGAGGCCAGGCGGAGGATGTGTTGCGCGGGTTTGAAGCGGGCGCCGACGACTATTTGCCGAAACCGTTTGACCTTTCAGTTTTGCTGGCGCGAATCAATGCGTTGTTGCGCCGGCGTGAATGGTTTCATAAAGACCGCGACCGGCTTGCGCCAAATAGTTCACAGGTCTTCGGCTTCAGCGGGAAGACGATCGATTTCGACGCGCTGGAGCTGCGCTCAGGTTCACAAACTGTAAACCTGACGCTGATGGAAGCGGATCTGCTGCGCTATTTGATCAACCACGAAGGAAAGATCGTCTCACGCAGCGCGATCCTCGAGGATGTTTGGGGCCTGCGCGAAGACACAGATACAAGGGCGATTGATAACTTCATCGTGCGCTTGCGGAAGTACATTGAAGACGAGCCGTCGCGGCCACGACATCTGTTGACCGTTCGCGGCGTAGGCTACAAGTTTGTCTCACAGGATTTACATGATTTTTCATGATTGACATGTAAAATCCTGAAAAATCATGTAAATCCTGTTAACTGTTCGCCACGATCACAGAAGCCCGCACGCCGAGCATGTCCGAAAAGTCTTTTGAATAAACAGAACTGACTCTTCTCACCCGCCCAATCTTCTCGACCAGCTCTTCATTCGAGATAAAGCCATTCTCGGTGTGCGCGATGGCCCAGGCGGGAATGTGTGACGCCGTGCGTAGGAGGTCTTCGACAAACCCGAGATACTGCTGTTTGCTCTGCACTCTCGACCCGAGCCGTGCGCCACGCTCTCTTTCAAGCTCTAGCCAGAAGTCGTCGCTGCCACGCAGCCACTCCTCGCGCCAGGTCACGATCGGATCTCTCGCCGTCGTCGTTTGCGTCACCGGAAGCGGCAGTCTCAAGAACAGTAGATCCGTGTGATGTCGCTCGGCGACAAAGTTTCGCACGTCCTGATTACTGCTCTTGTTGCGCATCGTGTTGTCGTGTGGCTTTGGCAGGCAAGCAAGCATGCGACCGAAGACGTCGGGCAGTGAGAAAGGTTGGCGCAGGTTGCGGGTCTGCTCGTTGAAGGAGAGAGCATAATCGCCCGTCATCATTCCGGCAGTCAGCGCAAGGGCACGCTTGTAAGGTTCGAGACGCTCAGCATTGAAGCGCAAGTTATCAAACCACCAGGCATCGGTTTCGTTGAACCATTTTAGCAGCGCGGCGTTTTCTAGTCTTTCGCGAGGAACATAAGCATCGTCCAGCAGGATGTTGAGATCGTCTTCGTCGAGTTGCTCGCGGTTATTTTCCACCAGCGCGAATGCCTTGGTGTAAGACCACATCATTGGATCGTTCGCGGCCACACGAACTTTCCAGTTCTTCAGGTGGACGCACATCTCCGGTTCTCCGGTAAACGGCAATGCAACTGAAGAAAACTTCAGTCGCCGGAGCACGCCCAATTCAAAAGCCAGCCAACCGTTTGAGAATTGCATAGTCACTACTTGGAGAACGATGAAAAGAGATCCCAGGCACGGCTCTGTTTCGCGACCGTCTCCGGAACCGGCTCATCTTCGCCAACTTTTGCAAACGACTCCAGTTCGGGGATTCCTTCGAGGGAAAGAAATACGTTCACTACTGCCGGATCGAATTCGATCCCCGCGCCGTCCATAAGCTCGCGCCTGGCGGCCTCTGCGGTCAACGCTGCTCGAAATGGCCGCGCGTCAGTGAGCGCGGCATAAGAATCGGCGACGCGTAGTATTCGAGCAGCCAGCGGAATCTCTTCGCGCCTGAGAGCGTCGGGATATCCGGCGCCATTCCACCACTCGTGATGCCAACGCACCAGCAGTTGGGCAGCGCGATCTGCGCCAACTCTCGATGCCTCGCGTTCGCCAATCACCGGATGGCGGAACAGATCGAGCCGCTCGTCATCTGAGAGAGCGGTGGTTGCCTGTATGTAATCGCGTTCCATCGCCACTTCGCCAAGATCGTGCAACAAGGCTGCGCTGTGCAACGATCCACGATCGTGCCGGGCAAGATGAAATGCCTTCGCGATCTCGTCTGCGATGCCGGCGATGCGTTGCGCGTGCGGGTTCTCGTAGCGCTCGAACTTATCTACAGTCCGCGCAAGCTGTATGAATGCCTCGGCTGCCGCGCGATCGATTAAATCTGTGGTTTGAATTGCTGCCATGTGTGCCTGAAAGTTATCCACCACAGATAAGTCTGTGGATACGGTCATTCTATTTCAAGGCTCGCAATAGGTCACGGGCCTTAGGGTTATTTGGATCCGCCGCCACCGCCCGCTCGGCTTCGCCCTTCGCGCGCAGTTTCAGACCCAGGTCTCGATACAACTCTGCCAGCATCACTCGATATTCTGCGTTCGCCGGGTCGAGCTTTATCGCTGCCTGTAATTCCGCTTCAGCCGCACGCTGCGTACTCTCGTGCCCGGCCAGCAGGTGACCATAGAATGCGCGGTAACGCGCTTCGTTCGGAACCGCCCTCGCCGCCGACGCAAATAGTCCCATCGCAGCTTTCTTTTGTCCTAACTCGAGTGCCGCAAAGCCTTCTTTGAACTGAACCTCAGCACGTTCGGCCACGGAGATAACGGGCCCGGCTGAACCTTCGGCAACTGGTTCCGGCTGCCGTGACGGCGTTGTTGCTTTCGGCGCCGACTCGCCTAAGCGTTCCGCTTTCTTCCTGGCCGCGAGCTTTGAATTGTAAGTTGCTCGAAGATTGTCATCACGCAACGTGTCGTAAGCCTGCGTCACTCGCGCAAACGCTGATTCGATGCGGGCCAACAAAGACGCGTCGGCCTTGCGGAACCTGTCCGGATGGTAACGGCGCGCCAGCTCGTAATAGACGCTCTTCATGTTTTGACTCAGCTCATTAACGGCGACACCCAGGACGTCATAATGCGTTTGCGCGCTTTTCACTCGTGCAAGGAAGTTCTCGACATCATTTGGATCGGCCTGCGGTTGTTCAAATTCCTTTTCAGGTTCCGGCTGCGGAGGCGGTGGCGGACTCGGTTGCGAATCGCGAAATGCACTCTGCCAGTGTTCTCGTTTGACGAGACCAGCCAAGCAGAGCGAGTAGATGATTCGCAACGTCTCTGCTTCGCCGAGCCCGCTAACAGCAACGAGATCCTTCAAGACCGTCGGCTGCTCGAGACGCGAAAGCAGAAAGCCCTCCGCCGGCAGCAAATTGCCGTGGACTGATGGATCGACGAGCGGAGTGATCAATTCGCCAGGATTGCTGAAGCGTGATGCAGCAAATTTGGCGGGCAGCCTGCGTCCCGCATCGAGCAGGAGCGAGCCGGCGTCGATCTTGAGATTTAGTTGTTCGTTGAGACGAGATTTCGATTCGAATTCCCACGTGCCGTCAGTCCATAACAGTGACAGGCGGAGAATGTCCGAAACCTGCTTAGTTTGCACTTGCTCGGCAGCACTCGGCGACACCAGGTTTTGCGCACACAGCACTTTGAGCAGATCGAAATCGGAAACTCGATCGTTAAACTGCTTCAGATCCTGATCCGCGACAAGCTTGCTTTTCTGCAGATAGTCGCGCAGGCGCAGGGTGCGGACGTTTGAAGCTGCGTAGACACAGTTGCCGTTATCAAAGTAGGCAACGACCTTGACGCGCTCATGTTCGAGGCGCAACCTGCCGCCGAGAGACTTCGCTGAGATTTCACGAATGAGTTCGGCGAACGGCTGCTCGCTCAGTAGGCCCTTCATCCCGGAACATAATTAACCACAAAGGCACAAAGACACAAAATGGTGAATGAAAAAAGCTATCTATTTCGTGCTTTGTGGCTAATTCTTAGTCTTTGACAGTTCCCAAAGCCGAATTCTATATTGAAGCCACAAAACAACCCTGATTGACCCCGGTTGAAGAAACTTCAAGCAGGTTGAGATCTATATGAACGAACGAGCAAGCCAAGGTGTTGACAGGCAAATAACCACTCCTTCCAACAGTGCCACTCCCAGCGTTGCGCCGGAAGAAAGCTCCCAACGCGTCGAACTCCTGATTGACGAGTTAAGAAAACGCACCGCCGAACTGGAAGAAGCAAATCGTGAATTGCGACGCGTTTCTCACTACCGCTCGCTTTTCCTGGCTCGGATGTCACACGAATTGCGCACGCCGCTGACTTCTATCCTGGGTTTCAGCGAGATCCTGCTCGATCAGGAAGAGTTGACCGAGACGCAGCGACGGTTTTGTCAGAAGGTCCAGGACTCCGGTTTTCAGCTACAGGCGAGTTTGAATCAACTGGTCGATCTGTCTCGAATCGAAGCCGGACAAACGGAAGTTTTCGTCCAGGAATTTTCTTTGCGTGAGACGCTGCGCGAGTCGTGTGCGGCAGCGGCGCGCATGGCCCAGAAGCAGCAGGTCAAGATCGATTACGAACTGGCTCCCGAGGTCACCACCATCGTTACCGATCAGGGAAAGCTCCGGCAAACGCTTTTCAACTTTATTGCGTGGGCGGTTAGTCGCAGCCCTGCCGGTGAGTCGGTCAACGTCACGGCTGACATCGACGACCAGGGAATGCTGTGGATTCGAGTGATAGACAACGGCGAGGGGCGTGCGGACCTGGCGAGTGTTTTCGATCCGGAACACGGCACGCCCGCCCGTGAGCCCAATATCAACGAGCTCGGGATTATTATCGGTCGTAAACTGCTCGAGCTGATTGGCGGGGAAGTCAGTTTGGAGAATCTCGTTCCGCGCGGGATTGCAGCGACGATTCAAATTCCGGCACGTCCAGCGAAGGGATAACGGCGGCGGATGGAAGATCTGACAGTTCGGGAATGCACGACCGTCGAAGAGTTTGATACATGTGTTCAACTGCAACGCGAGGCATTCGGTCTTCCTGATCTGGAACTCTCGCCGCGTCGTCATTTGATCGTTTCACGCAAGGCGGGCGGATGGACATTGGGCGCTTTTGCCGGCGATCGTATGGTCGGCTTTGTTCATCACCTCGCTGCCGTGCATGGTAATGAGATCTTTGGCTACTCGCACGTGATGGCGGTGGCGAAGGACTATCAGAATAAGGGTGTGGGTGCGCGTTTGAAGTGGGCCCAGAGAGAGCGTGCGCTCAGCGAAGGCAGAGAGTTGATTAAGTGGACGTGGGATCCGATGCAGGCGCGCAACGCCCACTTCAATCTGAACCGGCTGGGCGCGATTGTCGATACTTACGCTGACAACTTTTATGGTATCGAAACCAGTGGATTGCCGGGCGACCGGCTGTTCGCGACGTGGAAATTGAATTCAGATCGTGTTTGCGCGCTCGCTTCCGGGTCAGCGGCGCCGGTCGCAGCGAAGCCGGTTGCGACAGTGACTATTCCATTAGAATGGACACCGCTACTTAAGCGTGACCCCCAGCGCGCGCGAGACGAGCAGGCGCGCGTGAGAGAGGAATTCAAGAAAGCATTTGCTCAACAACTGATTTGCGCGGGATTTGAACGAGGCGACGGGCAGTCGCGATATTTACTTTTCGAATCACCTGAACTGGCTTGATGTCTTCTCTGCGGTCTCTGCGTATCTTTGCGTTCTCTGCGTTGATTTGCGTCTGAGAATATTTAACGCAGAGAACGCAAAGATACGCAGAGAGCCGCAGAGTGGAGCATGAACTTTACCAAGTTTGACCGCTATGTAGATCGCCACGCACGCAGCTTTACGGAGCGTTTGCAGAACCTCTGCCGCATGCCGTCAGTTGCCGCGCGCGGAAGCGGCATGCGCGCCATCGCGGAAACCGTCGAACAGTCGATGCAGCGAGTCGGGATCGGCACGCGCACGTTTCGCGTCGGCTCCGGTTATCCGATTATCTATGGTGAGTGTGGCGGCGGTCCAAAGACTTTCGTCGTGTATGGACACTACGACGTGCAGCCGGTGGGCCATCTGACTGAGTGGTCGTACGGTCCTTTCGCCGCCACTATCCAGGACGGAAAGTTGTACGCCCGCGGCGCCGCAAACAGTAAAGGAGATCTCGTCGCCCGCCTTGCCGCCGTCGAGGCCTACCAGAAAACCTTCGGCAAACTTCCGGTGACGTTCCGCTTCATTGTCGAAGGAGAAGACGGCCTCGGCAGTCCCAGTCTCTATCGCTTCACCACCGAGAACGCTGACTTGTTGAAAGCCGATGGCTGTTTGTGGGACGAAGGTTCCAGCGACACGAAAGAGAACCCGATAATCAGCCTCGGTTTCAAGGGCATCACGTTTCTGGAGCTCCGCGCCTTCGGTCCGCATTCCGACCTGCACTCGAAGTGGGGTGCCATCGTTCCGAATCCTGCATGGCGCCTGGTCCAGGCGCTTGCCACCATCACCTCGCCGAAAGGCGTGATCACAATCGACGGCTTTTCATCGCACATTGCGCCGATCAGTGACGAAGACTCGGAAGTCTTGCGAGCAATCGAGCTCGACGAAGCAGGATTGAAACGTGAATTTCGGATCGCGGGTTGGGTCAGGGCAATGAAAGGCCAGACCCTCGTCAAGGAACACATCTTTGGTCCAACGTGTACGATCTGCGGTATTCACACCGGCCACACCGAGGCAGGCGCGAAAACAGTTTTGCCGAGCACGGCCATGGCGCGACTCGATTTCCGGCTCGTCCCGGATCTGACCGCGCAAATCGTTGTCCGATTATTACGCGAACATCTCGACGTTCGCGGGTTCAAAGATATTGAGATTATTGAACTCGGAAGTGCGCCCCTCGCGAAATCGTCGGCCAAGTCGCGCGTTGCCCGGGCAGTGATTGAATCGACCACTGAGGTCTACGGCAAACCACCGCTCATCTATCCGATGGATCCTTCGAGTGGACCGGTTGGAGCCGTGTGTGGCGTGTCGCAGCCGCCGACGCCCGTTGCGTCTTTTGGAACCAGTTACGCCGGATCCAGTCCGCACGGGCCGAATGAGAACATCCGGATTGACGATTTCTTGAAGAGCATCAAGCTCATCGGACGGGTGATTCATAAGCTTGCAGTGTCGAGGTCCAGGCCGGATTCCGATGTGCATGAGGACAGGAATCCCACAGCGCCGCTGCCGAAACTAAAAACATGAACCACAGATAACACGGATTTAAGGAGTTAATCATTGGTCGCCAGGACAATCGCGCGTGAAATCGAAAAGCTGAGAGAGGAGATTCGACACCATGATGAACTTTACTACGTCGAAAACTCTCCGGAGATCTCCGATCGCGAGTACGATGAACTACTCGAAAGCCTTCAGAAGCTCGAAGAAGCGCATCCCGAGTTAATCACACCCGATAGTCCTACACAGCGAGTTGGTGGACGCCCCGCGGAAGGTTTTCCCGAGGTCGTTCACACCCGCCAGATGCTCTCGCTCGATAACAGCTACAACATCGACGAGCTGCGCGCGTTTGACGAGCGTTGCCGGCGTCTGGCGGAAGGTCGTCCACTCGAGTACGTCGCGGAGCTCAAGATCGATGGTCTGTCGCTTTCACTGCAATACGAAGACGGACTGCTGGTGCGCGGTGTGACGCGTGGCGACGGTCGCATCGGTGAAGACGTCACACAGAACGCGCGCACGATTCGCAGCGTTCCTTTGCGCCTGAAAACTCAGGCGAAGCGTATCGACTCAGCTCTCGAAGTGCGTGGAGAAGTTTTCATCCCGCGAGAAGTCTTTGAAAGAACGAACGCGGAAAGGGAAGAGCTGGGACAACCGCGGTTTGCGAATGCGCGCAACGCGGCTGCCGGCGCGATCCGGCAACTCGATTCGCGTCTCGTTGCACGCCGCAAGCTCGACATGTTTGTTTACGATCTGCTGGTGAATGGCCGCAAGCCGTTTCCCACTCACTGGGAGTCACTCGACTGGCTCGAGCACGCAGGCTTTCGCGTCAATCCACATCGCAAGCTCTGCAAAACGATCGACGAACTGATCGACTTCGCGAACGAGAAAGAAACCCTGCGCGACGACCTTGGATATGAAATTGATGGCCTCGTCGTAAAGGTCAACTCCACCTCGCTGCAAGATGAATTTGGTACGACCTCGAAAGCACCGCGCTGGGCGATCGCTTACAAGTATCCTGCGCGCCAGGAATCAACAAAGGTTTTGGACATCATGGTCTCGGTGGGACGCACCGGCGCAATTACTCCCGTCGCGATTTTGGAACCGGTAGTTCTTGCCGGTACGACTGTCTCGCGCGCGACGTTGCACAATGAAGACGAGATCAGGCGTTTAGGAATCAAGATTGGCGACTGGGTGCTAATCGAGAAGAGCGGTGAGGTCATTCCCAAAGTCCTCAGCGTTGTTACTTCAAAACGCACCGGAAAAGAAAAAGACTTCGAACCTCCCGAGAAATGTCCGGTTTGCGGTGGCTTGATATCGCGTCCGGAAGGTGAAGTCGTAGCGCGCTGTGTTGCGGCAGATTGCACGGCGCAGTTGATGGGTCGTCTCCTTCACTTTGCTTCGCGACGCGCGATGCGAATCGAAGGATTGGGTGACGTGCTCGCGGAACAACTCGTCGCGGCGAATCTGGTGAAGGACGTTGGGGATCTCTACTCGCTGACGCTGGAGCAGGTCGCCGGTCTCACAAGGATGGCGAAGAAGTCGGCCACTAATCTGCTGTCGCAGATCGAAGCCAGTAAGTCGCGAGATCTGTCCAATCTGATTTACGCCCTCGGCATTCGTCACGTGGGTGAGAGAACGGCCGGCATTCTGGCGCACGAACTCGGCTCGCTCGAACGCCTCGCGAACGCCTCAGTTGAAGAGTTGGATGCCATCCCGGAGATCGGCTTGACCGTCGCGGAGAGTGTTCGCGATTGGTTCGACGATGAAGGGAATCGCGCGCTTTGTGATAGGCTGCGTGCGGCAGGAATAAGAACAGAGATCGAGCGTCGTAGTGACGCGAAGGCTGATGAGCGTTTTGCCGGGAAGCAGTTTGTCCTGACAGGGACGCTGGAAACTTTCACTCGCGATGAGGCGCGCGCGTTGATTGAAGCACGAGGCGGTCGAGTCAACTCTTCGGTCAGCAAGAAGACGGATTACGTGGTCGCGGGCGAAGCCGCGGGATCGAAACTCGACAAAGCTCAGTCACTCGGCGTAACCGTTATTGATGAAGCCGGCTTTAGAGAAATGTTGGAATAACCACAAAGGCACTAAGACACAAATGTTTTAATTGTCATTTGTGACTTTGTGTTCTTTGTGCTTAAGAGGATTACATGAGCACAGAACCAACGAAGAAACTCGAATTACTTTACACACTCTTTTGTGACGACGTGCGGCTGGAGGCGGGCAATAAGCTCTCCTTCATGGGTGTTTTTCAAAACATCATGGTGCAGCAATTGCCCGTTTCGCTGATCAAGTTTGCCATCGTGAACCACTGGCAGGGGCAAGGCAGTTACCTGTCCGAGGTGCGGATTCTCACGCCCGATCGGCAACAGCCAGTCGTGGTGTCACAGCCGACGCGTTTTGAAATCGCCTCCGGCGGCTTCGCCGACAACATCAGTTTCTTCGTTAACGTGACGTTCCCGACTGCCGGCCGCTACGTCGTACAGACTCTGATCGATTCAAACCTTTATGAGGAACAAGTACTAACAGTCTCCGACGTCACCGAGCCTGAGCTGCTCGGTGCGTCGGAGGCAGTGAATTAAGCCGCGGCTGGGGAGCCTAGCCTACGTCAATTTTGAACAGTTTAATTTTGGAATTGAGAGTGGTTGCCTTTATTCCAAGGAGCCTTGCTGCCTTCGCCTGGTTTCCACCAGTCTCAGCCAGCGCCATCTTGATCAGGTGGGTCTCGAACCGCTGCACTTCATCGTAAAAATTGATCCCGCCGAGAATATCCAGCGGTTTAAGTCTGGTTGCTTCCTCAGTGAAAGACTTATCACGTGCCAGCGTTTCTGCTTCTGACAACAGTGCGTCAGCCAGATCGACAACCCTTTGAATGCGGTCTCGATCCGGTCGCTCAGCGAGTTTCAAACGCACAGCTCGTTCAGGCAGTTGGTTGACACCTGTTTCCATCAGCGCTGCTTGATCGACGTTCATTAATACTCCCCTTTCGGAACTGGACCTCTAATACGAGAACACCAAGCTCCGAAAATACGTGACAAAAAATTTTTCNACGAAAAAAACCATCCCCAGATTACACAGCAAATCAATGTAATCTGGGGATGGTTCTGATGGTGCGGATGAGAGGACTTGAACCTCCACGATGTCACCATCACAGGCTTCTGAGACCTGCGCGTCTGCCAGTTCCGCCACATCCGCAAATGCCGGGAGGTCATTATGCGAATGCCCCGATAGGGTGTCAAGAAAGGCTACCGGCGGGCGGTGTCCTAATTTGAAGAGTTTTCTCTGCGGTCCTCTGCGTATCTTTGATGTTATGAAGCAAGCGGGTGCCGCTTTCGTTTACCCGTAAGTGGTTTAGACTCACGGTTGACATGAAACTGAAAGGA
>Ga0065712_10000164_pt1 | contig 31103 bp, 34 predicted proteins | sample MisRhiReplicate1_FD_59099 | JGI IMG/M metagenome (GOLD analysis project Ga0065712, IMG submission 59099) | Miscanthus rhizosphere microbial communities from Kellogg Biological Station, MSU, sample Rhizosphere Soil Replicate 1: eDNA_1 v3... | ecosystem: Host-associated > Plants > Roots >...
GGCCGTTCCCTTAACCAGCTCGAGATCTCCTTTCCTCGGCCAAACGTGAAAACCATTCTTTTTCCCATTCCCTCTCTCCCACCAATTTACACACAGATCCGTACATCACCGATGCGGGAGCGGTCGGTCTGCGTCAGCTATAAATCGAATTCGGGAAAAATCCGGCTTGATCGAGACAACAAGCCTCGGCTTCCTTTACAAAATGATGTGTGGCAGTTGTGGGTTCAAGCCCTTCAACTTCGCTCCGGATTGACAAAGCGCGCGACAGGAGTGTCAACGAAGTTTATTTGCTTGAAAACTTCGCCGGTGATAATTTTCTGGCATGAATAGCAAGCGGAGACGGGAGAATCGCGTCACAATGCGCGAGGGCGATCGTATTCTTATCAATAAAGGTATCTCAAAAAAAGTGATGATCATCGCGCGCACAGAAATCCCGCATTCCTCGGAAAGAATNTTCGTCACCAAGTCCGGCGGCAAATATACGATTGGTTTGAAAGTATGGCGNTCGGATTACGCCTGGAATGAAAAGAATCAGATGTGGGTGCCNAAGCANTGATGCTATCCATCGNCGGCCGCTCTATCCGATAATGCAACGCTCAGCGAGGAGCTTTTAAGGCAGGGACGGATGGTGAAACCCGACATCGGAACCTTCCTGAACGAGTTAAAATCTGGTCGCGCTCCGCAGCTAGTGCTTCTTTTCGGCGACGATCTACAGGTCGACGAGACTTGCAAGGCGGTGGTGGATCAGCTCGTGCCGCAGGAATGCAGGGGATTTAATCTGGAACGTTATGACGGCCGCACGACCACTTGGGACCAAATCGAAGCGTCGCTGATGACGCCGCCGTTTTTCCCCGGCAAAAAAGTCTTGTGGGTGGAAAATGCGCCCTATTTTTATTCCCGGGAGCAAAAAAAAGAGCTTAGTGAGAAGGTGCTCGAGCTCTGGCGTGACGGGAAACGTGATGCGGCCGCAAAATTATTGATCGACTTGCTGCTCGTGCAAGGCTGGACACAGGAACGTTGGGAACGTCTGCAGGGCGTCGCCTCAGAACCGCTCCTGGATCTCTTTAGAAATGAAGGAACGGAGTGCGCTGAAGAGATCGAAACTTTGTTGAGCTACTGCCAGACTCGCGGGGTTGATTTCACCAAGCATCAAGGCTCAGAGGATCATCGGCTTGGCGTTCTCTTGGACCAAGGGGTTCCTGAATGGAGCATTTTATTACTCAGCGCCGTCCAAGTTGACCGGCGCTCGCGGATTTTCAAGCGCTTCGAAGCGGCCGGTGCCGCGTTTGATCTCTCTCTCGAACGTGACAAGACGGGCAGGGTGAGCCGGACGACCTTGCTGGAAATTATCGGAGAGCGGCTGCGCCAGGCGGGAAAAACGCTGGATTATCGAGCCCAGGAGATGTTTTTGGCCAGAACCGTCGATGATTTGCGCTCGGTTCAACAGGAGCTCGAAAAATTAGTCCTATTCATTGGTGATCGCTCGATGATCACAGCGCAAGACGTGGAAAGCGTCGTTGTCGATCAGGGAGAAGCTTGGATCTTCGATCTCACTCGTGCGCTTGGCGATCGCGACGCGCCGGCAGCGCTTGCGCACTTGGCGCGTTTGCTCGCCCAGGGAGAGGCCGCGCTCAAAATTCTGGCCACACTTACCGGTGAGATACGGCGTTTGCTTCGGGCGCGGCAGCTCTTGGCGACGGATCTTGCGAAGCTGTGGAGACGCGGCATGAGCTACCAGCAGTTTCAACAATTGGTTTCAAGGGATCGCGGGCCGCTGCTTACACGCAACCTATACGCCGACTACATGTGCTTTCAACGCGCGGAGCGGTTTTCCCTCGCCGAATTACAGTCGTACATGGAGGCGCTCTTCGCCGCCGACTACCGTCTGAAATCGGGTGGAACTCAGGCCGGTCTGGTGCTCGAGGGGCTGGTTTTGGGGCTGTGCATGCGCAGGAAGCCAGCAGCAACGCTTGCCGCCCGTCCTGTTTACCGATGAGAAAGTCAATTTTCTTTGCCTGCTTATGGGCTTTCTATGCGGTGCTGACGGCGAGTGCGGCGAGCGCTGAAATGATCGTCCAAGCTTGCTTCAGTCCCAATGGGAAATGCGCTGCATACGTACTGCGCGAGATCGGCGCGGCCAAAAAGGAAGTGCTCGTCGCCGTCTATGCTTTTACAAGCGATGATTTGGCCAATGCAGTGGTGCAGGCGAAAAAAAGGGGCGTTGCCGTTCAGATCGTCATCGACCGAGAGTTTGATCTCGGTAATCCAAGCTCCAAGGGAAAATTCTTCGATACGCAGAAGATTCCCTTGCGCCGGATTTCAGGAGCCAAGCCCGTCGGTGCTGAAAAAGATGGCGGCTTGATGCATCAAAAGTTCGCGATCATCGATCGGAGCGTGGTGCTTGCCGGCTCCTACAATTGGACGTATGCAGCGGAAAACTCCAACGACGAAAACCTTTTGTTTTTTCGCGAAGCCGCTCCGCTTGCTGAAGAATATCGGCGTGCGTTCTTGCGACTCTGGGAGCGAAAGCCGTGACCCGCTACTCAAGCGCAGTGACGGGTGGATTGTTGCTGTCCTTTCTGGGTGGCCTTTTCACGCATGTGCTCTACCAGAGATGGAACCCATCGGGGCCGGAGCCCATTGCCGTGGTCAGTGAAGAGCCTTCGGTGGCGGGCAACGGAGAACTCCCACTGCACCACGTGAGTTTTATACCGCTGGCACCAGCGGTGGAGCAAAAAACAGTTGAAGTACCCGTGCTTGCGGCACGCGACGTGGAAAAGATTCGCGCAGTCGCCGATCGCGAAGCGCGCGTCCGCGGGCGGATTTTTCGTGTTGGCCATGCCACCAAAAGCAATACCTATTTTTTGAGCTTTGGGCCGTCACGCGAAGCATTGACGGCCGTGATCTTCAATTCAGCCGCGGAGCTCTTTGAAAAAAGCAAACAGCCGCCAAAAAGCTTCGAAAATCGTGAGGTAGAAATCAGCGGATTTATCAAAGATCATCCGCAGTACGGGCTGGAGATCATTCTCGAAGACCCCAAGCAGATAAAAATAGTGAACTGACGGGAAGCCGCCATGAGTGAATCGGTAAAAAAATGTATGGTGTGCGCCAAGCCGACGGAAAACATGCGTGGAGGAATCTGTGAAGTTTGCCAGGACAAAATTCGCCGCGAAGCGATGGGCGAGCAGGCGCGAAACAGCGAAAGCGCCGAGCGCGAAGTCCGCCGGCATGGCGTGACCCCGGACAAAAAATAACCGACCGGCCAAAACTCATTAGCGATTACATCGAGAGTTCGCGCCCGGGGTTCCCTCAATTTACAAGTTGATCCTGTCGAACCGCGACATATTAACCGGCAAATCCGTCTGGATCAGAGGTAATTCTTTCACCCGGCATGCTCGGAAAAAAAGCTGATTTTATGTAATACTCATGGTAAAATTCGGTTCTATTCAGCACACGAAAGCGTCAAACTAAGTCTAAAGGCCGGAGGTCAGCAACACTGCGCGTTCGAGATTTCATCGCTAGGAGTTTTGTTCTCGCCATTTTCTTCATTGCCGCGCCCGGAAACTCAAGCTGGGCATTTTCTCCGGATGAAGACCTTACGGCACGGGCCGCAGTTTTGATGGACGCGGCGACGGGAAAAATAATTTACCAAAAAGAGGCCGATCTCCGTCTACCGCCCGCAAGCACGACCAAGATTATGACGGCCATTCTGACGTTGGAAAGCGGCCACAGTCTTGCAGAAAAGTTGACGGTCTCAAAGGAGGCGACTCGCGTCCCTGCTTCCAAGCTCTATCTCCGTCCGGGTCAATCATTGACCATTGAAGAGTTGCTTTACGGCATCATGCTTGCCTCGGCCAACGATGCTGCCGTGGTGTTGGCCGAAGGTGTCGGCGGCTCGGTGGAGCAATTTGGTGAATTGATGACAAAAAGGGCGCACGATCTTGGAGCTATCAATAGCCATTTCACCAATCCCCACGGCCTCACCGCGACCGATCACTATTCGACCGCAAAGGATCTCGCGATCTTGTTCCGCTATGCAATGAAAAACCAGACCTTTCGCGAAATCGTCCAGACCAAATTCAGTTCGGTGACGAGTACTGCATTGGTACGTAAAAAAGCCGTGCCGCGGCGGATTTCGGTCAGGAACCATAATCGTTTGCTGTGGAATTACGACGGCGCGCTCGGCGGCAAAACCGGTTATACGCATGCGGCCCTAAAGTGCTTTGTGGGGGCAGTACAACGAAATGGCACGACTTTGATTGTTGCAATTCTCGGCGCGCGCGATCAATGGGGCGATACGAAGAGGCTTTTGGAATATGGCTTCGATAATTACGACCTGCTCAAGGGCGCGCCCGGAGCGCCGGGGAAGGCAGCCGCGATGGAGCAGCAGGTCGGCGTCCGTGGTGACCGCATGTCGTCAGTTGTTGTCCCGGCACAAGAGAAAAGCCAGATTAAGGTTAGCGAAGGGTTTATTTTGCAGGTGGGAGCTTTCCGTGACCGAGAGCGGGCGGAATCCCTTTCGCACCAGATCAACGACCAAGGCATCGATGCTTTCGTCGAGAAAACCGCCACGAGTCCGAGCGAAACTGCTTATCGCGTCCGGGTAGGGCCGTATTTTGAGCTCATCACGGCGCAGGAGGCAGCTCAGCAAATTTTGAGCAAAAGCGGCCATCGGGCTTTGATCCTACCTTTTCAAATAGGGCAGCAAGAAGGCGATCCAAGCTGACGGGCCGACCGGCAGCCTCGCTAAGCCGACCAACGCAGTCGCTCTAGACTGTCAAGACCATTCCGTCCTCGGCGAACGCTATTTCCAGTTGATTTTTTCGGGCCAGCATTTCTTCGCCTAAATGCGTGAGGAGGAGTTTTTTGCACTCAAGCCGTTCCCGGTTCGCCCACAATATTTGATAATTGATGTGCATCGCAGGTTGCTCGGTAAAAAACGAGCACTCGCAGAGAAATAGATCGACACCGCGAGCATGCGCGATGAATTCATCCGTCCAAGCTGAGTCACCGGAAAAAAGAACCCGGCGGTCATCATACGCAACCTTCAGCGCCAGGGAAATGTCTCCGGTTTGGTGTGGTACCCGGAAGGGAAGGACTTCAATGCCCTTTACAATCGCAGACTCTTTTGGATGCAAAATTTGAAAAGTGAATGGCGCGTTTTGAGTCGGGCTTTTGCCGCTCCCGTACATCAACTTGCAAAGGTCCATGACCCGTTCGCGAGTGTCCGGCGGTCCCGCGATCGTGACGGGGCTAGTGGGCGGATTTTGATAAAGATATTCGATCAGAAAAAATGGAATGCCAGCGAAGTGATCACCGTGTAAATGACTCAGAATAATGGCGTCGAGACGGCGGGGCGCAAAGCCGGCGCGTTTCATGGCGAGTAGTGTGGTCGGCCCACAGTCGAGGAGGAACAACCGATCACTCGCTTCAAAAAGATAGCCGCTCTGATGACGACCGCCGCTGCCGAAGGCATCGCCGCAGCCGAGGACATGAAGTCTCATAGAATTGTCACTTGAGCCAGCTTACGCGCATGGATTTTCGACTAACACTCTGCTTATCCGGATGCAATGCGATGGGTCTGAGTGCGGTCAAATAAAGTTGCTTTTTCACAGCCGGCCGACTACAGTCAACGAGTGGCTGTTTACAAGCGCCCCTTCTTCACTTCATATACCACCAGTCTTTGGATTCGGTTTCTTCGTTTCGGTTTGCAATCGCATAAAAAGCTCGAAAGCGATTTGGACAAAGCCGGCCTCACTCCGCCGCAGTTTTATGTCTTGGCGACGATTGGCTATGCGGGCGGGCTTCCCTTCGGTGAAATCGGCCAGAAGATGATGGTAACCGTCAGTAATCTGACCGGCATTGTCGACCGGCTCGAGGAAAAAAAATTAGTGGTGCGAAAGCGCGACGACAACGACCGCCGTGTGGTGCATGTCGTGCTGACGGAGAAGGGTGCGAAACTGTATAAAACCACGATTCCGCTATTCGAAAAAAGCGTCGGAGAAATTTTTGCCCTGCTTCCCCGACCCGAACAGAAAGAACTCTCATCACTGCTGCGCAAGCTTAACCAAGAAGCTCCGGCGAGCTGATCTCATTCTGCGTTTACAATTCGACGATTTCCAGAAGACCGCCCGTCAGCTGCGAATTAGTTGACAGGCAGGATGGGGGAGCTATAAAGGTTAAAACCTTAACTAATTTCCCGATTGTGAAAAACGACAGCAAAAATTTGCTTGGCCTCGAACGGGTCAGGAAGTGGCTTTATGCCAAAGACCTTACCGAACGAAGCAGCGGTTGCGTCCTCTGTGGCTCTTGCTACGGACACGGCCCGGCCAATCCGATGGAAGATGAGCCAGGCCCAAAGGAGAAATGCCCGCCGTACGAATACTACCGATTTCAGCGTCACACACCGAAATCACGATGGCTGATGGCACAGCGGGTTTTTCACGGTCTTGATCCGATTACTCCGGAGCTCAAAGAAATCATCTATGCTTGCACGAACTGCCTCATGTGTCAGGAACTTTGCGGCGTGCGCAATGACGGCTACGGTCCGTGGGATATCACCGTCGCCATGCGCGAGGAGATCACCGAAAAGGAAGGACCACTGGAAGCGCATCGCTCGATCTACGACGGCCTGCAACGCCATGATAATCCATGGGGGCAGCAAAAATCGGAACGCGGTGCGTGGTGCGAAGGTCTTGGGCTAAAACAATTCGGGGCGGCGAGCGCGCCGACTTTGCTTTTTGCCGGTTGCTCCGCGGATCGCCCGAGCGGCCGGAGCAGCGCTGTGGCGCTGGCGAAGTTGCTTCAGGCTGCCGGCGAAGACTTCGCCGTTCTTGGCGCAGACGAAAAATGCTGCGGCCTATATGCATTCGATCTCGGATTTCGCCGCGAATATGAGCGACTAAAGGATTCTAATCTAGCTACAATCCAGACTGCCGCAATCACCAAGGTCGTTACTGCTTGCGGCAGTTGCCAGCGTATCTGGCGCGAATATGCCAAATCAGACGAGGCCACGTTTACAGTGCTGCATGGTATCGAATATATCGACCAGTTGGTAGCGTCAGGGCGGCTGAAATTCACACGCGTTATGCGGAAAAAAGTGGCCTACCACGATTCCTGCCACCTTGGTCGGGGTGCGGGAGTTTACGACCCGCCGCGCCGTCTGCTCAGCGCAATTCCCGGCGTCGAACTGATGGAAATGCCGCGCAACCGGCGCTGGGCATGGTGTTGTGGCGGTGGCGGCGGAGTTCCTGAAGCGGATCCCGCGCTCGCTCAATGGAGCGCGGCAGATCGCATGACCGAGGCGCTCGCGACCGGTGCCGATGTCATGCTGACCGCCAGCGCGCTGTGTCAGCGGTCATTTGCGGAAATGAAAGAGCACCGATTGCCGGTGCAGGATGTTCTCGATTTTCTTCAGCAGTCACTCTGATCATGCTCATCAAAGAAGCTCATTTCACCCCGCAACGCATGCTTGCGATGCTTGGCCTGAAGGCAGACTCCTTCGGCTCCCATGCTCTCATTCCCGGCCCGAAGGAGCGAAGTGAGACGATTCTCAAGCTGCTCAAGGATCCACAAAAGAATTTCACGTTTCTCGATTACGAGATGTACACGGGCTCGCTCGACGGCAAACGGATTACGGTGGGAAACGGTGGGCGTTATGCTCCGGATACGGCGATCACGACAGAAATCCTTTGCGGCGGCGGCGCGGAAAATCTGATTCGGGTGGGCAGCTGCGGCTCGCTGCAGGAAAACGTTCAGATCGGCGATCTGGTGATTGTTACCGGCGCGCTCCGCGGCGAAGGCACCTCGCGTTATTATGTGGCGGAAAATTTCTCCACAGTTGCCCACGGCGAAATCATTAATGCGCTAAAGCGAGCCGCCGATAGTTTAAAGGTGCGTTATCACCTCGGCTGGATCTTCACCACCGACGCGCTATTTCAGGAAACCCCGGAACTGATTCAGCAATTGAACGAGCAGCAAGTCTCGGCCATCGACATGGTGACCTCCACATTTTTGACCGTCGCACAGGTGCGCGGGAAAAAAGCGGGCGCGATTCTTGCCGTCTCGGACGAATGCCTCTATGGCAAATTTGGCTTTCGCGATCCGCGCTTTCAGGAAGCGGAGAAAAACACCATCGAAGTGGCGCGCAACGCGTTGCAATATCTGTAACTGAGCGACAGGACGGAATGATCAGCATTCAGCAAAGCCCGCTGTTTGAACCGGTGCTGTGGAACGACGACGGCTTCAAAATCCTCGATGAGCTCCTGGTTCCGGAGCGGATCGAGTACATTCACATCACCCAAGTCGCACAGGCACTCGACGCGGTGCGGCAGATGAAAACCCGAGCCTTCGGGCAAGTGCTAACGTTTTTGTACAGTGGGGCGCTGCTGGCGTGCGCGTACCGCGGCAATAAAGCCGCGCCGCTGCGCGAAGACATCGCGGCCATGACGGAAGCCTTTTGCAGCGCTCGACCGACCTTCGACTTCCGCGGCCTCGCCGCATTCTTCGACGAGTGGTTCAGCAAAGTGAATTCCGATGGCGCGGTGGGCGAAACGATCGCCTGCCGCGCGCGCGAGTTCGGCCGGCAGATCGTCCGAGCCCGGCAGGCGCGCGCCAAGCGCGCCGCCTCCATACTGCCGAAGCGTGCGCAAATATTGACCCATTGCAATATCAGCGGGGAATTGGTCGAGGTTGCCCGGCACTGCCAAAGCTTAGGAAAGGAACTTACGGTAATCGCCACGGAGACCCGGCCGTACCTACAAGGAACGCGCTTGACCGCTTGGGAACTTGCCCGAGCCGGGGTCACGACCTCTATCATACCCGATTGCGCCATAGCGCAGGTCATGGCCAGCGGCGAAGTCAATGGGGTGATCGTCGGCGCGGATCGATGCGCGCGAAACGGCGATGTCATCAACAAGGTTGGTACGTATCCGCTGGCACTGATGGCGCGGGAATATAATGTCCCGTTCTACGCTCTAGTACAGGAGTCGCGCTCGTTGGAGCGCGGCCTCGATGTGCCCATCGAGGAGCGGCCGGCGGCGGAGCTGCTTACATTTCGCGGACAGCCGATTACGCCCGCCAGCAACACCGAGCTCGGCGCCCTCTATCCATCGTTCGATGTGACTCCCGGAGATTTGATCACCTATTTGATCGGCTTTGAGGAGACTTACACCCTGGAAAATTTCCGCAAATTGTATGGCGGGTCCGGCTCGTCTGTGCGCGTCAATCCGAAACCGGAAGCAAAATACGTCTTGATCTACGGCGTTCCTCCGCCGAACCATTACGCTTTTTTTCGCACCGCGCTGAAGACAGCAGATGCTGAGACGGTGCTGGTGCCCGAGATGCGGCCAGCGCTTTGGGGTGCCCAAGTCGTGGCTCCGGAGCTTCAGGTCCAGCGCGTGCCGACGACACTTATTTCGGACAACATCATGGGGACGCTTTTCGCCCAGGGTGAGATCCGCAAACTCTGTCTCTTTTACGACAGTTTGAGCAGCGAAGGACCGATTGGGATCTGCGGGTCTTTGCTTGCGGCTCGGCTCGCGCAACTGCACGGCGTTGAGATCGAGCTTTTCAATGGCGCTCAGGAAAAAATGCCCACAGCGGACCGAGATGTCTCGACATTTCTGGGCAACAATATCTTGCCTGCGGAAGTCACAACGCGAAGGGTCGAACCCGAAGTGATTCCCTGGAAATTTCTTAAAGGCTAGTCGATGGTGAACCTCGAAAGCGAGATGATCCGCTGGGGCAAGTTGCTCTTCGAGCGACGGCTGATCAGCGGCTGGGGTGGTAACTTGAGCTGCCGGCTCGCCGACCATAAATTCTTAATCACTGGTCAGCACGCGCCGTTGGGATTTTTAAGGACGGAGGAGTTGGTGCGCATCGATCAAGACGGCCGACCCGAGGTGGAAGGCCAAAAGCCTTCAAGTGAGACCCCCATGCATCTTGGAATTTACGCCGGAACTGATGCGCAAGTGATTGTTCATACGCATCCGCCTATGGTGCTGGCATTCTCATTGACACACGAGAGCTTCGTGCCGATCAGCTTCGAGGAAAAATACACCATCGGAGAGGTGCCGATTATCTTTCAGGACACGCCCACTGTAACGCAGCCGGAAAAAGTCGTTACCGAGCTCAAATATCACCCGGTGATCATCATCAAAGGGCATGGAACCGTCGCGATCGGCAAAGACTTTGAAGAAGCATTTCTGTTGACGGACTTGCTCGAAGAGGCCGTGCACTGTCAATTTTTCAAAGAGCGGCTGAGCGGCGCCACGGTATCCGGCGGCGCTGCGCCTTCAAAAAGCCAACCGACGCCGAAGGTTGCGCGAGGAGAGGGCTTTGCGCTTTTTTCCGAAGAACACATGCAAGCGCTGGTGGATGGCGCAAACGCCGATACGGATTTTAGGTCTCGCGGCGCGGAGACCCGTCTCACGACCTCTCTGACTCTTTTTCTCGAAGATCTCGAACGAGCATGGACGGTGCAATTTCGCGACGGCACCATTACCGCGCTCGAATCGGGAGACAGCGGCAAATTTTTGATTAGCGGCAACGCGGAATGGTGGAATGCTGTGTTTAGTAACCGGATCGATCCATTCTTGGCGACGCAGCAAGGGAAGCTAAAACTCAAGCGCGGTGATCTGGCCGATCTGTCGCGCTGGTACAAACCATTTCAGAGGGCATTTGCGCTATGGCAAACGATCCCGATTCACTAGGCTTTTTTGCGGCGGTCGCCTTGGACATTATGGCGCGCCGACAACCGCACAAGACCGCAGTCGTTTCTAAGGACGAGGAGATCACGTTCGCGGAGTTGAATCGTCGCGTGCATGCGCTGGCGGCGCATTTGCAAAAAGAAGACGTTCGGCAGGGCGATCGGGTCGGTATATTGCTGCCGAATTCGACCGCAGTTCCGTTGAGCTATTTCGCCACGCAGAAGATCGGCGCGGTGACGGTAATTCTCGATGCTCGGCTGAAAGGCAAGGAACTCCAAGCGGTTCTAAAAGACGCCGATCTGAAACTCTTGATTGTCCACGCACAATTGTTTAGCGAGATCGAAGAAGCGTTCAAAGCGATGGCGGCGATACCGCTGTGGGTCGTCGGTGGTCAATGCGAACGGAGCTTCGAAGAGCGTTTCTGTGCGCCCGCTGATGCCATTTCGTCACCCAGATTAAATTCCGCTGATGACGCGTTGATTCTCTATACCTCGGGCACTACCGGAGAACCCAAGGGGGTGGTTTTGAGTTATCAAAACCTAGCTCAATATCCGCAGGTGATGCGCAACATGGGCATCACTGACGGATCGACCATTCGTGGCTGCATTCTGCCGATGTCGCACATTGTCGGGCCGGTGGTTTGCAATGAGCTCGCCGAACGAGGTTATACCCTCGTGATTTTCGACCAGATCAATCCGGTTACCCTGCTCGAGGGCATTCAGAAATATCGCGTGACTGTTTTCGAGAGCGTACCGATCGTTTTCCAATTGGTATTGGGGGTAAAAAATCTCTCGAGCTATGACACGAGCAGCGTCAAAGTTGCCGCCATGATGGGCACGAGCATTCCGCTGCCCTTGTTAAACGCGTTTCAAACCGCACAACCTCATATAAAGGTGATTCAAGGCTATGGATTGACTGAAACCTCGCCGATGATCACTTTGGTAGAGCCGGATAGAGCGCAGGAAAAACTCGGCAGCATCGGTCGAGCTGTGCCCGGAGTCGAGATCAAGATCGTGGACGAGAACGGGAAAGAGCTCGGGAATGAAGAGCCGGGCGAAATCATTACCCGCGGACCCCATGTGATGAAAGGCTACTTTCGCCGGCCTGACGCGACCGCGGCGCGCATTCGCGAGGGTTGGCTCTATACCGGCGATGTCGGCAAGCGCGACCGGGACGGCTATTTTTATCATCTCGGCCGACGGGACGATATGATTATCACCGGCGGACTGAATGTTTACCCGGCAGAGGTAGAGAATTTGATTTACACCTATCCGGGCGTACAGGAAGCAATCGTTTTTGCGATTCCAGATATCAAGCGCGGCCACGTGATCGGCGCCGCCGTCGTGGCTCGTGGAGGGGCTCATCTGGTAGAAAAGGAACTCCTCACTTTTTTGCGCGCTAATCTGGCAAACTTCAAAGTTCCAGACAAGATCGTGCTCCGCGAATCCCTACCACGCACCTCCTCGGGCAAGACGGTGCGAGATGCCGCGGCGTTACTCACCGATTGAGGGCTGCCTTGGCGGCGACTCAAGATGAAGAAGCCGTGGCGATCCAAAATGCCGCCGGGTTGATCATTGCCGTCACGGAGCAGCGAAACTGGATCGAAGTTTTTTTCGAAGGCGATCTGATGCACACCCGGACGGTAAATTTTCCGTCCGGCCGGATGTTCGACATCTATGTCGAAGAGATTCCGCACAAGACGACTGTCTATGAATACCCACGAACGATGATTTTTTTCACTGGACCGTGCGACCTGCAGATTGCGCGCGACGGAGATCGAGTTGTCGTTACTGGCAGCGCGGCGCGACAAAGTCTGGCGTGATCCGGAAATCGGGTCATAGCGGGACTAAATGACTATGTCAGGCGCGATTCATTGAACTAGTCACTAAGGAAAGGATACGAATACAGCTGCAACAACAATTTGGCCTCTTGCCGCCGCTGATCTTATCCTCGGCGCAGACGAAATCCATGTTTGGCGGATTGACGCTTTTAGCCATGACACCGATCCCGGCTTCTGCGCCGCTCTCTTGTCAAAGGACGAGCAAGCTCGCGCGGGGAAATTCAAATTCGAAACAGATCGCCGCCTGTTCACCGTCGCCCATGCGGCGCTGCGCTCCATCTGCGCCAGTTATTTGCAAACGGTCCCGAGGAGCGTCGAATTTGCCGAAGGCCCGTACGGCAAGCCCAAACTGGCATCGGACTCGCGCAGTGGTCTGCAGTTCAATCTCTCCCATTCAGGAGAATTGGCGCTGATCGCCACAGCTTTGCAACGCGAGATCGGAGTGGATGTCGAGTCCGTCAGAGATTTCGATTTCGGTCAAGTTGCCGAGCGCTTTTTCACAGCCCGTGAAGTGGCGACTCTGCGCTCTCTTCCCAAGCCTCAACAGCGTTCAGCGTTTTACAAATGCTGGACGAGCAAGGAAGCTTTTTTAAAGGCGAAAGGCACCGGCTTGTCCGGGGAACTGGACGAGGTTGAGATTACCTCGACCGACGGTGATGATATTCGGATCAGCTCGTTTGTGCCGGGCTGGTCACTGGCGGAATTGCCTGCCGGCGAGGGCTATATCGCGGCGCTCGTCAGTCAGGGAGCACCGGTCAGAGTAGAGCTTTACCGATGGACATCGGCCTTTATGGTGTCTCAATGAATGTGGCGAATGCTCGCACGAATTCGTAAGCCAATCGGCCTTTCTCACTGCCTCGGTTTTTGACCACGTACAAAACAATCGCTTCACGCAGCTCGTCCATGGAATGGGTTCGGGTGGAGTCTCTGTCTATCACCAGAACGACGTTCGGAGAGGCGGCTTTTTCAGCCCATCTTTGCGCAAGTGCAGCGCTGCCGCTTTCGAGATCGGGCCAAACTGCGAGCACCGGCAGGTTGAATTTTAGGGCGGTTGGTTGCAGCTGCTCGGCGATGATCTGCAAGCAGATATCCACGCGTGATCGATGCCGGCGAGACGCTGGCAACATCAATCACAATCATCATTTGCTCCGACTGGCTGTGCATGCGCAGCTCGGCGATTTGCGCTTCGATTTGATCGATCGTCATATTGGGCGCACATTCAAACAAGTAAATCCTATCGAGCCAGTCTTTGGCTTCTGCCGCGACGCCCTTTAGTTTATCCCAGCTCGGCGGCAATTCGTCAGGCTCGCGGGCGGACAATCGCGGCACACCGTACCAGTGGAGCAGATAGGCGCTGCCACGCCGGATTTCGCGCTGATCCAATCCGCTCAAGCGCGCGAACGTCCTGATACGTAGCTCTTCTCTGGTTTCCGCAAAGCTAAAAAATATTCCCGGCACGTGGTTGTGAAGAGCGACCTGATCGAGCAGTTGTCGCGCAAAAGAGGTCTTGCCGATGGCCGGCGCGCCGACGAGCAAATAGAGTCCCGGCCGGATCCCATCCAGAGCCCGGCTCAAGTTCCTAAAGCGGAAAAATTCTTCGTTCTGCCCTCCGTAGATTACAAGCGTGAAAATATTCTTACTGGGGGTGAGATCGTAACGGAAATCATCGTGCCCGCGCCCAAGCCCGATAGCAAGGGTTTCTACTACAAAGTACGGGAACGGCTCGCTTGGGACCACGCCATCGTTGCCGTCGCGACCATCGTCGAGAGCAGCGGCGGAGCCGTGCGCGACGCGCGCGTGGTGATGGGCGGCGTAGCGCCGATTCCCTGGCGCGCAGGGAAAGCCGAGGAATTCTTGCGCGGCAAGGCGATCAACGAAGCCAATGCGAGGCGCGCCGGTGAAATTGCCCTGGAAGGTGCCAAGTCGCTCAAGGACAATAGCTACAAGATCAGAATAGCCCAGGATCTGATTCAGCGGGGCCTGCTCGCTTCCGTCTAAGCGGTTTATCGCGCCTCTGAAAACTCTGCGAAATCGGCAGATGTCGGGTCCCCGCTCCTTGCGGTTGACGCCTTCCCGGTAAGCCCTTAGACTTGGGGGCTCATGTTTCCGGAACTGGCAAAATCACGAAGCTGTCAAGCAGCTGCGATTCTTCTGCCCCTGGTGGGCCTTTTTGCCCTGAAAGGTTTTGTTTCTCGGAGCGCGTCATCGTCTTTCAGCGCAGCTTCGCGTGCAACGGACGGCTCCGATGGGATCGCAAAAATGCGCGCGAGCCTCGAGGCCGAGCGCGCGCTGCTGGTCGAGTACGAGCGGAACCAAAGCAGGTTGCGCGCGGAAGTCATCACAAAGCGCAAGCTCCATCACGACGGACAAATCTCGCAACAGGAAGTCAAAGAAGCCGAGCAAGCATTCGTCGCGGCACTCAATCAGGTTTACACCATGCGCCATTCCGTACTCGAAACCGATATCGCCCTGACCGAAGCGGCGCTCGGCGAAAAAGTGGAGCGTATGCCGCCATTGCCGATAAACGGTTTCAGTGAAAGCACCGACCTGACTCGTTTTAATGGGAGTTTTAAATGGTCGCTCAAGGAAGCACCGCAAATTCAACGATATTTTGCCCAGAGTTTTGGGCGGCAGCTGCCCGTAACGGCATTGGGGCAATCCGAGACTCACAACAGGTTGGGTTTCGATCATCACGACTCGATGGATATTGCCCTCCACCCCGATAGCACGGAAGGTAAAGCGCTCATTCAACAACTGCGCAAGATGGGTATTCCATTTATCGCGTTTCGGGGCGCGGTTCCCGGCGCGTCCACGGGGCCTCACATCCACGTCGGTCGCCCATCGGGTCGGCTCGCGCGCGGCTGACAGGGATCTCCACCGCGCGCTTGTTCCTTTCTCCGTTAGAAGGTTTCTTCTTCGAGACCCGAGGTGACGTTTATCTAGGTCGAAGCCGGTCTTGACCAAGAACCGCTTACTACCTAGACTCGGGAACGATCAAAGAATGAGGCAACGTTTTGTCTCTCAGAAATAAAGAAGTATTGCTTTTCATCGTGCTTTTGTTGTCGTCGCACTCACCTGGTGAAGCGGCTGATGAGCGTCTAAGCAATACCTCCCTCGTTCCGCGGGCCAACTCGAGCGAATCGGAACTGGCGCGCGCCCGTAACGAAGTTCTTCAGAAAATGCGGGAAGCCCGGGAAGGAGCCGAGAAGCTTTTGGTGCTGCATGAAACCGCGCGGCAACGATCGGCGGAGGAATATGAGCGGCGGCGCGAACTGTATTATCAAGGGCTAATCGCTCGGAACGAGGTGCTGCAAGCGGAACACTTGCTTGCTGAGGCGATCACTCGTGTGGAGGAAGATAAGCGCTGGTTGGCGGAGAGCGATATGGCGCTCACGGAATTCGCTATGCGCGATGAGCTGCTGCGGTTGCCCCGTCTTTCAGTGGGCGGATATAGCGCGACTGGCTCACTGATTCGTTTTAATGGCGAGACGGCATGGCGGCTACCGGATGCAGCGAAAATCGAAAAATTTTTCCTCAACACATTTGGTCGCGCACTGCCGATCAGCGCACTGGGTCAGACCGCGACACACGAGCGTCTGCGATTCGACCACCGCAACGCCATGGATGTGGCGCTTCATCCAGACAGCAAAGAAGGGCAATCTTTGCTCAACTATCTCCGCCAAGCAGGAATTCCCTTCATCGCGTTCAGAAACGCTGTGCCAGGCGCGGCAACCGGCGCCCATATTCATATCGGCAAGCCATCGCCGCGGGGCTGAAAAACTAAACCAGGCGATCGTGATCATACCGGTTGGGATGAGAGCTTTACCCTGATGCCCGAGGCCGCCATTCCTCAGCCCGCGTCGACAGTGGTGCTTTTACGGCCGAACGCAAACACCGGCTTCGATGTCTATTTGAATCGAAGGCCGGATCACTTGGATACCTATGCCGGTGTGTTCGTCTTTCCAGGGGGACGAGTTGAAGAGAGCGATTGCTCCGCAGCGATGCTGGCCCTCACGCGTGGTCTTAGCCCATACGAAGCGCAGCAAAAGCTCGGCGTATCGTTGCCAAAAGAAATTTGCCTGGGTTATTGGGTCGCGGCTGTAAGAGAACTTTTCGAGGAAGTGGGGATTCACTTTTTGCTTTGCGGTCCGGGAACTGCTGATTCATCATCCGACGCTCTCTACCAACGAATGGCTGAACGCCGGGCGAATTTGCAAAACGGGGAAATCAGCTTTGCCGAGCTACTCGCATCCGAACGGGTATATTGTGATTTGAGCCGTCTGACCTATTTTTTTCATCGCGTGACCCCCGAACACTACCGGGTGAGATTTGATACACGATTTTACATCGCGGCTCTTCCGCCCGAGCAAACTCCCCTGGCCAGCTCTGAGGAAGTTGTCGAGAGCCTGTGGATTTCGCCTCAACTCGCGCTCGAGCGTTTTGCTCAGAATGAGTTTCCAATGATGCCGCCGACGGTGATGGTGTTACGCTCGCTGGCTAAGTATCGCTCCTGGATAGAACTGCGCGAACTGTTGGACGTTTGTTAACTTGGGAAAGAACCTAGTTTCCGCAAGCGACGACTTTTTATTAGCTCTTCGGTTTCGTTTCACTTACCCGGCCAGTCTGGATCGCAAGTGCCGTTTTGTCCGTAATGGCACTATCCTTGCGTCGCCACAGCTAATTGCCCGTGTGAGTTCCTTGTGTTATGGCTAGATTAAGTTCGACACTTCGGAGAGACTGGGTACATTGTCGCTTCCTCTCGCATCCACTCGATCGATTGCTTCGTAATTTCGTCAAATAAGAGCAGCGGGTTATGACCAATTCATTGCCCTCCACGGGGACCATCGCTTATTTGTCCATGGACATCGCCGTGGATTCAAAAATCCCTACTTATAGTGGCGGTTTGGGTGTTTTAGCCGGTGATATGTTGCGTTCCGCCGCTGATCTGGCGATTCCGATGGTTGCCGTCTCGTTGGTTCATCGTAAGGGTTACTTCGATCAACGCCTGGATGCGGGCGGAAATCAGCTGGAGAGCCCGGCTAAATGGTCCCCGGAGAGCCAGCTGACGCGTGTATCACCAAGGATTATTGTGGCACTGGAAGGGCGCGAAGTGCGCGTGAGTGCCTGGAAGTACTCGTTTCAGGGGATCACCGGATACTCTGTTCCGCTTTATTTTCTCGATACAGATCTGGAGAAAAACGATCCTGCAGATCGAGGCCTTACGGATTTTCTCTACGGCGGTGATGAGCGGTATCGATTGTGCCAGGAAGTAATTTTGGGGATCGGCGGCGTCGCCATGCTGCGTGCTCTCGGCTATGCCGAGATTGGTGTTTTTCACATGAACGAGGGACATTCGGCGTTGGCGACGCTTGCGTTGATGGAAGAACAAGCAGGCGGCTTGCCGGATCGAAGTTATACCGAATTGGAAGTGAACGCCGTCCGACGTCGCTGTGTATTTACGACCCACACACCGGTTCCTGCAGGTCATGACCGGTTCAACGCCGATCTCGTGACTCAGGTTTTGGGCAAACAGCGTGCGGATGCGCTGACTCGCTTGTCCGTTATGGATGGCGCTCTGAATATGACGGAACTGGCGCTCAGGTTCTCTGGGTTCGTCAACGGCGTATCTTTGCGCCATGGCGAAATTTCCCGGGCGATGTTTCCAAACTATACGATCGCGGCCATTACCAACGGCGTGCACGCAACGACCTGGGCGAGCGCTCCATTCGCGGACCTTTATGATCGAGCACTGCCAGAATGGCGGCGGGACAATTGCTATTTGCGCTATGCGATCGATATACCGCTTGCGGTAATCCGACAAACCCATTTGGAGGCGAAAAAGGAACTGCTTAACCATGTTCGATGGCTCACCGGCGTTCAGCTCGACGAAAGGGTTTTTACATTGGGTTTCGCCCGCCGGGCGACCGCGTACAAAAGGGGCGATTTGTTTTTTACGGATCGGGAACGTCTGCAGCAGATTGCCCGTCAAGTTGGTCCGATGCAGCTCATTTATGCCGGGAAGGCGCATCCTCGGGACGAGGGCGGCAAGGCGATTATTCGCCGGATCTTCGAGTCGGCGGCGGTGCTCGCCAACGATGTGCGCGTAGTCTATCTGGAAAACTACGATATGGCGCTCGGAAAGCTACTTTGTTCGGGCGTCGACATTTGGCTCAACACGCCTCTTCGCCCGCAGGAAGCTTCAGGAACGAGCGGCATGAAAGCAGCCTTGAACGGTGTGCCCAGCTTCAGCGTTCTGGATGGTTGGTGGGTCGAAGGTCATGTGGAAGATGTCACCGGCTGGTCGATCGGCGATAGCGGTATGGAAAACAATTCCAATGCGGAAGCTCTCTCGCTGTACGATAAATTAGCTGAAGTGATCCTGCCGCTGTACTACAAGGATGCAGATAAATTCGCGCAAGTGATGCGCTCTGCCATCGCGCTGAATGGCTCGTATTTCAATACTCAACGGATGATCTTCCAATATGTGAGGAATGCTTACAGCAATGTCGGCGCTCAGGACGGCCAATTGGATTGAAGTTGGCTGTGAGCGGGTAGAACCTTTCAGTGCTTCTGCTCGCCGCGCAGTTTCCATTCTAAGCCGTCAATAATACACTCGATACTAGCCTGGAGAATATCGGCGGCGACTCCCACTGTTCCCCAACGTTCTCGATCATCGGTGAAAATTCCCAAAACCCGCACCAGTGCGGCTGCGCCGTATTCCTCTTCGCTTTCGACCGTACCGTGCAGCAAGCGCACGTCGAATTCCACCAAGCGAACCTCGGCGAGCTGCGGATAGTGTTTCTCGAGAACTTTTCGCATGGCGTTATCGACGGCATGCACAGGGCCTCGTCCAGTGGCGGCGACAAGTTCTTCGGCGCCGAACATCTCAATCAATAGGCTGGCTTCGGTTGTGCTCCGTAACGATTCGCTCGCGCGAAAATCGACCTGATCGTCAATTTTGCAACGCAGCACACGAAACGGCTTCAAATAATCATCACGCTTACGGATCGACATGAGCTCGAAGGAAGCCCATGCACCATCGAGTCGAAAAAATTCTTCCTTTAATTCTCTTGCCATGTCCTTCTCCCTTACCGACTGTTGCTCAAATGCTACCTGAGCCAAGCCAGCTCGCTTCAAAGTGCCTGAAAACGAGGTATCGCGCTGCCGCGGTTGACGATCTATTTCCAATTCCAATGCTGTAAACCCGCGATGTTAGCGAGGCAACAGCCATACTATATGGCGAGTCGACCACGCATAGCTAATTCGGCAGCGGCATACGTTCCAATGAAAAAAGCACCTTTTCAGTTTATGGCAACTTTGCTATCATTCTGTGGTGGCGATGCAAGACCGAGATTCCAACCCCCGGCTGCAGGATTTCTTCGTTAAAATTGTGCGTCAGAGTTTTTGGCAATTGGGGATTTACGACGCCACTGTGGCCGGGTATGTCGCCGACGTACTCGCCGCTTTTGCTCGTACAGATAATCTTTACAAACTTCGCGGACGGGCGGGTCGAAAGATCGACAACGTCGCGGAAATGCTGCTGCGGCAACCGCTCGCGCGTAACGACGAGACCGATGTTCTACGGGAGCGCTCGTTACGTAAGTATGTCGGTGATTATGCGCTGTTCATGAGCGGCATGTTTCGAAAGCATGTCGAAGGCAGCGGATCCCTCGATTATTACATTCAGGAAGGCAGCCGTTCCTACTGGACGGTTTCGGAGCTCGATCTCTCGCTCTACCGTACAGGCTACTTCCTGTATCAAGAGCTCTCCAAAAAATTCGAATACTATTCCGGTGCGCTCGACTATACGCGCAAAGCCTACTTTGCCGCGGCTCCGGGAGAGGATCCGTTTTCTGGGTTTGTGCGCCAAATCGAAGGCTGGATGAAGGTCAATTTAACCGAAAATTGATCGGCAATAGCCCTAAGTGACGCGTCATTTAGCCCGCCAGCCAGACTAATCATGAAAGCTTTACGTGCTACTCTATTTGCGACAGTGATTTGCCTTGGCCTTTTGGCGGGCACATTTCTCCACAACATCTTCTATTCTACTCCCGCAGCAGAAGCTCTACCGGCGGAAGTTCGGATTGAACAGGGTGACTCTTTCGGTATAGTGGCGCGCAAACTGCGCGCGCAAAACATTATTTCAAATGCAATCTTTTTTTCGCTTTGGGCGCGTGTTGTCGGCTCCGACAAAAAGATTCATCAAGGTCTCTATCGTTTCACCGATGAAATCTCGCCGCGGGAAGTTTTGGAACGGCTGGTCACGGGTAAGGGCATTTTTCAAATCGTAACAATACCTGAAGGTCTCACGGTCAGAGAAATTGCCGCGCTGCTAGACAAAATGCAGATTGCCAGCCAGGAGAAGATTCTCGAAGCAGCTAACGATCCAGCGCTGCTGGCGACGATGGGATTACGGGGCAAAGGAATAGAAGGCTATCTTTTTCCGAATACCTATCATTTCGTTCCCGGCACGCCTGAGCGAGATATTCTGCTCACCATGACCGAGCAGTTTCGAAAATCCGTGCAGCCGCTTTTGAACCAAAACGTAACGGAGATGACGCCACACGAAGTCGTGACGCTGGCCTCAATTATAGAAAAAGAGACCGGAGTTGAATCGGAGCGGCCGCTCGTCTCTGCAGTTTTTCACAATCGTCTAAAATACCAGATGCCGCTGCAAAGCGACCCCACGGTCATTTACGGGCTGAAGGATTTCAATGGCAATTTGACTCGCAAGGATCTCAGCGATCCGAGTCCGTACAATACCTACAAAGTTGCCGCGCTGCCTCCCGGGCCCATTTGCAATCCAAGCTTGTCTTCTATTCGTGCCGCATTGTATCCGGCTGATGTTCCATATCTGTATTTCGTCTCCAAGAACGACGGTACTCATTTGTTCTCCGAAACCATCGAGGCGCACAATCACGCAGTCCGGACATATCAACCTGTTCGTGAGCCGGCGGCGCGCTTGAGGTCTGTCGGTCGCCACTAAGACTCGCTTAAGCCCTTGCCCACGGCATGATATAGTCGCCTGAATGCAGCCACAGCCTCAATCACAGGAGCGTAGCGGCGCGGAAATTCTCCTCGATCGCTTAGCCGCGAAGTTAAACCAGCACGCGCTCAGGGACACTCTACTTTTGATTGTGCCGCCGTTTGGCGCAGCGATTTACGCGCTTCTAATGCTGTTTCGCGGGACCGAGATGGATTCATGGGCCATCGGACTCATCGTGATTACTTCGATTGCAGCAGCTATGATAGCGACAAGTTTTTACTATCGTGTGCGTACGCCGAGTATCCCCAAGGTGGCGGAACTTGCCGACCGACAGTCCGGCGCCAAAGATCATTTTTTAACTTTAGCGACACTCCCGTCGGGCATTTATCCCGTCTCGTTCATAACGCGGCTGCGCCGCGAGAGTAGCGCATTCGGTAATCGGATCGAAATCAAGCGGGACTTTCCTTACAAAATTAAACGGTCGGCGTACGGCTCTATTGGCGCTTCGCTAGTTGCAGTGCTTTTGATTCAGCTCATCGCACCGATCGTTCGCGGCGGAACTCGAGGTGCGCCGGTTGAAGCTCGGCTTCATCAGCTCGCTGAGAAGATGGCGGCAAAACCAGAGCTTAAATCGCTGGCGAGGAAACTCGAAGCGCTTGCGGCAAAGCTCGAAGATCCAAAAGCGAGCATTCAAGAGAAGCAGCAACTGGCGCAGGAATTGGAAAAACAGATCGAGGAGCAGGAAAAGCGAGAAGACACGCAAAAGAATCGTAATTTGCTGGGCGAAGCGTCCGGCGCTCTGGAGGGAGTAGAGCAACAAGTCGCGAGCGCAAAATCAAATAAGGAACAGCAGAAAGGTGGCGAAGGGATTCAGAGTAATTTACCGGAGAAAGGACAGGGCAAAAGCAAAGAAAGCCAAGGCGCCGGGGCAAGTAAGGGCGATTCGAAAACAGAATCCAATTCCGATTTGCAGCAAGGAAACGCGGGCACGCCAAAACCAAACGAGCCCGCGCAGCAGAAAAATCCGCAGCAAGGCGAGACCGCGGATCGTAACCAGATAGATTCGAACCAGATGAATAAAGACCCGAACAAGGAACAAGCCGGAAAAACCCAGGGCGGATCGAAAGAAGGGGCGGGTAAGCAACAGGCATCGGATCAACCACCGCCGCAAGGCGTGTCGCCGGCGGATCGGTTATACCCGTCGGGTGAGGGCAAACAAGGCCTTCAGGGCGCAGGCTATGTCACCGTGCAGTTGCCCGAAGAGATTGCGGCGGACGGAAAATTCGAGAGCCGCCCAAGTAAGGATTCAAAGAGCGGCCGGAGTCGGTCGCAAATTCCAGTGAGCAACGTGCCACTCCCGGCTCACCTCCCCAATGCTGCGAGCGAGAAACAACAACTCCCCATCGAATATCGCGGCATGATTCGCTGATGGAAGGGCGCTTGATGCAACCGGAGCAGTTTCAACAGGTGTTCAACCGCCTTGAGGCGGAAGTGCAAAAAGTTATCGTCGGGCACAACGATTTGATCCGCAAAATTTTGATCGCTTTTTTTGCCGGTGGACATGTGCTTTTGGAAGGTGTGCCCGGTTTAGGCAAAACACTGCTGGTCAAGGCGTTGACTCATGCGCTCGGAATGTCGTTCAAGCGAATTCAGTTCACGCCGGACTTGATGCCGTCCGACATTGTCGGCACCGAAGTGTTGACCGACACGAGCGGACGGCGTGAGTTTCAGTTCAAAAAAGGTCCCATTTTCGCTCACGTGGTGCTGGCGGATGAAATCAATCGAGCCACGCCGAAGACTCAATCGGCGGTGCTCGAAGCGATGGAAGAAAAACAGGTTACCGTGTTCGGCGAGTCGCATGTTCTGGCGTCTCCTTTTATTGTGCTCGCAACCCAAAATCCGATCGAGCTCGAAGGCACCTATCCCTTGCCCGAGGCGCAGCTCGATCGATTCTTTTTCAAGCTCCTCGTGATGCCGCCGGCGCCGCCGGAGCTGCGTGAGATTCTCAAGCGCACGACGGGCGCAGAAATACCTGATGCGGGTCGAGTTTTGCCCGATGATAACGGCGATCTCGTGAACGCGATGAAACAGCTTTTGCGTCAGGTGATGATCGCCCCACCGATCGAGGACTACGTCGTGCGACTCGTGCATGCCACGCAATCGGATGGACAAAACGGCGGAGCGGCGAAAACGTCGGTCAAGCAATATATCCGCTTCGGCTCCAGCCCGCGTGGTGCGCAAGCAATTATCCTTGGGGCCAAAGGAAATGCCTTGGTCGAAGGACGCGTGCACGTGAGTTACGAGGATGTCGAAAAAATCACGCTCGCGGCGCTACGCCACCGACTTATTCTCAATTTCCAAGCCGAAGCGGAAAACATTACGGCCGATCAGGTGATCGGCGAAGTGATGAAGCAGGTCCCAAGGCAGTAACTTCCCAGAGTCACTCGACCTTATTTTTGATCGGCGGAAGGCTTTTCAGGTAATCGGCAATCGCCGAGGCGTCCTCTTTTTTGATGTCTTTATAACCGAAGGGCGCTCCCTGAATCACTTCATACATGAGTCCTTGCACGTTATCGAGATCGGGTTTGGTGCCCGAGTGCAATAGCTCGACAATATCTTCCTTTTTCCAGTCCCCAATCCCGGTGTCCTTATCGGGCGTAATGTTGGCGACGGCGTTACCGAGCGGTCCGATTTTTTCTGACGCGCCTGCAAGGTAGAGAGACTGGTTAGGCACGCCGATCGAATTTCGCGGCGTATGGCAGTCGCTGCAAATCGAGACGTGCTCGACGAGATAGCGGCCGCGCTCCACGCCGCTGGTCGGAACTTCTGCCGGCGGGCTACTGAAACGACCAAATGCTTTAAGGTAGACAAGGGTGCCGACGCTCCGCATCAGCGGCGCCCACGTCTTCAGTGGCGGAGTCGATTTCTTGATCGGCTTCAGCGTGCGCAAATAGGCGATCAGTGCTTTCAAGTCCTGCTGCGCCATACCGGAATATTTTTCATAGGGCATCACTGGCAATAAGCGGCTGCCGTCGCGACTCATGCCTTTGGTCATCGCGTCAAGGATCTGTGAATCGGTCCATCCTCCGAGCCCGGTTTCCTTGTCCGAAGTGATGTTGGTGCTGTAAACAGCGCCGGTTGGAATCGGAAACTCGCGGCCGCCTGCGTTGAGGGGTCCCTTAGGAACCGTGTGGCAAGCACAGCCGCCGGCCAAAGCGAAAATATACTGACCTTTGGCGACGAGTTCTTTGTTATCTGTTTGCGCCGTTGCGGTGTTTTGAAACATCGCAGCGGCCATCACTATTACGAACGATAACGTGACCGAAACAAGGGGGCTAAAAAATTTCTTCATGTAATGTTTTTGCTTTCGCGAGATCGTCTGTCCAGATGTTGAAGCAGGGAGTGAAAGGCCCGATTGATCGGCGCGGTTTTGCCGGCCCCCTGCAGGACCTGCACGACCATACCATTGAAGGCTTCGTATTCCAGCGGTTTTCCGGCTTCCAGATCTTGCAACATTGAAGGCTTGAAAGCGCCGAGGCCGCGAGAGAATTCGATGGTCTGATCGCACCATGTCCTAGGCAAGGTCACGCCGCAGAGCTGCGCGGCGCATTGAACTTCCGTCATACAATCGAGAGCCAGCCGGGTTAGCGGTGCGGAATCGACGATCTGTTTGACATCCGCGCGCGCCAAGCAGCTGATCGCGCAAAAGGGAGCATTCCAAAGGAGCTTGCTCCATTGCGCCTCGTGAATTTTGGCGCTGAGTTGACATGCAATTCCAGCTTCCGCGAGCAGTTGCTCGATGCGGACGGCCGATTCATCCGCTTGGCCATCAGCGGCACCAAAAACAATTTTTCCGCCGTTCGAGTGGCGAATTACTCCCGGAGAAGAAATTTCCGCGCCGATGTAAACCACTCCGGAATAAATTCGGTGGTGGCGCCACACGGCCGCGATTTTTTGCGGATTATCGATGCCGTTTTGTAAGGAGAGAATGGTTGTGCTCTCTGCGAGCAGTGGTCCGAGTGATTCGGCCGCCGCTTGAGTGTCGTAAGACTTGACGCAAAACAGGATCAGATCGACGACTCCGGCTTGTGTGGCGCTAGCGACAAAGTCCGCGTTCTGAATATGCAGATCGCCGTTCGGACTCAGAATGCTTAGACCCGCAGCTTGTAAGGCTTCGAGATGTTTGCCCCGGGCAATAAATACGAGGTCGTGTCCCGCTGCCGCGAGCTTGGCGCCGAAATAACCGCCCACGGCGCCCGTCCCTATCACTGCTATACGCATAACTCGAAGATGCTATCGGGCTGACTTTAATCTTGGGTCACGCCGAAGTCAATTTAAGCTGGTTTAAGATTTCGTGCGCAATATGTTATGAATTCACCGATGGAAAGGATAGATCCGCAAGGCGACCACGAAGCTCTGAAAAAATTCCAACCCGGCACTTCCGTCTCGTTTCGCGGAAGGACTTTCAAGATCCAACGGCGAACGACGCTCGCCTCCGGGGAGGCCGCGGTGGTATTGCAAAACGAGCAGGAACAATTCGTGATCAGTGCGGCGCGATTTCTGGGCGGCGTTCAAACCTGAACGCAGCAGCTCGCATCACGTGAAAACAGGAGCAGATCATGGCAAAGATCCGTTTAACCTTGGCTTGCTGGGATTACGACCGCACGCGGGCGTTGCAGGACGGTCGTGTTGAAGTCGAGGGCGTGGACCTCACCTATCTGCCGCTCCGGGTCGAGGAGACTTTTTGGCGCATGCTGCGCTACGGCGAATTCGATGTGGCAGAGATGTCCACGGGCTCGTTTTTGATGGCGCGCGACAAGGGCGCGCCGCGGCTCATCGGTATTCCGGTCTTTCCTTCGAAGACCTTCCGGCACTCCTGCATTTACATCAATACCGACTCCGGGATTCAAAAACCGGCGGATATGTCGGACAAACGTGTCGGGGTTCCTGAATATCAGATCACCATGGCTACATGGGCGCGCGGTATCCTTCAACATGAATACGGCGTGGCACCGGAAAAAATGAAATGGTTCACTGGCGGCGAAGAGCATCCCGGCCGGCAGGATAAGGTCAGGCACAACCTGCCACCCAATATCGATATTCAAGCCATTCCGGCTGACAAAACGCTTTCAGGAATGCTCGAGCGCGGCGAGATTGACGCAATGATTTCAGCGCATATGCCGTCGCCGTTTGTGCGGCGCCATCCGAAGGTGCATCGGTTGATTCCCAATTTTCGCGAGGTGGAGCAGGAATATTTTCAAAGGACGAAAATCTTTCCAATCATGCACACCATGGTCATACGCGAGGAAGTTTACGAAAAGCAGCCTTGGATTGCGCAAAGCCTTTTTAAAGCATTCGACGAATCCAAGCGGCTCTGCAAGGAGGCCATGTACGAGTTCTCTGCTCTCAAGTACATGCTGGCCTGGTCCATCGATGAGATGGAGAAGGAAAGAGAGATTCTCGGAGACGATCCGTGGGCGTATGGTTTGGAACCTAATCGCGGCACACTGGAAACCTTGATCCAATATACCTACGAGCAAGGACTGATCAGCAAACGCTTCGAGGTCGAATCGCTATTTGCGAAGAGCACTCTCGAGGAATTTAAGATCTGAGTTGCCATTTAGCGCTTATGGCTGACGAGAAAACTCAAGCCTTCGAAGAAACGAAATGGTGGATTGATCGCGGTCCGGTCAAAGAGCGGGAAAAGCCGGCAGCGGCACCGGTCAAGGGAATCATCGAAAAATGGGCCTACGATCTGCTCAAGAATTACAACCAGGACCAGGCGGCGAAAAATCTCGTCGATATCAACAGTAAAATCTTGAACGGTCTTGCCGTTGGCCCCGGTGAGTGGGGATACTACTCTTTGGAAATCGGCGTTTACCCGGCAGAAAAACTAACCAAGATAAAAAGCGGTCTGCCGTTGCCCAACGGCGCGCGCGGCGTGGTGGTCGACGCGGGGTTTTCGGTCAGAGTCATCATAACCGGAGAGCCGATCGGTGCGCGTTTTGTCGATATCAATTTTACCGACGCGCCATCGTTAGATTATTGGGTCAACGGGCAACTGGTGGAAGAACGAGTTTTCGCCAATCTGGGTGAAGCACTGAAACGGATTCGAGTCGATTTGGCTGATTATCTCCGGCCGCCGCAAGAGTCTTAGTGACAGCCACACGTCTGTGGTGTACATCCGCAGCCGCCGCTCGACGGAGTTGATTCTTTGATTGACCCGGGCGAGCTAAACACAGACAACTGCTTTTCCACAGATACACTAGCGCACTTCGGGCAGTTGATTCTTTCATTCGTCGAAAGCACGATGGTTTCGAACCGGTGGTCACAGTGCCGGCAGGCGTACTCAAAAATCGGCATAAATTAATCCTCCTCAGGCATGGCGCAACTTGGTTTTCTTGGCTTTGGCCGTCTCCCGCACGACATTGTCCCGGATCGGCTCGAGGGCGGTAATTTCCAGGCCGTAACCACGCAATCCCACCAGGTGCTTTTTATTGTTGCTCAGTAGGCGCATTTTGCGCACACCCAAATCCCGCAAAATTTGTGCGCCGATGCCGTATTCTTTGAAATCGGCCTGATAGACGAACGAGCGGCTCATTTCCTTTTGCTGTTTGCCTTCGAGTTTGGGATAAGCCACCATCGCCGGACGCAAACCTTTGCGCTGCGGTTGAAGATACAGAATGACGCCGCGTCCTTCCTTGGCGATGATCTCCATCGAGTGTTGGATGACCGCGGTGGTATTGAGCAATTCAAAGCCAAAAACGTCTCCCGGAACGTATTTGGTGTGAACTCGCACCAAAGTTTCCTCGCGCGGCGAGATCTCACCTTTGATCAGGGCGAGATGTTCGCTTTGGTCCACTAAGGTATTGTAGACGATCGCCTGAAAGAGACCTCCGACGCGGGTCGGCAGCGGCGCCGATGCAGCTTTGTAAACCAACAGATCATAATTCAGCCGGTATTGGATCAGATCAGCAATGGTCACCACCTTCAGCTTATGCTTCTTAGCGAAGCGCATGAGATCGGGTTGGCGGGCCATAGTCCCGTCATCTTTCATGATTTCGCAAATCACTCCGGCCGATTTGAGTCCCGCCAAGCGGGCGAGATCGACTGAACCTTCGGTTTGGCCGGCGCGGACGAGCACGCCGCCATTGCGCGCCCGGAGTGGAAAGATATGGCCTGGCGTGACCAAATCCTGGGGCTTGGCGTCATCGGCGATGGCGTCGAGAATGGTTTTCGCACGATCGGCAGCGGAAATCCCGGTGGTAATTCCGGTTGCGGCATCGATCGAAACTGTAAATGCAGTACCAAAGGGGGAGGTGTTATCGGAAACCATCATGGCAATGCCGAGATGTCTTACTCGCTCCTCCGTGAGGGGAAGGCAAATCAAACCGCGCCCGTGCGTCGCCATGAAATTGATCGCTTCGGGAGTGACTTTCTCCGCCGCCATGCAAAGATCGCCCTCGTTCTCGCGGTCTTTGTCATCCATGAGAATGACCATTCCGCCACGTCGGATTTCATCGACGGCTTCTTCAATGCTGGCTAAAGGCACGGGGAATTAATCTACCATCTTGGTGCGAGTCGTCAACCGGAGCGTCGCGGCATCAGCGCCGCAGCAATCCATCAAGACTCCGAATTGTCGGATTATTGTAGTTATACGCGTGTTGACTTTGTGCACATCAGTGCTAGCGTAACTGACACCTTTATGAGCAGACGTCTGCGGAAGACTCTGGCGGTTGTTGGCTTACTTTTCGTAGTCACACTCGGTGGCGTCGCGCTCAGTCTCGCCCACGACACGCTCGCCCCTCAGCGAGATATTCTTTTTAAGGGAGTGAATTTTTCGCACGTGCTGGGCCACCCCAGCGGCGGCGCCGTGCGGACGGGTTTGGATTGCGAAACTTGCGATGCGCCGGTGGTGAGTATCCATGTGGTCCAAACCAGCAGACCACAGAGCCTACCTCGCAGCATCCACGAGGATGGCTTAATCTACGCTAATCCATATGCGTCGAAAATTTCCCGTCACCTGCTCGATTCTGTCCTGCTGATCTAAGCCGTTCCAGCCAGTTCAGGCGTTGAGTTACGTCGGCCCCTTTGGCGCCAACAGGCTGCCTCTGGGGAATTCAGTCATTCATGTAACGCTTTGACGCGGAAGAAGTGGAACCATCCGGGCTAAACCGCTGTCTAAGCTATCGGAGGTAGTCATGATCGCCAAAATCGCCAAAAAAACAGTCAATGGGCGCCAAAACCATCAGCGTGGCCGGTCACCGTTTTGGCTTAATGGAGTCGGGCAGCCGCGGGCGCCCATGGAAGAACGGGCACTTGCCGTTTTTCAACCGGATATACTGGTCGAGAACCAATACCAATCGACATACCGTCGGCGCTTTCATCTGGAACCGGAGCGCGTTCTGATGCTCGCGGTTCTGCAAGATGCGGTGGTTTGTTTTCAAGACAATGTTACAGCGACATGCAAGCGCAAGCGCTTAATGCATTTAGATGCCGAAGAATGGATCGTCAATGAAGATCGCAACTATCCATTCTCCTTCGAGAATGTTTGCGAGGCGCTCGGCTACGATCCGGCATACATGAGGCAAGGACTCATGCGTTGGAAAGAGACAGTGCTTAGCGGTCGAGGCAAAAAGGAAACCAGGAAATTACTAGTCGGTTAATTCGTTTGGATGACGCCCGTCGGGCTGAGCTGATGTGAACCGAACCCAACGACGTCGGGTCTAATCGAGCGGAGGTTTAAAGTATGTTCAGCAAGCTTACCAAACAAAAAAGCATTACGATTTCATCGCTGGTTCTCGGCAGTCTATTGTGTCTGCTGGCCGGCGTAAGCATCAGCAGCGCGATAGATCATTATCAGGCTACCGGCCGCATGGCGGCGGTCGCCAATGCTCCGGCTCCGGCTGTGTCTCAAGGTCTGCCGGATTTCGCCACCCTGGCCAAAAGAGTCGGTCCATCTGTAGTGAATGTCTCAACGACTCAGGTGCGCAAAGCAGCGGCGGACGTGCCGTCGCCGTTCGATGGTGACGATCCGATGAGCCAATTTTGGCAAAGATTTTTCGGAGGACGAATGCCACGCGGGTCGCAGCGGCAGATGGGGCTCGGATCGGGGTTCATCATAGATCATAACGGTACGATCCTGACCAATTATCATGTCGTCGATGGCGCGCAAAAAATTTCCGTCACCCTATCAGACGGGAAAAGCTACGATGCAAAAGTCATCGGCAAGGATCAAAAGACGGATATCGCCGTGATAAAAATCGATGCTGGGCAAGACTTGCCCGCCGTAATGCTCGGTGATTCCGATCGGCTCGAAGTTGGTGAATGGGTGATGGCAATTGGTAATCCGTTTGGTCTGGACCACACGGTGACTTCAGGGATCGTGAGCGCCAAGGGCCGGCAGATTGGCGCGGGTCCCTACGACAATTTTATCCAAACCGATGCATCGATTAACCCGGGGAACTCGGGCGGTCCGTTGATCAACTTACGGGGCGAGGTTGTTGGTATCACCACGGCGATTTACAGCCAGTCGGGTGGAAACATTGGAATCGGCTTTGCGATCCCG
>Ga0065712_10000180_pt1 | contig 30902 bp, 31 predicted proteins | sample MisRhiReplicate1_FD_59099 | JGI IMG/M metagenome (GOLD analysis project Ga0065712, IMG submission 59099) | Miscanthus rhizosphere microbial communities from Kellogg Biological Station, MSU, sample Rhizosphere Soil Replicate 1: eDNA_1 v3... | ecosystem: Host-associated > Plants > Roots >...
TGATGTATTGCCTGGGAAAATGCTTCGCCGGCAAGCCGCCTCCCACAGTCCGGTGTTTGCTGTGCGACAGCGTTATGTCGAGGCTGTGGTGAGAACTTCCACATTGGTCTGCTGCTGTACGCACCCCGGCTGAGCAGCAATCGGTCACTCTGCACAAACCAAGTGCTCTGAATCGGACCATCTGATCCGTTTTGATCATGCTGTTTTCTACAGTCCATTGTTTCATAACGTCTTTTCTGCGGTGGCATGGATGCTGCTATGGCCTGCTGGGTCGGCCCCGCGCTGTTCTTGCAGGCCATTACCCTCAGGAAAACGTCTATGTACAAGAAACTGTTGCCCGGGACTTTGTGTGCGGCTGTTGCGTTCGGGCTGGGCGGCCTTGCCCAGGCAGAAGGGCTGACCCTCAAAGGCCCGGCGAAAATCGCCATGGTGTACATCAGTCCGCGCAACGACGGCGGCTGGACCCAGGCATTCGACGAGGCGCGGCAAAAACTGGAAAAGGATCTGGACACTAAAATCCAGTACGTCGAAAGCGTTCCTGAAAACGCGGCTGCCATCACACCGGTGGTCGATCGCCTGATCGCACGTGGCGCGAACATCATCGTCGGTACGGCTTTCGGTTACTCCGACACCTTCCTGACACTGGCCAAAAAATACCCTGAAGTGGCGTTCCTGAACGGCTCGGGCACCACCAACGCGCCCAACCTGGAATCGTTCTACGGTCGCACCTATGAAAGCCAGTACCTGTGCGGCATGGCAGCAGGCGCCGCGTCGAAAACCGGCAAGCTGGGCTTCGTGGCCGCCAACCCGTTCGGGCAGGTCAACTGGACCATCAATGCCTACGAGCTGGGTGCGAAGCAGATCAATCCGAAGGCCACGGTCACGGTTGTCTACACGGGTGCCTGGAACGACCCGGTCAAGGAACGTGCGGCGACCATGGCGCTGATCGACAACGGGGTCGATGTGGTCGGTCAGCACGTCGACAGTCCCACACCGCAGATCGTCGCCCAGGAACGCGGCATTCACGGCACCGGTCACCACCGTGACCTCAGCGAGTTCGCGCCCAAGGCCACCGTCTGTTCGTCGGTCTGGGTCTGGGACCGTTTCCTGGGGCCTGAGCTCAAGAAAGTCATCGCAGGCAACTGGACGCCCGCGCCCAATGGCGCCCTGCTTTCTATGGAGCAGGGCGGCACTGACATCAGCCTGACCAAGGACCCTATTATTTCTGCGGACAACCGGCAGAAGATCGAAGCCGAGCGCGCCGAACTGCTGGCTGGTCGAAAAATCATCTACAGCGGCCCGATGGCGGATCGCGACGGCAAGGAGCGCATCGCTGCCGGGCAGCATCTGTCTGACCCTGACTTGTGGAAAATGGACTGGTTCGTCGAAGGCGTGATGACTCAGCAATGAGTCAGGTCAACGCGCTTCAACTCACCGGGATCAGCAAGTCGTTCGACGGCTTCAAGGCGCTGATCGATGCCGACTTCACCGCTCACTGGGGCGAGGTTCATGCGCTGCTGGGCGAGAACGGTGCGGGCAAATCGTCGCTGATGAACATTGCCGCCGGGCTGTATGCACCGGAAACCGGTTCGCTGTTCATTGACGACAATCCAGTTCAACTGCAAGGCCCCAAGGATGCGAGCCGCTACCGGATCGGCATGGTGCATCAACACTTCAAGCTGGTGAAGCCGTTCACGGTGGCGCAAAACATTCTGTTGGGGCTGCGTGAGCAGCCGGGCGAGGGCAGTTATCGCAAGCGTCTGCGGGCGCTTGAGCAGGAGATTGCCGCCAAGGCCGAGGAATTGGGCTTTGTGCTTGACCCGACTCGCAGCGTCGACAGCCTGTCGGTGGCCGAACAGCAGCGTGTGGAGATTCTCAAGGTGCTGCTGGCCGGTGCGCGGATTCTGATTCTTGACGAACCCACAGCCGTGCTCACCGATCAGGAGGCCGAGCGTCTGTTGATGACCGTGCAGACCTTTGCCCGACAGGGCGCAGCGGTGATTCTGGTCACGCACAAAATGGCCGACGTGAAGCGCTACGCCGACCGGGTGACCGTGATGCGCGGCGGCAGAACGATCCAGACCCTCGACCCGCAAAGCGTCAGCGTTCAGCAACTGGTGCAACTGACCGTGGGCGATTCCGCACCGGTCAGCGAGCGCAGTCCTGTCGCGGCGGGAGAAGTCCGTTTGCAGGTTCGGGATTTGCGCAGTGTTTCAGGCAACACGGCCCTGAATGGTGTGAATATGACCCTGCGTGCCGGGCAGATCTACGGCATCGCAGGCGTCGGCGGCAACGGTCAGGCGGAACTGGCCAACGCGCTGATGGGGCTGCCACAGCCTGTTGAAGGCGAGATTCATCTGGTGCAGTTCGGTGATCTGCGCACCGCATCGACCGAGCAACGGCGTCGACTGCGTATTGCTTCGATCCCGGCAGATCGCTACGGCGCGGCGCTGGCCGGTTCGCTGTCGGTGGCTGAGAACTTTGGCGTGGGCAATATCCATGGCGGCCAGTACGGCTCGTTCTGGCGCATGCGCTACTCGCGTCTGAAGCAGGACGCGCAAAAGGCCGTGGTGGATTTCGATGTGCAGGGCGTGCGTTCGCTCGATCAGAAAGCCGCGCTGTTGTCGGGTGGCAACGCACAAAAGCTGGTGATCGCTCGAGAGTTCAGCCGCGACCCGCAACTGGTGCTGGTCCACAGTCCCAGCCGGGGCCTGGATGTTCGCGCCACACAGGCTGTGCACGACCGGCTTCGGGCGGCGCGTGATGCAGGCGCAGCGGTGCTGGTGATCAGTGAAGACCTGGACGAGGTTCTGACCCTGTCTGACCGGATCGGCGTGATGAACGGCGGGCGCATCGTCGCCGAGTTCGATCACCCCGCTGACCGTCAGGCCATAGGCAAAGCGATGGTGAGTCATGACTGAATCGACTGTTTTGCACGCAGGCAGTGCGCCGCGAAGCCCATTGTTGTCGCGACGCTACGCGTTGGAAATACGCCAGCAAACAGGCTGGCCGCTGCAAGCGCTGATCATTGCGCTGGCGTTGCTGGTCGGCCTGGCCATCTGCACCGCCATACTGATCATGGCGGGCGTTCCTGCGGATGAGTTGCTCAATGAATTCGTCATGCAGACGGTATTCGATGCACAGAACTTCAAGGCCGTGCTGTTTCAGGCTTCGCCCATGATCATGGTCGGTCTGGCAGGCTGCATGGCCTTCCGGGCGAGGTTCTGGAACCTCGGGCTGGAAGGGCAGATGATCTGGGGCGCTATCGGTGCCACGGCCATTTCGCTGTTTGACGTGGGGCCGGACCTGTTGCGGCTGCCATTGATGATGGCAGCTGCCATCGTCTGCGCGATGCTCTGGAGTTTGGGGCCGATCCTGTTGAAGCTGAAGTGGCAGGTCAATGAAATCATCTCGACCCTGATGCTCAATTACATCGCCGCCAACTTTCTTCTGCATCTGGTCTACGGCAGTTGGAAAGACCCACGGGACAACTTTCCGTACTCGCCTGCATTGCGCAGTTTCGAACGTTTGCCTGACCTGTTTGCCGGGTACAACGCGGCGATTGTTCTGGCGCTGCTGGTCATGCTGCTGACGCTGTGGTTCATCGGCATTTCCCGGGCCGGTCTGTACCTGCGCTTTGTCGATGCCAACCCCAAAGTGGCCGGTGCCGTTGGCGTGCCGGTGCGCAAGATGATCATGGGCACTGTGCTGCTGTCGGGCGCACTGGCGGGGCTTGCGGGGTTTGTCGTGACCTCGGGGCAGGAGGGCCGTTTGACCCAGTCGTTCTATCAGGGCTATGGGTTCTCCGGGATCCTCATCGCGTTTCTGGCGCGCAACAATCCAGTGGCGGCAACGATTGTAGCGCTGCTGATTGCCATGCTGTTCGTGGCGGGGCGCAACCTGCAGGTGTTCTACCAGATCCCGTTTTCGATGGTGCAACTGATCCAGGCGATTCTGGTGATCTGCGTGGCCTCGTCCGACTTCTTCATTCGTCATCGCCTGCGACGCATTCAGGCAGGAGCACGCTGATGGACCTTCTTTCTCACTGGTTGGGCAGCGCGCCGGATTTTGCAGTGCCCTTTGCATTGGCCGCGCTCGGCCTGATCCTGATCGAACGCAGCGGCGTGCTGGCGCTGGGCGTCGAAGGCATGATGCTGGTAGGCGCGCTGGCGGGCATCGGCATGCAATTGAGTGTCGGCTCGCCCGGCATTTCGCTGCTGGCCTCGATGGCGGCGGCGGGCGTGGTGTCTTTACTGTTCGCCTTGATGGTGTTGGTGTTGCGGATCAATCAGGTGATCGCCGGGCTGGCGCTGGTGTTTTTCTGTCAGGGACTGACCGGTTTGCTGGGGACGCTGCTGGGCTGGACCAATCGTCCGGTCAGCGGTCTGCAGGCCGTGGAGTTGTGGCCGCTGTCTGAGCTGCCCGTGGTGGGCAAGGTGTTTGTCCAGAATCCGCTGGTGTACCTGACCGTGTTGATCTTCTTCGCCGTGGTCTGGTTGCTGGAGCGCACGCGCACCGGTCTGCGTCTGCGCGCAGTTGGCGAGAATCCCCAGGCCGCGGACGCAGCGGGCATTTCGGTGCTGGGCTATCGGCTGGCGGCCATCGTGGCAGGCTCGGCACTGATGGGGCTGGCGGGCGGTTTCATCGCGGTGCTGAGCACCAAGATGTGGATCGCCGACATGACCGGCGGGCGCGGGTGGATTGCCGTTTCACTGGTCATCTTTGCGCGTTGGTCGCCCTGGCGTGCCTTGGCCGGGGCGCTGCTGTTCGGCGGTATCGAAGCGTTGATTCCGCAACTGGCAGCAACCGGCGTGAAGCTGCCGCAGTACTTCGTGTTGATGACGCCCTATGCCGTCACCTTGCTGGTCATGGTCTGGGTCGCCGCTGGCAGGCGACAGTCCTCAAGCCAGCCGGGTGCGCTGGGTGAGCCGTATATTCGTGAAGAGCGGCGATGACTCTGCAGGCGGACGGTTCAGGCCGGGTTAAGGAATTTTTGACGGGCGCCATGCTCTAATCGGTCATTAGCGTTCGTCCAACCCAGGAGCTTCTGAATGTTCATGTCTCGTCGTTTGATTATTGCAGCCACCGCTGTGGCCATGCTTTCCGGCTGTGCGACGTCCAATCCCTATGACAATCAGGGCCAGGCTCAAAGCTCCGGTGGCATGAACAAGACTTCCAAATACGGCGGGCTGGGTGCCCTGGCTGGCGCGGTAGCCGGTGCGGCCATCGACCATAACCATCGCGGCAAAGGCGCACTGATCGGCGCTGCCGTGGTCGGTGCTGCATCGGCAGGCTACGGCTACTACGCGGACAAACAGGAAGCGGCTCTGCGCGCGAGCATGGCTAATACCGGTGTCGAGGTGCAGCGTCAGGGTGATCAGATCAAGCTGATCATGCCGGGCAACATCACCTTCGCCACCGACTCGTCGGCGATTGCCAGCAGCTTCTATTCCCCGCTCAACAACCTGGCGAATTCGCTCAAGCAGTTCAACCAGAGCAACATTGAAATCATCGGCTACACCGACAGCACCGGCAGCCGTCAGCACAACATGGACCTGTCCCAGCAGCGCGCACAGAGCGTCGCAACTTACCTGACTTCCCAAGGCGTCGATCAGGCTCACCTGTCGGTACGCGGTGCCGGTCCCGACCAGCCAATCGCCAGCAACGCCGACGCCAATGGTCGCGCCCAGAACCGTCGCGTAGAGGTCAACCTCAAGCCGATTCCGGGTCAGCAATATCAGCAATACCAGCAGTAAGCTCTCTCACTGATGATCGTGCCCATGCTCCGCGCTCATCGTTATACACAAGTCCGCAAGACGCGCAAAACGGTGGGCAAAACGAAAGTGACTGACTGAATGCATACCCCGTGGGAGGCGGCTTGCCGGCGATCTCGTCAGTTCAGTCAGTGATAGATCGCTTCAGAAAAAGCATCGCCGGCAAGCCGCCTCCCACAGTCCGTGGTCGCAGCAAGACTCGGGTATAACGCTGAGCACAAGCATGGGCATGATCGGCGTGCTTGAGATCACGCTGATCGTTCCCACGCGTGGGAACGATCTTACCCGGCAATCCCTCAGCCGCGCGCCTGTTCGATCAGCTCGATGTATTCCTCGGCGTTGCGCTGGTCCTTGATCAGGGCGATGAAATCATTGCCGTGCTCGTCCTTGCCGTCGAAGGCATGACCGGCTTCCTTGAAGAACACCAGAAAGCGCTCGAAATCGTTGATCCGCAGACCGCGATAGGCCTTGATCAGCTTGTGCAGCGAGGGCGAGGTGGCATCGTAGGGTTCGAAATTCAGGAACAGTTTGATCTGCTCATCACCGATCTCATCGCCAATCAACTGTTTCTTGTCTTTACGCATTGCGGGCTCCACCTGGTCGCAGACACTTTCACGGGCGGGCAGTTTACCCCTGCGTGAGTGTACGGCTCAACGCGCGCGTGCAGGCGTGGTGTGCAGGTCGGCCCAGATGTGACCGTTGGCGTAACTGATGAACTGGCAATACACTTTTTCGTTTCGCAGCAAATCCACAAGAATCCGGTATTGGGCCAGCGGGTAGTAAAGCGTCAGGGTGCGCGAAGCTTCATCGTAGGATGGCTTCTTCAGGCTTTTGCTGTCGCCCGCATCGAAGTGCACCAGCACCTGCGAAATGGACGCGCCCTTGTTCAAGGACTTGCCCTTGAGGCGCAACAGCAACGACGAAGTGACCGGAATGGGCTGCTGGCTTGAGGTTCTCTGATTACCGGCGACGATGGTGTATTCGGTGACCCGCATCAGTTGCTGCAACTCGGGTTCACCGGCACGCAGGCCCTGCTCGTCGGGCGGCAGGTACTGGTCGTGCATGGGGCTGGCTGACACCGGTACCGCAACGGTCAGACCTGAAAACAGCGCCAGCGCAAGGGCGCCCGGAATCAGTAGCTTCATGCGCAATGGTCCCTGAGAGATGCGGATAAACGCTGCCCCGGCCGTTCGCCAGAGCAGCGATCAGACGGCGTTACATGCCTTTGACGGCGTAGATACCGGCAGCGTTGCGCCAGTAACCCTTGTAATCCATGCCGAAACCGAAAATGTAGCGGTCGATGCATGGCAGGCCTACGTAATTGGCTTTAAGGTCCGGGCGAGCCTTGCGGTCGTGGTCCTTGTCGATCAGCACGGCGGTATGAACCGCACGGGCTCCAGCGTGTTTGCAAAAGTCGATGATCGCGCCCAGCGTGTGGCCTTCATCGAGGATGTCATCGATGATCAGCACGTCGCGGTCGATGAACGAGACTTCCGGCTTGGCTTTCCAGAACAGGTCGCCGCCAGTGGTTTCGTTTCGATAGCGGGTCGCGTGCAGGTAGGACGCTTCCAGCGGGAAGTTCAGATGGGTCAACAGCTTGCCCGAAAAGATCAGGCCGCCGTTCATGACGCAAAACACAACCGGGTTGCGTTCAGCCAGTTCGGCATTGATCTGCGCGCCGACACGAGCGATGGCAGCATCGACTTCGGCTTCTGTGTACAGGCAGTCAGCCTCGCGCATGATTTGACGGATATGCTCGAGATCAGCAGACATGAAGCGCTCTCCAGGTGGGGGCAGTGTAAGAAAAGCGGGCAAAGGTACGCATCCGTTCGGCTCAGAGCAAGTGATTCTGGACTAACGTTGCGAGTGTCTTCCAAAAGCAGCGAACGTCCAAGCCAAAGAACAATACTGCACACATCGTAAGACAGTATCGGCTGAATAGATTAATCTAGGCCGTTTTTTTGCCCCCGCTGGAGCCTTTCCTTATGCCCATTCGTGAGATCCGTCATCCGCTGATCCGCCACAAGCTCGGCCTGATGCGCCGCGCAGACATCAGCACCAAGAATTTCCGTGAGCTGGCTCAGGAAGTGGGCGCTCTGCTTACTTATGAAGCCACTGCCGACCTGACGCTGGAAAACTACGATATCCAGGGCTGGGCCGGAACCGTGTCGGTCGAGAAAATCGCCGGCAAGAAAATCACTGTCGTGCCGATTCTGCGCGCCGGTATCGGCATGCTTGACGGTGTGCTCAGTCTGATTCCGGGTGCCAAGGTCAGCGCCGTGGGCGTGGCCCGCAACGAAGAAACGCTGCAGGCCCACACTTACCTCGAGAAGCTGGTCCCGGAAATCGACGAGCGTCTGGCGATGATCATCGACCCGATGTTGGCGACCGGCAGCTCGATGGTTGCCACCATCGACCTGCTCAAGAAAGCCGGCTGCAAGGAAATCCGCGCCATGGTGCTGGTTGCCGCGCCCGAAGGCATTGCCGCCGTGGAAGCTGCACACCCGGACGTGATGATCTACACCGCATCCATTGATGAGCGCCTCAACGAGCATGGCTATATCATTCCGGGCCTGGGCGATGCCGGTGACAAGATTTTCGGCACCAAACAGAAGGACGCATAACCCGATGACGCAGCACGAGTTCAACGATCCACTGTGGCGTACGGTTCTGTCCGGTGCGCAAATGCTGTTCGTGGCTTTTGGCGCGCTGGTCTTGATGCCGCTGATCACCGGACTCGATCCCAACGTCGCACTGTTCACCGCCGGCCTGGGCACGCTGTTGTTCCAGATCGTGACCGGCCGCCAGGTGCCTGTATTTCTGGCATCGAGCTTTGCCTTCATCACCCCGATCATTCTCGCCAAGGGTCAGTTCGGCCTCGCCGCAACCATGGGCGGTGTGATGGCAGCGGGCTTCGTCTACACCTTCCTCGGCCTCGCCGTGAAGATCAAAGGCACCGGTTTTATCGACCGCCTGCTGCCGCCGGTGGTGATTGGTCCGGTGATTATTTCCATCGGCCTGGCCATGGCGCCGATTGCCGCCAACATGGCGATGGGCAAATCCGGTGACGGTGCCGAGCTGATCCATTACCAGACCGCGATGCTGATTTCGATGCCTGCCCTGCTGACCACGCTGATTGTGGCAGTGTTCGGCAAAGGCATCTTCAGGCTGGTGCCGATCATTTCCGGCGTACTCGTCGGCTTTGCGCTGTCGTTCTACTTCGGTGTGGTCGACACGGCGAAGATTGCCGCAGCACCCTGGCTGGCGATCCCGCATTTCACCGCGCCGGAATTCAACTGGCAGGCGATCCTGTTCATCGTGCCGGTTGCGCTGGCGCCTGCCATCGAACACATCGGCGGCGTGATTGCAGTGGGCAGCGTGACTGGTCGCGATTACCTGAAGAAACCGGGTTTGCACCGCACGCTGCTCGGTGACGGTATCGCCACCACCGCAGCCGGCCTGTTCGGCGGTCCGCCCAACACCACCTACGCCGAAGTCACGGGCGCGGTGATGCTGACCAAGAACTACAACCCGAAAATCATGACCTGGGCGTCGATTTTCGCGATCACCCTGGCGTTTATCGGTAAGTTCGGCGCGCTGCTGCAGAGCATTCCGGTACCGGTGATGGGCGGGATTCTGTGCCTGCTGTTCGGTTCGATTGCGGCGGTGGGCATGAACACCCTGATTCGCCACAGGATCGACCTGTCGGAAGCGCGCAATCTGGTGATCGTCTCGGTGACGCTGGTGTTTGGTATTGGTGGCGTGCTGATCGGTACCGGCACTGGCCCGGACGATTTCGGCATGAAAGGCATCGCCTTGTGCGCCGTAACCGCCATCGTGCTGAACCTGATCCTGCCGGGCAACGACAGCTGGAAGAACAAGCAGCTGGATGATCAGTTGCCGTAAGAGCGTCCTGAGAGGCGTTACCACGCGGAGCGTGGTAACGATCTTTCATGCATGCAGCCCGGGACGCTCTGCGTCCCGTTTGAACCAGCGCCTTACAACATCAACGGCGCGCGCTCACAGAGCTTGTTCAACTCACGTGCCCAGTTCGGATCGTCGTTCAGGCACGGTATCAGCACCAACTCCTCCCCGCCCGCTTCCTTGAACTGCTCGGCACCGCGGTCGCCAATCTCTTCCAGCGTTTCAATGCAGTCGGCGACAAATGCCGGACACATGACCAGCAGCTTTTTCACGCCCTGCGCCGCCAGCTCGTCAAGGCGCGCTTCAGTGTAGGGTTCGATCCATTTGGCACGGCCCAGGCGCGACTGAAACGACACCGACCACTTGCCATCAGGAATGCCCATACGCTTGGCAAACGCCGCAGCCGATTGCAGGCATTGCGCACGGTAGCAAGTGGCGAGTACTTCTGCGGGGGCAGTCATGCAGCAGTCTTCTTTGATGCAATGTTTGCCCGTCGGATCGAGCTTGTGCAGGTGGCGCTCAGGCAGACCGTGAAAGCTCAGCAACAAGTGGTCGTGCGGCTGCTCCAGGTGCGGACGCACGTTTTCGACCAGAGCGTTGAGGTATTCAGGCTGATCGAAGAACGGCTGCAGCAATGAGAACTGCATCTTCAGCGATTTGGCCCGTACAACGCGCTTGGCTTCTTCGATGACCGTGGTGACGGTGCTGTCGGCAAACTGTGGGTACAGCGGCGCGAGGGTGACTTTCTTGATGCCCTGCTCTGCCAGCCGCGTCAGCACGGTTTCGATGGAGGGCTCGCCGTAACGCATCGCCAGCTCGACCGGGCCGTGATCCCATTCTTTCTTCATGGCCTGTTGCAGACGCTTGCTCAGCACAACCAGCGGCGAGCCCTCATCCCACCAGATCGACGCGTAGGCGTGAGCAGACTGTTCCGGGCGCTTGATCAGAATCAGCGACACCAGCAGCCTGCGCACCGGCCACGGCAGATCGATGACGTAAGGGTCCATGAGGAACTGATTGAGGTAGCTACGCACATCTGCCACCTGGGTGGATGCAGGCGAACCCAGGTTGACCAGCAACAACGCGTGATCAGTCATGCAACTTCCTAATTCAATGGCTTTCAGTGTCGACCCAGCAGATCCTGCAGGGCAGTTTTCAGATCGGTAAAACGAAACGTGAAACCGGCTTGCTGCAGACGATCGGGGCGCGCCCGTTGCCCGCCCAGCAGCAGTACCGACAATTCCCCCAGCAGCACTTTGAGCGCCAGCGAAGGCATCGGCATGAACGCCGGCCGATGCAGGATGCCTGCAAGGGTCTTGGCAAAATCGCGGTTGCGTACGGCCGCAGGCGCACAAAGATTATAAGGGCCGCGGGCATCGTCGAGATTCAACAGAAAATCAATCGCTGCGATTTGGTCCTGAACGTGAATCCAGGGCATCCACTGCCGACCGTTGCCAATCGGGCCGCCCATGCCGAACTTGAACGGCGGCAACAGTTTCTGCAGAAAGCCGCCACGGTCGGACAACACCAGACCGGTGCGTATCAACACCACCCGCACACCCAAGGCTTCACCCCGCTGCGCGGTCTCTTCCCAGGCACCGCACAACTGGCTGGCAAAGTCTTCCTTGGCGGGGTGAGAGGTTTCGTCCAGCTCTCGTTCACCGCTGTCGCCATACCAGCCCACCGCCGACCCGGAGATCATCAGCGCGGGCTTTTGTGCCGCCTTGCCCATCCACGCCAGCAACTGCTCGGTCAGACCGATGCGGCTGTCCCAGAGCATCAATCGACGCTTGCGGGTCCAGGGCCTGTCAGCAATCGGCGCGCCTGCCAGGTTGACGACGGCATCGACGGGCTGATCGCCCAGTTCGTCGAGACGGGCAATGCCGTTCACCGATGATCCGCACAGCTTGGGCACATCAGCGGGCCGTCGACTCCAGACGGTCAATTGATGACCTTGGGTGGACCAGTGTCGGCAGAGCGCTCGTCCTATCAAACCAGTACCGCCGGTCAGCAATATGTGCATGGCAGGTTACCTCGCGTGGCGTTCGTGACAATTGAGTAGTCTATTTTTTTAGGGTGACGCTTATCCAGACAACGAAACCATTGACTGAACCATAGGCCACACCTGAACGGACTGGAGCTTTACTGCCCCGCTCGGGTGGTTGGCTCATTGTCGATTGGTAGCAGACTGAACGTCTTCGACCTTCAAGGTTGCAGAGTGACTCACAACAGAATCGAGAACCACTGCAAGTTATACCAGACAAGAAGATTGTACAGGTTTTAACTACGGCGTAGTCTGTACAGACAAGGTAACGAGGCCCCTATGACTGTCCCTATCGCAATCATCGGTACCGGTATCGCCGGACTTTCAGCGGCCCAGGCGCTCACTGCAGCCGGGCACGAGGTACACCTGTTCGACAAAAGCCGCGGCAGCGGCGGTCGGATGTCCAGCAAACGCAGCGACGCAGGCTCGCTGGACATGGGTGCACAATATTTCACCGCTCGCGACCGGCGCTTTGCGACGGCCGTCAAACAATGGCAGGCCCAGGGCCATGTCGCCGAGTGGACACCTTCGCTCTACAACTTTCAGAACGGCAGGCTCAGCCCGTCGCCAGACGAACAGGTGCGCTGGGTCGGCAAGCCTGGCATGAGCGCCATCACCCGCGCCATGCGCGGCGATCTGCCGGTGTCGTTCTCGTGCCGCATCACCGAAGTGTTTCGCGGTGAACAGCACTGGAACCTGCTGGACGCGGAAGGCGAGAGCCATGGCCCGTTCAGCCACGTCATCATCGCAACGCCTGCCCCTCAGGCCACGCCGTTGCTGGCAGCGGCACCCAAGTTGGCCAGCGTCGTGGCCGGGGTCAAGATGGACCCGACCTGGGCCATCGCGCTGGCATTCAGCACACCGCTGCAAACGCCGATGCAGGGCTGTTTCGTACAGGACAGCCCGGTTGACTGGCTGGCACGCAACCGCAGCAAACCCGAACGCGATGACACGCTCGACACCTGGATTCTGCACGCCACCAGCAACTGGAGTCGGCAGCATCTGGACATGCCGAAGGAAGAAGTCATCGAGCAGTTGCAGGGCGCATTCGCGGAAATGATTGACTGCACGATGCCCGAACCTGTCTTTACCCTCGCCCACCGCTGGCTGTATGCGCGCCCGGCAGGCTCTCACGAATGGGGCGCGCTTTCCGATGCCGACCTTGGCATTTATGTGTGCGGCGACTGGTGCCTGTCGGGCCGGGTCGAAGGCGCATGGCTCAGTGGCCAGGAAGCCGCACGCCGACTGCTGGAGCACGCGCAATGAACCAGATCAATCCACGCAAACTGCTGCTGTCGAAATGGACAGCAGCCACCCCGGTCAACCGTGAAAAGCATTTTATGGTGACTGAGCTGTTCAAGGACGAAGAAGGCACGGTACTGGAAATCGAACTGCAGGCCGTGCTGACCCAGCGCAGCGAGCGCCTGCCGTGGCAAGTGCTGCAGGCCGCGGACGTGTGGCGGATGGGTTGGAAATAACGCGGCCTGTCATGCACAACGCATCGTCACTGAAACGTGGCTGCCTCATGCCCGACAACACATAGCCCACTGAAGAAACGCTAGGTTCGGTGGGTGGCGTGAAGGCCTCCCACAATCCAGCAACCACTGCCTCAAACACCCCGCTCAAATCCTCTACAAAGAATTTGACTTGTACAGCTATGCACCTATGATGAGTCCAAGTTGTACAGAGCATTTTGTCTGTACAAGTCTTCTGTAGAGGTTGGTGATGTCAACGCCCGTAATCGAAAAGCCCAAACTCGGTATCAGTGCCTGCCTGATGGGCGCCGAGGTTCGCTTCAATGGCGGCCACAAGGAATCGCATCTGTGCACCCGAGCACTGAGCCAGTACTTTGATTTCGTTCAGGCCTGTCCTGAAGTCGCGATCGGTATGGGCATCCCGCGCGAACCTATCCGGCTGGTCGGTGATGCGGAAAATCCTCGGGCGCTGGGCACGGTCAATCGCGAACTTGACGTCACCGAGGCGCTGGCAGATTACGGCACGCAGATGGCCGAAGAATTGGGCGATATCTGCGGTTACATCTTCATGCAGAAATCTCCGTCGTGCGGCCTGGAGCGAGTGAAGGTTTATCGCGAGAACGGCGCGCCGGTCGACGGAGGAGGCACTGGCATCTACGCCAAGGCCTTCTGCGAACGCCACCCCAATCTGCCGGTAGAAGAAGACGGACGTCTCAACGACGCCGTGCTGCGGGAAAACTTCGTGACGCGGGTGTTCGCTTATTCGGCGTGGCAGCAGCTTCTGAAAGAAGGCGTTACGCGCCGCGCCCTGACCGAATTCCATTCGCGCTACAAATATCAACTGATGGCCAACGATCCTGTGCAGTACAAGGCACTGGGCAAAATGCTCGGCAGCATGGGCCGCAGTGATCCCAAAGACATCGCCCCACAGTATTTCAGCGACCTGATGACCGCGCTCAAGAAGTGCGCGACACGTCGCACCCACACCAACGTACTTCAGCACCTGGCTGGCTACCTCAAGCAGACCATTGGCGCCGAAGACAAGCAGGAAATCCAGCAGTTGATCGGCCAGTACCATCAGGGGATCGTGCCCTTGATCGTGCCGCTGACCCTGCTCAAACACCATTTCCGCCAACACCCGGATCCGTATGTGGCGCTGCAGGTGTACATGCAGCCGCATCCGGAAAACCTCAGCCTGCGTAATGCGATTTAACTATGAATGAACTGGATAAGGATGCCCCGGACGACTGGCTGCCGATCCGCGAGGTTGCACGTCAGACCGGCGTCAATGCCGTCACCCTGCGTGCGTGGGAACGGCGTTACGGCCTGATCGTCCCGCACCGTACCGAGAAGGGTCATCGCCTGTATTCACAGGAACACGTCCAGCGCGTGATGATGATTCTTACCTGGCTCAACCGTGGCGTATCCGTCAGCCAGGTCAAGGCCTTGCTCGACGACGACCTGCAGGACGCGCCCCCGCCTTCGAATGACTGGGATGCGCTGCGTCAGACGCTGCTGATCGCCATCGGCGAACTGGCCGAGCGCCGGGTCGATGATGTGTTCAACCAGGCCATGTCGCTGTACCCCCCACGCACCCTGTGCGAGCAACTGCTGATGCCGCTGCTGGCGGAACTGGAACAGCGCTGGCAAGGCAAGTTTGGCGCTCAACTGGAGCGCACGTTCTTTTACTCCTGGCTGCGCAGCAAGTTCGGCGCACGCATCTACCACAACAATCGCCAGCTCAGCGGCAAGCCTGTTTTGCTGGTCAACCAGTCCGACCTGCCGCTGGAGCCGCACCTGTGGCTGACGGCATGGCTGGTCAGCAGCGCCGACTGCCCGGTCGAAGTGTTCGACTGGCCCCTGCCCGCCGGAGAGCTGGCGCTGGCGGCCGAATACCTGCAACCGCGCGGCATCGTGCTGTATTCGAGCAAAGCCTTGAACGTCGCCCAACTGCCACGCTTGCTGGCCAATATTGCCTGCCCGGTGGTGCTGGGTGGACCAACGGTGAAGATCCATAACGCCGAGTTGCTCGTAAGTGCAAACGAGGTTGCAGGTCTGACCCTCGTCGACGACCCGCTCAGTGCTCAGATCGAGCTCAACAGGCTCGGCATTATCTAAGGACTCAACATGCAACTGCTTTGGCTGCGCACTGACCTGCGCGTTCATGACAATACTGCCTTGAGCGCCGCCATGGAGCGGGGACCGACACTGGCGGTCTATCTGATCAGCCCGGCTCAATGGCAAAGCCATGACGACGCAGACTGCAAGGTCGACTTCTGGCTGCGTAATCTGGTCGAGCTGGAAAAGGCGCTCGGCAAACTCAATGTACCGTTGCTGATTCGCGAAGCGGATACCTGGGACAAGGCACCCGAGGTCCTGTCGAAACTGTGCAAGCAGTTCAGGATTGAAGCAGTTCACGCCAACGAGGAATACGGCATCAACGAAACCCGCCGCGACGAGGCGGTGCAGAAGACACTGGAAGATGCCGGGGTTCATTTCCAAAGCCATCTGGACCAGTTGCTGTTCAAGCCCGGCAGTGTTCTGACCAAGACCGGCAACTATTTTCAGGTCTTCAGCCAGTTCAAGAAAGTCTGCTATTCGCGGCTGCACGAAGCGATGCCGCGTACGGTACGCACGCCCAAGCCACAGGACTCTTTGCCGACCAAAAGCAACGCGATTCCGCAAATGGTCAAAGGCTTCTCTGCGCCGTCCGAAGCACTGCGCAATCTGTGGCCTGCAGGTGAAGACGAAGCGCATCGACGTCTGTCCGAGTTCACTGACGATCAAATTCACTACTACAAGACTGAACGCGACCTCCCGGCAAAGCCCGGCACCAGTCAGCTCTCGGCCTATCTTGCAGCGGGCGTGGTCTCGCCGCGTCAGTGCCTGCACGCAGCCCTGATCAGCAATCATGGTGAATTCGAGACGGGCAGTGAAGGAAGTGTGACCTGGATCAATGAACTGCTGTGGCGTGAGTTCTATAAGCACACGCTGGTCGGCTACCCTCGTGTTTCACGCCATCGTGCGTTTCGCCCCGAAACCGAAGCCTTGAAGTGGCGTAACGCGCCTGAAGAACTGCTGGCCTGGAAAGAGGCGCGCACCGGTCTGCCGATCATTGACGCGGCCATGCGTCAATTGCTGGAGACCGGCTGGATGCATAACCGACTACGGATGGTCGTTGCGATGTTCCTCACCAAGAATCTGCTGATCGACTGGCGGGAAGGCGAGCGCTTTTTCATGCGCCACCTGATCGACGGTGACCTGGCCGCCAACAACGGTGGCTGGCAATGGAGTTCGTCCACCGGAACGGACTCGGTGCCCTACTTCCGTATTTTCAACCCGCTCTCGCAGTCGGAGCGATTCGACCCTGAAGGCGTGTTCCTCAAGCGCTGGCTGCCGGAGCTGGCTGATCTGAACAAAAAACAGGTCCACAACCCGGCCTCTGCCGGTGGCCTGTTCGGCGTCGCGGATTATCCGGCCCCCATCGTCGACCTGAGCAAAAGCCGCGCCCGTGCGCTGGCCGCCTTCAAGGCCCTGCCCGGCCGCCAGTCGGCGACGGAGAAAGCGGATGACTGATTTCCTGCATCGATTCGCTGAAGGCTTCGCGGCGCTGAACAAGGACAACCTTGATCGGATCGCCGAGCTGTACAGCGACGACGTCTCTTTCAGCGATCCGATGCACGACATCCATGGCCTGGCAGACATGCGGCGTTATTTCGCCGAGCTGTATGCCAACGTCAGCGACCTGCGTTTCGACTTCCATGCGTTCGACGAGGTCAGGTCCGGTGAGGGCTATCTGCTCTGGACCATGCACTACTCACATCCGCGTCTGGCCAATGGCCGCACCATCCACGTTCAGGGCTGCTCGCATCTGAAGTGGCGCGACGACAAGGTTTATCGGCACCGGGACTACTTCGACGCTGGCGCATTGCTCTATGAGCATCTGCCCGTCATGGGTCGGGTGATCAATTGGCTCAAGAAGAGGTTGGCATGAACACTCCTGTTGCTCGACGTATCTGGCTGACCGGTGCAAGCAGTGGCATCGGCCTTGCGCTTGCCGTCGAACTGCTCAAGGCGGGCCATCGTGTGGCGCTGACAGCTCGCACGCTGGAGCCGCTGCAGAACCTGGCTGCGCAATACCCCACTCAAGTGCTGCTGGCGACCGGCGATATCACCGACGGCCAGCAAGTCACTGCCATTGCGGACCTGATCGCTCAGGAATGGGGCGCGCTGGACACGGCGATTCTCAACGCAGGCACCTGCGAGTATATCGATGCCCGGCAATTCGAAGCCGCGATGGTCGAGCGCGTGGTGCGCACCAACCTGCTGGCCAGCAGCTTCTGCATTCAGGAAGCCCTGCCCCTGCTGCGCAAGGGGCGTCGCCCTCATCTGGTGGGCGTAGCCAGTGCCGTGACCTTTCTGGCCCTGCCACGCGCCGAAGCCTACGGCGCTTCCAAGGCCGGTCTGCGCTACCTGTTCGAAGCCCTGCGCCTGGATCTGGCCAGCGAGAATATCGACGTGACCATCGTCAGTCCGGGTTTCGTTGATACGCCACTGACCGAGAAAAACGATTTTCCGATGCCCATGCGCTGGCCGGTCGGCAAGGCAGCGCGATACATCGCACAGAATTTGGCACGCGAGAAACGCCCTCTGGACATCGCGTTCCCCGCCTTATTCATTTTCAGCATGCGACTGATGGCCATGCTGCCGGCCCGCGCCAGACTCGCCATTGGCAAACGCATGGCACGATCTTCGGAGTCCGGTGCGACGTCGAATAAGGACTTTCAATGAAAATCGCCGTAGTCGGCAGCGGTATTGCCGGGCTGACCAGTGCCTACCTGCTCAACCGCTCGCACGATGTGACGGTGTTCGAGTCGTCCGACTGGATCGGCGGGCACACGCACACCGTGGATGTACAGGTTGATGGGCGTCATCACGCCATTGATACCGGTTTCATTGTGTTCAACGACTGGACGTATCCGAACTTCATCAAGCTGCTCGGCCAGTTGGGCGTGGCGTTCAAACCCACCGAAATGAGCTTTTCGGTGCACGACCCGCGCACCGGGGTCGAGTACAACGGCAACAACCTGAACAGCCTGTTCGCCCAGCGCAGCAACCTGCTGTCACCCAAATTCTGGGGCATGCTGCGCGACATCCTGCGCTTCAATCGCCTGGCCATCGAAGACCTGGAAAACCAGCGTATTTCAGCCGACACCACGCTCGGTGACTACCTGAAGAACGGCGGTTACGGCCAGCGTTTCATCGATCACTACATCGTGCCGATGGGCGCTGCGATCTGGTCGATGTCGCTGGCGGACATGCTGGGATTCCCGCTGCAGTTCTTTGTGCGCTTCTTCAAGAACCACGGCCTGCTGTCAGTGACCAATCGTCCGCAGTGGTGCGTGATCGAAGGCGGCTCCAGGAGCTATATCGAGCCATTGACGGCATCGTTCCGAGAGAAGATTCGAGTGTCGTGCCCGGTCACCCGTGTCGAGCGTGATCAGGACGGCGTCACGCTGCACAGCTCGATGGGCACCGAGCGCTTCGACAAGGTGATCTTCGCCTGTCACAGCGATCAGGCCCTCGCCATGCTGGCCGAGCCGTCCAGTGCCGAGCAAAGCGTTCTGGGCGCGTTGCGCTATGCCGAGAACGACGTGGTGCTGCACACCGACACCCGCCTGCTGCCTGGCCGCCGCCTGGCCTGGGCCAGCTGGAATTACCGGCTGGGCGGCAGTGAGCAGCAACTGGCGGCCGTCACGTACGACATGAATATCCTGCAGGGCATCGAAAGCGACACCACCTTCTGCGTGAGCCTGAATCAGAATGCTGCCATCGATCCTGAAAAGGTCATCGGCCGCTATCGCTACGCTCACCCGCAATACAGTCTGCAGGCCGTTGCAGCCCAGGCTCGCTGGGAAGAAATCAACGGCGTCGATCACACCTGGTACTGCGGCGCGTATTGGGCCAACGGCTTTCATGAAGACGGCGTGGTCAGCGGTCTGCGTGTCGCCAAAGCCTTCGGGGAAGCCCTGTGAACAGCGCGCTGTACAGCGGCTGGATCTCGCATCGGCGGTTTGCGCCCCGAGCGCATGCGTTCACCTATCGCATCGGCCTGCTGTATCTGGATCTGGATGAACAGTCGAGCGTGCTCGGCTTATCGCCGCTGGCCGGGAGCAAACGCTTTGCGCCGTTCTCGTTTCGTGAGCGCGATTACCTGCCGGAACTGACAGGTCGTGGCCTGTCGCTGATCGAGGCCGTGCGCGAGCGGGTCAGTGCTGCGCTGGGGCGCACGCCGACCGGCTCCGTTTGCCTGCTGACCCAGGCGCGCAGCTGGGGCCTGTCGTTCAATCCGGTGAGTTTTTTCTATTGCCATGAGGCTGACGGCTCGCTGGCCGCCATCTTGTGTGAAGTGACCAACACCCCGTGGGGCGAGCGCTACAGCTATGTACTGCCGGCCGACGGCGAAGGGCATCAGCATTTTGCCGTGGCCAAGGCGTTTCATGTTTCGCCGTTCCTGCCTCGCGATCTTGAATACCGCATGAGTTTCAGCCAGCCCGCCGAACGCATCGGCGTGCACATGGCCGACTGGCAGGGCGAGCTGAAAATGTTTGACGCCACGCTCAACCTGACGCGCCAGAGCCTGAGCCGTCAGACGCTGCACCGTTACCTGATCACGTTTCCCTGGATGACCGCAAAAACCTGTCTGGCGATTTACTGGCAGGCCATTCGCCTGTTCGCCAAACGCATACCGATCTTTTCCCATCAGGCCGCCGACGGCGAGTACCGTGCTGCCGCCGCGCAACCCAAGGATTCACGCCATGAAAAGCAGTAGCAGTAGTTTTTCTGCCAATCTGGGTACCAACAGCCTGACCGCCAGCATCCTGCGTCGAGGTGTGCTTCGACAACTGGCAGGCCTGCGCAATGGTCAACTGGTCGTCATCGAAGGTGGCGAGCGCCACACATTCGGCAAGGCAGGCGCCCTGATTCAAGGTGAAGTGCACGTTCTGGATTCTGCCGCCTGGGGCATGATCGCCAGCACCGGCTCGATCGGTGCTGCCGAGGCATTCATCCACGGGTACTGGACCACGCCGGACCTGACCGCCGTGGTCCGAATCTTCGTCAGCAACCTGGATGTGCTGGACGCCATGGAAGGCGGTTTCGCCCGCCTGACACGCCCGGTGATCCACGGCCTGCACTGGCTGAACCGCAACACACGCAAAGGCTCGCAGAAAAACATTGCGGCCCATTACGACTTGGGTAACACCCTGTTCGAGCAATTTCTCGACCCAACGATGATGTACTCCGCAGCCCAGTTCCTCAGCCCGGACGACACGCTGGAACAGGCCCAGTTGAACAAGCTGGAGCGCATCTGCCAGAAGCTGGCGCTCAAGCCGACCGATCACCTGCTGGAAATCGGCACGGGCTGGGGCAGCATGGCCATCTATGCGGCGCAGCATTATGGATGCCGGGTCACGACCACGACCCTTTCCGCCGAGCAATTCGCCTACACCGAACAACGCCTGAACGAGCTGGGCCTGAAGGATCGCGTCACGCTGCTGCTGACCGACTATCGAGACCTGACCGGCGAGTACGACAAGCTGGTGTCCATCGAAATGATCGAAGCCGTGGGCCACCGCTTCCTGCCGACCTATTTCAAGCAGTGCGCCAGCCTGCTCAAGAGCGACGGGCTGATGCTGCTGCAGGCGATCACCATTCGCGAGCAGCGTTACGCGCAGGCCAAGCGCAACGTGGACTTCATCCAGCGCTACATCTTTCCCGGCGGCGCCCTGCCCTCGGTGGCGAAGATGCTCGACATCGTTGGTTCCGACACCGACATGAACCTGTTGCACATGGAAGACTTCGGCCTGCACTACGCGCGCACGCTACGCATGTGGTACGACAATTTCAGGCACGCCCACGTCAAACTGACCGAACTGGGCTATGACGAGTATTTCCTGCGGTTGTGGGAGTTCTATCTGTGCTACTGCGAGGGCGGCTTTCTGGAGCGCACCATCGGCACCGCTCAACTGTTGCTGGCCAAACCCGAAGCGCTGCGTGAACCGTTGCTCGGACGTTTCAATGCTTAAGACGATTGCCAACGCGCTGCTATTCCAGGCGGGCTGGTTCGCCTGTGTGCTGGGCAGCAACAGTTACTGGCTACTGATTGCCGTCGGCGTGCTGCTGATTCACTTCCTTTGGGTCAGCTCATGGGCGGCCGAAGGACGGCTGGTGCTGATGGTCACACTGGTGGGCACGGTGCTGGACAGCGTGCTGATGATGCTGGGGGTCTTCGACTTCGGCACCGGCGGTTATCTGATCCCGCTGTGGCTGATTCTGTTGTGGGCGATTCTGGGCACCACGCTCAACCATTGCCTTGCCTGGACAGCGACGCCCGTCTGGCGGGCGGCGGTTCTGGGCGCTATTGGCGGCCCGATGTCTTACTATGCCGGCTCACAACTGGCGCAGGTTCATCTTCCGCTCGGGTTCTGGCCCAGCATGACGCTGCTGGCCTTGATCTGGGCAGCTGTGTTTCCCCTGCTTCAGTGGCTGGCAGCAAGCGTGCGCGCCAGACACCCGGGAGCTTCCCTCTGAACGACACTCTCATCCCGCTCGTACCTGTCATCGACGAGGAACCAGTGACCTGCTCCACCTGCGCAGCCTGCTGCTGCCAACTGGAGGTGATGCTCATCACCGATACGGGTGTGCCTGAGCGTTATATCGATACCGATGACTGGGGCGGCGAGGTCATGCTGCGCCTGGACGACGGCTGGTGCGCGGCGCTGGATCGCAACACGATGATGTGCACGATCTATGAGAAACGACCGCTGATCTGTCGGGAGTTCGAGGCAGGAGCTGAGGATTGTCTGAACGAACGCAAGGGGATTGCGACGGCGTATCTTTGATGGGGCTGCAGGTGAGACCTGCAGCTTGCCGGACGCATGCCAATGCAGCGCATTGGCACGATCAGGTTTGAATCAGAACGGCATTTTGTAGTGCAGTGCGTAGCTTTCGATACCATCGTTCGGCTGTTTGATGCCGGCGTTGGAGTAGTGAGTGGCACGGATGCCGACCTCATGACCGCCCGCGAAACGCAGACCGAAACCGACACGGTCTTCGAAGTTGAAGGCCGAGCCGAACTTGCGATCTTCAACCTGAGTGTTCGAGAACACGGAAACGCCGATACCTGCCTCGATATAAGGCTTCACGCTGCCGCCTGCGAACTCATAGACCAGAACGGGAGAGAACGACAGACTGTGGTTGTCTTTGTAATCCTTGCCGTCCCAGTAGGTGTAGGCACCATCCCAGTAACCGGTCAGACGACCCACGTCGCTTTGCAGCCAGCTCTTGTCCCAATCGAATTGAACGCCCAGACGATAGGTCATGGTCGATTCGCCGGTCTGACCGACCGAAAACTCGACACCATCAGCCTGCGCCATTGAAACTTGCCCCGCCAGGATGGCTGAGAAAACAGCCATGCAAAAGAATCTCTTCATGAGAAACGCCCTAAATTGTATGAAGTGTTACCAGTATTGAAATTGGGTCAGTCGCGCTTATAGAAATCGCAGACAGAGCGTTAGTTCAGCCCCAAAACGATTTTTTTCACGTTTTTTTTACAAATGGAAGCTTCTCACATTACTGGACGTTTTCCATAGGCTGCGTAGGACTTTTCCGAATTTTTCAGGATCGTCACTGGACCAATACAACGTCTCGCGAGCAGGGCCGCTGGCGAGCAGACCGTTTGCGGCCAGCAGACGCTCAAGCTGACGCGCCACCGCAGCGCCGGTATCGATCAGGGCGACCGACTCGGGGAGCATTTGCTGCAACAGCGGTTTGAGGAAGGGGTAATGCGTGCAGCCCAGAATGACAGTGTCGCAACGCTCGGCCAACAGAGGCTCGACGTAACGAGCGAGCAACTGGCGAATCTGCGGGCTTTGCAGATCACCGGTTTCAATCAGTTCAACCAGCCCCGGGCAGGGCTGCGTCACCACACGAACGTCACTGGCAAACCTGTCGAGCAAGGCTGCGAAACGGGCGCTCTGCAGCGTTCCGGTCGTCGCCAGCACGCCCACAACGCCGCTGCGGGTCGCCTCGGCCGCCGGTTTGACCGCAGGCTCCATGCCCACGATGGGCCAGTCCGGATAAAGCTGACGAATATGGGCAACGCCCGCCGCCGTGGCCGTGTTGCACGCAACGACCAGCGCCTTGGCACCCTGCTCGCGAAAGAAACCGGCGATGGTCAGGCAGCGCTCGACGATGTACTCGGGGCTTTTTTCGCCATACGGAATGTGGCCGCAATCGGCCAGGTACATCAGCGACTCGTGAGGCAGCATCTGACGAATCTCGCCCAGCACCGACAGGCCGCCGACACCGGAGTCGAACACTCCTACCGGAGCATCGCTGCCATAGCTCATGTGAACGTCAAGCATGCTCGCCCTGCCCGTTTGCCGCACCACAGACGCTGCAACCGGGATCACGCTTGACCTTCAATTCTCGAAAACGGGTGGTCAATGCATCGATCAATAACAGGCGACCCACCATCGGTTCGCCAAAACCTGCGAGCAGTTTCAACGCTTCAAGGGCCTGCAGACTGCCCACCAGCCCGACCAGCGGACCGATGACGCCCGCCTCGCTGCACGTCAGTTCGGCCTCGCTGCCATGCCCATACAGGCAGTGGTAGCAAGGACTCTCGCTGCGCCGCGGGTCGAACACCGATAGCTGACCTTCGAGCCGAATGGCTGCGCCGCTGACCAGCGGCTTGCCGGCCTTCACACACGCAGCATTGACTGCCTCGCGGGTCGAAAAGTTATCGGAGCAGTCCAGAACCAGATCCACGGCCTGTACCGCAGCGCTCAACGAATCGACGTCCAGCGCTTCACGATGAGCGACCAGCCTGACTTCAGGGTTGATGGCGGTCAGGCGGGCGGTGGCCGAATCCACCTTGGCCATGCCGACACTCGGGGTGTCATGGATGATCTGACGTTGCAGATTGGTCAGGTCGACGCTGTCGAAGTCGGCGAGATGCAATTCTCCGACCCCGGCGGCGGCCAGATACAGCGCGACTGGCGAACCCAGCCCGCCAAGCCCGACCACCAGCGCACGGCTTTTGCCAAGACGCAACTGCCCTTCGATATCGACGTGTTGCAGCAGAATCTGGCGGCTATAGCGCAGCAGCTCCTGATCACTCAGCACGGCATGCATCCGAAGGTAATGCGCTCGTGCTCACCCAGATCACGGCGGGTCTGAATGCGCTCGAAGCCATGACGGATCAGCAACTCGCGCACTGCAGGACCCTGGTCATAGCCATGTTCCAGCAACAACCAGCCGCCTGGAGTCAGGTGAGCGGGCGCCTCGCTGATGATCGTGCGCAGATCGTCCAGACCATCGGGGCCTGAGGTCAGCGCACTGCCTGGTTCGAAACGCACATCGCCCATCGAAAGATGCGGATCGGTTTCGGCGATGTACGGCGGGTTGCTGATGATCAGATCGAACTGCCGACCTTCCAGCGCACTGAACCAGTGGCTGTTCAGAACTTCGGCGTTGGCCAGTTGCAGACGCTGGCGATTGCGTTCGGCCAGTTCCACGGCTTCAGGCACACGATCGACGGCGGTGATTTTCCACTGCTGACGGTCATTGGCCAGGGCCAGACCGATGGCGCCGGTGCCCGTGCCCAGGTCCAGCACTTGAGCGGGTGCAAAGGCAGGCACCAACTCCAGTGCGGCCTCGACCAGCATTTCAGTCTCGGGCCGTGGAATCAGGGTGTGCGGCGCGACTTCGAGGTCGAGCTTCCAGAAGCCTTGCTGACCCAGAATATAGGCAACAGGCTCACCGGTACGGCGACGTTGCAGGTAACCCGCGAACGCCAGCGCCGCTTCAGTGCTGACAATGCGCTCGGGCCAGGTGTGCAGGAAGCTGCGGGGCTTGCCCAGGGCAGCGGCCAGCAGCAACTCGGCGTCGAGCCGGGCGGTCGGGGAATCGGGAAGCTCAGCGCTTCTTAACAAGCTGGCGATGATGGTCATTTACTCACCCAGTGCCGCAAGTTGATCAGCCTGATATTCAGCGAGTAGCGGCTCTATCACTGCATCGACTCCACCGGCCATGACTTCATCCAGCGAATACAGGGTCAGGTTCACGCGGTGATCCGTTACTCGCCCCTGAGGGAAATTGTACGTGCGAATACGCTCCGAACGATCACCGGAGCCCACCAGCAGCTTGCGCTCGCTGGCAATCGCATTGGCCGCGGCGCTGGTCTGCTGGTCATTGAGTTTGGCAGATAACCAGGACATCGCACGCGCTCTGTTCTTATGTTGCGAACGCTCTTCCTGGCACTCCACGACGATGCCTGACGGCAAGTGGGTGATGCGGATGGCCGAGTCGGTCTTGTTGACGTGCTGACCACCGGCGCCGGAGGAACGGTAGGTGTCGACACGCAGGTCCGCCGGGTTGATCTCGATCGCCTGCTGTTCATCAGGTTCCGGCAACACCGCCACCGTGCAGGCCGACGTATGAATGCGGCCCTGGGATTCGGTTTCCGGTACGCGCTGCACGCGATGCGCACCGGACTCGAACTTCAGCTTGCCGTAGACGTTCTCGCCTTCGACGCGGGCAATGACTTCCTTGTAGCCGCCATGTTCGCCTTCGTTCTCGGACAGTACTTCGACGCGCCAGCCACGTCGTTCGGCATAACGCGAATACATGCGAAACAGGTCGCCGGAAAAAATGGCCGCTTCGTCGCCGCCGGTACCGGCGCGTATTTCCAGAAACACGTTACGGCCGTCGTTAGGGTCTTTGGGCAGCAACAGGCGCTGCAACTCAGCTTCCAGTTCGACCAACTGCAGTTTGGTCTCCCGAACTTCCTCGACCGCCATTTCACGCATGTCCGGGTCACTGTCCTTAAGCAGTGCCTGAGCGCCTTCGAGATCGGCCACCAGCTTGATGCGCTGATTGTAGAGCGCGATAACAGGCTCTACCTCGGCGTATTCACGGGAATAGGCGCGAAATTTGGTCTGATCGCTGATGACTTCTGCATCGCCCAGCAACGCAGTCAGTTCCTCGAAGCGGTCGCTGAGCACATCCAGCTTGTTGAGCAGTGAAGCTTTCATTGCGGGGTTTTATCCGTCGAGCCCTCACCGAGGGCAAAAAGTTCCTGAGCCATGGCCAGCGCATCGACGCGGCCTTCGGCAGACAGCTTCTTGAGCTGAACGCTCGGAGCGTGCAGCAATTTGTTGGTCAGACCGCGCGCCAGTTGCACCAGAACGTCTTCAGCATTGCTGCCGTTGGCGAGCATGCGCTGGGCCTTGCTCAGTTCTTCGTCCCGCAGCCGCTCGCTCTGCTGGCGATAGGCGCGCAGCACATCGACTGCCGCCAGCTCACGCAGGCGGGACATGAAGTCCTCGGCTCCGGCACTGACCAGCTGTTCAGCCGCCAGCGCTGCGCCCTGACGACTTTTGAGATTCTCGGCGACGACTTCATGCAGGTCATCGACGCTGTACAGATAAACGTCATCCAGTTCGCCGACTTCCGGCTCGATATCGCGGGGTACGGCAATATCGACCATGAAGATCGGCTTGTGCTTGCGCAGTTTCAACGCACTTTCAACGGCGCCCTTGCCCAGAATCGGCAACTGGCTGGCCGTCGAGCTGATGACAATGTCGCTGTTGACCAGCTCGGCCGGAATATCCGACAGCAACACCGCATGGGCACCGAACTCGGCGGCCAGAATACTCGCGCGTTCCAGCGTGCGGTTGGCGACCACGATGCGTTTGACGCCAAGGTCGTGCAAATGCCGGGCAACCAGCGTGATGGTCTCGCCCGCGCCGATCAGCAACGCCTGACTGCGCTGCAGATCGCTGAAAATCTGTTTGGCCAGACTGACGGCGGCAAACGCTACCGATACCGGGTTCTCGCCAATGGCGGTGTCTGTGCGCACCTGTTTGGCGGCACTGAACGTGGCCTGGAACAGTCGGCCGAGCAACGGACCAACGGTACCTGCCTCGCGGGCGACAGCGTACGCCGATTTCATCTGGCCGAGAATCTGCGGCTCGCCCAATACCAGAGAATCGAGACCCGACGCCACGCGCATCATGTGCCGCACGGCCTCGTCGTCCTCATGGACATAGGCGCTGGCGCGCAACTCATCCAGACTCAGATGATGATAATCGGCAAGCCAGGACAGAATCTGATCGGCCGCAAGCTCATCGTGCTCGATGTACAGCTCACTGCGGTTGCAGGTCGAGAGGATCGCCGCTTCACGGCTATGAGTCAGGCGACACAGCTGCTGCAGGGCCTCAACCAACTGTTCGGGCGTAAATGCCACGCGCTCGCGAACGTCGACCGAGGCGGTCTTATGGTTGATGCCAAGTGCAAGGAAGGCCATTCAGGGTCGCTGGTTGTGACATGAAGCCGGCAATTGTCCTACTTCAATAAGCTCAGAACAACCACCGCATATTATTGTCCCACTAGAATCGTTCGTCGCAGGCCGCCTGTGCAGGCCTGCAGCACCGCTAAAATAAGCATTGCAGTACTTTTTCCGACGGCTGTGGGTTTGCCAACAGCCTTGTGTCATGATGATCCAAACCGCAGGTAAGCCGCCCTTCTTATATATGAATAGATTCTCCGCGTTGTTCCTTGCCCTGGCCTTTCTAGGCGGCTGTCAGTCCATGACCCCCGTTGCGTCGCAGCCCGATACTGCGCAGAAAGACACTCCTCCTGCGCCTGAAGCCAAGCCGCAGGTATACGGTTCGTTCACTCAGGAGACCCTCGTCAGCCTGCTGAGCGCGGAGCTGGCTGGCCAACGCAACCGCTTCGACATCGCGCTGGATAACTACGTTACCCAGGCGATCAAGACTCAGGATCCGGGCGTTTCCGAACGTGCCTATCGCATCGCCGAGTACATGGGTGCCGACCAGTCGGCGCTGGAAACCGCGCTGATCTGGGCCAAAAACGACTCGAAGAACCTCGAGGCGCAACGGGCCGCTGCCATTCAACTGGCGCGCTCGGGCCGCTATGACGACTCCATGGCCTACATGGAGAAGGTGCTGCAGGGTCAGGGCGACACGCATTTCGATTTTCTGGCGCTGTCCGCCGCGGAAACCGATTCGGATACGCGCAACGGTCTGCTCAAGAGCTTCGACCGGCTGCTGGGCAAATACCCGAATAACGGCCAGTTGATCTTTGGCAAGGCCTTGTTGCTCCAGCAGAACGGCGACTCCGAACAGTCGCTCAAGCTGCTGGAAGACAATCCCCCCAAAGAGGGCGAAGTCGCGCCGATCCTGCTGCGCACACGCCTGCTGCAAAGCATGGGCCGCGGCAAGGAAGCGCTGCCGATCCTTGAAAAAAGCATCAAGAAATACCCCGAAGACAAACGTCTGCGCCTGACCTACGCCCGCATGCTGGTGGAACAGAACCGCATGAATGATGCAAAGACGCAGTTCTCCAGCCTTCTGCAGCAGTACCCGGAAGACGACGACCTGCGCTTTTCACTGGCACTGGTCTGCCTGGAAGCCAAGGCCTGGGACGAAGCGGCCGGTTATCTGGAAGAGCTGATCGCTCGCGGTGCCCATGTTGATTCGGCTCACCTGAATCTGGGCCGCATTCACGAAGAACGCGATGACCCGCAAAGCGCGCTGGATGAATACGCCCAGGTCGGTCCCAGCACTGATTTCCTGACGGCACAATTGCGTCAGAGCGATATTCTGATCAGTAACGGCAACGCGGCAGAAGCCTCCAAGCGTCTGGCCGAGGCTCGCGATGCCCAGCCCGAATACGCCATACAGCTTTATCTGATCGAAGCCGAAACCCTGACCAGCAATGACCATGCCGACCGCGGCTGGCAGGTGCTGAGTCAGGCGCTCAAGCAATACCCGGACGACATCAACCTGCTGTACACCCGGGCGATGCTCGCCGAAAAGCGCAATGACCTGGCGCAGATGGAAAAGGATCTGCGCGCGATCATCAAGCGCGAGCCTGAAAACGCCATGGCCCTGAACGCACTGGGCTATACGCTTTCCGACCGCACGACGCGTTATGCCGAGGCCAGAGCGCTGATCGAAAAGGCCCACTCGATAAACCCCGATGATCCGGCCGTTCTCGACAGCCTCGGCTGGGTCAATTATCGAATGGGTAATCTGGACGAGGCCGAGCGCCTGCTGCGCAAGGCCCTCGAACGCTTCCCCGACCATGAAGTCGCCGCCCACCTGGGTGAAGTACTCTGGGCCAAAGGCCAACAGAGCGAAGCCCGAAAAGTCTGGGCCAAGGCCCTGGAACAGCAACCCGACAGCCCTATTCTGCGCAGCACCCTGCGGCGCTTGACCGGATCAGAGACCCTTTGACGTTATGTTTTTGCGCCATGTAGTTGTATTCAGTTTCATCGCCCTGCTCGCCGGCTGTGCCGGCCTCACCTCTCGCGAGTCCGTTCAGGGCAAGGGCGATCCTGCGCAGTGGCGCGAACACAAACAGCAACTGAGCAGCCTCGACGGCTGGCAGATCAACGGCAAGGTCGGCATTCGTGCGCCGAAAGACTCCGGCAGCGGCACGCTGTTCTGGTTGCAGCGTCAGGATTACTACGACATCCGCCTCTCCGGTCCGCTGGGACGTGGGGCAGCCCGCCTGACCGGCAGACCCGGCGCAGTTGCGCTCGAAGTGGCCAATCAGGGTCGCTACGAAGCCAAGACACCTGAAGAACTTCTGCAGGACCAGCTCGGCTGGAGACTCCCGGTTTCTCACCTTGTATGGTGGGTACGCGGCCTTCCCGCACCAGACAGCAAAAGTCAGGTCTCCCTGGACGGCGACAGTCGCCTGGCGAGTCTCGACCAGGACGGCTGGCAGGTCGAATACCTGAGTTATGTTGAACAGAACGGTTACTGGCTGCCCGAACGCGTGAAACTGCACGGCCAGGATCTCGATGTCACACTGGTCATCAAGGACTGGCAGCCTCGCAAACTGGGGCAGTGAGCATGAACACACCCCAACTGGTTCTGCCCGCCCCGGCAAAACTGAACCTGATGCTGCACATTCTGGGACGTCGTCCTGACGGCTATCACGAGTTGCAGACGATCTTTCAGTTTCTCGATCACGGCGACGAGCTGGGTTTCGCCATTCGCGAAGACGGTCAGATTCGTCTGCAGACCGATGTGCCGGGCGTTCCCCATGACAGCAATCTGATCGTCCGGGCCGCCCGGGCACTTCAGGCGAAATCAGGCTGCAAGCTCGGCATGGACATCTGGCTGGAAAAACGCCTGCCCATGGGCGGCGGCATCGGTGGCGGCAGCTCCGACGCCGCAACCACCCTGCTGGGTCTGAATCACTTGTGGAATCTTGGTTGGGATGAAGATCGCCTCGCCGCGCTGGGCCTGACGCTCGGCGCTGATGTACCGGTTTTCGTCCGTGGCCACGCAGCATTCGCGGAAGGCGTGGGAGAAATTCTGACCCCCGTAAACCCTGAAGAACCTTGGTATTTGGTGCTTGTTCCGCAAGTCGCTGTAAGTACAGCAGAAATTTTTTCAGATCCGTTGTTGACACGCGACTCGCCGCCCATTAAAGTGCGCCCCGTTCCCAAGGGAAACAGTCGAAATGACTGTAAAGCGGTTGTAGAGAGGCGTTACCCTGAAGTACGTAACGCTTTGAATTTGTTAGGTAATTTTACCGAAGCAAAATTAACCGGAACTGGAAGTTGTGTGTTTGGGGCCT
>Ga0065712_10067808_pt1 | contig 30719 bp, 28 predicted proteins | sample MisRhiReplicate1_FD_59099 | JGI IMG/M metagenome (GOLD analysis project Ga0065712, IMG submission 59099) | Miscanthus rhizosphere microbial communities from Kellogg Biological Station, MSU, sample Rhizosphere Soil Replicate 1: eDNA_1 v3... | ecosystem: Host-associated > Plants > Roots >...
AGCTGCGGCTGCCGTAGGTAATCGCCCAACGCTTGGCGATCGGGGTCGGCAGCCAGGTGTGACGGCGGGTCAGTTCACTGGCCAGCGCTTCCGGCGTCGTCATGTCTTCACCGCCCGGCAGTGCGGATGTCGCGGTCCAGCTCGGCTTCATCTGCTTGAAAAACGGTGCCAGTTGCGCCATGGCCGATTCGGCGAGTTTGCGGTAGGTGGTCAGCTTGCCGCCGAACACCGACAGGATCGGCGCCTCGTCTGCACCACCAGACAGCGACAACGTGTAGTCACGGGTAATCGCAGACGGGTTGTCGGATTCGTCGTTGCACAACGGGCGCACACCGGAGTAGGTGTGCAGCACGTCGGCGCGGGTCAGTTGCTTCTTGAAGTGATCGTTGGCCACTTTCAGTACGTAGTCCATCTCGCCGTCGGTGATATCCACCTTGTTCGGATCGCCCTGATACTCACGGTCGGTGGTGCCGACAATGGTGAAGTGATCCATATACGGGATGGTGAACACGATGCGCTTGTCTTCGTTTTGCAGAATGAACGCATGCTCGCCTTCGTACAGCTTCGGCACGATCAGGTGGCTGCCCTGGATCAGGCGAATACCGTAGGCCGATTCAAGCTTCAGGTCTTCACGAATGAACTTGGCCACCCACGGACCGGCCGCGTTGACCAACGCCTTGGCATGAATTGAAAACAGGCTGCCGTCGCTGCGTTCCAGATGCAGGTGCCACAGGCCCTTGACGCGACGGGCGCTGACGCAGCGTGTCTGAGTATGGATGTGCGCACCGTTTTCACGGGCTGACATGGCATTGAGCACGACCAGGCGGGCGTCATCGACCCAGCAGTCGGAGTATTCGAAACCACGGGTAATACTGGAATTCAGCGGGCTGTCGGCGCCGAAACGAATCGTGCGCGAAGCAGGCAACTTCTCACGCTTGCCCAAGTGATCGTAAAGGAACATGCCGGCACGAATCATCCAGGCCGGACGCAGGTGCGGGCGGTGCGGCAGGACGAAGCGCATCGGCTTGACGATATGCGGTGCCTTGGCCAGCAGCACTTCGCGTTCTGCCAGTGCTTCACGTACCAGACGGAATTCGTAGTGTTCCAGATAGCGCAGCCCACCGTGGATCAGCTTGCTGCTGGCCGACGAGGTGTGGCTGGCAAGGTCGTCTTTCTCGCACAGGAAGACCGACAGGCCGCGCCCGGACGCGTCTGCCGCGATGCCGACGCCATTGATGCCACCACCGATCACGGCGATGTCGTAGACCTCGGAAAGAGGGGCGGCGGATGTCGCGTGGGTCTGGGGCATTGTTGGCCTCCTGAAGGATGCTTGAGCTGTGCTCGAAAGGCGAATCTGAACATTAATGTTCACTTTCGAAAATCATAGCGCAATAAAAATCCCCTCGCCAGCGACTATTGATTGAAATTACTGATGACGAACGTAGAAAAGAACAAATATGAACATTGTAGGACGGGATGGATGGCAGTCATGGATCGGCGAGCATCGCTGCGAGCGGCGGGGTAGAGAGCTCGCGAGTCAGTCGCCTTGGGCACGATCGGTTATCGTGCTTACACTGATCGTTCCGCACGCTCTGCGTGGTAACGCCGCCCAGGACGCTCCGCGTCCGCTCTCGATGTGACGCAGGGCCTCACGGGGTACACGCCCCCGATCAGGTCAGGGTGCGTAATCACACCACCTCAAGCCGTATCTTGTGCTGGTTCAGCAACTGCTGCAGCGCTGGCACAGGTGGTTCATCAGTGACCAGACAGTCGATAAGGGTGATCGGCCCGAGCCTGACCATCGCGTTGCGTCCGAACTTGCTGGAGTCGGCTGCCAGCAACACCTTGCGTGCATTGGCGATGATCGCCTGCGACACGCGGACTTCCTGATAATCGAAATCCAGCAGACTGCCGTCCTCGTCGATACCGCTGATGCCGACCAGCGCGAAATCGACCTTGAACTGCGAGATGAAGTCGACACTGGCCTGGCCCACCACGCCGCCGTCACGGCGCACATTGCCGCCTGCCAGCAGCACTTCGAAATCATCCTTGGCGCTCAGGATCGATGCGACATGCAGGTTGTTGGTGATGATTTTCAGGTTGTTGTGATTGAGCAGGGCGCGAGCGATGGATTCGGTGGTGGTGCCGATATTGATGAACAGCGAGGCGTTGTCGGGAATTTGCGCTGCGATGGCTTCAGCAATCCGCTGCTTTTCATCGCGCATCTGATCCGCACGCATGGCGTAGGCGGTGTTTTCGATGCTGGAGTCATAGGCCGCGCCGCCGTGGTAGCGACGCAGCAGGTTCATTTCCGCAAGCTGGTTGATGTCTCGACGGATGGTTTGCGGGGTCACGACGAACAGCGTCGCCATTTCATCGATGCTGACGTAGCCGCGATCACGGACCAGTTCGAGGATCTGTTGTTGGCGGGGAGGCAGGTTCATTGTTTTTCCTTGGACGCCCACTGCAAATGGCGCCCATCATGCCGCAGGGACATGGGCTCTGTCAGCCGGAAATCCTGCTCCTCGCCCGACCGGCAGGCTTACTCCTCGTTTTCGTGCGGTTCCCAGTCACGGGTGCGGGCCACGGCTTTTTGCCAGCCGGCGTACAGCTTCTCTTTATGCGCTTCTTCGCACAGTGGTTCGAAAACGCGCTCGATCACGGCCTTGTTGCGCAACTCGTCCAGGCTGCTCCAGAAACCGATGGCCAGACCCGCCAGGAACGCCGCGCCCAGTGCCGTCGTTTCGCGCATCTGAGGACGTTCTACATGAGTACCCAGGATGTCTGCCTGGAACTGCATGAGGAAGTTGTTGGCCACCGCGCCGCCGTCCACACGCAGGGATTTGAGGCGTTCGCCGGAGTCCTGCTGCATGGCGTCCAGTACGTCACGGGTCTGGTAGGCGATGGATTCCAGCGCCGCACGGATGATGTGATCGACTTTCACGCCGCGGGTCAGGCCGAACAGCGCGCCACGTGCATACGGGTCCCAGTAGGGTGCGCCCAGACCGGTAAAGGCCGGGACCAGGTACACACCGTTGCTGTCCTTGACCTTGCTGGCGAAGTATTCGGTGTCCAGCGCGTCGTTGATTATCTTCAGTTCATCACGCAGCCACTGCACGGTCGACCCGCCGTTGAACACGGCGCCTTCCAGCGCATAAGCCACTTCGCCACGCGGGCCGCAGCCGATGGTGGTGAGCATGCCGTGAGCTGATTTCACCGCTTTCTTGCCGGTGTTCATCAGCAGGAAACAGCCGGTGCCGTAGGTGTTTTTCGCCTGACCCGGCTCGACGCACATCTGGCCGAACAACGCCGCCTGCTGGTCGCCCGCGATGCCGGCAATCGGGATGCCGCTCTTGCTGTGACCGTAGACTTCGGACGAGGCTTTGACCTCCGGCAGGATCTCGCGCGGGATATCCAGCACGTCAAGCATGCGCTGATCCCATTCCAGGGTATGAATGTTGAACAGCATGGTGCGCGAAGCGTTGGTGTAGTCGGTGACGTGAACCTTGCCGCCGGTGAATTTCCAGATCAGCCAGGTATCGATGGTGCCGAACATCAGCTCACCCTTGCGGGCGCGCTCGCGGCTGCCTTCGACGTTGTCCAGGATCCACTTGACCTTGGAACCGGAGAAGTACGGGTCGATGACCAGACCAGTAGTGTCCTTGATGTATTCCTCAAGGCCGTCGCGCTTGAGCTGCTGGCAGATTTCAGTGCTGCGGCGGCATTGCCAGACGATTGCATTGTAGATCGGGCGGCCTGTGTCACGCTCCCAGATCACGGTGGTTTCGCGCTGGTTGGTGATACCAATGGCGGCAATCTGGTTGTGGTGCAGATCGGCCTGGGCCAGCGCCTTGGTCATGCACGCGGTCTGGGTGGCGAAGATTTCCATCGGGTCGTGCTCGACCCAGCCAGCCTGCGGATAATGCTGGACGAATTCGCTTTGGGCCGTGCTCACCACATTGGCATCGCGGTCGAAGATGATGGCCCGCGAGCTGGTGGTGCCCTGATCAAGGGCAATGATGTAGTTCTTGTTCTGTGTGTCAGTCATGTCGATTGCCTTGCGTTATTGGGGTGGAATTCAAGATGACGCTTGAGCCTTGCCGCGAACCGCGCTGGTGTCTTTTTTGAGGTCTTTTTCGTTTACAACAGGATCGGCGCCGGGCAGATGGCGTGCAATCAGCATGCGGTAGCCGGCGGCGCCGAGGCAGGCACCCAGAATGGGCGCAAAAATCGGAACCAGGAAATAAGGTATGTCACGACCGCCGGTGAATGCTATCTCACCCCAGCCGGCAATGAACGTCATCATTTTCGGGCCGAAGTCGCGAGCAGGATTCATCGCAAACCCGGTCAGCGGACCCATGGCGCTGCCGATTACCGCGACCAGCAGCCCGATCAGCAGAGGCGCCAGTGCGCCGCGCGGCAGGCCGTTGTTGTCATCGCCCAGCGCCATGATCACGCCCATCAGAATGGTGGTGATGACCATCTCGACCAGGAAGGCCTGACCCACGGAAATGGCAGGGTTGGGGTAGGTGGAGAACACCGATGCCAGTTCAAGACTCTGCTCGGTACCACGAATGATGTGGTGCGCATGTTCGAAGTCGAAAAAGAGGCTGACGTACAGAAGGTACACAAGGCCTGCGCCGCAGAACGCACCGGCAATCTGGGAAGCGATATAAAAAGGCAGTTTTCGTTTTTCGAAACCGGCAAACAGACTCAGCGCAATGCTGACCGCCGGGTTGAGATGTGCGCCGGAAATACCTGCGCTGAGGTAGATGCCCATGCTGACGGCCATCCCCCAGATGATGCAGATTTCCCAAAGTCCGAAAGAAGCACCCGCGACCTTGAGCGCTGCAACGCATCCGGTCCCGAAAAAAATCATCAGGGCTGTGCCCAGGAATTCAGCAGTACATTGTGCGGAAAGTGTCGGTTGTCGGGTTGCAATGGTCATGAATACCTCATTTTTGTTTTTGTCGCGGCACCGTATGCAGACACGGATGCTCGTTATTGCGGCGTGCCAGGATTCGTTGGAATACGGTGCACTGGTGCGAGTTATACCGAAAAACAGCGTTCGTTAATATTCGTAAACGAAAAAATATAGACAAGAAAGAACCCTGTCAAAGGTCGGAACTGAACGGTCACTGAAAAATATCACGGTCAGGTCTTAGTTTGTTTCTGCATGTTTTGTAGGAAAAGTCTTGATGGTTTTAAATAGCCATCAAGGTTGCAGCCTTTATGGATCAAGGCGCTTCCCGATTATTTGGCTTAAAGTAGCGCTCACCTTGATCTGTCCGGAGTGATGAATGACCCCCGCCTTGGATTTATTGAAAAAAGTTCGTGCCGAACACCGCGTCCACAGTTATGAACACGACCCCAAGGCGGCATCGTATGGTCTGGAGGCGGCGGAAAAGCTCGGTCTGGAACCTGCGCGTGTGTTCAAGACGCTGCTGGCCAGTACCGAAAAGGGCGAGTTGCTGGTCGCGGTGGTGCCGGTCGTCGGAACCCTGGATCTCAAAGCTCTGGCTCACGCAGCGGGCGCCAAGAAGACCGAAATGGCCGACCCTGCCGCAGCGCAGCGCTCGACCGGTTATCTGCTGGGCGGTATCAGTCCGCTGGGTCAGAAAAAGCGCCTGCGCACGTTTATCGACGAAACGGCCACACCCTTCGAGACCATTTTTGTCAGTGCGGGCAGGAGAGGGCTGGAAGTGGAGCTGTCAGCGCAGGTGCTGGCGGCTCACACCAGCGCGACCTTCGCCGCCATCGGTCGTGAGTGAGTCGGCGACTCAGCCGTTGACCACATGCGCGGCGACACTGCCGGGCGTGGCAAACAGCACCAGATGATCGGCGGCGACCTGAATGCCGACCTGCTCGCCGGTCATGTGATCGGCGTGGCTGGGAAAGATCGCTTCAAGCTGGCTGCCAGTCGGCAACTGAAGGCGATACAGGGTTGATGCGCCCTGAAAGGTTCGACCGATGACCCGCGCCTTTAGCGCGCTTTGCGGTGCATGAACGATGTCGTCGGGTCGCAGCAGCACGTCTACTGCACTGCCACTGACGCCCGGATAAGCCCGGTTGCCGCGCAAAACACCCAGTTCGGTCTGCACCGATTCGTGGTCGATCATCTGACCGCGAATGAAATACCCCTGGCCAATGAAGCTGGCGACAAAGGGGGTCTGTGGTTCGTGGTACAGGTTATAGGGCGTATCCCATTGCTCCAGCCGGCCTTCCTTGAAAACACCGACGTGATCGCTGACCGCGAAGGCTTCTTCCTGATCATGAGTAACCAGAATGGCGCTGGTGCCGCGAGCCTTGAGGATATCGCGCACCTCATGGCTCAGGCGCCTGCGCAATTCGCCGTCCAGATTGGAAAAGGGCTCATCGAGCAGCAACAACTGCGGCTCCGGCGCCAGTGCCCGGGCGAGCGCTACGCGCTGCTGTTGCCCGCCAGACAGTTCGTGCGGATAGCGTTTGCCCAGTCCGGCGAGATTGACCAGTTCCAGGAGCTCAGTCGTCACCTGTTCACGGCGCGGATGCTTGCGGATGCCGAAGGCGATATTGTCAGCCACGCTCAGATGCGGGAACAGAGCGTAGTCCTGAAACACCATGCCGATACGGCGTTTTTCCGGTGCCAGCGTCCAGCCTGGGCGGGAGATCACTTCGCCCGCCAGCGTGATTTCGCCTGCATGGATTGGTTCGAAACCGGCAATGGCTCGCAATGTGGTGGTCTTGCCGCAGCCTGAGGAGCCCAGCAGGCAGCCGATGTCACCGGCGTTGAGGTGCAGATTCAGATCCTGCACCACACGCTGGTTGTCATAGCCGCATGCCAGATTGCGCAGGTTCAGCAGCAAGGCCTGACTCATGCCGGCTGACAGGACGGCGCGACGAGAAATTCCAGCAGCGCTTTCTGTGCATGCAGACGGTTTTCCGCCTGATCCCACGCGACCGAGCGTGGATCGTCCAGCAGATCGGAGCTGATTTCCTCACCCCGGTGGGCAGGCAGGCAATGCATGAACAGCACGTCTTTATCAGCAAGATCGAGCAGCGCGCGTGTTACCTGGAACGGTGCGAACAAGGCCATGCGCTTGGCTGTTTCCTCTTCCTGACCCATCGAGGTCCAGACATCGGTACTCACCAGATGCGCGCCTTCGACTGCTGCCTTGGGGTCACGAACAATCGTCACGCGATCCCCGGCCACCGCCATGAACTCGGGATTAGGCTCGTAACCCATCGGGCAGGCAACGCGCAAATGGAAGTCGAACCGGATCGCCGCTTCTATATAGCTATTGCACATGTTATTGCCGTCACCGATCCACGCCACGTTCTTGCCCTTGATCGAGCCGCGATGTTCGAGGAACGTTTGCATGTCAGCCAGCAACTGGCAGGGGTGCAGGTCATCGGACAGACCGTTGATCACCGGTACACGGGAGTTGGCAGCGAATTCGATCAGATTGCTGTGGGCATAGGTACGGATCATGACCGCGTCGAGCATGCGCGACATGACCTTCGCGCTGTCGGCAATCGGCTCACCACGCCCCAACTGAGTGTCGCGGTGGGACAAAAAGATGGCCTGGCCGCCCAACTGAATCATGCCGGCTTCGAAGGAAAGACGGGTACGTGTCGAGGATTTTTCAAAAATCATCCCCAGCACCCGGTTCTTCAGGGGTTCAAAAAGCACGCCGCGATTTCGCAGGTCTTTGAGCTCTACGCCACGACGGATCAGGCCCAGCAGTTCGTCTGGGGTGTAATCCATCATCGAGAGAAAGTGCCTGGCGTTCATGATTAACTACCTTTTTTGCAACAGACCACAGTGTTTCAAAGCCGGGTTTTATCGAGAAAACGGGCGAACATTGCGGAGAAAGCCGCACGAGGCGACGAATAAGGGAGGCGCGATAGTATAAAAAAATGTCGCGTCTTACCAATAGCTTGCTTGATTTCGAATGGCGGTGTGAATCCGGTGCCCAGTCTTCAGGCCGTATGGTAATTCTCGCATCGCGCTTAAAAGGGACTACTCTGGAGCAGGCCTTTAGCCATTGCTTCACTATTCAAAGGCAGCATTTGTACACTGCTCAAAGCGGGCTTGGCAATTAGTACCAATCCTGCAACAGTCCGGCAGCGAATGCGACGTGCTTCACGCGCTTGAAACAATGACCGTTTCCTAAACAACGGCCTTAGGTTATAAAGCCTCGTTGGTATCATCATTGATCGGGAGATCGGGAATGGACTCTAAAGAGCGTCAATTAACGGAATTGCTTGGGTTGACTGCCCGCACCTTGACCCACCTCACTGCGTCCATGACCTCCATGTCGTTTGAATTGCTGCGTAGCGAAGACGAAGTCACGCGCACTGCCGGACGACGCATGATTGATCGCATGGCCACCATCAGCTCGGGGCTCGATGAGCACTGGCGCCTGATCGGCGACTTGACCGGCGTGCACGTGGCTCAGGAGCAGATCGAAACCGTGACCGAAATCCAGTTGCAGCGCAAGGTTGTCACACCAATCGGCAGTTGACTGACAGAGCACATCCGCCGGCCTGATAGCCCCTGATTCATGAGGCGAAGCCGGGTGGCGAAGGTCCTCGCCACGCACCATAGTGATTGTTCCGCAATCAATCGGATTGCCATGACACCACTATGAGGCTGCGATGACCCGGACCGAACACCACCGTGCCTGTCATCTGTGTGAGGCCATTTGCGGCCTCACCATCGAAACCACGCTTGAGCCTGGCGCGACGCGCAGAATCACCTCGATCAAGGGTGATCCGCTCGACAGTTTCAGCCGCGGCCACATTTGCCCCAAGGCCGTCGCGCTGCAAGACATCCAGAATGATCCTGATCGTCTGCGCCAGCCTATGCTGCGTTCAGGCGATCAATGGCAGCCGATTGCCTGGCAGGATGCGTTCGAGCTGGTAGCAGAGCGACTGGCGGCCATCCAGCAACGCGATGGTCAGAATGCCGTGGCGGTCTATCAGGGCAACCCCAGCGTTCACAATTACGGGTTGATGACTCACAGCAATTACTTTCTCGGCCTGCTCAAGACGCGCAATCGCTTTTCCGCAACATCTGTCGACCAGTTGCCTCATCACCTGACCAGTTTTCTGATGTACGGCCACGGCATGCTGCTGCCGATTCCGGACATCGATCACACCGATTTCATGCTGATCCTGGGCGGCAATCCGCTGGCTTCGAATGGCAGCATCATGACCGTCCCCGACGTTGAAAAACGGTTGAAGGCCATACAGAAGCGCGGCGGAAAGGTCGTGGTCGTCGACCCGCGACGCAGCGAGACCGCCGCCATTGCCGATCAGCACCTGTTCGTGCGCCCCGGCGGCGACGCTGCATTGCTGTTCGGGTTGCTTCATACGCTGTTCGAAGAAGGTCTGACCCGTGACAGTCATTTGCCTGTCGATGGACTCGATCAGGTGCGGGAGGCCATTTCCGATTTCAGTGCCGAAGCCATGAGTCTGCGCTGTGGCATCGACGCGCAACAGATCCGTCAGTTGGCCAGGGATTTCGCAGCCGCCGAGACAGCTGTCTGCTACGGACGCATGGGCGTTTCTACCCAGGCATTCGGGACCCTGTGCCATTGGCTGGTGCAGCTCATCAACCTGGTGACCGGCAACCTTGACCGTGTCGGTGGGGTGCTCTGTACCCAGCCTGCGGTGGACATCGTTGGCTCTACGTCTGGCGGTCACTTCAATCGCTGGCAGAGCCGCGTGTCCGGTCTGCCTGAATACGGTGGTGAATTGCCGGTCTCGGCGCTGGCCGAGGAGATGCTGCATGAAGGGGAGGGGCGCGTGCGTGCGCTGGTGACGGTTGCAGGCAACCCGGTGTTGTCGACGCCGAACGGGCGCCAGCTCGAAAGAGCCCTTGAAGGGCTGGAGTTCATGGTCAGCATCGACCTGTATATCAATGAAACCACTCGCAATGCCGACCTGATTCTGCCGTCCACCTCCGCGCTGGAGAATGACCACTACGACACCACCTTCAATACTCTCGCGGTGCGTAACGTCACCCGCTTCAATCGAGCGATCTTCGACAAGCCCGAAGGCGCACTGCATGACTGGGAAATCTTCGTCGGCCTGGCCAGGGCATTTGCTGCCAGGACTCAGAAAGACCTGAAGCCCACCATGCCACCCGCGCAGATGATCGATCATGGCCTGCGCAGCGGGCGTTATGGCGATGCATCGGTTCACAAGCTTTCGCTGGCGACGCTGGACAATCATCCCCACGGTCTAGATCTGGGAGCGCTGCAACCGAACCTCAGCGAGCGCCTGAAGACCGCCAACGGCCACGTTCAGGCAGCGCCCGACGTCATCATGGCCGACCTGGCCCGCTTCAGAGCGGCCCCAGTGCCGCGGTCGGATCAGTTGTTGCTGATTGGACGTCGCCACGTGCGCAGCAACAATTCCTGGATGCACAATTATCATCGGCTGGTGAAGGGCAAGCCGCGTCATCAGTTACTGATGCATCCCGACGACTTGAGCCGTCGAGGTCTGAACGACGGGCAGCAGGTGCGCGTCAGTTCGCGGGTCGGCATGATCGAGGTTGAGGTAGTGGGCAGTCTGGACATGATGCCCGGTGTGGTCAGCCTGCCTCACGGCTGGGGCCACGCACGTGCCGGTGTGCGCATGGAAATTGCGCAGAATCAGCCCGGTGTCAGCGCCAATGACCTGACCGACGAACGTCAGCTGGATGTGCTTTCCGGCAACGCGGCGCTGAATGGCGTACCGGTGCAGGTCGCCGCGTGTTGAGGTTCAAGACAGAGCGTCTGACTCGGGATTCCGTTACAATGCGCCACCGTGCCGACAACTGAGTCGGAAAATTCAGCCGAGGTGCTTCATGGATATCATCGAAACGATCAAAGAGCAGATTGCCAACAACACCATTCTGCTTTACATGAAAGGCGCTCCTAACGCGCCACAGTGCGGCTTTTCGGCCAAGGCTTCCCAGGCGTTGATGGCGTGCGGCGAAAAATTCGCTTACGTCGACATCCTGCAGAACCCCGAAATCCGCGCCAATCTGCCCAAGTATGCCAACTGGCCGACCTTCCCACAGCTGTGGGTTGCCGGTGAACTGGTTGGCGGCAGCGACATCATCACCGAGATGATGGCTGACGGCTCGCTTCAAGAGCTGGTCAAGACTGCATCGGCCGCCAAGGCCGAGTAAGGCGGTGATTTGATGGATCGGTAGCACTACACGCCGGTTCATCAAGCCGTTCTACAGACAAGAAAAAGCCCGCTCTCCAATGGAGGCGGGCTTTTTTCGTATCAGCGGATCGACGTATCAGTCGCCCATCTGCGATTGCAGGTAGTTTTCGATACCTACTTTGTCGATCAGACCCAGCTGGGTTTCCAGCCAGTCGATGTGCTCTTCCTTGGGCTCGAGGATGTCTTCCAGCAGCTCACGGCTACCAAAGTCGCCAACGGTTTCAAAGTGAGCGATGGCGGCTTTCAGATCAGCCAGGCCTTTCTGTTCGATCTTGAGGTCACACTCCAGCATTTCCTTGGTGTGCTCGCCGATCAGGATCTTGCCCAGGTCCTGCAGGTTAGGCAGGCCTTCCAGAAACAGGATGCGCTTGATGACCTTGTCAGCATGCTTCATCGCGTCGATGGACTCGTGATACTCATGCGCACCGAGCTTTTTCAGACCCCAGTCTTCGTACATGCGCGCATGCAGAAAGTACTGGTTGATGGCGACCAGCTCGTTTCCGAGGATCTTGTTGAGATGCTGGATGACTGTAATGTCGCCTTTCATGTTCGTGGTCCTGCCGATGGCTTGTGTATATAGGCCGCGAGTGTGAGCTGCACGCGAATGTCTGTCAAACCTAAGTTATTGAATAATAAGTGAATTTAAATAGGAATAAGAATGTTTGAGTTCCGCATCTTGACGCTAAGCGATTGAATTACAGGCATAAAAAAACCGGACATCGAGTCCGGTTCTTTAAAATAGGGTAATCAGGCCGCAGTAAATTCTGTCGTATAGGCCAGTGCAGCGTGGCTGCTTTGAAGCTCGGTCAGGGTGTCACGCACCACTTCCTTGGCCAGGCAGGCACATTTCCCACATTTACTTGCAACACCCAGCGTCTCGCGAACTTCGCGATAACTGCAGCAGCCCTCCAGAATTGCTTCCCGGATTTGACCGTCAGTAACACCTTGGCAGAGACAAACATACATAAACTATGGACCATCGCTGGTTTATGGCTGGGTGATCCGGAGCTTAATGGTAATGAGAATGCTTGTCAAAACTGTTTTAGGTTCGATTCAGGTAGGGCGATGAGTGGTAAATCCCGGGATCTTATTGCCTGTACTTCTGCACGGCAGGCATGAAAAAACCGGCACTGGGCCGGTCTGTTCATAAGCGGGGTGACTCAGTCGTCGAAGTCTTCCCAGCCGCCCATTTCCTTCCAGCGGTTGACGATGCCGCAGAACAGCTCTGCCGTCTTTTCCGTGTCGTAGCGGGCCGAGTGGGCTTCGCGGCCGTCGAAGTCGATACCGGCAGCCTGACAGGCTTTGGCCAGTACGGTCTGACCGTAGGCCAGGCCTGCGAGCGTTGCCGTGTCGAAGCTTGAGAACGGGTGAAACGGATTGCGTTTCATGTCCAGGCGCGCGACGGCTGCGTTCAGAAAGCCCAGATCGAAGCTGGCGTTGTGGCCGACCAGCACCGCGCGCTTGCAGCCGTTGGCCTTGAGGGCCTTGCGCACGCCGCGGAAGATATCGTTCAGGGCGGTTTCTTCGCTGACTGCCATGCGCAACGGGTGATCAAGCTTGATCCCGGTGAACTCCAGCGCAGCGGCTTCGATGTTGGCGCCTTCGAAGGGCTCTACGCGGAAGAAATGAGTGTGCTCCGGGAACACGAATCCTCTTTCATCCATGCCGATGGTGACTGCCGCAATTTCCAGCAGCGCATCGGTGGCCGAATTGAAGCCGCCGGTTTCTACGTCGATGACGACCGGCAGGTAGCCGCGAAAGCGGGCCGCCATCGGGTGACGCGATCCAACACCGCCGCCACCATGACCTTCCGGTTCGTCGTCGAAATGATCTTCACTCACGCGTTTTCCTCCAGGCGCCAGTGCAGTTTTTCACCTGCACGCAGCGGTATTACGGACAACTCGCCAAACGGCAGGCTGGCAGGGGCGGTCCACTCTTCACGCACCAGCGTGATGGTGTCCTGGTTGGCAGGCAGGCCGTAGAACGCCGGACCGTGAAGGCTGGCGAAGCCCTCCAGTTTGTCCAGCGCGTTACGTTGCTCGAAGGCTTCTGCGTACATTTCGATAGCGGCGTAAGCGGTGTAGCAACCGGCGCAGCCGCATGCCGCTTCCTTGGCGTGTTGCGCATGCGGAGCGGAGTCGGTACCCAGAAAGAACTTGCCGTTGCCACTGGTGGCAGCATCCAGCAGGGACGTCTGGTGAGTGTTGCGCTTGAGGATCGGCAGGCAATAGAAGTGCGGGCGAATGCCACCGACCAGCATGTGATTGCGGTTATAAAGCAGGTGATGCGCGGTGATGGTTGCCGCAACATTGGCCGATGCTTCGTTGACGAACTGCACGGCCTCGCCAGTGGTGATGTGTTCAAACACCACTTTCAGTGCCGGGAAACGCTCGACGACGCGACGCAGGTGCTCGTCAATAAAGACTTTTTCGCGATCGAATACGTCGATCTCGCCACGTGTGACCTCGCCATGCACCAGCAGCAGCATGCCGACTTCGGCCATGGCTTCAAGGGCAGGGAAGATCCTGTCGATGCTGGTCACGCCCGAGTCGGAGTTGGTCGTGGCGCCAGCCGGATACAGCTTGGCGGCATGGACGAAACCGCTGGCCTTGGCCGTGCGAATGTCTTCGGGCGTTGTCTGGTCGGTGAGATAAAGCACCATCAACGGCTCGAAGCGGCTGCCGGCCGGGCGTGCAGCGAGAATGCGCTGACGATAGGCATCGGCCTGCTGCGCATTGCGAACGGGCGGCACGAGGTTGGGCATGATGATTGCGCGGCCAAAGGTGCGCGCTACGTCAGCGACGGTATGGGGCAAAACAGCTCCGTCACGGAGATGGATGTGCCAGTCGTCGGGACGCAGAAGGGTCAGGCGGTCAGACATTGGGGATTCCAGGCGGGTCAAACTCGCAGGGAATGCTACCGGAAAAGACTCTCTCAGGCACTCGCTATCAAGTTTTGTAGGAAGTTACCGATAGCCCGACATAGAAACCGTATTTCGTTTCGCGATCATTTCAAGTGGAGCCTCCCTTGCGCCAGCGATATCTAGCCCTGCTCAGCGTGTTCGCCAGCCTTCCAGCGATGGCTATCAATTTCCAGACGCGTCTGGAAAGCATCGAATGGAAAGTCGAAGGCGATCAGTTCGAGTGCCGTCTGACTCAGCCCATCACCGACTTCGGTGTGGGTGAGTTCGTGCGCCGCGCGGGTGAGCAGGCCACATTCCGGTTAAAGGCTTCCTATAACATGCTGGGCAACGGTTCCGCCACGCTGCTGGCCGCTGCGGCACCGTGGCAGCCAGGCCGTGGCGATATCAATCTGGGCTCGGTGCGCGTCAGCAACGGCGAAATACCGTTCAACACCTCTCACGCTCAGGCCGGACGTCTCATCAACGGCCTGATGGAAGGTCGCACGCCACTGATTCGTCATTATTCCCGCGACGGCGGACAGATGGAGGTGCGTCTGCTGCCGGTCAAGTTCAGCAAGGCCTTCACTGAATATCAGGCCTGCACTGCCAAGCTGCTGCCGATGAATTTCGATCAGGTCAAACAGGCAGAAGTAGGCTTCCCTGGCGGTGGTATCGAACTGGATACGGCTGCAAAGGCACGGCTCGACAACATGGTCGCCTATCTAAAGGCAGACCCGACGGTCAACCACGTCGAACTGGACGGGCATTCTGACAACAGCGGCAATCGCCTGACCAACCGCGACCTGTCACGTCGTCGCGCACTGGCGGTCATGGATTACCTGAAAGCCCAGGGCATTCCAGAGCAGCAGATCACTCTGCGCTTTCATGGCGAGCGGTATCCACTCGCCCCCAACACCAACAACGCCAACCGCGCACGCAACCGTCGTGTGAACGTGCACCTTGAACGCGTTGCGCCTGAAGAACGGCCGGTTCCAGTGGCCTCGGCAAGCGCTGCACATACCTCCTGAGACACCTCTTCTTTCTGTCGCGAGGCTGACAAAACCTGTCGCCTCGTCGTCAGAAGCTGTCGCGCCCCTGTAAATTTCCTGCTTTGAACGGTAGAATCGTCGGTTTTCCGTACAACGCGGTGGAGTGATGGCATGGCGGACGTAAACAAGGTAGTTCTCGCGTATTCCGGTGGTCTGGATACTTCGGTAATCCTCAAGTGGCTGCAGGACACGTACAACTGCGAAGTGGTGACTTTCACGGCTGACCTGGGTCAGGGCGAGGAAGTCGAGCCTGCACGCGCCAAGGCGCAGGCCATGGGCGTCAAGGAAATCTACATCGACGACCTGCGCGAAGAATTCGTTCGCGACTTCGTGTTCCCGATGTTCCGTGCCAACACCGTCTATGAAGGCGAGTACCTGCTGGGTACTTCCATCGCCCGTCCGCTGATCGCGAAGCGTCTGATCGAGATCGCCAACGAAACCGGCGCTGACGCCATTTCCCACGGCGCAACCGGCAAAGGCAACGATCAGGTGCGTTTCGAACTGGGTGCCTACGCGCTCAAGCCAGGCGTGAAAGTGATCGCCCCATGGCGCGAATGGGACCTGCTGTCGCGCGAGAAGCTGATGGACTATGCCGAGAAGCACGGCATTCCGATCGAGCGTCACGGCAAGAAGAAGTCTCCGTACTCCATGGATGCCAACCTGCTGCACATCTCCTATGAAGGCGGCGTGCTGGAAGACACCTGGACCGAGCACGAAGAAGACATGTGGCGCTGGACCAAGTCTCCAGAGGACGCGCCGAACGTCGCGACCTATCTGGAACTGACCTACCGCAACGGCGACATCGTCGCGCTGGACGGCGTTGAAATGACGCCGGCGACCGTATTGGCCACCCTGAACCGCATCGGCGGCGAAAACGGTATCGGTCGTCTGGACATCGTGGAAAACCGTTACGTGGGCATGAAGTCCCGTGGTTGCTACGAGACGCCTGGCGGCACCATCATGCTGCGCGCCCACCGTGCGATCGAGTCGATCACTCTGGACCGCGAAGTCGCTCACCTCAAGGATGAGCTGATGGCCAAGTACGCCAGCCTGATCTACACCGGCTACTGGTGGAGCCCTGAGCGTCTGATGTTGCAACAGATGATCGATGCGTCTCAGGCTCACGTGAACGGTGTCGTGCGCCTGAAGCTGTACAAGGGCAACGTGATCGTTACCGGCCGCAAGTCCGATGACTCGCTGTTCGACGCCAACATCGCGACGTTTGAAGACGACGCTGGTGCCTACGATCAGGCTGACGCTGCGGGCTTCATCAAGCTCAATGCGTTGCGGATGCGCATCGCTGCAAACAAGGGCCGCAAACTGTTCTGATTGGGTTCCTCGCTTGAAAATGCAGCCCGTTAACGGGCTGCATTCAGCTCTTTTTGCCAAGCGACCAACCGGTGCAGGCAATCAGTGTCTGGTCTCTCCCGTTCGTGGCGCTTTACCTTCACTGGTTCTGCGGGACGCTTTTTTTTCGACCCTGTGGCTTTCCGAAAGCACATAAGGCGAATTCAAAAAACTGATCAACTCCTTTTTCTTCAGACTGTAACGATTAAGCAATGCGCAAAGTTCTCTTTCCAGCTCTATTTCATCTGCCAGTCGTTCGTCGTTTCTGAGCACTTCAAGTGTTTGAAGGTACAGATTCAGTTCTTTTTCTATTGCTCGATACTCTTTTAATGTCGCCATGGTTCAGTCCTTTTAAGTGTTAAATTGGAAGCCTTCGAGTGCTTGCCGGCCGGGCATGCTTGTCTCGCCTTTGTACGTTAGGGTCTTCAAATAACGACCGTCCTGTTTTCAGGCTCGCGCGACGGTTCTTCGTTGTAAACACGCTTGCCGACAGCATGAAGTGTGTTGGCCCACGTGTCTGGTCTGTAGTGATGGGCTGTGCAATCGCTCATGGTTCATTGTCAACGGGTTTACAGTGCGACGTATGGACAGGCTGCTCGCATCGCAGGCAGAACATTGATTTATCCGCAATGTTGTCTGGGTTGACCGAGCGGGGCGGAGGATAAAGCGCCTTGCAGTTAAAGTTGATGGTCAGAAAGAACATGACAACCAGTGACGAAGGAAACACAATCAAAAACCAGACGTAAAGTTGTCGATCCTCATTATCCAGATAAGGCAGTATAGCGGTGGCCGACGCTTCTGACAGTCCGGCAAATAATGCAATGATGGTGATGGGGGTCATGAGTTGGGTTAGAGGGGGCATGAGCAGTCTCCTGTTAAAAGTGTGCGTGCGGATGAGTCATTGCTGCGGGGTAATGACTGTTCTTTTTCAGGGGTGAACGGCTGGGTTTTTGACATTCGAATTGACGCGCTTCAACGATGCTTCATTCACTATGGTTCGTCGGTGCGTTAGATAGGTATGCCATTGTTCAGCGCCGTTATAACCCACGTGATGCCATGACTGACCACAGCGGGCAGGGCCTTGCTGCGACGTGGCTGTAGTCATTCAGGGGCTGTCGGTGTTTCGTTCCTGCCTTAACTCAAGTCGATACGCTTTGCCAATGTTCCAGACTTGACGAAGGCTTAACTCAAGCACCCGCGCAATCTCCGACGCGGTATAGCCCAGACTTGAATAATGCATGACATGACCGGCTACCACATCATCAATATCGGTTGCTTCGTGACGCCTCCCCGGTTCCCTGTGTTCGACCGGGCGGCTGCAATGTATGTTCACGCCATGATCAACGGCCAACTTGCGTATGTCTTTCCTGTTCATCCTGAGGGAGTATTGGAGCGCCGAAAATCCAGCGCCTTTGGCGACCAGGCTTTTCAATAGTCCCACTTTGATCGTGATGTCTGCTTCAGTCTCCGTGGCGGGGTTGTTATCAACGTTTACGACGCCAGCAGCGAGTGCCGTTTCGTCTTCAGGTATCACCGCGATCACACCGCCGTTGGCGACGAATGCGTCGACTGCCGAAATCAAATCAAGCTCTGTAGGGTCTTTGGACGTGGAGCGTGAAAGTTTTTTGTTCATGGTAGATCCTTTTCTGAACAGGGTGATACACAGGGCCGCACCCAACGAGTTGCGATACTCGTCATGATGTCGTCAAACCGCCGGCGTGGTGGAAGGGCCATGTCCGTGTTGCCCGATCGTATTCGGTTTCAATAAACAGAATTCATATATGTAGTGTGGGAGTTCATTAATAAAGAGGCTGTGCGAGGCGTGCGTTAGTAGTGCAAGTGCTCGGGAGTCCTGTTAATGAATTTGCTCTTAAAAAAGTAACGATTGGTAATAGGATTTGCAAGTGAAAAAGCGGTGACTTACATGAAACAAGTTGGGTGTCTGGTGGGTGTCTTACATGTGTCTCGATGTCGTCTGTTAGTTTTGTAGTATTTTTCCTCTTTGATATTTTTGCTATGGTGTTGGGCGGCGATATAGTATTAGCTTTCTGTCGGATGAGCTGTTTTCGGTGTGATAGATGCGAAAGGTACTAAAGATTTTGTAAGAAATAGCGATGGTGTCTCATTATGTGATTTACTACCGTGCGTCAGTAAAAAGCGTGAGATCAAGGATTTCAGATCAGAGTGGATGGAAACGGTGGTGTACAGTCTTGTAGGAAATTTCTGATATTTTTGCAGGTTTCCTCCTTGAGTAAATAAATATACGAAAAGATTATTTTTTTGTGTAATTTTTAGTCGAGTCCAGACGTTGATTTGACGGTAAGGGATGGCCTGATGCTTCATAGTTGAACGACTGAATATTTTTGTTACATTCAGTCTGCCTGCTTCCATTCAGAGGAAACTTTGGTTGGGTCATCGGAAACAGCTGCTATCGTCATGCATGATATCAGCGGCCGTGAAAGGGCTCGGCACGTTGCAAGCGTCAGATTTTTTAGAATGCATAAATCTAAGGAGAAATACGTCTGTCCCATCGATGATGGCACTGCGCTGGTTCCAGGGCCTGCACTTTACCGCGACCCGTATGGATAGATTGGTTTTAACTGAAGTGGCTGTCAGGTCAGTCAGGAATCGATTAACGATCGGGTTCGCTACAAATCCTGTCCGGTCTGCAGGTGCTCTATTCCGCTGCTCCGGAAAGTCATGCTGTTATCGAATTCCGATAAGGAAGGCTCTGTGAAAAAGATAAGAAAGAGCTCGTTCGTCTCGAGTTTTGTAGGAATATTCCTCAGTAAATGTATGAACGGTCTTTGGGTGTTGGTCCTCGGGGGGGAGCGTCATGCAAAGCACTAAACGACTAAGCTATTGTGCTGACTCTGAAAATTCGAATAGCGAAAATTGGACTGCCCATGAATAAAGTGCTGATCGTGGATGATCATCCTGTCATTCGCCTTGCTGTACGCATGCTGATGGAGCGTCATGGCTATGAGGTCATTGCGGAGACGGACAATGGAGTGGATGCACTGCAACTGGCCCGTGAGCATCTGCCTGATATTGTCATCCTCGACATAGGTATCCCCAAGCTTGATGGCCTTGAAGTCATCGCTCGCCTGTCGGCCATGACCCTGCCATTCAAAGTCCTGATCCTGACCTCACAGGCTCCCGGTCACTTTTCCATGCGTTGCATGCAGGCGGGCGCTGCCGGCTATGTCTGCAAGCAGCAGGACCTTACCGAGTTGTTGAGTGCCATCAAGGCAGTGTTGTCGGGCTACAGCTATTTTCCCAACCAGGCACTGCACACGGTCCGATCCAGCATGGGCAACGCCAGTGAGTCGGAAATGGTCGATCGTCTGTCCGGGCGGGAAATGATGGTTTTGCAGCAGTTGGCGAGAGGCAAGACCAACAAGGAAATTGCAGATGGGATGTTTCTGAGCAACAAGACCGTTAGCACCTACAAGACTCGGCTGCTACTCAAGCTCAATGCGCACTCACTTGTCGATCTGATCGAACTGGCACAACGGAATGGATTGGTATGAGCCACAGCAGGATGGAGATCTGGAGGTAATGCCGGCATAAATCGAGTGTTGACTGCGATCGCGAATTCCCGGAAATAAAGCCTCTCTTCGCGAGGGGCTTTCACGCCATCACGTTAAACCCAGTGGGCTGCGTTGCCCGTTCCTAGCGCTACAGATCGAAATCGTAGTCCGCCAACTGTTTTTGCAAGCGACGTTCTTCCAGAAGATTATCGATGGTGCGCCGTTTGCTCAAATTGGTCTTTGCTGGCTCCACGGCCACCTGCTCGACTTCGTCCGCATCAACAGCAACGAAATCATCCTCGACGTCTAATTGCTCTTTGCCAGTACTCATGAAGTGACTCCAGGCTTCGGCTCTATTGGCGCTTCTTATATCGACAAAGCTGAGGCGGGTAAAAAAGATTTTTTCAATCGATCAGCCCGCATGAATCTATTTGAATCAATCGTCAGAGGTTTTGAATTTGTAGTCGCAAAGGTCTTCAATGCGGCAACTCCCGCAGCGGGGCTTGCGCGCCTGGCATACGTAGCGGCCGTGCAGTATCAGCCAGTGGTGTGCATCCATCAGATAATGCCTGGGCACAAACTTCATCAGTTGCTTTTCGACTTCTACAACGTTCTTGCCGGGCGCGATGCCGGTTCGGTTGCTGACCCGAAAGATATGCGTGTCAACGGCCATGGCTACCTGGCGGAATGCGGTGTTGAGTACAACGTTTGCGGTCTTGCGTCCTACACCAGGCAGCGCTTCAAGGGCTTCGCGGGTCTCGGGGACTTCACCGTTGTGCCGTTCCATGAGCAGGCGGCAGGTTTCGATGACGTTCTTGGCCTTGCTGTTATACAGGCCAATGGTCTTGATGTATTCGGACAGTCCCTCCACACCGAGTGCATGAATTGCCTCGGGCGTGTTGGCGACAGGGTACAGCCGTGCGGTCGCCTTGTTGACGCTCACGTCGGTTGCCTGCGCCGACAGAATCACCGATATCAACAACTCGAACGGCGTGGTGTAGGCCAGCTCGGTTTTGGGGTCCGGATTATCCTCGTGAAGCCTGCGGAAAATTTCCAGGCGTTTTGCGGCATTCATGGGCGGAGCGTTCCTTGGGGCAGGTCATGAGGTAAGCACGGGTGTCGGCACGGTAATGTGCCACTGTACTGCTCAAGTTGCCAAACCTGAGCATGCCTGTGACTTCAGGTCGATGAGTCTTGAAGACTGAGGAGCGCCAGCTCTGCTGACTCGAGCGCCTGAGCGGCAAGTCTTACGGCTTCTTCCAGGCTTGCCAGTTGCTCCGGCTGAGCGTTGGCCGCTTGCGCTTTCTTGAGGTTTGCGTGTGCCATCGCCTGTTGGATCTTGGCACGCTTCACTGCACTTGCATCGAGCTTCGCGATCGGCCGGGTCGGTTCCACATCCTGTGTCGACAAAAGCTTTTCCAGTGTCCGCTCTGCGGCTTCATATTCCTGCTGCAGCACCACGAGGCGTGCGGCTTGTTCGGCGATAGGCGGGTGACCAAACGCTTTGAGAGATTTGTTCAATTGCGCGCGGCTCATGGCAACGGCGGCTCGCGCCTTTTTGAGTGCATCATCGCCTGTACCCGTTTTGGCCGCCTGCACCCGCAGCATTGCGGCTGAGGATGCCTCTGACCCTGACGTCGACTTCTGCGACCGTGCGAGCCGCTCTGCAGCCCGCCGGTCCTGCTCGCGCTGCAGCCGGGCATTGCGCGACTCGAATCGCTGACGGGCGTGATCGCGCTTGCGCAAACGAGCCTGTTGCTGCTGCGCATCAAGCGTCACGTCGCCCACAATCGGAATGACGGCCATAGGGATGATCTGCGCCACAGGCAATGGATGCATGTCAATGCAGTCCACAGGGCAGGGCGCCACGCACAAATCGCAGCCTGTGCACTCGTCGATGATCACCGTGTGCATCAGCTTGGCGGCCCCGACGATGGCGTCGACCGGGCAGGCCTGGATGCATTTCGTGCAGCCAATGCATTCGGCTTCGCGAATGAACGCGACCTGGGCGGGTGCCGGGCCGCGTTCCGTGTCCAGCGGCAGGATCGGAATCGCCAGCAGACTGGCCAGTTGAGCGATGGTCTCATCACCACCGGGCGGGCATTTATTGATGGCCTCGCCATTGGCGATACCCTGCGCATAAGGCTTGCAACCGGGGTGCCCGCACTTGCCGCACTGTGTCTGCGGGAGGAGGGCGTCAATGTGCTGGATCAGGTTCATGCGCTTGCCGATAGGAACAGGCTGTAGCCAGTAGGCGTCAGGAGATCATTCTTGCGGATATGCAAAAGCCCGGCATCCGTAAACGATCAACGGATACCGGGCTTTGCGGTGCGTTACTTGATGCGCTGGCCGGGCTTGGCGCCGCTGTCCGGGCTGAGCAGGTAGATTTCTTCGCCGCCGGGACCGGCTGCCATCACCATGCCTTCCGAAATGCCGAAGCGCATTTTACGGGGCTTGAGGTTGGCGATCATCATGGTCAGGCGACCTTCCAGCTCGCTCGGGTTCGGGTAAGCGCTCTTGATGCCGGAGAACACGTTGCGCTGCTCGTCACCGATATCGAGGGTCAAACGCAGCAGTTTGTCCGCGCCTTCCACGTGTTCGGCCTTGAGGATCAGTGCCACGCGAAGGTCCACTGCCGCGAACGCATCGAAGTCGATTTCCGCGCAGAGAGGATCCTTGGCCAGTTCGCCGTTGCCCTGAGGTGCCGTGTCGGTAGTGCTCGCAGCCAGGTCTTCCTTCGATGCCGCAGTCATGGCTTCCACCTTGACCGGATCTATCCGGGTCATCAGTGCCGAGAACGGGTTGAGCTGATGGTTGACCAGCAGTGTCCTGTGATCATCCCAGTTCAGCGGTGCAACGTTGAGGAACGCCTCTGCGTCGGCAGCCAGCTTTGGCAGTACCGGTTTGAGGAAAATCACCAACTGGCGGAACAGGTTGATGCCCAATGCGCACACAGCCTGCACTTCGTCCTGCTTGCCTTCCTGCTTGGCCAGCGCCCAAGGGGCCTTTTCGGCGATGTAGGCATTGGCGCGGTCGGCCAGGGCCATGGTTTCGCGCATGGCACGGGCGAAATCGCGGGCTTCATAGGCGTCGGCGATGCTCGGCGCGGCGGCCAGGAAGGCGTCGGTCAGTTCAGGCGCGGCATTGGCAGACACCATGACACCGGCATTGCCCTTGTGAATGAAGCCGGCGCAACGGCTGGCGATGTTCACGACCTTGCCGATCAGGTCCGAATTGACCTTCTGGATGAAGTCTTCCAGGTTGAGGTCCAGATCATCCACCCCACGGCCCAGTTTCGACGCGTAGTAGTAGCGCAGGTATTCAGGAGACAGGTGATCAAGGTAAGTGCGTGCCTTGATGAACGTGCCTCGGGATTTGGACATCTTCTGCCCATTTACCGTCAGATAGCCATGGACATTGATGGCCGTCGGCTTGCGCAGACCTGCGCCTTCCAGCATGGCCGGCCAGAACAGGGCGTGAAAATTCACGATGTCCTTGCCGATGAAGTGGTACAGCTCGGTGGTCGCGTCCTTGGCCCAGTAGGCATCGAAGTCCAGCTCCGGACGGCGGGCACACAGGTTCTTGAAGCTGGCCATGTAACCGATCGGTGCGTCCAGCCAGACATAGAAGTATTTGCCGGGCTCGTCAGGAATCTCGAAGCCGAAGTACGGTGCATCGCGGGAGATGTCCCACTGTTGCAGGCCGCTGTCTAGCCATTCGGCGATCTTGTTGGCGACGGCGTCCTGCAATGTTCCGCTACGGGTCCAGCCCTTGAGCATGGCGTCGAAGGCGGGCAGGTCGAAGAAGAAGTGTTTGGAATCCTTGAGCACGGGCGTCGCGCCGGAAATCGCCGATTTCGGGTCTTTCAGGTCGGTGGGTGCATAGGTTGCACCGCACTTTTCGCAATTGTCGCCGTACTGATCTTCTGTGCCACATTTCGGACAGGTGCCCTTGATGAAGCGGTCTGCCAGGAACATCTTCTTTTCAGGATCGAAGTACTGCGTGATCGAGCGCGTGGCGATATGCCCGGCATCGCGCAGACGGGTGTAGATCATGCTCGACAGCTCGCGGTTTTCGTCCGAGTGCGTCGAGTGGAAATTGTCGAAATCGACCAGAAAGTCGGCGAAGTCGGCGCTGTGCTCGGCCTTGACGTTTGCGATCAGCTGTTCTGGCGTGATGCCTTCCTTTTCGGCACGCAGCATGATTGCCGAGCCGTGGGCGTCGTCTGCACAGACATAGGTGCACTGATTGCCGCGGTGCTTCTGGAACCGCACCCACATGTCGGTCTGGATGTACTCGAGCATGTGGCCAAGGTGGATGGAACCATTGGCATAGGGCAGGGCGCTGGTAACGAGAATCTTGCGTGGCTCGGACATGGGGCTCGGCTACTTGAACTGGAACGGAGGTCGGCCACTATAAAGGTCTGAGCAATTTTTTTCACCTCGTGCCGCTGTGGGAATGCGCCCGGATGTGCAGCGAAACCATGTCGGCACACGACAGAACAGGTAGGATAGCCGCCTGTTTTAGTCAGTCTTTTTTCGGAGCGAGCCCATGAGCGCTGTCAATCGCGCGGCGGTGGAGACGATTCTTCGCCAGTACACCGACCCTTATCTGAATCAGGACCCACTCAGCGCCGGTTGCGTGCGGACCATCGACATCGACGGATCGCACGTCACCTTGCGCCTTGAGCTGGGCTATGCCGCTGACCTGTTCAAGAACGGCTGGGCGCATGTGTTGAAGACCGCGATCGAGAACATCGACGGGGTTTCGGCGGCGAAAGTCGAAATCGATACCGTGATCAGCGCTCACAAGGCGCAGAGTCAGATTCCGGGTCTGGCCAATGTGAAGAATATTGTGGCCGTTGCCTCGGGCAAGGGCGGTGTCGGTAAATCCACCACGGCAGCCAACCTGGCGCTCGCGCTGTCTCGCGAAGGTGCGCGGGTGGGCATTCTCGACGCGGACATCTACGGGCCGAGTCAGGGCGTGATGTTCGGGATCCCCGAAGGTACTCGGCCGAAGATCAGGGACCAGAAATGGTTCGTGCCGATCGAGGCGCACGGTATCGAAGTCATGTCGATGGCGTTCCTGACGGACGACAACACGCCAATGGTCTGGCGCGGTCCGATGGTTTCGGGCGCCTTGCTGCAGCTCGTTACCCAGACTGCCTGGAATGATCTGGATTATCTGATTATCGATATGCCGCCAGGTACCGGTGACATCCAGCTGACGCTGGCGCAGAAAGTCCCGGTGGCCGGCGCCGTCATTGTTACCACGCCGCAGGATCTCGCCTTGCTGGATGCGCGCAAGGGTGTCGAAATGTTCCGCAAGGTGAATATTCCGGTGTTGGGCGTCGTGGAAAACATGGCCGTGCACATCTGCTCGAATTGCGGACACGCCGAGCATCTGTTCGGTGAAGGCGGTGGCGAGAAGCTGGCGTCTCAGTATGACGTCGAGCTGCTGGCCTCATTGCCGCTGTCGATGCTGATTCGCGAGCAGGCCGATGGTGGCAAGCCCACGGCGATTGCCGAGCCGGAGAGTCAGATTGCGATGGTGTATCAGGAATTGGCTCGCCATGTCGGCGCGCGGATCGTTCTGCAGGAAGCGGCCAGCCCGGCCATGCCAACGATCTCTGTCAGTGACGACTGATCGGTAAGCGCATCATCGAGCGTGGGTCGGCCTGTTCGGCCCCGTTCTACTTTGAATGGAAGCCTTGGCCTGAATCGCAGGCAATAAAAAACCCCGCTTTTGAGGGCGGGGTTTTTAAGCGAATCAGTACAAGTTAGATAACTTGTACTTCTTCAGCTTGCATGCCTTTCTGACCGCGGGTAGCGATGAAAGAAACCTGTTGGCCTTCTTTCAGGCTTTTGAAGCCGTCGGATTGGATAGCTTTGAAGTGCACGAACAGGTCGTCACCGGATTGTGGAGTGATGAAGCCGAAGCCTTTTTCATCGTTGAACCACTTAACGGTACCAGTTTGGCGATTGGACATAGTATATCTCCTTGGACAAAGTTAACTGCGGCGTAGGAAGAGCCCTGGCCGAGACTGAGTGCAAAGAGCTGGAAAATTCATGGAGATGGTTGGATCGAAATTCAACATCGTGTAGAGATTCTCAGTGACACAAGCAACACAGTGACGCCACCTTAACCCTTTTTGTCGGACGTGCCAATGGTCTATTGATGATTATTTCCATTCGCTTCGAAACGGCGGCCCAGGTCTCGCCAGCTGTACATATGTTGCCTTTGAACACGTGGCGCAGGCCCGGTAAGATGCCCAACATCTTTTTCGCCTCGCAAATCAGGACATCGCCATGAGCATCAAATCGGACAAGTGGATTCGCCGCATGGCGCAGGAACACGGCATGATCGAGCCCTTCGTCGAGCGTCAGATGCGTGGCGAAGGTGCCGATCGGCTGATCTCCTTCGGTGTGTCGAGCTACGGCTACGATGTGCGTTGCGCCGACGAATTCAAGGTCTTCACCAACATCAATTCGGCCACTGTCGATCCGAAAAATTTCGATGAAAAAAGCTTTGTCGACGTCAAGAGCGACGTCTGCATCATCCCGCCGAACTCTTTCGCGCTGGCTCGCACCGTCGAATATTTCCGGATTCCGCGCAACGTCCTGACCATCTGTCTGGGAAAAAGCACCTACGCGCGCTGCGGAATCATCGTCAATGTGACGCCGCTCGAGCCTGAGTGGGAAGGCCACGTGACGCTGGAGTTCTCCAACACCACGACCTTACCGGCGAAGATCTATGCCAATGAAGGCGTCGCACAGATGCTGTTTCTGGAATCGGACGAAGAGTGCGAGGTTTCCTACAAGGATCGAGGCGGCAAGTACCAGGGACAGCGTGGTGTCACACTGCCACGCACCTGATTTTGCCTTTGTTTCCGGTCCCTGAATGGAATTAATGTTCGTTTTCGCACTCTATTGCCTCACATGCATTCGCTTACAGTTGTAAGCGAAAGCCTTTGACCAGGAGTGACCTATGAAGACAACGTTCAAAACCTCTGAACAGGAAACATCTCCTCCGCTCAACGAGATTGGCCTGCTGGCCTGGTCTCTGATGGCCCACACCGAATTGAACATGGTGGGGGGCGGTGTTCCGGGGCAACCGGATCCTGATACTCCGTTCCCGCAACCTGCGGAGCCCGGTGAACCTACCTTGCCGGATGAGCCGCCACCCGCGCCTGTAGCCTGATTCCTGAACGCCCGCTGCCTTTCGACAGGCAGCGGGCGTTTTTCGTTTTCAAGCCATTTGACTCGTTTCAGGCCACACGCCAGATCGCGCCGTCGCCGGTCACATAAATGGTCGTGCCGATGGCTGGCTGAATATTGAAGCCCCCTGTGAACTCCCCGAATGCGGGCAGCAGACTGATCCGCTCGCCCAGGTAGAAACACGCCAGCCGCAGGCTCTGGCGCCCCCGTCCGTGCAATCGGTAGACCGGATGAACGTGCCCGGCCAGAACGTGGTGGGTCGCGTGCGGGTCCGGTTCATGCTGCAAGGCGAACGGGCCAAGCAGCAGCGGTTCCGGCACTACCTCTATGTTCAGGCTGGATGGCGGATCTCCCGCGCGCTTGTCGTGGTTACCGCGGATCAACGTGATCTTTAACCTTGACCGGCGTTCTCTCCACCCGTGAAGCGCATCAAGCGTGCCCTTCGCATGGGATTCGGGAGCGTGCAGAAAGTCGCCAAGAAAGATCAGATGCTCGCAGCGATGCTCGTCCAGTAACTGATCCAGACGCCGCAGGTTCTCCTGAGTCGTGCCATGCGGCACCGGCTGGCCCAGTTTGCGGTAGGCCGCTGCCTTGCCAAAGTGGGCGTCAGCAATCAGCAGGGCGTGTTCGGCCGGGTAATAGATGGCCTTGTCTGCCAGCAACCATAACGCCTCGTCTGCCAGTGTGATGGCCATGCAGGGTTTCATCGTTCAGGCTCCGGTCCTGCGGCTTTTTCGAGGTCACGCACCATGCGAGCAATGCGGTCGGCCAGTTTTTCCGAGCTCAGGCTCTCGCGAAAGCGCTCCACGAGCAACGGAAACGCCAGCGGGGTCGCACGCTTGATCGTATGCAGATCGAGCCTGCGGCTGTTGATCTGACGCAGGGTTTGCTCCAGCCGGACCAGATCCAGTTCCTGGCGCAGCACTTCCTGCTCCGCTTGAGTCAGCAGCATGTTGTCAGCGTCGTACTGCTTGAAAACCTCGAAAAACAGCCCGCTGGAAGCCTGCAATTGACGGTTGCTCTTGGCTGCGCCCGGATAGCCTGAAAACACCAGCCCCGAGATGCGAGCGATTTCACGAAAACGTCTCAGCGCCAGTTCGCCCGCGTTGAGGCTGGCGATGATATCGGCCATCAGGTCTGCCTCCGAAAACAGATCCTCATCAAGTACCTCTGCCCAATCAAGCTCGCTGGCGCTCAGCAGTTCCAGCCCGTAATCATTGACGGCTATCGAAAACGTCAGCGGTTGGTGTCGACTCAGGCGCCAGGCCAGCAGGCTAGCCAGCCCCAGGTGCACGTGACGCCCGGCGAACGGATAGAGAAACAGATGCCAGCCCTCGCGGGACTTGAGCGTTTCGGCGAGTAGCGTGTCACGTTGCGGCAACCCGGACCATTGGCGCTGCACTTCCAGCAACGGTTTGACGGCCTGCATCTCGGGACTGTCAAAGTGGCCGCGCGCGGCGGCGTCGAATTTCTCCACCACGGCGTCCGCCAGTTCGCTGGACAAGGGCATGCGCCCACCATTCCAACGCGGCACGGCGGCTTTCTTGCCAGTAGCGCGTTTGACGTAGGCGGTCATGTTCTCGACTCTGACCAGCTCCAGCAGTCGACCGGCGAACAGAAAGCCATCGCCGGGCTTGAGGCGGGCGATGAAGCCTTCTTCGACGCTGCCAAGCGATCCGCCACCGCCTCCCTTTTTCCAGTACTTGAGGTTGATCGTGGCGTCGCTGACGATGGTGCCGACGCTCATCCGGTGCCGACGCGCCAGTCGCGCATCGGGCACGCGCCAGATGCCGTGTTCGTCCGGCTCGGCGCGGCGGTAGTCGGGGTAGGCGGTGAGCGAATGACCTCCGTTGCGCACGAAGGCCAGTGCCCATTGCCACTGTTCGTCGCTCAGGTCGCGGTACGCCCAAGCGGTGCGCACTTCCGCCAACAGCTCATCCGGCACAAAGCCTCCGCCCAGCGCCACGCTCACCAGATGCTGCACCAGTACGTCCAGAGGTTGATGAGGCGATTCTCTCGGCTCGATCATGCGGGCCGCTACGGCGTCATGGGCGGCGGCCGCTTCCACCAGTTCGAGACTGTGGGTCGGCACAAGCGTGACGCGCGAAGGGCGGCCAGGCGCGTGGCCCGAACGGCCGGCACGTTGCATCAGACGTGCAACACCTTTGGGGGAGCCGATCTGCAGCACGCGCTCCACAGGCAGGAAATCCACGCCCAGGTCCAGGCTGGAAGTGCAGACCACAGCCTTGAGCGAGCCTTCTTTCAATGCCCGCTCTACCCAGTCGCGCACCTCGCGGGCCAATGAACCATGATGCAGGGCGATCAGTCCTGCCCAGTCCGGGCGTGCTTCGAGCAGCGCCTGATACCAGACTTCCGACTGTGCGCGGGTATTGGTGAACAGCAGGCAACTGGCGCTTTTCTCTACCTCTGCAACCACCTGCGGCAGCATGCGCAGGCCCATGTGTCCGGCCCACGGAAAGCGTTCAATGGAAGGCGGCAGGAGCGTATCGACCTGCAGCTGTTTGACGACCTTGCCTTGAACTGTGACGCCGCCTTCGCCCAGCAACACCTCCTGTGCGTGCTGCTGATTACCCAGCGTGGCCGAAATGCCCCACACAATCAGTTGTGGATTCCATTGGCGCAAACGGGCCAATGCCAGTTGCAGCTGGACGCCGCGTTTGTTGCCGATGAGCTCATGCCACTCGTCGACGACAACCATGCGCAACGTGGAAAGCGTCGGCTGGGCGTCGGCGCGGGTCAGCAGCAGGGTCAGGCTTTCAGGCGTGGTGATCAGTGCCGATGGCAGACGACGCCCTTGTCGGGCACGTTCGCTGCTGCGGGTGTCGCCGGTGCGCAGACCCACAGACCAGTTGATGTCCAGCTCGCCCAACGGAGCTTCCAGTGCACGTGCGGTGTCCGCAGCCAGTGCGCGCATGGGCGTGATCCACATGACGCTCAATGGTGCGGCGGGCGGCTTTTTCTTGCGGGGTTTGTCTTCGGGCGGGGTTTTGGTGGTGGCGAAGCGGTTAAGGGCCGCGAACCACACCGCATAAGTCTTGCCCGAGCCGGTGCTGGCATGCAGCAGGCCGGACTCGCCCTGCTTCACGGCTGCCCAGACTTCCTTTTGAAACGCGAACGCCTTCCAGCCTCGGGCCCGAAACCATCGCTGAGCGAAATCGTTGGGTCTGCTCATGCGGTTGAAAATGCTCTGAAGGGCGATAGTTCAGAGACAGCGGGAAAAGGGTAATAGTTTTAAACGGTTATGTATGGCGTGACGCAGCTGGACGCGGAGCGTCCTGAGCGGCGTTACCACGCGGAGCACTCATCGTTATACACAAGTCCGCAAGACGCGCAAAACGGGGCCAAAACGAAAGTGTCTGACTGAATGCATACCCCGTGGGAGGCGGCTTGCCGGCGATGGCGTCAGTTCAGTCACTGATAGGTCGCTTCAGAAAAAGCATCGCCG
>Ga0065712_10067809_pt1 | contig 30647 bp, 26 predicted proteins | sample MisRhiReplicate1_FD_59099 | JGI IMG/M metagenome (GOLD analysis project Ga0065712, IMG submission 59099) | Miscanthus rhizosphere microbial communities from Kellogg Biological Station, MSU, sample Rhizosphere Soil Replicate 1: eDNA_1 v3... | ecosystem: Host-associated > Plants > Roots >...
TGATCGTTCCCACGCTCCAGCGTGGTAACGCCTCTCAGGACGCTCCGCGTCCGCTTTTGAATGTGGCGCAGATGCGTGGTCAAGCCCGAGCGTTATCCACGTCATGCGCCAGGCTCACTGAGTCCGCAATCTGTGCCATTTGTGACGCGGAGCGTCACGGGAGGCGTGCCCACGCGATGGGCACAATCAGTGGTGAAGCGGATTTTTGTATAACAATGAGCGCTCCGCATAGGCACGCATCCAGTGACGCTCCACATCCGCCACCTATCCGCTTCCATGCACACCTTTACAGCGCAACCCGTCCGTTGCGCACCATTGCAATGCAGCCTGCCCGGCCATCCCGATACCTGCATCAGAACCCTGATGCCGCGCCAGACGCCCGGAAACACGAGGCGCGCGGTCACTCATCAATGATCGACACCAAGCTGGCACAACCCCTGCATTATTCCAGACAACCCCACCTTCAATAGGGTCGGGCCGCCCCGGTTGATCGACGCAGATCGCCAGTCTCATGGAGACCTCAGGGCCATCAGGTGCATCCGGCAACGAGGCTCGATCCGCACCCTTTACAGCATAAGAGAACAGGCAAAGGCGCCTGGAACCGAAAGGTTCCGGGCGCTTTTTTTTTGCTTCAAAAAACCTGATTGGCCTCGGCCGGGATTAGCCATGAACACCACAGTCTTCCCCCACAACGATGTAAAAACCCTGATCGTCGTCGGCAATGGCATGGTCGGTCATCATTGCGTCGAGCAGTTGATCGCAGGCGGCGCGCTTGAGCGTTATCGCATTCATGTGTTCGGCGAAGAGGCCCAGCGTGCCTATGACCGCGTTCACCTGTCCGAGTACTTCACCGGGCGCGATGCCGAGTCGCTGGCCATGAGCGAGATGGCGCTTTACGAACAGGCGGGTCTGACCCTGCACCTAGGCGTGCCGGTGCTGGAGATCGACCGTGATCGACACGAGATCATCACCGCTGAAGGCTGCTTCAGTTATGACAAGCTGATTCTGGCCACAGGCTCGTACCCGTTCGTGCCACCCATCGAAGGCGCGCAGGGCAATTCAAAACTGGTCTATCGCACGCTGGAAGACCTGGACAGCATTCGTTACGCGGCCTCGAAAGCTCGTCGCGGCGTAGTGGTCGGTGGCGGCCTGCTGGGACTGGAAGCGGCCAACGCCCTGAAATCCCTGGGCCTTGAAGCTCATGTCGTGGAGTTCGCACCACGCCTGATGCCGGTCCAGCTCGACGAACTCGGCGGCGCGGCGCTGAAAGCGCGGATCGAAGCCCTCGGCGTGGGCGTGCACCTGTCACGCGCTACTCAGTCGATCACTGACGGCAAGCAATACCGCTACCGCATGAACTTCGCCAACGACGAATTCCTCGAAACCGACCTGATCGTGTTCTCCGCCGGTATTCGTCCGCAGGACGCCCTCGCCCGCCAGTGTGAACTCGAACTGGGCCCGCGTGGCGGCATTGCGATTGACGAACACTGCCGCACCAGCGATGAAGACATCTATGCCATCGGCGAATGCGCGGCGTGGAACGGTAGCGTGTTCGGCCTGGTTGCGCCGGGCTATCAGATGGCCCGTGGCGTAGCGGCGCAATTGTGCGACAAGGACACCGAACCCTTCTTCGGTGCGGACATGTCCACCAAGCTCAAGTTGCTGGGCGTGGACGTCGGCTCCATTGGTGATGCCCACGGCGCGCTGGCCGGAGCGGTCAGCTATCGCTTCATCGACGAAGCCACCGCCAGCTATCGCCGACTGGTGGTGTCGGCTGACGGCAAACAGGTATTGGGTGCCGTGCTGGTCGGCGACAACAGCTACTACGACACGCTGCTGCAATACGCGCAGAACGGCATCACCCTGCCTGCCGATCCGTCGAGCCTGATCCTGCCGCACAGCGAAGGCGCGCCGACACTGGGTGCCGACGCCCTGCCCGCCACCGCGACGATCTGCTCATGCCACAACGTCAGCAAAGGCTCGATCTGCTCGGCCATCGACAACGGCTGCACCGACCTTGCCGGAATCAAGGCCTGCACCAAGGCAGCGACCGGCTGTGGTGGCTGTACCGCGCTGCTCAAGCAGGTCTTCGAACATGAACTGATCGCCCGCGGCGTGGCGGTGGACAAGAGTCTGTGCGAGCACTTCGCCTACACCCGCCAGGAGTTGTATTCGATGGTGCGTGTCGAAGGCATCGAAACCTTCGAGGAACTGTTTGCCCGGCACGGCAAGGGTGCTCACGGCTGCGATATCTGCAAGCCTGCGGTCGGCTCGATCCTGGCTTCGTGCTGGAACCGGCCAATCACCGAGCCTTCGCTGGTGCCACTACAGGACACCAACGACACCTTCATGGCCAACATGCAGAAGAACGGCACCTACTCGGTGGTGCCGCGCATCCCGGGTGGTGAAATCACGCCCGACGGCCTGATCGCCATCGGTGCGGTGGCCAAGAAGTATGACCTGTATACCAAGATCACCGGCGGTCAGCGTATCGACCTGTTCGGCGCGCAACTGCACGAGTTGCCGGACATCTGGAGCGAACTGATCGAAGCCGGCTTCGAAACCGGTCACGCCTACGGCAAATCGACCCGGACCGTGAAGTCCTGTGTCGGCAGCACCTGGTGCCGCTACGGCGTTCAGGACAGCGTCGCCATGGCGCTGCGCATCGAGGACCGCTACAAGGGCCTGCGCTCGCCACACAAACTCAAGTTCGCGGTGTCAGGCTGCACCCGTGAATGCGCTGAAGCGCAGAGCAAGGACGTGGGTGTGATTGCCACCGAGAACGGCTGGAACCTGTACCTCTGCGGCAACGGCGGTATGCGCCCGCGTCACGCCGAACTGTTCGCCACTGATCTGGACGACGAAACCCTGATCCGCTACATCGACCGGTTCCTGATGCTCTACATCCGCACCGCCGACAAGCTGCAGCGCACGTCCGTATGGCGCGAGTCGCTGGAAGGCGGGCTGGATTACCTGAAGGCCGTGATCCTCGACGACAGTCTGGGGCTTGCGGCGGAACTCGAATCGCAGATGCAACTGGTGGTCGATCGCTATGAATGCGAATGGGCCAACGCGCTGAAGGATCCGGAAAAGCTCAAACGCTTCCGCACCTTCGTCAACGACGGCCGTGGCGACCCGGACGTGCATTTCGTCAAGGAGCGCGCCCAGCGTCGTCCGGCAAGACCTGAAGAACTCGAGCTGATCCCATTGTTCAAGGAGGTGGTCTGATGAATTCATCCGATACGGCTTTTGCAGAAAACACTCAGTCCGCACTGCATCTGCACTGGCATGCCCTGTGCGGTCGCCAGGATCTGGTCGCCAACTCAGGCGTGGTGGCATGGCTCGACGGTACGCAGGTTGCGCTGTTTTATGTGCCTGATACGGCAGACGGCGAGAAGCTTTACGCCATCGACAACCGCGACCCCAAGTCCGGAGCCAACGTGATCGGACGCGGGCTGATTGGCCAGATTGCCGGAGACCTTGTCATCGCCTCGCCACTGTACAAACAACACTTTCGGCTGCATGACGGCTCCTGCCTGGAATATCCGGAGCAGCGACTGGAGGTCTGGCCGGTGCGGTTGAATGGTGATCAGGTGGAGATTGCGGTTTAGCGGCAGGGATGTTCGGCCGGCATGATCACGTGTTACTCCAGATGCGTCGCCGGGACGCGGAGCGTCCTGAGAGGCATTCCCACGCAGAGCATGGGAACGATCGTTGATCATCCGGACACTGATCATGCCCATCGCCGCGTGGGCATGCCTCCCGTGACGCTCCGCGTCACACATGGCACAGATTGCGGATTCAGTGAGCCGAGCGCATGGCTCCAGTCACCTTTTGATTTCCCACGGGTTTTGATCAGTCAAATATGGCCTTGAGAGTATTTATCTGTATATCCATACAGATAAAACTTGCCCATCGGCGCTTCAAAGTTCATCCTTGCAGCCTTCACCACCGGTAATCGAAGACGGTAGTCATGCGGCTGTTCCTTTGCGAAAAACCCTCTCAGGCCAAAGACATCGCGGCTGTGCTCGGCGCAACGCGGCGTGGGGACGGCTGCTGGGTGGGTGCCAATGCCACGGTGACCTGGTGCATTGGCCATTTGCTGGAAACCGCACCGCCGGATGCCTACGACGCCCGTTACAAGCGCTGGGTGCTGGAAGACCTACCCATCGTTCCGCAGCAATGGAAGATGCTGGTCAAACCCAGAACCGCCAGTCAGTTCAAGGCGGTCAAGCGTTTGCTGGGGGAGGCAAAAGAGCTGGTGATTGCCACGGACGCCGACCGCGAGGGCGAAATGATTGCCCGGGAGCTGGTCGAACATTGCCGCTATCGCGGGCCTATCCAGCGCTTATGGCTGTCCGCCCTGGACGACGCTTCGATCCGCAAGGCGCTGGCCACGCTCAAGCCCGGTGCGGACACCTTCAGCCTGTATCACTCGGCATTGGGCCGTTCCCGCGCTGACTGGCTGATCGGCATGAACATGAGTCGACTGTTCACCCTGTTGGGCCGACAATCAGGCTATCAGGGCGTGCTGCCGGTAGGACGCGTGCAGACCCCGACACTTCGACTGGTCGTGGACCGCGACCGCAGCATTGCCAATTTCGTCCCTGTGCCTTACTGGGCCATCGATGTGAAGCTGCTGCATGACCAACAGGCGTTCATCGCCCAATGGCGAGCGCCTTCGGACGCTTGTGATGATCAGGACCGCTGCCTGAATCAGTCGTTGGCGCAGCAGGCAGCAGAAGACATTCTCACGGCAGGCAGCGCCCGGCTGGTCAAACTGCGCACCGAGCGAATTCGTGAAGCGGCGCCCCTGCCCTTCGATCTCGGCACGCTGCAGGAAATCTGCTCGAAGAAGCTGGGCCTCGGCGCGCAGGAAACCCTCGATATCGCCCAGTCCCTGTACGAAACCCACAAGGTGATCACCTACCCGCGCAGCGACTGCGGCTACCTGCCCAACAGCCAGCACAGCGAAGCCACGAGCATCATTGCGGCGCTGGGCAAGGCCGATCCGGCGCTGGGCGAGCTGATGCCGCACCTTGATGCACAACGCCGCTCTCGGGCATGGAACGATGCCAAGGTCAGCGCGCACCATGGCATCATCCCTACCGCAGCAGCCCGAGGCATCGAGCGCCTGACCGGCAAACCGAGAGCGGTGTACACGCTGATCAGAGCCCGCTATCTGGCGCAGTTTCTGCCCAATCATGAGTACGACCGCACCCAGGCCGACTTCGACTGCGCAGGTCACGCCTTGCGCGCCGTCGGCAAACAGATCGTCGAACCGGGCTGGAAGCGTGCCATGCCAGAGGCGCTGGCCCCGGCAAAAGGTCGCGAGGCCCCTGCGCCGCAGCCGCTGCCCAGACTGGTCCAGGGCTGCGACTGCGCTGTTGCCGATGTCATCCTCAAAGACCTCTGGACCCAGCCGCCCAAGCCGTTCACCGAAGGCGACCTGATCAAGGCGATGAAAAACGTCGCAAAACTGGTGGAAGATCCGCTGCTCAAGCAGAAGCTCAAGGACACCACCGGCATCGGCACCGAGGCGACGCGCGCGGGCATCATTCAGGGGCTGCTGGACCGTGGCTATCTCACCAAACAGGGCAAGGCGCTGTGTGCCACGCCCGCGGCTTTCAGTTTGATCGATGCCGTGCCGCGCGCCATCGCCGACCCAGGCACCACTGCCATCTGGGAACAGGCGCTGGACATGGTGCAGAGTGGCGAAATGAGCCTTGAAGAGTTCGTTACCCGGCAGGCCGCCTGGATGAGCAAGCACGTTAGCCGCTGCGTCGGCATGCGCATGTCCATCAGCGGTCCGGCAAGCCCCGCAGGCGTGAAGCCGCCCTGGAAGAAAAAGCGCAAGGCCGGCCCGCGCAAGGCCGCCGGCGCCGAGAAAGCAACCGGCACGGCGGCGAAAAAACCGCGCCGCGCCGCGAAACCTGCCAGCAAGGCTTAGGCCCGCCGAGCAGGTATTCGCTGCAAGGAATCAATTCAAAACTGCATAACCAGGTGTAGCCACATGTCAGACCGCGAAATCATTGTCCCCCCCACCATGGAACTGATCATGGACCGTGCTGGCTACGCGCCTGCGGTCAGGGTCGGCCATACGCTCTACTGCTCTGGGCAGGTCGGACGCACACGGGATATGGACGTGATCCTGAACCCTGAAGCGCAGTTCATCGCCTGCTGGGAAAACCTGCGCACGGTATTGGCCGAAGCTGGCTGCACGTTCGAGGACATCGTCGACATGACGACTTATCACGTGTCGATGAGCGAGCACATGCCGGTCTTCCGCGACGTGAAGAACCGGCTGTTTCCACGCGGGCAATGCGCCTGGACCTGCATCGGCGTTGCCGAACTGGCGCATCCAGGCCTGTTGCTGGAGATCAAGTGCGTGGCCGTGATCCGCCAAGCCTGACTGAACGCTTCAATTCTGGAAATGCGCCTTTAGCTGGTCCAGCATCGCCGTGTCAGTGCGTTCGAAACGCAGCGGTGTAACGGAAACACCGCCGTTCATGACCACATGGGTTTCGCTGCCGGGCGCGTCCGCCAGATCGTGGCGATGAATGCTCAACCAGAAGTAATCCCGCTCACGCATGTCGGTGCGTGAAGTGACTTCCAGTGAGTCGATACGACCGGCTCCCTGGGTGGTGAACTGCATCGGGCCGGCTTCCGCTGCCGGGACATCCGGGAAGTTGATGTTAAGACAAGCGCCCTGCTCCCAGCCGAGCCCCCAGACCTTGCGAATCACATCAGGCGCCAGTTGCCGTGCCGTCTCCCAGCGCACCGAGTCACGACGCGTCAGGGCCTGGCTCAGGGCGATCGAAGGCACACCCAGCAACAGCCCGGCCATGGCCGCACCGACCGTGCCGGAAAATACCGTTTCCACGCCCAGGTTCGCGCCTTTATTGATGCCGGACAGGATCAGCGTAGGTGGTTGACTCATCAATTGTTGTAAGGCCATGGCGACGCAGTCGGCGGGCGTGCCCGACACCGAAAACCGGCGCTCGCCACGCTTGGTCACGCGCAATGGGTGATGAATGCTCAAGGCATGCGAGATGCCGCTCTGGTCGTGATCAGGGGCAACGATCCAGACTTCGTCGGCCAGCTCGCCAGCCACTTCTTCAAGTGCCAGCAGACCTGGAGCATCGAAGCCGTCGTCGTTGGTGATCAGGATTCGGGTTAGTTTCTGGAAAGACATGACTGCTCCTGAGTAGTGAACTGCTGACCATACAGTCAGCAGTACCAACTGACCGCTCTGGTGGGCAGAGCGGTGTTCCGTTCATTCGGACAGGTGAAAGCGATGTATCAGAGGCTGGAGCGCAACGGAATCTCATGCCGGGAAGATTCGACCTGCACGTCGTCCAGGCCGACCATCTCGTCGTGCGCCACGCCCTGGCTCAGAAAAAGTTGCACGTCCGGCACCGACGACAGCACCTTGCGCGCTTCCTCGACCGAAGCCAGATGCAAAGGCTTGCCGTGCGAGTCCTGAACCGGCACTGACTTGCCGTCCACAAGCGCATGGAGCACGTACGAACCGCCTTCCATCGACACCAGATTGAGCTCACTGATCTTGCCAGCCTTGATATCGCTGGACAGGTTTTGAATGTTCAAAATCACACCTCCGTGGGCGTTCCGGGAATCAGAGCGTCACAGAAATTGAGCCTGAATCGACGTTAACGTTCCCTTGCTGTCATGTCAGACATGAACAATGCCCCTCGCCAGACGAGCGACTAAAAGAAGTGGCCAGCTGCTACTCTGAACCCGCGATGCCAGGTACAGACGCGCTCCGCTTCCTTAAGTAATGGTTCAAGGACAGAAAATGATCGATTTCAACAACAAAGGCTTTTTCAAGCTCAAGCAGAATGACGAGTACGCAGAACGCGTGAAGGACCTGCTGCTGGACGGCGAAACAGTCATCGACGCCTACAAGTCCATGCGCGACGGCGTAGTGTTCACCACCAAACGCATCATCTCGGTCAACGTTCAGGGGCTGACAGGCAGCAAGAAAGACTTCACCTCGCTGCCCTACAAGAACATCGTGGCCTGGTCGGTGGAAACCTCGGGGACCTTCGACCTGGATTCGGAACTGGAGATCTATTACTCGGCGATCGGCAAGGTGAAGTTCGAATTTACAGGCAAGACGTCAATGGTTGAAATCTCAAAGTACATCGCCCAACACCTGCTCGGCTGACTCACCGGACGCCCGCCTGTCTGTGCGCAGACGGGCGGGCTTCACGCCCGACGACTCAGTGGCCCAGCAACTGCGCCGCGTCGAAGCCCATTCGCAGGTTGCCCCAATGACGGCCTTCGAAGAAGAACGGCACGTCGATCTCGGTCATGATTTCACCGGTATCACGCAGGTAGGTCTGCAGCAGGAAACGCTGTTTGTTGCCTGCCGCTCGCAGGCCGACCGGATCAGAGAACATCCGTTTATTGCGGCACACCGGCAGGTCGACGGCGCGATTGCCGGTCGGTTTCTGCGATACCCAGCTGTTGTTGACCGGGCAATAGCCCTTGTTATCGACAATGAACGTGACCTTGCCGCCCCGCGTGCCCTTTGTCAGCTTGTCGCACTCTTCCTGGCAGATCTGCGCGAAACGCTCGGTGTAGCTGGTCATGTATTGCTTGGGATCGGTGCCGGGAATCAGTTTGTAACTCTGATCGAACAGGTTGACGCCCCCCTTGTGCAGTGCCGCAAGCCGGGCCTGCAGGATATCCCGACACTCACTGGCCCGCGTGATTGCAGCGTCCAGCTCACCGTGCCCGAGCACGAAACGTCCCAGCAGCGCCTGCACCCGCTCGGCAACGCCTGACAGGTCACGGGTGGCGGTCGCCGAATGCTGCATGCGCTGGTCGATGGCCTGGCTGTCGGCGTAGATGCGCGTCACCCGGTCGTTGATACCTGTGTTGGTATTGGCGAACTGCTGGATATGGGAGGCAATGTCGGCAAGCTTGCCATTGGTGGATTCGAAGTCGACGATCATGCTCTCGAAATGCCCCGAGGCCCGCTCCACGACCAATTGCGTATCACGTGCGCTCTGGCTGATCTGGGTGGTCTGCTCGTAGGTCGAGCTGACTTCCAGCAGCATCGCATCAATGTTCTGCGAAATGTCATCGGTGGCCTTGCTGACGTTCTGCGCCAGGGTGCGCACCTCGTCGGCCACCACGGCAAAGCCGCGGCCGCTTTCACCGGCACGTGCCGCTTCGATGGCCGCGTTGAGGGCCAGCAGGTTGGTCTGCGAAGAAATCTGCTGGATCAGGCCGACAATGGACTTGATGCTCGACGAACGCTGGTTCAGGGCAGACACCAACACGCCGAATTCATTGAGGCTGCTGGATATCTGGCTGATGTTGCCGGTCACTTCGAGCAGTTCGGAATAGGAGCCGCGCGCCATGCTCAGGTTCTGGGCGGTGGTGCTGGAAATACCCTGAGTCTGCTGCGACACGTCCTCGATGCTGCCGACCGCCATATTGCTCTGGTCCATGACCTCCTTTGCAAAGCGTGCCTGATCGGTCGCGCTGTCGCTGGAATCACTGATGTTCTTGAGCGAACGCGCGGATTCGACCGCGATCTGCACGGTCAGCGCCTGAATGCTGCTGATCACTTCGCGCTGCTTGGCCAGAAAACGGTTACAGGTGCTCGCCAGCACGCGGATTTCATCATGGGTCAGCAGCGGCAGATCCTTGGACAGATCACCCTCGCCATTGGCAATTTCTTCCAGCGCACCGGTCATGAACATCACAGGCCGAACGATCAGATGGCGCAGATACCAGACCATGAAACTGACCATGCCCAGCGTGAACAGGGTGCTGATCAGAATCGCGTTGCTCAGTGCGTCCAGCCTGCCCTCGATACGCGCCAATACACCGGACTCCAATTGCGCACTGCGCAGCAACATCACGATGTCGGCCCGAACAGACAGCGCCACCCAGTACAGCAGCGCACTGACGACGACCAACAGAAAAAGGCTAGAGAGCTTTTTGGTCAGGGTGTTGAAGAACTGCTTTTCGACCGACTCGTACAAGGCCTTTAACGTTTGCATGCAGCTGCTCCTGGGCGCGGAAGATGATCGGTTTCGATGGTTAACGTCTGTTAGTGCAAAAGCTTTAATCGACAGGAACGATCAAGTGCTGAAAAGCACCTGATCAGGCCTTAACCGCCTGCAAAAGGCGGTGGCGGTGGGCGAGTGCATCGCGCAAGCGGGCCGGAAGACGGCCTGTAGATCAAAGCCGGAAGCGATCCACCGAACTCGAGAGCTGCCCCGCCAGTGCGGATAACTCATCGGTGGTGGCGGCCGTCAGACCGATGACCCGGCTGTTGTCCTCCGACATGCTGGCAATCATCTCTACCTGATGGGCGATTTCATTGCTGGCCAGGCTCTGCTCACCAATCGTTCGGGTAATGTCGTTGACCAGGTGCGTGGTGCTCAGCGTGGCATCGAGGATATCCCGGATGGCCTGTTCGACCTCGGCGGTCACCGCCATGCCTTTGTCGACCTGAGCGACGCCAGCTTCCATGCTGGTCACGGCCTCGCGAGTGCTTTGTTGAATACGGGCAACCATGCCGGTGATTTCCTGGGTCGATGCACTGGTGCGACCTGCCAGGCTGCGCACCTCGTCGGCCACCACGGCGAACCCACGGCCCTGTTCACCGGCACGTGCCGCCTCGATGGCAGCATTGAGTGCCAGCAGGTTGGTCTGATCGGCAATGCTCTTGATCACCTGAATGATGTTGAAAATGGCTTCCGACTCTTTGTCCAGCGTGCGGATCACCTGCGCCGACTGTTGCGCCGAACGCGCAATGCCGTCCATGTCGCTGACCACCTGATGGATCACCCGCCCGCCGTTCTTGGCAAGGGTCTCGGCCTGATTGGCCATTTCCCGCGCCTGCTCGGCGTGACGCGTGATCTCTTCGATGCTGGCAGTCATTTCGCTGGCCGCCGCCGACATGGTCGCCGCTGCGGAACTTTGCTGCTGGCTGCTGCCCGCCACGGCGTGACAGCCGCTGCTCAATTGCCCGCTCATGCCGCTCACGCCATGGGCATTGCCGCGCACCACCTCGATCATGCCGCGCAGATCGCGCTGCATGACGGCAAGGCTGCGAATCAGTGCGCTGGCTTCATCACGGCTGGTCGGCTCGGCAATGGGCTCGCTGAGGTCGCCATGCGCAATGCTGTCAGCGATACGGCTGGCCGACTGCAAGGGGATCATGATGCTGCGTGTTACCCAATGCCCCTGCGCCACCAGCAGCAACAGGCTGATGATCAGAACCACGCCGAGGGTCGTATTGGCGGTACTGATCGCGTCGCGGGTGATTTCGCCGCTGGCTTTCGAGTTGTCTTCGATCAGGTCGCTCAAGGTGGACATCTGGCCTTCAAGCTGGGTGAAGGCGGCAGAGAATGTACCCAAATCCTGCTGGGCACGGTCAGGGCTGTCCAGCGCCAGACCGACAATCCGCTCGCCTGCACCGATGTAGGCATCGAGGCTTGGCTTGACCTTGCTCAATTCGGCCTTGAGGGTGTCATTGATCGGCAGCCCCAGGTTATCGCTCAGCACTTTGCGGAATTGTGTAGCGTGCTCGCTGAGGGACGCCAGCACCTCGTCACGGGTGGTTTCGCTCTTGCCCAGCCCGACCAGCATCGCCGAAAGCACATCAGCGCGCAGTGCGTCGTGCATCATGTCGGCCTGCATGTGATTGCTCAACGCGGTCATGCTGACCTCGTTGTCGGTCATCGCCGCCGCCATCCGGTTATTACCCAGATAGCTGACCAGACTGATGATCAGCACAGCCAGCACCCCGGTGCCTATCAACAAGAACAAACGAATTTTGATCGACATCCTGAAGCTCCCCTGCGGTCAATGAAATAACGCGAGCTGCGGATTGCTCTCATGCAAAGCTTATCGACGCCTGTTCACGGATATTTAAGACTATTTTCGCGGGGTTACCGGTTTTAATCGGTTTGGATGTATCGAGCGTGCAGCGTCAGGCCCGCCGGACGGGCTCTGACGCGACAATGGCTTTACTGTGCTGCGCGTGCCTTGGCAATTTCGTCGTACATCATCTTCACCAGACCGGCATCCAGTTGTTGTGAAAACTCGTCGATGACAGGTTTTACGCGCTCACGAAAACGGTCTTTCTCGGCAGGAGAAATGTCGTTGACCGCAATCTGCTTCTCCAGATTGGCCCGGGCGTTGTCCATGCTGGCGGCCGTCACTTCACGCTGGAAGACCTGAGCCTTGGCGGCGGCGTCGCGAATCAGTGCCTTTTCATCGTCGTTCAGGCGATTCCAGGTTTTCTGACTCATGATCAGCGACTGCGGATTGAAGATGTGTCCGGTCGCAGACAGGTATTTCTGCACTTCGAAGAACTTGCTGCCTTCGATGACCGTGTACGGATTTTCCTGACCATCAATGGTGTGCTGCTCAAGGCCGGTGTAGACCTCGGGAAACGCCATTGGCACCGGGTTAGCACCTAGCGCAGAGAAAGTTTTCAGGTAGATGGGCGACTGAATGACGCGGATCTTCAGGCCCTGCATGTCCTCCAGGCGGGTGATCGGGTGCTTGCTGTTGGTTACATTGCGAAACCCGAGGTCCCAATAGCCCAGGGCGACCAAGCCCTTGCTATCAAGCTGCGCTGCGAGCTTCTGGCCGACCGGGCCGTCGATGACGGCGTGCGCTTCTTTCACGTCGTTGAACAGAAACGGAAAGTCGAGCATGGCGAAGTCCGGCGCCTGAGCGGCGAGAATCCCGGAATTGAGTACCGTAATGTCGAGCGTGCCGCCCTGCAAGGCTGAGACAGTCTGCACATCGCCGCCCAGCGTGCCGCCGGGAAACAGCCGTACCTTGATCTTGCCGCCACTGCTTTCGCTCAGCAGATCAGCGAATTTCTGTGCGCCCTGCCCTTGCGGATGCTCCTTGACGTTCTGAAACGCAAAACGCAGCGTGCGCTCGCGAATCTCTGCCGCATGGCTGGCCACACTCGCCAGCAACAGGCTGGTGGCGCAAGCGCCGGCCAACAGGGTCTTTATCAGTTTCTGCATGTCATTCTCCGGTCTTGTTATTGGAAATGGAGTGATTGAAAGCCAGCGGCTCCTGCGTCTTTGTCATCGGGTCAAAAAGCTCAGCGGAACCAGCACCAGTTGCGGGAACAGCACCAGCAACAACAGCACGACGAACTGCGCCAGCATGAAAGGCCAGACGCCTCGAATGATCTCGTCCATGCTGATCTTCGAGACGCCGCACACCACGTTGAGCACCGTGCCCACGGGTGGCGTGATCAGGCCGATGGCGGTGTTGATCAGAAACAGCACGCCGAAATAGACCGGGTCGATGCCCGCCATGGTCACGGCAGGCATCAGAACCGGCGTGAGAATAAGAATGGTCGGCGTCATGTCCATCACCGTGCCAACCATGATCACCAGCAGCATGATGACCATCAGCAGCAGGGTCGGGTTGTCCATGAACGGCTCAAGCAACGCCGCCAGTTGGTCAGGCAGCTCCGCGATCGTCACCAGCCACGACGAGACCATGGCCGCAGCGACCAGCAACATCACCACGGAGGTGGTCTTGGCGGACGACAGCACCAGCTCGTACAGCTGATTGATCTTCAGTTCGCGGTAGATCACCAGCGACACGAACAAGGCGTACACCGCTGCAACCACGGCGGCCTCGGTCGGCGTGAAGATGCCGAACTTCAGGCCGAACACGATGATCAGCGGCAATCCCAGCGCCCATGAGCCATCCACCAGCGTGCGCAGGATTTCCTTGCCGCTGCGCTTGGGCGGCGGCTCGACGTTCTCACTGCGCGAGACGAACCACCAGGCGATGGCCAGTGCTGCACCGAGCATCAACCCCGGCACGATCCCGGCCAGAAACAGCTTCGAGATCGAAACCCCGGACGCAACACCGAACACGATGAAGCCGATGCTCGGTGGAATGATCGGCGCAATGATGCCGCCCGCCGCGATAAGGCCCGCCGAATGCGAGCGATTGTGCCCGGCATGAACCATCATCGGCACCAGCAATGCGGCCAGCGCGGCCGCATCAGCGACTGCAGAACCGGACAGAGAGGCCAGCAGACAGGACGCGATGATCGCCACATAGCCAAGCCCGCCGCGCTTGTGCCCGACCAGCGCCATGGCGATGTTGACGATGCGCTTGGACAAGCCTCCGGCGTTCATGACTTCGCCAGCCAGCATGAAGAACGGCACGGCCATCAGCGGGAAGCTGTCGGCACCGTTGAGCAGGTTCTGGGCAATGATCTGCGCATCGAACAGGTCCAGATGCAGCATCAGCGCGACACTGACCAGCAGCAGCGCGAACGCAATCGGAATCCCCAGCGCCATGCTGCCCAGCAGCGATCCGAGAAAGATCATCAGGGTCATGGTCGATTACTCCGGGTAGCAGCAGGCGCATCGGATTTGATGACGGTGTCGGCTTCGTTTTCCCTGACCATGACCAGCGCCTCCTCATCCAGCCTGCCGCTGAGTGCCAGATACAACTGATACAGCAGGATCGCCGCAGCGCTGACGCCGAATACCAGCCCCGCCGCGTAGAACACTGCCATCGAAAATCCGGACGCGGGCGCCACGACATGCAGATTGATCAAGGCCTGCTGCCAACTGCCGCTGGAAATCAGCCAGCAGATGTAGAGCATCAGCAGTTGTCCGGTAATCAGGCAGATGCGCCTGCCCATCGGCGGCAAGCGTTTGACCAGGCTGTCCAGGCCCAGATGTCCCCGCTCTTTCATCGCCACCAGCGCGCCAAGAAAGATCATCCACACGAAGAACCAGCGTGAGAGTTCTTCCGACACGCTGATGCCGGAGTTGAATGCATAACGCAGCACGACGTTGCCGAACACCAGCACGACCATGGCCACCATGCACAACACGATCAACAGTTTGAGCAGCTTGAAATACAGATCGACGATTTTCGTCATTGGCAGACCTCGCAGATGCACAAGAGCCAGCGCAGCGGCCAGACATCATGAAAGCCATCTCGGGATGGGCGTCATGGGGCGCAACTGCGCTGAAACGGATGGGCGAATCGAAAAACTACTGCGAGCGAATCCAGCCAATGCCTGCATATCGGGCATTGACGAACGGCGAAGGTGAAACGGAAAGGATCAATCCCTGGAGCATGACGGTGTGCCTCGATTGTTCTTATTGTGTTCCTGCCTGGAATGGCACAGGCGGATGTGCATTAAAAATGTACCAGCCGGTTAATAACGTCAATGGGTTTTTGATTGTCGTAGGGAGGACCGAATCCTAAATTCATGGATCAAAATCACCTAACAGCAGCCAAAGGCTACGATCCGCACCGAATAAATATTTTATAAGAATCATTACCTCGCTTGGGCACGCACAATACTGGGCGATTATCGGCTAAGGATTTACAAGGATGAATGCGATATAGGGGCTCCACACCACGTCTTCGACGCAGCGCTGTCACGCGTCTATGGTGAACTGAACGTAATCCACGCCCACCGCAGGAGTAAGCGCAGTGCCTGACAAGACCTTGAAAGCCGACCTGACCTATCGCCCTCGCCTCGCTGACCTCAGCCCACTCAACCCACCTGCCGGACTGCTGGCACCGCAAGCCGAGCCGCTGGTGTCGCCACGCACCACGCCGGCCAGCGACCTGAAGTCGCGCAAAGGCTACGCGGAAGATTTCCTCGGCGACTTCGTTGTACCTTGGCCAGCACCGGACACTGAACTGGCCGCTGATGTCTACCCGTTAAAGAACGCAGGGGATCGCCTGGACTACATGCACTTTTCCATCACCATGTCGCGCAGCCGGCGTCTGGCGCTCTACGTGGGCGTGAACATCGATGGCGACAGCAGCGTGGAGGTCAAGCGCAGCAACGATTCGTGGTCGTTCGACGGCAGGCTGCCTGCCGAGGCGCAGATTGGTGAAAGTCTGTATGCCAGCAACCTGCTGGACCGCGGGCATCTGGTGCGGCGGCAGGATCCGAACTGGGGCAAGGATGCACAAACCGCCAATGCGGACACCTTCCATTTCACCAACTGTTCGCCACAAATGAGCGCGTTCAACCAGAAGACCTGGCTTGAGCTGGAAGACTACATTCTGGATAACACCCGCCGCTGGAAATCGCGGGTCACAGTGTTCAGCGGGCCCATCCTGCGCGATGACGACCGCAGCTACCGCAACGTGAAAATCCCTTCGGCGTTCTGGAAGGTCGTGGCGTTTCTTGGCGACGATGGCAAGCCTTCTGCCAGCGCTTACATGATTGATCAGAGCCGCGAACTGGGCGAGCTGAGCATCGTGTTCGGCCAGCTCAAGACCTGGCAACGCAGCGTGGCGCAGATCGAACAGCTCACCGGTATCAATTTCGGCAAGCTGGCGGACTATGACGGTTTCTCCAACGAAGAGCGCCTGACCGGTACCCGCATCGAGGCGCAGATTCGTGGACCGCAGGACATTCGGCTGTAACTGACAGCCGAGCGCCCTGTCCGTGCATTACTCGAACTGCTGGCGGTTTTCCGGCGTGATCAGCTTGAACGGCACCCAGATCACCGGAGACGCCAGCGTTTCGCCGCGCGCCATGCTCAACGCCGCATCCACTGCGCCGTTGGCCTGACCGACCGCGTCCTGAAACACACTCACGGCCAGCTTGCCTTCGGCCATCAGTTTCAGTCCGTCCGGCGTGCCGTCGATGCCGCCCACCAGATAGTCGCGGGCATTCTTGCCGGCCTTTTCGAGCCCCATGATCGCACCGATGGCCATTTCATCGTTGTTGGCAGCGATGATCGAGAAGTCCACGCCTTGCTTGACCCAGTCGATGACGATCGTGGCGGCCTGGCTGCGCTCCCAGTTGCCGATTTTCTTCTGCACGACTTTCATGTTCGGGTATTTGGCGACCACTTTTTCCACGTCTTCGGTGCGCATGACCGACGACTTGTTACTCGGATCGCCCACCAGAATCACCACGTTGCCCTTGTAGTCGGCACGCCGTGCGAGTTCTTCCGCCTGCAGGGTGCCGGACTCCAACTCGTCTGAGCCGACGAACGCCGTCTGAGGCGGCCACTTGGCGGGTTCCGGATTGCGGTTAACGAACACCAGCGGAATTTTCGCCTCGTTGGCCAGACGCATCATCTCCGGCGCGCTTTTGCCGTTGACCATCGCGACAACAATCGCGTCGACTCTGGAGCTCACAAGATTGCGGAACTGGCGCATCTGCAGCTCCACATTGTCCTGGCCGTTCTCCATGAAGATATCGGCGTCGAGCACCGCAACCTGCTTCTCCACACCGTGACGCAGGATGGTCTGAAAATTGTCGTTGTACTTGGCCATGCCGACGCCGACCAAAGGCGTAGTGGCGTGAGCCAGACTGGCGGCCAGCAGGCTGGCACCCAGGGAAATCGCTAACCATTGCTTCATGTTCTGACTCCCGGGCATCAAACGCTGAAATGATGGAGCAGCTCGCGCTGATCCCTGGCCATTTTCGACAAGTCCTGGCTGCTGCTGGCCGATTGCTCGGCACCGTCTGCAGCCTGCTGGGCAGAGTCGTTGATGTGCGTGACCATGCGGCTGGTTTCCTGCACCGTCGCGCTCTGCTCTTCGGTGGCGGCAGCAATCTGGATGTTCATGTCGCGAATGGTGCCCACCGCCTCGCTCATCTCCTGCAACAGCTCATCCGCGCCGGACGCCAGCGTCACGCAGTGATTGGACTGGATCTGGCTTTCGTTCATGACCTGCACCGCAGAATGAATCTTGCTCTGCATCTGGCCGATCATTTCTTGGATTTCGCTGGTGGACGTCTGGGTGCGGCTGGCAAGCGACCTGACTTCATCGGCCACCACCGCAAACCCGCGGCCCTGTTCACCCGCCCGCGCAGCCTCGATGGCGGCGTTGAGGGCCAGCAGGTTGGTCTGTTCGGCGATGGTGCGAATCGCATCGACAATGCCGTCGATGTTCTGGCCGTACTTCTGCAACTCATCGGTCACCGCTGACGCCTTGTTGACCTGCTCGGCCTGCTGGCGAATGTTGACGATGGTTTCAGCCACGCGCTGCTGAACCTTTTCGGTCAGCTCACTGGTGCTGTCCACCGCGCTGCGGGTGTCCTGGGCACGCCGGGCGACTTCCTCGACTGTGCTTTCCATTTCGTTCATGGCCGAAGCCGCCGAGTGCAGACGATCCTTCTGCTCATCGACGACCCGCGTGGTCTGCTCGCTGATCTGCGCGTTGTTGCTGGCGGTCAGCGCCAGGGTATCGGCAGAGCCGATCAGTTCGCGAAAGGTCTGTTGCAGGGACTGGGTGAACTCGTTCAGGTAGCCACCCAGCTCGCCGAACTCGTCCTTGCGGCTGACATCGAACCGCACGCGCATGTCGCCTGTGCTCAGGGTTTTCAGTACCTCGCGAAACGCCGCCAGCGGACGACGCAGGCTGAAGGCCACCCAGATCCCGATCACGACCGCTGCCAGCACCGCCAGAATGCAGGCGACCAGCAACAGGCTCAGGCTGGTGGCGATCGTCGAGTCAGCACCCTCCTTGGCCTCGTTGGCAACTGCCAGCGACTGGTTGCCGAATTCGCCGATCTTGTCGAGCGTGGCCTGAAGACGTGCTTCGGCGGCCTGGCGCTGCTTGCCGACCTGATCGGCCAGCGCCGCTTCCTGACGATAGGCCTGATAGACGCCATCAGCGCCGGTCAGGTCATTGAGCAGACGGTTGACCATCACCCCGGCAATACGGCCTGCACGAGGGTCGACTGCGGTCAGCTCACGGGCACGGGTGCTGATCACTTCGTCCTGAAGATTAAGCAAGCGCTGCAACGTTTGTATGTCGGGCGTCGCAGCGTGCGCGGCCAGACCTTCGTAGGACTTGCCCACTTCCAGCAGCAACTTCTCGGCTGCGGCGACGTTGTCGGCCGAACCGGTCGTGCGCTCGCGGGCAATGTAGTCACGCAGATAACTGGTCAACTGGACGCTCTGGCTGCTGCTGTAGCCCTGCAAGACACGGGTCTGCAGCATCTGGATGACGTGTTGACGATGACTGGCGATCAGGGTTTGCGCCTGCTCGGCATAGGCCGCGCTGAGCTGCTTCTCCTGTGCCAGGTTGTCACGCAGCCCGACGCGGTCGCCAATGTAGGCTGGCGTGCTGTCGAGCAACTGATTGAAACGCGCCATGCTGTCGTTGAACGGCTGCTTGCCGTCATCGATCTGCTTGGGGTCATTGCTGACGAGCACGCCCAGCAGCGCCTGGTTGGCGCGTAGAACGTGAACATACAGCTCGCTCGCTGCACGGCTCAACGGTGCCGATTGACCTGTGATCACGGTCAGCCGCTCGCTTATCGAATGGGTGCTCTGATAACTGATACTCACCATGGCGAGCAACAGCACAACCAGCACGGCAAACCCACCAATCACTCGCTGAAGAATGGTCATGGCTGTCCTCTTTTGTTTTTATGGTGCACCGGATGCCTTGCGCGGGGACGCCGGGGACGTCGACACGCAAATGGGTCGGAGCTCAAAAGAGGGTGTCGGCTGGGGAATAGGCGACTTGAGGAAGGGTTCACACTATTTCATGTTGCTCAGGGAGCGCCCGATGTCGCCTCAGGCACTGCCCTGATCTGCCCTGATAACGCTCAGCGAAAGTGTCGCGCAACCGCTTCAGGTGCATCGGGAACATCCATGTTGATGCGACGCCACGCCGCCTGGGCAAAGCTGTACACCGAAAAGGCGATCAGCCCGAGCGCCACGATCAGCAGCACCAGTCCACCGGCTGGCAGATCCTGCAGACCGTTGAGCGCATCTTTCATGCCCGGAGGATGCATCGCCTGATAGCTGGACCCGCTCACGGCAAGCAATACCGCGATCTCGATGAAGGCCACGCCCCGGGCAATGAGACCGAAGCGCGAGACAGGACGCACGTAGCGCATGACGTCTTCGTCGGCCTCGAAATACTTTTCGAACGACGCTTTGTAGCCCTTGATGATGTGCACGATGCCCAGTGCAAGCGGCACCAGCGCCACCACGTAAACGAGCAGATTGGAGTGGTCCCAGGACAGGATCGACTGCAGCAGATCCTGCGTCTGGCCGCCGCCCGAACCACCAGAGCTTTTAAGACCGCTGATCAATAGGCCCGCCGCGAAGAAAGCCAGCGCGCCATAAGTGAAACCACCTACAAGCAGACCGCCACGAATCACCAGCCCCTTGAGTTCGCGACCATGATGATCGACATCGCGGGTCGCTTGCAGCACACGCCAGGCGGCGAATGCAAGCAGGCCGACTACTACGATGCCGACCAGCACGTTACCGAACGGCTGACTCAACAAGGCTTCAAGGCTGCTGTGACTGTCTGCGGGTTGCGAGGAACCCTGCGCCGCCAGTACGGCGAACAGACCGATGATCAGATAGACAACACCACGAGCGGCGTAACCGCCTCGTGCAAGCATGACAAGGCTGCGTTGCGCAGACATAAGGACCTTCCCTGAAAAGAGTGATACACGAACAGACCCGTGACCACTCCAGGGGTTCGAAGCATTTTCGAAGCAATTGAGGTGCAGAGCGAAATGAATCGCTCTGCCACCTTGGGCTGCCTCAGGCGAAGGTCGCGCCTCGGGCGTTCACGAACAATGAATACAGTGAATGGCTGCTCGCCATGAACAACCGGTTGCCTTCCCGCCCGCCGAAACAGACGTTGGCGCAACGTTCCGGAAGCGTGATGTGGCCGATGGCCTTGCCCTGCGGATTGAACACCCGCACTCCGTCGAGCTTTTCAAGATCGGCCTGGGGATTGCCGTTACCACCCCAGCCGCACCACAGGTTCCCGTTCTCGTCGCACTTGATGCCGTCGATGGCGGCGTAATCCGCACCCTCGACGTGCTTGCGGCGCGCGCCGAGAGTGCCGTCATCGTTCACGGCAATGGCCCAGATGATGCCGTTCGGCTTGGCGCGACCTTCGACGACATAGAGGGTTTTCTCGTCCGGCGCAAAACACAGCCCGTTCGGCCCGGCCAGATCATCGATCACCCGGCTGACCTTGCCGTCGGCGGGATCGATGCGATACACACCGAAAGGCTGGGACTGAGGCACCTTGTGGCCTTCATAGTCGCTGTTGGCCTGGAACATCGGGTCAGTGAACCAGATCGAACCGTCGCGCTTGCAGACGATGTCGTTCGGCGAATTAAAGGGCTTGCCTTCGAAACTGTCTGCCAGCACGGTGATGCGTCCGTTGTATTCGGTGCGTGTGACACGCCGCCCTTCGCGGGTGGTGGATGACCCTTCGCACACCAGCAGACGCCCTTGACGATCACGGCACATGCCGTTGGAAAAATTCGAGTGTTCGCGGTACACCGAGAAACTCCCGGAAACCTCATCCCAGCGCATGATTCGGTTATTGGCAATGTCGCTGACCAGCAGGTAGCGACCATCGCCAATCCATACCGGACCTTCGGCCCAGCGCATGCCGGTCGCGAGCTTTTCGACGCTGGCATTGAAGATGCGCAGTTCCATGAAGCTGTCGTCCAATACGCCGACCAACGGGTCGGGATAGCGCTGGGTCAGTGGCTCGGCGAGAGAAAAACGCGGCAATGCGCCAATGGCTGCGACGGTCGCGGAGACCGCCAGCGACTTTTTCAGAAATCCCCTGCGGCCCTGATCGGTAGCGGTACCTGCTTGAGAAAAATCCATGGGTGCGTCCTTATTTATTGTTAGAGGAGTGACATCGCGCCTTGTCGACGATGCCCAGGCAGTAGGACAGCGTTGAGGTCGCTCAAGTGCGATGTGCATTCGACAATGAACAGGCTGGGGCTTGAAACCACAATCAGGTATCGTGCTGCGCCTTTATTCATCTCATTTCTTTGAGGGTTTCAGCCATGCCGTCGAGCTCGAGCAAACGCGAACAGGCACAGACAGAGCGCAGTTTGGTTGCCGCACTGACGCAGTCCTGCGAAACGGCGAAATCGGAGATTCCGGGCTTCTGCTGGTTGACTCATGAAATCGATTACGCAAACTTCCCGGCCAGTCTTCAGGTGATCTGGGCATTCGACACCGTGGCAGCGAAAGATCAGGCATTGAGCCATGGGCTGGATCAACGCATGATCCAGCTGACTGCCGAGGCGCTGGATGAACTTGATATCACGCTGAAGACGCTGGCTGGGCACGTACACTTCGACAGCGAAGAACAGTGCCTGCGCGAGAACGGCGGCAATTGGGAGCTGCGACTTTCACGTAAGTACGCCAGACGAGGTTGACCCATGGCCAAGGACATCGAAAACCCCTGCATTTCCGTGTGCCAGCTCAGCGGTGATCTGTGCGTGAGTTGTGGGCGGACCAAGGATGACATTCGCAAATGGAAGCGCATGAAGCGTCCGGAGAAAATGGCTGCCGTACAACGCGCCACTCAGCGCATGAAGAGCCTGCAGAAAAAGACTGTCTGACACCGCTTATTCATGAAACATGCTGAAACTTCTTTAAAACGGCCCTGGTCTGTATGCCTCGTGGCTCGGTGGGTTGGAGTCTGACGAATTACGAGAATGCTCGCCTTGGCCAGTCATGCAGATCGCCGCAATACCCTCTCCCTGGACAGCCTGAACTTTTTCCTCGCCGACGTGCGCGACGGACTGGGTCCCTACCTCGCCATTTACCTGTTGGCGGTCCACAAATGGGACCCCGCCAGCATCGGTGTGGTGATGACCATTGCCGGTATTGCCGGGCTCGTGACCCAGACACCCGCCGGAGCCCTGATCGACCGAACGAAGTACAAGCGCGCGATCATTGCTGCTGCCGCGTTACTCGTAACCTTGAGTTGCCTTGTTTTGCCGTTCACCTCGTCATTCACGCTGGTGGCGCTGACCCAGGCGCTGAGCAGCGTCGCTGCGTCCGTTTTCGCGCCGGCCATCGCCGCCATTTCGCTGGGCATTACCGGACCGCGTGCCTTCACCCGACGCACCGGACGCAACGAAACCTTCAACCACGCGGGTAATGCCTGCGCGGCGCTGCTGGCCGGTGGATTCGCCTACCTGTTCGGTCCGGTGGCGGTGTTCTACCTGATGGCGGCCATGGCGCTGGCCAGCATCCTTGCCGTCAGCTTCGTTTCCGCCAATGCGATCGACCATGATGTGGCCCGAGGCTTCGACGCCAGTCATAAGGTGCATGATGGTGCTCCGTCGGGCCTGAAGGCTTTGCTGAGCAACAAGCCGCTGCTGTTGTTCGGCATCTGCTGCGCCCTCTTCCACCTGGCCAACGCCGCGATGCTGCCGCTGGTGAGCCAGAAGCTTTCGCAGATCAACATGCAGATGGCCACGCCGCTGACCTCGGCCTGCATCGTTGCCGCTCAGTTGGTCATGGTTCCTGCGGCTTTGCTGGTGGGCATGAAAGCGGACGCATGGGGCCGCAAACCCTTGTTGCTGGCAGGCTTTCTGATTCTGCCGATTCGCGGCGTGCTCTACACCTTGTCTGATGACCCGTACTGGCTGGTCGCGGTGCAGATGCTCGACGGTATCGGTGCGGGCCTGTTCGGCGCGCTGTTCCCCTTGATGGTCAAGGACCTGACCCAAGGCACCGGACGTTTCAACGTCAGCCTGGGCGCGCTGTCGACGATGTTTGGTCTCGGGGCTGCGCTGAGCAACAGCCTGGCAGGTTTCGTGGTGCACTCGGCGGGTTACAGTGCCGCGTTCCTGACCCTCGCCGGGGTGGCGGCGGCGGCGTTCTGCCTGCTGTGGTTCGCCGTGCCGGAAACCCTCGCTCAGGCTGAGCAAGGGTCTGGAAAGGGCCCGACCGATTCCGACCCTGACGCGATGACCTCTGTCACGCCAGCCTGATCACTTGCACCTGCCAGCCTTGCGGCTGGCAGGTCGCGATCCCCAGTCCATTTCCGGTGCCTTCCAGACCGCCGATCCAGACGCCCTCTTCATCCCACAAACCGCTGCGACCGGCCGATTCCCAACCGCCAGTAGGTCCGCCGTGGTTGGCCATCAGGACAGGCAGTCCATGGCGCCGGGCGTGCCCCTGCAGCAGCGCAGCATCCTTCTCGTAACCGCCGGGTGAGATCAGCACGCTCGCTGCGTACACCCACGCCTTGCCGTCAGCCATGCGCTGAACATGCTCGGGATGACTGAAATCGGCGCAGACGCACAGGCCTATCCGTTGTTGCCCCAATGGCAGAAAACAGTCTTTCGATCCGGCACTGAACACCGCGTCCTCGCCGGGGTGCAGGTATTGCTTGGCGTACGCAATGACCTCGCCCTCTGCGGTGAAGGTCAGCGCGCCGATGTGGACAGTGTTGTTGGGACCCTTCAAAGGGATGCCGACGGTGGTTGCCAGATTCAGTTGCATCGCCAGTGAGCGGATGGTCTCCAGACGGTCATCTTCAGGGGCGACCGCCAGTTCACGGGCGATGTCCGGCTCGTAGCCGGTCAGGGACAGTTCGGGGAATAGCAGGTACTCGGCACCCTGGTCTGCGGCGCAGCGCATGAAGGTCAGATGCCCCTCGAGATTGCGCGCAAGCTGGCCACGTTCAGAATGGAACTGCGCGGCGGCGAGGATCGGGGGCATGGCGGCTCTCTGTTGGTTGATCGTGCAGGTCGGGGTTCTGTCTGCGGCATTGTGCGCGAACTATAGACCGGACGCAGAGCGTCCTGAGAGGCATTACCACGCGGAGCGTGGTAACGATCAGAGTCTGTCAAACACTGATGATCGTGCCCATCGCTCCGCGTGGGCATGCCGCCCGTGACGCTCCGCGTCACATTTGTGCTGCGCTATGCATTTCAGATGGGACGCAGAACGCAGGAGCGACCTGCATTCACAACAAGTTACATTTGAATCCCCACGCATGTTGTACGACGTCTTATCTTATCTGCGACTGTCTTTCATCTCACTACAATAACAATGGAGATTCGACACATGCCTGGCACCCCTTTGATTGAAGAAAAGGCAACGTCTGTCGCAGAACCCCGCTTGAAAAAGCTCGCCAAGCTGTTGGGACCCGGCATCATCGCCGTATTGTCCTGGCTCGGCGCGGGCGATCTAATTACCTCTTCGGTTGCCGGTGCGAGTTACGGGTACGCGATGATGTGGGTGCTGGCGATTTCGCTGCTGCTCAGGTTTCTGATCGTCAACATCATTGCCCGCTTCCAGCTCTGCAATAACCAAGGCATGACCATCCTGCAGGGCTACGCGCAACTGCATCCGTTCTTCGCCTGGTTCATGCTCGCGTACGCGTTGTTGATGGGCCATTTGATCAACGCCTACATGATCAAGGGTGCCGGTGAGGCGCTGGCGATGTTGCTGCACATCAACCAGCCGCTGCTCTGTTCGGTCGCGGTGGTGATTGCAGTGTGGTTGCTGGTGGGACGCAACATCTACGCGATGATCGAAGGCGTGATGAAAGTGCTGCTGGCGATCATGACGCTGGCCTTTCTGACCCTGGCGATCATGTCCGGTCCGGATGTCACCGGCATCATCAAAGGCACTATCGGTTTCAGCATTCCGCCCGATGAAGGCGTGCATGGCGCGCTGCTGGTCGCGGTGTCGGTCATCGGTGCAGTCGCCGGTTCCATTGCCAACTTCGTTCACCCTTACGTGATGCGTGAAAAGGGCTGGATCGGTCCGCAACACAAACGCATTCAGCGCAACGACCTGCTGTTCGCGGTCATCGTCGGCATCGTCATCAACCTGGCGATCTGGGTGGTGGGCGTCGAGATTCTGCGTCCCAACGGCATTCAGGTGAACACGCTGGGCGATCTGGGCAAGGCGCTGGAATTGTTCTTCGGTCCGCTGGGCTGGTACATCTTCTTCATCGGCGTGTTCGCCACGCTGTTCGCCAGTATTTCCGGCAAGACCACCGCGTTCCCGATGCTCATCACCGACGCGTTCCAGCACATCCGTCCCGAACGCCGCACACGCTACGGCAAAGAGTTTCACCGTGATCCGATGCACAAGTGGTTCATGCTGTTCATTCTGGTGACCCCACTGATCTGGTCGCTGCCAGGCATGCCGGATTTCGTGACCCTGACCCTGGGCGTCAACGCGCTGAACATTGTCGGCCTGCCGATCATCTCGCTGGGCCTGCTGATCATGTCCAACCAGAAATCCCTGCTGGCCAAGGAATACCGCAACAACCTGTTCGAGAACATTGCGCTGACCTTCGCCACGGGTCTGGCGTTGTGGGTAGCGTTCCAGCTGGGAACCGAGCTGCTGGCGTAATCTGATCATGATCAGGCGCGGTGAGCTGCCCGGCTCACTGCGCCTGAATCTGCGTTGCGTTCCTTCCGTTACCAGTTGTACGCCACCTTCCCGTAATAGAACGCCCCGCTGTAGCCATAAGGCGAATAGGTGCTGTACGCCAGGTTGCCGCCACTCGACGCAAAGTCGTTGAGCTTTTCAGGGTATTTGTCTGTCACGTTATCCCCTCCCAGGGTGAACACCCAATTCTTGTGCGTGTAATCCACGGCGAGATCCAGAAGCCAGGCTGCACTGAAGGTCTGATCGTTGACCTTGTCTGCCTGATAGCTGGTGAATTCCCCGTAACGGACCAGATTGGAGTGCAGCGCCCACGGCCCGAACGTGAAGTCGTTACCCAGACTGAGCTTGTGCTGCGGCGTGGTATCGCCCAGCAGACCGATACGTTCGCGACGATCAACCCGCACCAGGTTCACGCCCAGTTGATCGAGTATCGCCGGATTGGCTTTTACATCGGTGACTTTGGTGTGGTTGTAGTTGTAGCCGACCGTGCTGTTCCAGCGCACGCCGTTATCGAACTGATAGCGATAGTTAGCCACAAGATCGATGCCGTCGGTGCTGGTGTCGGTGGCGTTGGTGAAGTAGCGGGCACTGGTGTAATTGATGTCGCCCACGCCATTGTTGCGCAGGTAGTTGATCGCGGTGTTGTTGAGCACAAGATTGGACGACAGCGAGATCCGGTCGCGAATGTCGATGCGGTACACGTCGGCCGTAACGGTCAGGTTGTCCAGCGGCTCCAGCACCAGCCCCAGGCTGTAGTTGCGGGACTTCTCTGCCTTCAAGTCCTCGGCGCCGAGCAGTTGCGCAACGTTGCTGCCGGCCGGAAACGTACCGGCTTCCTGAATGGTGTTGCCGATCAGTTGCGACGAGGTGAAGGTGAAATTCTGCTGGGCCAGTGACGGCGCGCGGAAACCGGTCGAAACGCTGCCACGCAGGGCAACTTGCGGAGTGAAGTCATAGCGCGCCGACAGCGAACCGCTGATGTTGGAGCCGAAGTCGCTGTAATCCTCGTGGCGCACTGCCGCCGACACGCCGAGCTTCTCGGTCAGGTTGGTTTCCACATCCAGATACTGCGCGAAATTGTGGCGTGAGGAACTGCCCGCATCGGCCGCCCGGAATCCACCCAGCCCGGAACTGCCGGTCTGAAAATAAGACTCGGCCTGCCCTGCTTCGATTTGATAACCCTGCCGCAGATACTCGGCGCCGAATGCTAACGACACCGGATAAGGCAGCCAGGCCGCGTTGAATTCCCGCGACAGGTCCAGGCTCAGTTGTTTCTGATCGTGGGTCAGCGTGCCGTTGTCGAACGAGCGCGGCGTAGCCAGACCCAGCGACGTATTGATGGTCCGGGTACGAATCCCATAGCTGTTCTTGCCGTAGTTTGCGGACAGATCGTAGTGCCAGTCGTTTGCCAGTTCACCACGCAAACCTGCGACCAGCGACGTGTCTTCCAGCGTGCCGTGAATCAGAGGCAGGTAACCATTGGGAAAAATGGCGGGGTTGTTGTTGGACGCATTGCTGGGACGGTAGAACGCGGCGGTTTCGCCCCGCCGCTTGCTGTAGCCGCCGAAGCTGTAGAACTCCAACGCGTCATTGAAACTGTATTCGGTGTTGAACTGGACCTTGCCCTCTTCGGTTTCCGGTTCGCCCTGACGAAACACACGTTGGCCGTAGGTCGTCGATCCGATGCTGGACGCCCGCAGGTCATCGCCAGCCCGGTTGGTGTAATCGTTATTGGCACCTTCGCCGGACAGATTGAAAAACCCATTGCTGCCCAGAGCAAAACCGGTGTTGCCTGCGACCTGGCGCTGAATGCCGTCACCTTTCTTGTACTGACCGTAGCGTGTCGAGACCGAGCCGCCGTGATCGGCATTCTTGAGGATGATGTTGATCACCCCGGCAATGGCATCCGAGCCATAACGGGCCGACGCTCCGTCACGCAGCACTTCGATGTGATCGATGGCTGACAGCGCAATGGCGTTCAGGTCCGCAGGCGCCGAGCCTCGCCCCACCGCGCCACCCAAATTGACGAAGGCCGATGTGTGACGACGCTTGCCGTTGACCAGCACCAGTACCTGATCAGGCGAAAGACCGCGCAACTGGGCCGGCCGGGCCAGCTCGGCACCGTCCACCAGACTGGGCCGTGGAAAATTGATAGAAGGAATCAGGCGTGCCAGCACCGTGCCTAGTTCGCTTGAACCGGAACTGCGCAGGCTGTCGCCGGAAATCACGTCGATAGGCGACAGTGATCCGCTGGCGGTACGTTCCTGTGCTCGAGTACCGGTGACGATGACGGTGCCCAAGGTCGAGGTTTGCGCCTGCGCGTTGTCCTCAACAGTTTCTTCAGCCTTCGCGACCATGCTGACACCTGCAGCGCCCAGCAGATTTGCCGAGAAAATCGCTGTAGCCAGCACTTTTCGTTTGAAACTCCCCATACCGCAGCCCCTTGAATTCCCTTATCCAGAACATCGTGTTCTGGTGACAACGAGCGATCCGTGCGGTGGACGGTGGCGATCATGACGGTTTTATTTGATGTTCCGGTGGACCGATGGGTTATAGCTTAACGCCACTAAAGATCAGGCTTTAAATACCAATAACGCATAAGCAGCTGCCTTTTCGTCAAGCCGAAATACGCCTCTGGTGAGGCATAAAAAAGAGGCCGCATCTGCCTGAGAATGCGGCCCCAAAAAGTGAATATTCTGAGCCTGAGAGCGGCTATCTGGCAGTAATCACCGACAGTTTGGTAATCCCGGCACGCTCGATAGAGGCCATGGCACGCGCCACCTCGCCGTAGTTCACACCGTCGTCAGCCTGCAGTTGCACGCGCACATCCGGGGCTTTTTCCCTGGCGGCCTTCAGGTTGGTTTCCAGCAGGTCCGGCTGGATTTCATCCTTGTTGATGAACAGCTTGCCCTGCCCGTCGATGCTCACCACCAACGGGTCTTTCTGCTCCACCGGTGCGACGGATTCGGTCTTGGGCAGGTTGATCGGAATCGAGTTGGTGAGCAGCGGCGCGGTGACGATGAACACCACCAGCAGTACCAGCATCACGTCTACCAAAGGCGTGACGTTGATCTCGCTCAGCACTTCATCGCTGTCCTGAGTGGAAAAGGCCATGTCAGGAAGCCTCCTTCACTTTTTGCGCAGTGCCGTTTGCACCTGACTTGAGCACCGGATGCAGCAGCACCCGGAAGGCGCTTTTCTGCGCCAGGCTGTAGAAGTCGTGGGCAAAGTCATCGAGATCGGCAACCGTCAGCTTCAGACGGCGCAGGTAGTAGTTGTAAACGAGCACCGCAGGCACGGCGACCGCAATACCGACGCCGGTTGCCACCAGCGCAGCACCGATAGGGCCTGCCACGGTTTCAAGGCTTGCGGAGCCTGCGGCACTGATCCCCTTGAGCGCCGACATGATGCCCCAGACCGTACCGAAGAGGCCGATGAAGGGGGACGTGCTGCCGATACTGGCGACAATCGCCAGACCGTTTTCCAGCGACCGACGCTCGCGCACAATCTGCTGACGCAACGAGCGCTCCAATCGGTCCTGATGATTGATGGACTGGCTCAGGTCGTGGTGCTGCGCAGCCTCGTTGACCTGGATGGCGGCGTAACCGGCGAGCGCTACGCGGGCGGCAGCGCCCGGCTTCTCGTGAGCCAATTGGGCTGCGGAATCCAGGCTCGACGCGGCCCAGAACTGCTTGTGAAATGCGCGATCCTGAGCCTTGAGGCGTGAGAACTGCACGCCTTTAAGCAGGGCCAGGCCCCAGGTAGCGACCGAAAAGATCACCAGCAGCCAGATGACGGCGTGTTCGATGGATTCAAACGGCGAAGCAAGTAGGTTCATGGCGCAGCTCTCTCTGAACAAGGCATGGGGTGTCGCGATGCGCCTTTTGTCAGGTAGCCCGCACGGTCAATCGAATACGTGGAATTAGTTGATCTTGAAGTCGATGGGCACGCTGACCCAGCCATCCTGGGCGATATCACCCTGCTTGGCCGGAACGAAGCTCCAGCGTTTCACGGCAGCCAGTGCGGCGTCGTCGAGCGACTCGCGGCCGCTGCTCTTCTGAATCTGAATCTCGCCGGGTTTGCCGCTGGCCAGCACGTGCACGCGCAACATCACCGTTCCTTCCCACCCGCGACGCATGGCCAGCGAGGGGTATTCCGGTGCAGGATTGCGTAGATAACCGGCACTGGCCGAAGCCGGCGTGACGGGTTTTGGCGCGGGCGGCGCTGGAGGTGCAGGTGCTGCGACTGGCGGCGCTGGCACAGGTGGCGCAGGCGTCGGTTCAACGGGTTTCGCGACCGGCTTCACGACCGGTTTGGGCGGTTGCGGCTTTGGCTTGGGTATCGGTTTGGGCGGTGGCGGCTTGACGGCCAGCTCATCGTCGACCGGAGGCGGCGGCTCGGCTACAGGCTGTACGACAGGCTCGGGTGGCGGCGGCGGTGCCTGCA